>DHCFD07801__coassemble_1835_pt1 | contig 10567 bp, 11 predicted proteins | sample DHCFD07801__metabat2_low_PE_026 | metagenome-assembled genome bin DHCFD07801 | reverse complement strand
TCGCTCGGAAGCTCAAGTACTACAGCCCGGAGACGGACCTCACCGCACTCCAGCGAGAGCTGGGGGGAGAATCCGCAGAGTCGGACTTCGACGGTGAGAACGATTACTCCGAGTACGCGGACAAGTACGACGACTTCGATGACGAGGACGACAGCGGAACGCACCGCTGACAGTCGCACGCAGCACAGCTGAGGGGGATGGGAACCGATCGGTTCCCATCCCCCTCAGCGTTCTCGTCTCTGCGGTGGCTCCGCTCGTCAGTCGATGAGGATGGCAGCACCCGCGTCGACGCCCTTGGCGCCCTGCACGTAGGCGCCCGAGTCCCGGTGCGCACCGTCGTCGGTCAGCACCTCGCCCAGCGTCCACGAGCCGGGGTAGGCGCTCAGCACCTCGTCCGCCCGGTCCGCAGCGACGGACAGCACCATGCCCACGCCCTGGTTCCACGTGCGCTCACGGTCCAGCAGCGGGACACCGCCCAGATCGCCCAGCACATCGAAGACGGCGGGCACGGTCCACGAGGAGCGGCGCATGACGCCCACAGTCCCCTGCGGCAGGATCCGCGCGACGTTGGCGCTCAGCCCACCACCGGTCACATGCGAGATCGAGTGCACCGCGCCCGGCAGTTCGCGGATGAGCGCCAGCAGCGGTCCCGCATAGACACGCGTGGGTGTGAGGACTTCCTCGCCCAGCGACCTGCCGAACTCCGGCACCTCGCGGTCGAGGGCCCAGCCGGCGTCCGCGATGATGCGGCGCACCAGCGAATAGCCGTTCGAGTGCAGGCCGGAGGACGGGAGTCCCACCAGCACATCGCCGGCCTCGACGCGGTGCGCGCCCAGGACCTCATCCGCCTCGACGACGCCGGTCGCGGCACCGGCCACGTCGTACTCGTCGACGCCCAGGAGACCGGGGTGCTCGGCCGTCTCGCCGCCCACCAGGGCGACACCGGCGCTGGCGCAGGCCTCGGCGACCCCGCGGACGATCGCGGCGATCCGCTCCGGGACCACCTTGCCGCACGCGATGTAGTCGGTCATGAACAGCGGCTTCGCACCGATCACGACGATGTCGTCGACGACCATGCCCACGAGGTCGTGGCCGATCGTGTCGTGGATGTCCAGCTGCTGAGCCAGGGCGACCTTCGTGCCCACCCCGTCCGTGGACGTCGCCAGCTGCGGGCGACGGTAGTCCTTGAGAGCCGAGGCGTCGAAGAGGCCGGCGAATCCGCCGAAGCCGCCCACGACCTCGGGCCCGTGGGTGGTGGTGATCGCGGCCTTCATGAGTTCGACGGCGCGGTCACCGGCCTCCACGTCGACGCCGGCGGCGGCATAGGTGGTGCCCTGTGCGGGCGTTGCACCGGTCGAACCGGTCATGTCCATCACCTCGTGTGTGTGAGTTCCATCCCGGGTCCCTCGACGGGGATCGGGTACGTGCCGGAGAAGCAGGCCGTGCACAGTCCTTCCGCTGGCTGGCGGGTGGCCTCGATCATCCCGTCCAGGGAGATGTAGCCCAGGGAGTCCGCGCCCAGGTTGGCGGCGATCTCCTGGGTGTCGAGGCCGTTCGCGATGAGCTCTGCGCGGGTGGCGAAGTCGATGCCGTAGAAGCACGGCCACTTGACCGGCGGGGACGAGATCCGCACGTGGACCTCCGTGGCCCCGGCCGCGCGGAGCATGCCCACGATGGCCCGTTGCGTGTTGCCGCGGACGATCGAATCGTCGACGACGACAAGGCGCTTGCCCTCGATGTTCTCGCGCAGCGGATTGAGCTTGAGCCGGATTCCCAGCTGGCGCAGCGACTGCGTGGGCTGGATGAAGGTGCGGCCCACGTAGGCGTTCTTCATGAGGCCCTGGCCGTAGGGGATGCCGGACTCCTCCGCGTAGCCCACGGCGGCGGGGACGCCCGAGGCCGGGGTCGCGATGACCATGTCCGCGTCCACCTGGTGCTCGCGGGCCAGGGCACGGCCCATCTCCACACGGGCGGCGTGGACCGTGCGGCCGCCGATGATGCTGTCCGGGCGGGCGACGTAGACGTACTCGAAGACGCACGTCTTGGGTTCCTTCTCCGCGAAGCGCTCCGAGCGCAGTCCCTGCTCGTCGATCGCGATGAGCTCACCGGGCTCCACCTCGCGGACGAAGGTGGCGCCCACGATGTCGAGGGCGGCGGTCTCCGAGGCGACGACCCAGCCGCGCTCCAGGCGGCCCAGCGCCAATGGGCGCACGCCGTGCCGGTCGCGTGCGGCGTAGAGCGTGCCCTCATCCATGAAGACGAGGCTGAAGGCGCCGTCCAGCTTGGGCAGGAGGTTGAGCGCCGCATCGTGCAGCGACCCTTCCGCCGCGGATCCGAACAGCTCCGTGATGAGCGAGGTGTCGCTGGACGAATCGCGGTGACCGCGCGTGCGCAGCGGCTTGTTCGTGGCCTGTGCGACGGTCTGCCGGTGGTCGTCGCGGTACTCGTCCGCCAGGGCCTCGAGCGTCTCGACGTTCGTGAGGTTGCCGTTGTGGGCGAGCGCCAGCGTGCCGAAGGGGGTGGGCCCCAGGGTGGGCTGGGCGTTCTCCCACGAGGAGGCGCCGTGCGTCGCGTAGCGCGTGTGGCCCACCGCCATGTGGCCCGGCAGGGTCTCCAGGTCCGATTCCTTGAAGACGGAGGAGACGAGGCCCATGTCGCGGTAGACGAGGATCTGCTGGCCGTTGCTGGCGGCGATGCCGGCGGACTCCTGCCCGCGATGCTGCAGGGCGTAGAGGCCGAAGTAGGTGAGGCGGGCGACCTCTTCGCCGGGGGCCCAGACGCCGAAGACGCCGCACTCCTCGCCCGGGGGCGACTCGAGGGGGTCGTCGGATCGTGACTGCGCGGGTGCGGGGGCGGTCGTCGCGTGCGGATCGCGAGACAGGTTCACTGCTGGCACTGCCTCAGTCTTCCACATCGGTGGTGGCGGGCGAACCCGTGCCCGGCTGATCTGCGTCCTCCCGCTGGTCCGGAGACCGGCCCGGTGCGGTCCCGTTCACCGAGGGGGATGCCGGGCGGCGGGCGGTGTACTCCGCCCGCACCGTGTACTGCTTCGCCTTCTTCGCGTTGATCCGGTCGAGGACGAGAGCGACGGCCCCGCCCAGGCCCAGGCCCACGATGCCCAGGAGCATCATGAGCAGTCCCATCGAGGCGCCCATCGAGTAGTCGGCCGTCAGCTGCGAGGTGTCGACCGGCAGCATGACGAGGATGCCGGCGACGATGAACCCCAGGATCAGCCCGGCGACCATGAAGGCGCCGTAGCGGGGGCTGCGGCGGACGACGACGTCCAGGTCGTCGGTCATCCGGATGGCATCGTCGTCGGTCATCGATTCCTTCTTCAGGCACGGTGCGGGGGTCGGACACACAGTCTAGTGGGTGTGACTGTGTGCCCGACCGTGCTGTCGCAGCGAGTGATGTGAGGCTCGGCGCCTCACAGCTTCATGACGACGGTCTTCGTCTGGGTGTACTCGTCGAATGCCTCGATGGACTTCTCGCGGCCGTAGCCGGACTTCTTGAATCCCCCGAAGGGCAGCTCGACGCCACCACCGGCGCCGTACGTGTTCACGAACACCTGACCTGCTTCGACCTGGTGAGCCATCCGGTGCGCCCGCGACAGATTCGTCGTCCAGACCGCCGAGACCAGGCCGTACTCCGTGCCGTTCGCCAGGGCGAGAGCCTCGTCGTCGTCCTCGAAGCGGGTGAGAGCGACGACGGGACCGAAGACCTCCTCGTGGAAGATCCTCTGCGACGGGTCCACCTCCGCCACGATCGTGGGCGAGACGAATGCTCCCCCGGACAGTTCCTGCGCGAGTCCGTCCGGGCGGCCACCGCCCATGAGGATCTGCGAGGCGTCGACCTCATCGAGGAACCCCTGGACCCTGTCCCGTTGCTTCGCCGAGACGAGCGGTCCCAGTCCGGGATCGTCGAGACCGCGCCCCACCGTCATCGCGTCGATCGCCCGGCTCATCTTCTCCACGACCTCGTCGTGCACGGAGGCGTGGACCAGCAGCCGCGAGCCTGCGGAGCAGGTCTGCCCCGCGTTCTGCGTGAACGACCGGACCAGGCTGGGAACCGCAGCGCCGATGTCCGCGTCCGCGAACACGACGTTGGCGGACTTGCCGCCCAGTTCCAGAACAGTGGGGATGACGCGGTCCGCGGCGGCGTGGGCGATGAGCGACCCGGTCGCGGTCGATCCGACGAAGCCCAGGTGCGCGATCCCGGGGTGCTTCGCAAGGGCATCGCCGGCCTCTGCACCCAGGCCCACGACGACGTTGAAGGCTCCCGCGGGGAATCCGGCCTCATGGATGAGCTCTGCCAGTCGCACCGTGGTGCGGGGCGTCTCGTCCGCCGGCTTCGCCACGGCGCAGTTCCCGGTGGCCAGGGACGTCGCAGCCGCCCGGCCGATGAGCTGCAGCGGGTAGTTCCACGCGACGATGTGCCCCGTCACCCCGTACGGCTCGCGACGGGTGTAGACGTGCATGTCGTCGCCCAGCGGGATCTGGTGGCCGTAGTAGGCCTCGATCGTGTGGCCGTAGAAGTCGAAGTACCGGGCGCAGACGTCCACGTCCGCGTATGCCTGCATCAGCGGCTTGCCCGTGTCCTCCGATTCCAACCGCGCCAGCTCCTCGCGGTTCGCGCGGATGAGCGCTCCGGTCGCCACCAACAGCTTCGAGCGCTGCTCCGGCGAGCTGCGGCGCCACTCCTTCTGCGCCGCGGCGGCCGCGTGCACGGCTGCGTCGACCTCGTCCTCGCCGGACCGCGCGACCTGACCGATCTCCGCACCCGTCGCGGGATCGATGTTGGCGTAGGTCCGCAGGGACGGCAGGTGCCGTCCGCCGATGAAGGATGTGGTCTGCACGGTGCGAGGTGTCATGGACTCATTGAACACCAGCACTCCCCGCTCGGTCACCGGGTGTCCGATGCGCGAGTCAGGCCAGAGCGCGACCCCGCGGATCGAACAGCGGCAGCAGATCGCTCACATCCGACCGGATCCCCGATGCGGCGACGGCATGGGAGCGCGTCGCGTCCTCGAAGTCGAGGCGACCGGTGACGAGCGCCAGCCAGGTGTGAGCGTCGGCCTCGACGGTGTTGGGCGGCGTGCCGCGCGTGTGCTTGGGGCCCTCCACGGCTTGGATGACACCGAACGGCGGCACCCGCACCTCGACGCTGCCACCGGGATGACGGTGGGCGAACTCCTCGAGAGTGAACCGCACTGCGGTCGCCAGCGTCTGCCGGTCCACGCTGGAGGAGTCGCAGACGTCTGCCGCACACCACGTGTCGAGCGCCGAACGGCCGACCTGCGGGTCGGTGCGGCGCTTCGGGCTCACGCTCCGCTCCTCTGCACTTCGGTGACGGCTTCGCCCAGTCGCACTGCCCCCACCGTCTGTGGGTCACCACCGTTGTCGATGCCTCCGGTGACCGGAGTGGTGAGACGACGCCCCAGGTCCTCTGCGGCCTGCGCGTCGACGGCGCCGACCGCTCCCAGCAGCGCCAAGGCCACCCGGGTGGTGGGGCGGGACGAGCCGTCGAGGCACTTGACGGCGACGGACCAGCCGTCCGGTGTCGCCATGACCATGACACCCTCCGCACCGAACTTCGCGAATATGCCCAGTTCCTCGATCACCGTGGTGTTGGGCCGCCCCGCGCCCTCGATCCCCCACGGGTGTTCCAGCACTGCATCCATGAGTGATTCGGCTTCTGCGTCCGCCCGCTGCGCGACTCGGCCGATGCCCGCAGCGAGTGCACGCAGAGTGAGGGCGTGGACCGGCGCACCGCAGCCGTCGGTGCCGATGGCCAGCGGCGGTCCGCCCGTATACGCGCGGACCACGGCCTCGACCTCCTGCTGCACCGGATGCGCTGGGTCGAGATATGTGCGGAGGTCATGTCCACCGGCGACGGCGGCCAGGAGGAAGGCCGCGTGCTTGCCGGAGCAGTTGAAGTGCAACGGCGATCGCGGGTGACCAGCGGCGGTGCGCGCCTCCCGAGCGGACCGGTCCGATGGGATCACGGACGGACATTGCAGTGCCGTCTCATCGAGGCCCACGGACGCCAGCATGTCCGTGACGACGTCGATGTGCCGCTGTTCGGATCGATGGGATGCAGTGGCGAGAACGGCGGCCGGTCCGTCGAGCTCCGCGCCCGCCCGCATGCTGGCGATCGCCTGCAGTGGCTTGAGGGTCGACCGGACGAAGACGGGTTGGTCGGTCGCACCCAGGGCCACGACAGGAGCGCCCTGGGGATCCAGGAGGACGGCCGCGCCCACATGGCGGGACTCGATGAAACCCGACCGTTCGACGACGGCCAGCTCCACTGCGTCCTGCGACGTGAAGGTGTGGAGTGCCATACGGCTCAGTTACCGGCGCCGGTGATCTGATCCATCGCCGTGGGGTCCGAGTCGCGGAGGAACTTCTCCACGCGAGCGGCTTCCTCGGCCTCACCGATCCCGGCCGCCGCGCGGCCCAGCGCGTAGAGGGCACGGAGGAATCCGCGGTTCACCTCGTGCGACCACGGGATGGGTCCGGTCCCGCGCCATCCCGCACCGCGCAGTGCGTCGAGCCCACGGTGGTACCCGACTCGCGCGTACGCGTAGGAGTCGACGAGACGCCCCTCATCGAAGGCTTCGTCCGCGAGCTCCGCCCAGGCGAGGCTGGACGCCGGCAAGGCCGCGGCGACGTCGATCGGTTCCGTTCCCGCGTCCAGGCGCGAGAGCGCCTCGACGTCCGGATGGTCGTCCGGCAGGTACGTGGGCTGCGGCCCCAGCTGCGAGGCGTCGAGATTGCCGATGTGCGAGGGGTTCCCCAGGTTCTGGCTCATGCGCTCAGGGTACCGGTCTCTTGGAACCGACAGGGTGCTCAGGCCGCCGCTCTGGACTCACTCGTCTTCGTCGCCGCGCACGGCGAAGGGGTCTGTGACGATGAGACCGTCCGCTCCGGCATCGACCAGCTCCTGGGCCTCATCCTCCGCAACCTGGCCCTCGGCCCAGATCGACAGATCGGACCCGGTCCAGTCATCGAGGCCGCTCGCATCTGCCGGCACAGCGACTCCCCAGAACCCTGCTGCGGCGAGGTCGTCCGGGGACGTCCCCTCCAGGTCCCCGTCGAACAGTGCGACGGCACCCGCCTCGACGGCTTCCTGCGCGAACCCTTCGTCTGACGTGCGCACGATGATCGCGTCCTGCCGTTCCGCGTCCGCTGCGGTCGACAGCACCGCATCGAGCTCGGCCTGCGTGTCCACGGCGGGCAGGAAGATGGTGTCCTCGCCGTAGTCCTCGAAGACCTCTGCCCAGGTCACCGGAGTGCCCGGGTTCGTGTCCTCCCGGGGAGCCGGGATCGATGCGTCGGCGAACTGCTCCGCCGTCAGCTCACCGTAGGGGGCCGCGTAGACGTCGTCCCCGTCCAAGTCGTCTCCGGCACCCAGCACCACGGTCCCGTCACCCAGCTCGACGAGGTCGATGGCCGGCGCGAAGCCGAAACGGACGTTCTCACGGACCGCCTCAGCGGAGTTGGCCGGGTACACGGCGGAGCCTGCTTCGTCCGCCGCGATCACGGGCGCGGGCATCGACTCCACCGTCACGGGCCCGCCGGAGCTCACACTGCTCCAGACGACGACACCGACGACTGCGACCACGGCCACTCCTGCGATGACGAGCGGGGCGAGAGTCCGGCGGCTCGCACGATTCTCCTTCGCCTCAGCGACACGGGCGTCCCACTCCGCCTGCTCCTCCGGGCTCACATTCCCTGCGGTGCGAGCCTTCCGCGCGTCATCCGAGCTCGACTTCTTCAGATTCTCCGGCGTCAGGTCCGCCAGTGTCTCCATCCGGTCACTGCGATCGCGACCGCGCTTCCTCTTGGCCACGTCGAGCCTCACCTGCTCCGATCTCTGTTGGTCGCCGCACCCGTCACCAGACCGCGCAGGAAGCCCGTCCCCCAGCTCAGGTGCATGGTGGGCAGCACGAGAGCGAACCAGCACCGCTCTCGCAGACCCGCATCGGGCGCGCGCCAGGCCGCCGCCACGATCCCGGAGACATACGAGAGGCTGGGCACGTGCACGAGTGCCGTGAAGCGTTGCAGCAGACGGGGCCATCGGCGAGTCGCACCGCCCAGCTGCAGCACCGCCTCAATGAGGGATGCAGCGACGCCCAGCACTAGTAGCGGTGGAGCGAAGTAGCGCAGGGAGTTGCGCGAGCCGTGGCGACGGACGATCTCCGCACGCCACACCCCGGTCGCATAGAACTGCTGAGCGAGCTTCGACCACGACGCCCGCGGCCAGTAGGTGACACGCAGCTCTGGATCGAACCAGACCAGTCCCCCGGCCTCACGGATCCGGAGATTCAGCTCCCAGTCCTGGCCGCGACGCAGGGACTCGTCGAAGCCGCCCAGCACGTCGAACACCTCGCGACGGAAGACGCCCAGGTAGGCCGATTCCGCCTCCTGGGCCTCATCACCCGCGTGATACGCGGGACCGCCCAGACCGATCCGAGACATGTAGGCGCGGGCGACCGCACGCTGGAAGGCACCACGGCCTCGGGCCACCATGAGCCCGCCCAGGTTGGCGGCGCCGGTGTCCCGCAGGATGTCGATGCCGCGCGCGGTGTAGTCGGCTGTCAGCTCCGAGTGGGCGTCGACCCGGATCACGATCGGATGCGTCGTCCGTGCAATGGCGAGGTTCAGACCGATCGGAGTATCGCCGCGCGGATTGTCGACGACGACGACGCGCGGATCCACGGCCGCCATGCGGGTGACGATCTCAGTCGTCCCGTCGGTCGACGGCCCCAGCGCCACGACGATCTCCTGTGGGCCTGCGTACTCCTGCGCCAAGATCGTCGTGATCGCCTCTTCCACGTGTCCCGCCTCGTTGAGGATCGGCATGATGTAGGAGACGCCGGGAGCTTCGGAGAGTTCAGGCAGTGCGACGGGGCTGAGCCCCTCCTGCACGGAGTGCGTCGACCGGTTCACTTGTGCTTCACGTATTCCTTCACGACCTCGCCCGTGTCACCGTCCGCACGCAGTTCGCCCTTCTCGATCCAGATGGTCCGATTGCACGTGTCCTTGATCGAACGCATCGAATGGGAGACGAGGAACACCGTGCCGGCCGCCTCGCGGATCTCCCGGATGCGGGCCTCGGACCGCTTCCGGAACTCACGGTCGCCAACGCTCAGAGCCTCGTCGACGATGCCGAACTTCAACCGGGCGGTCATCCCGGACGAATAGGTGCGCATCGGCATGTCGATGAACTCCCGCAGACCGGTGAACTCGACGATGTCGTCGTACTTCTCCTCGATCTCCGTCCGGGTCATGCCCAGCGCCAGACCACCCAGGATGATGTTCCGGCTGCCGGAGAGATCGTTCAACAGAGCCGCGCCGATGCCCAGCAGGTTAGGCCGACTCTTCGCGTACACGGCTCCCTGCGTTGCGGGTGTGAGCCCGGTGATCGTCCGCATGAGCGTCGACTTGCCGGACCCGTTGGTGCCGATGATGCCGATGGACTCATTGGCGTTCGCGACGAAGGAGACGCCCTTGAGCGCGTGCACCGTCTGCAGCGAGCGGCCACGGTTCAGCAGGCCGCCCACACTCGACGCCGTCGCCTTCTTGCCCGTCGCGAGGGTGTTGTACTCGACATGCACGTCGTCGCAGATGACAACGGGGTCCTCCTCGACCGCCGCTCCGTCACGGGTCCCCGTGTCAGTTGGCTCGGCCATAGCGCTCCTCCGCCTTCCAGAAGAAGACCGTGCCGACGGACACCATGACGACCGCCCACACGCTGAAGTTGAACCAGTATTCGACGGGCATCTCATGGTCCTCGAGCAGGATCCCGCGCGCGATCGAGAGCACGTTGTGCAACGGGTGCCAGTCGTAGATGGCCGCGAAGATGGGCGGCCGTCCCTCGAGCAGACGGCTGGGGTCGAAGAACACCCCCGAGGTGTAGAAGATCATCCTCGAGACGAAGGGGATGAGCTGGCTGAGGTCGCGGAAGTGGACCGTGAGTCGCGAGAAGATGAAGGCGATCCCCAGGTTGAAGATCGTGAAGAGCAGCACGAGGGGGATGAAGAGGAACCAGGACCAATCGGGGCGCGAGCCGAAGATGATCGCGAGGATGAACATCAGTACCAGCGTGGGCATGAAGTTCATGAGGTTCTCCAGGACCTTCGCCACCGGCAGCACCATGCGGGGGAACGGCAGGGACTGCACGAGACTCGTGTTGGAGATGATCGCCTTCGCACCGCCGTTCATCGACGAGTTGAAGAACTCCAGCGAGAAGACTCCGATCACCAGGAACGACACGAAATTGTCCGGCCGGCTGGCCCCGGTCATGATGAAGCCGAACACGGTGCCGTAGACCAGCGCCTGGAAGCTGGGGCGCAGCAGCACCCATGCCATGCCCAGCCGGTTGCGCTCGTTCTCACTCTGGATCCGGTAGCGGGCCAGGGACAGGGTGAAGTCCCGACGCTCCCAGACCTGCTTGAGGTAGGTGGGGAGGGGTGGTCGGGCACCGACGCGGGCGAGGCCGAAACGTTCAGCCTTCTCCGCCAGTTCGGAACTCTTGCTCATCGAGTGGAAGCGCTCTCCTCAGG
>DHCFD07801__coassemble_1828_pt1 | contig 10590 bp, 10 predicted proteins | sample DHCFD07801__metabat2_low_PE_026 | metagenome-assembled genome bin DHCFD07801 | reverse complement strand
CTTCAGCTTGTTCTCGATGAAGGCGTGGGAGTACATCGTCCCGTCCTCCGCGAACACGACGTCCTTGAGCCGGTCGACGACGACCAGCTGCCCGGTGTCGTCGAGGTAGCCCGCGTCGCCCGTGCGCAGCCAGCCGTCCGGGGTGACGGTCTTCGCCGTCTCCTCGTCGTTGCGGTGGTACCCGCGGAACACGGCCGAGGACCGCAGCAGGATCTCCTGCCGGTCACCGAACCGCAGTTCCGTCGCCGGCAGCGGGACGCCCACGGAGTCGAACGAGATCTCCTCGTCGCGGTGGAGGACGGCGATGCCGCAGATCTCCGTCTGCCCGTAGATCTGCTTGAGGTTGACGCCGATCGCGTGGAAGAACCGGAACACGTCCGGGCCCAGCGGCGCACCGCCGGTGTAGCCCCGCTTGATCCGGGTGAGTCCCAGCTGCTCGCGGATGGGACGGGTCGCCACGAGGTCCGCGAGGACCCCCGCCGCCCGCAGGCCGGCACCGGGGCTGCGCCCCTCGTTGCGCGCGGCCGCGATGCGGTCCATGACGGAGTAGCCCCAGCCGAAGATCGCGCGCTTGACGGGGCCGGCCTCGTCGATCCGCACCTGCACCTCCGTCAGCAGGGACTCCCAGATGCGCGGGGGCGCGAACATGACGTCCGGTCCGATCTCGCGCAGGTCGGAGCGCTGCGTGGAGGAGTCCTCCGGGAACGACACCGTGAAGCCCGCGTGCAGACCGCTGGCCACGGCCAGCATCTGCTCGCCGATCCACGCGAACGGGAGGGTGGACACGTAGCGGAACTTCGGGGTGATCGGGTCGATCTCCGTGAGCCGCGCGGCCATCGAGAGGAGGTTCGCGTGCGACAGCTCCGCGAGCTTGGGCAGCGAGGTCGTGCCGGAGGTCGTGCAGATGACGGCCAGGTCGTCCGGGCCGCACGCCTCGATCTGCTCGTCCAGCCACGCGCCGCGGGTCTCGACCGCCGCCCGGCCCGTGTCCTCGACGGCGGTGAACTCGCTGAGCATCGGATGGTCGTACTGCTCCAGTCCGTGCGGGTCGTAGTACACGATGTGCTCGACGACCAGGCGCTCGTCCGCAGCCGGATCGATCGCCAGCAGCTTGTCGACCTGCTCCTGGTCCTCCGCGACGACGACGCGGGCCCGCGCGACCGCCAGCACGTGCGTGAGCTCCGTGCCGATCGAGGTGGGGTAGATGCCCACGACGGCGGCGCCCAGCGACTGCGCGGCGAGCTCCGCGATGAGCCACTCCGGCCGGTTGTCCCCCAGCACCGCGACGATGTCGCCGCGCGTGACGCCCATGTCCGCCAGGCCCAGTGCGAAGTCGCGGACCCGGTCCCGGTAGGTGGCCCACGTCGTGGGCATCCAGATCCCGTAGCGCTTCTCCTGCATCGCGACCGCATCCGGGGTCGCGGCGGCGTGCGCGCGCAGCATCTGCGGCATCGTGCGGGTGATGTCGTGTCCCGGCCGCTCGATCGCGACGGCGCCCGCCGGGTCCGTGCCCGGGGCCTGCGCGCTCACGACGCGGCCCCCGCACCCAGGTAGGCCTCGACGACCCGCGGGTTGTCCATGACCTCGCGCGGCGTCCCGTCGCCGATCACGCGACCGAAGTCCAGCACCGTCACCCGGTTCGAGATGTCCATGACGACGTTCATGTCGTGCTCGATGAGGACGATCGAGACGCCGGCCAGCTCGTGGACGTCCAGGACGTAGCGGGCCAGGTCCTCCTTCTCCTCCGCATTCATGCCGGCCATCGGCTCGTCCAGCAGGAGCAGGGACGGCTGCATCGCCAGCGCGCGGCCCAGCTCGACGCGCTTCTGGATGCCGTACGACAGCATGCCCACCGGCTTCTGGCGGTGGGCCTGCAGCTTGAGCAGGTCGATGACCTCCTCGACGATCTCGCGGTGCGCGATCTCCTGGCGGCGGGCGGGGCCGAACCACAGCATCGAGGTGAGCACGTTGTGCTTCATGTGGACGTGGCGGCCCAGCATCATGTTCTCCAGCACCGTGAGGTGGTCGAAGAGCTCGATGTTCTGGAAGCTGCGGGCCACGCCCAGCCGCGCGACGCGGTTGGGCGGGAGGCTCGTGAGGGCGCGCTCGCGCACGTCCAGGTCCGCCACGTCCGCCACCGCCGTTCCCGAGGCCGCGCCCGGGTCCGCTGCCAGCCCGCCTCCGCGGGCCACGTCGTCGGCGACGTAGCGGAGCACGACGGATCCGGAGGTGGGCCGGTAGAGACCGGAGATGCAGTTGAGCAGGGACGACTTGCCCGCGCCGTTGGGGCCGATGATCGCGTGGATGGTCCCGGACTCCACGGTCATGTTCACGTCCGCCAGGGCGGTGACGCCGCCGAACCTCAGCGTGAGGTCCTCGACCCGCAGCAGCGGCTGCCCCGGGGGCATCGAGCTCCCGTTGAGTGAGTGTCTGTATGCGCGTGTTCGCACTGGATCTGCTCCTCGGAGTGGTCGTCGAGGTGCAGGGAGCATCCTCGCTTCCGGAAGTGACGGGTGTCACGTCATGCGATCAGAGTACGTTTCCACTATGCTGAATGCAATACCTGCATTCGCGGAACTCGATTCCATACCGAAACGTGATGTCGGAGATCTGAGCGATGTGAGAGTCTCGGTGCAGTGCAGGCCGCAGCGACGTCCCCGTCCCTGCGGCGGACGGACGACGGACGGTGGTGTGCGGTGACCGATGGAGGTGCCCCCAAGGGTGGGCTGGGAACGATCCGCAATGCCACCCTGCTCATGGACCTGCTGGCGCGGAGCCCCCACCTCCACCAGCTCACGGACCTGGCCCAGCAGTCGGGTATGACCGTGCCCACGGTCCACCGGCTGCTGCGGTCACTCGTCCACGCGGAGTACGCCGTCCAGGACCCCACGACGTCCCGCTACGGCCTGGGACCCGCCGTCATGCGCTTGGCGGTGCACCACATGTCCGGCAGCCCGATCCTCTCCGCGCTCAACCCGTTCATGATCGGCCTGCGCGACCAGTTGCAGGCGACGATCGGCGTGCACGTGCTCATCCACGGGGAGGCCGTCTGCATCGACCAGGTCGAGGCGCAGGACCGCGGACCGTTCCGCCGTCCCCTCCACGCCGCGTGCGCCTGGGAATCCGCCGCCGGGCGCATCCTCGCCGCCCACGCGGACGACGAGGAGTGGGCACGGGTCGCCGCGGCGCGCCCGGACCTGCACGGACAGCGCGAGGAGTGGCGCACCGCTCCCCACCTCGTCTACGAATCGCCGGATCCCACGGCACCGGACGAGGTCGCCGTGCCCGTCTCCGCGGCGGACGGGACCGTCGTCGCCGCGCTCACGGCGGATCTGCAGCCGGCCTCGGACCCGCAGGTCGTCGCCGCGGCGCTGCTGCGCACGGCCGTCTCCGGAGGAAGGAGCATCCCCCATGCCTGAGCCCGCACCGTCCTGGCTGACGCAGCTGGCCCACGAGGTGCAGCTCGAATGGGAGAGTGTGCTCGACGCACTGGACTGGGAGACCCCGCCCCGCGCCGTCTGGGAGCCGCCCACGGCACCGGGCTCCGCGGGCGCCTGGTGCCCCGGCGGCTCGATCGACGTCGCCCGGAACCTCGTCCACCGGCACGCGGAGACCCACGGCGACCGCATCGCGATCCATTGGGAGGGTGAGCCGGGCGACCGCAGCAGCCTCACGTACGCGCAGCTGTCGCACGAGGTCGACCGCGCCGTGCGCGCGCTGCGCGGACTGGGCGTGGGCTCGCGGGACGTCGTCGCGCTGCACACGGGCTGGCTGCCGGAGACGGTCGTGACGATGATCGCGTGCATGAGCATCGGGGCCTCGTGGTCGATGCTGCCGGTCTCCCTCCCGTCGGAGGCGCTGGGACTGCGGATCGAGCAGCTGGCGCCCACCGTCCTCCTCACGCAGGACGGCGCGTGGCGCCGCGGTGCGGTCCTCCCGCTCAAGGCCCGTGCGGACGAGGCGCTGGCCAGCACCTCCAGCGTCGAGACGACCGTCGTCATCCGCCGCACCGGCATGGACGTCGCGTGGTTCCACGGGGACGTCTGGTACGCGGACCTGCTGGATTCGAGCGCTCCCGAGGCCCCGGTCGCCTCGACGGCGCTGCCGCCCGACCACGTGCTCTGCACCCGGCAGCAGGCATCCGGAGCGCCCACCGCCCGGCTCACCCAGCACACGGTCGCGGGCGTCCTCCTCCAGTCCGCCGCCGTGCACGCGACGGTGCGGTCCGGACCGGTGTTCTGGTGTGCTGCGGACGTGTCGTGGGCGGTCTCCACGTGGCACGGCCTCATCGGCCCCCTCCTGTCCGGCGACACCGTCGTCGTCTATGAGGGCACGCTCGATGTGCCGGACCACCAGCGGACGCTCGACATCGTCGAGCGCTACGGCGTCTCGACCCTCGTCACATCGCCGTCCGTCATGCGCACGCTGCGGGACTGGCGGATCGAGGAGTCCATCGCCGCCCGCGGCGCCTCGCTCGCGCGCCTCATGACCGCCGGCGAGCCGGTGGAACCCGGACTGCGCGACTGGATGGAGCAGACCTTCGCGGCCGTCGACTGCCCGATCGCGGACGGGTGGGGCCAGGTCGAGCTGACCGGGATCGTCCTGGTGAACGGTCCGTCACCGCGGCTGGACTCCGCCCGCGTCGTCGCCCACGCACTGCCCCAGGATGAGCCGCCCCACGATGGGCTCCGCCAGGCCGGTCCGGGAGAGTCCGGCCAGGTCGTCCTGCAGTTGCCCACGCCCGGGTCGATCAATCTGGCGGAGCACCTCGACCGGGCCTGGGAGGCCGGGTCCGCAGACGCCCTCGTCGTGACGGAGGACGTCGTCGCCATCGATCCGGACGGGATCCCGCACTTCCGGGGACGGGCGGACGGGGTCGTCTCCGTGTCCGGTCAGCTCATCTCGCTGTCGGCCGTCGAGCAGGCACTCGAAGAGCATCCGTTCGTCACGCGCGCGCGGGCTCTGCGCGCCCACCGCGAGAACTCCGGCAGCACGATCGTCGCGTGCGTCGTCATCGACGGCGAGCCCAGCGACGCGGTCGCCCGTGACCTCATCGCGACGGTGAACGCGGAACTGGGCGGCTTGGCGCGTCCCCGGATGATCGTCTTCGTCGACCGCCTGGATCCGCCGCTGGAGCGCGCCGTGCTGGCACAGGCTCTCACGGCGCTCATCCCCTCACGGACGGTGTGGTCCTCGCGCGGCTGGGATGAGATCCGTGCGGCCGCACAGATGCCCCGTTCGGACTGACATTCGGCTCCGGCTGAGATTCAGCGGAGGACGACTGCTCCTCAGAGGAGGATGAGCGAGACGCCCAGGAGGATGAGCATCCCTCCGGCCACGGTGTCGACGACCAGCGGTCCGCGGCCCTTCGTGAGGAATCGTCCGACCCTGCGGGCGATGACGGACAGCAGCACTCCGTACACGAACATGCACGCGGCGACGGTCGCGAGCAGCAGCACGTGGTCGACGAATCCCGGGGCCGCGGGCAGGAACGGCGGCAGCAGGGCCAGGAAGAAGAGGCCCGTCTTGGGGTTCGTGAGCGAGGAGATGATGCCCGTCCGGAACACGACCGGCAGACGGGTGAGCGTCGGTGCGACCACCGGGACCCGGACTGCGACGGCGACGGAGGACGCAGTGCCGTCCGCGGCCTCGGGAGCGGTGTCGTCCGGCGTCGTCGCGGCGACCCGCCTGCGACCTGCGGTCGTCCCGCGCAGGGCCGCGCGGACGTGCAGGAGTGCGGTGGCGCCCAGGTAGACGAGGAAGGCGCCACCCACCCACGTGAGGACGACGCGGATGTCCGGGAAGCGCTGCAGCAGGGCGGCGACACCCGTGAGCGCCAGGATCGCCCAGACGAGCGTGCCCAGCGCCGCCGCGACGGAGTAGACGACGCCGGCCCTCAGCTGGTGCGCCGCGAAGCGCAGGGTGAGGAACGTGTCCGGCCCCGGGGTGAGGACGAGGATCGCGACTGCGCCCAGGAAGGCGACGTACTCGGCGCCGGTCATGCGTGCACCGGTCCCCGCCGGGCCCGGCCCCGCCAGGTCTGGACCTGCCGGGTTGCTGCGCTCCTGCTCATCCTCACCTCTGTTCCACCCGGCGCGGGTCCCTCCCGCGCATGGCCTGACCCAGCCCGCGTCGCGCGGGACGCGACGAACTCGGACAGGGCCTCACCCAGGATGGCGCACACGACCCTCAAGGAGAAGCAACGATCTCTTCATGATCATGAGGCAGAGCCTTACACTCGTCGCATGTGGGATCTGCAGCGATTGAGGATCTGGCGCGCGGTGGCCAGCACCGGCTCGGTAACGGCGGCCGCGCGCAATCTGGACTACTCGCCGGCCAGCGTCAGCCAGCAGATCATCGCGCTCCAGAGGTCCGTAGGGCTCCCCCTCTACCGACGAGCGGGGCGGGGCATCGAGATCACAGAGGCGGGCCGCCGGTTCGCGGAGGAGAGCGAGTCGCTCTTCGGGGAATCCGCCCGCCTGGACCGCGTCGTCGCAGAGATGCGTGCGCCTGCACTCGACCGGGTCGTCATCGCGTGTCCGTCCTCCGTCGCGAAGGAGTGGATCCCCGCTGTGCTGCGCGACGCAGTGGCCCACCACCCGCACCTGCGTTTCGACGTCCTCACGAACGAACCCGTCCGCGGGGAACGGTCCACCCCGCCGGACCTGGATGTGACCGTGGTGCCCGGCGGGGAGACGCAGTCGGATGGGCGCACACACACGGGCGGCGGCTCCTCGGACGGTGGCGCGCCGCGGGCCGGACAGGCGCACCCGGGTGCGGGCGAGCTCCTCGCCGTGGACCCATATCAGCTGGTCGTCCGCCGTGATCATCCCGCTGCGACGCAGCAGACGGTGCGCGTCGCCGACCTGCGGGATCTCTCCCTGCTGGACCTCGACGTCGAGGGCAGCGTGTCCGGCGACGTCATGGACGACGCGGCTCGCGCCGCCGGCATCACCCCGCACCACGTGGCGCGTGCGGACGACCACTACGGGCTCCTCGCGATGGTGATGGCGGGGATCGGCGTCGCACCGCTCCCCCGCCTGGCGGCCCTCGACCTGCCGCCCAGCCTCGTGGCAGTGCCCCTGGTGGATCCAGAGCCTGTGCGCAGCATCGTCCTGCACTCCGACCCCGCGGCCCAGCACCACCCCCACATGACGGACATCCGCGCCGCGTTCCGCCGGGCGGCGCTGAGGTCGAGTTCGACTGCCTCAGGAGTCACGATTCACTGAGGTGCCCGCACACGCCCCTCCCGTTATTGAGGTGTCCGTACAGGCCCGGAAAGTCGCAGATCTCAGGCGTGTACGGACACCTCAACGGATGCCGGCCACGGTTCCGGCACGACACAACGACGCCGCCCGAGACCCCACTGGGGTCACGGGCGGCATCGTGTCAGTCAGTGCCGATCGCGGTTCTGGCCCGCGATCACGGGACTCACTTGTCCTCGGCGGCCTCCTGGGCCTCGTCGATCTGCGCGCCGGACTCGACGTCCGCCTCCGCAGCCGGGGCCTCGGCGGCCTCGGTCTCGACGACCTCGGTATCCTCGACGTCAGCAGCGGCGGCGGTGGCCTGCTCGGCCTCCTTCACCGTGGCCTGCTTGGGCGAGTAGGGCTCCAGCACCAGCTCGATGACGGCCATGGGGGCGTTGTCGCCCTTGCGCGGACCGATCTTCGTGATGCGGGTGTAGCCGCCCGGGCGCTCGGCGACGGCCGGAGCGATCGAGGTGAAGAGCTCGTGCACGATCCCCTTGTCGGAGATCGCACCCAGCACGCGACGGCGCGCGGCCAGGTCGCCCTTCTTCGCGAAGGTGACGAGGCGCTCCGCCACCGGACGCAGGCGCTTGGCCTTCGTCACCGTGGTGGTGATGGACTTGTGCTCGAAGAGCTGCGCGGCGAGGTTGTTGAGCATGATCCGCTCGTGCGCCGGGGAGCCTCCGAGGCGGTTTCCCTTGGTGGGAGTAGGCATTGTTCTGTCTCCTTGGAATTCTTAAGGCTGCGCGGGGCCGCCGCTCAGTACTGCTCGTCCTCGACGAACACGTCGTCGTCCACCGCGTCCTCGGACTCACCGAAGCCGGCGGGGCTGTCCTTGAGGTAGAGCCCCAGCTCGCCCAGCTTCTGCCGGACCTCGTCGATGGACTTCTGACCGAAGTTCCGGATGTCCATGAGGTCGGCCTCGCTGCGCGCCACGAGCTCACCCACGGTGTGGATGCCCTCGCGCTTGAGGCAGTTGTACGAGCGGACCGTCAGCTCGAGGTCCTCGATCGCGAGCGCCAGATCAGCGGCCATCGCGGCATCGACCGGCGACGGGCCGATCTCGATGCCCTCGGCCTCGACGTTGAGCTCGCGCGCCAGGCCGAACAGCTCGACGAGCGTCTTGCCGGCGGACGCGAGGGCGTCGCGGGGGACGATCGACGGCTTCGTCTCCACATCGATGATGAGGCGATCGAAGTCCGTGCGCTGCTCGACACGGGTGGCCTCGACCTTGTACGACACCTTGAGCACGGGCGAGTAGATCGAGTCGACCGGGATCCGGCCGATCTCTGCGTCCGCGTTCTTGTTCTGGGCTGCGGACACGTAACCGCGGCCGCGCTCCACCGTCAGCTCGATGTCGAGACGACCGGTGTCGTTGAGCGTGGCGATGTACAGCTCGGGGTTGTGGATCTCCACACCGGCGGGTGCGGAGATGTCCTCGGCCGTGACCGCTCCCGGGCCCTGCTTGCGCAGGTACGCGACGACGGGCTCGTCGAACTCCGACGAGACGACCAGCGACTTCAGGTTGAGGAGGAACTCGGTGACGTCCTCCTTGACCCCCGGAACAGTCGAGAACTCGTGCAGGACTCCGTCGATCCGGACGCTCGTGACCGAGGCGCCGGGGATGGACGAGAGCAGGGTGCGACGCATCGAGTTGCCGAGGGTGTAGCCGAATCCGGGCTCCAGCGGTTCGATGGTGAACCGCGAGCGGCGCTCGGAGACGACCTCTTCCGTGAGCGTGGGGCGCTGTGCAATGAGCACGTGGGCTTCCTTTCAGCGAACATCCGCCATATGACGTTCGCGGGCATTCGAGAGCACGCGAGGGGTTCGTGCTCGAAACGCTGGCTGGTGGAGGTCCGATCGTTACGACCGCCGCCGGGGACTTGAGTCACCGGCGGCGGAGCACCGATCGGGGAGGATCAGCCGCGCCGACGCTTGGGCGGACGGCAGCCGTTGTGCGGGGTGGGGGTGACGTCCTGGATCGTGCCCAGCTCCAGGCCGGCGGCCTGGAGGGAGCGGATCGCGGTCTCGCGGCCCGAGCCCGGGCCCTTCACGAAGACGTCGACCTTCTTGAGTCCGTGCTCCTGCGCGCGGCGAGCGGCGGACTCGGCCGCCATCTGCGCGGCGTAGGGCGTCGACTTGCGCGAACCCTTGAAGCCCACCTCACCGGACGAAGCCCAGGAGATGACAGCACCGGACGGGTCCGTGATGGACACGATGGTGTTGTTGAACGTGGACTTGATGTGCGCCTGACCGGCGACGACATTCTTCTTGACGCTGCGACGCGTCTTGCGTGCTGCTGTGCGTGACTTGGGAGGCATATTCCTGGAAACTCCTGATCGATCCTGAGGGGATTACTTCTTCTTACCGGCCACGGTGCGCTTGGGGCCCTTGCGGGTGCGCGCATTGGTCTTCGTGCGCTGTCCGCGCACGGGAAGGCCGCGACGGTGGCGGAGGCCCTCGTAGGAGCCGATCTCGACCTTGCGGCGGATGTCGGCGGACACCTCGCGGCGGAGGTCGCCCTCCACCTTGAAGGTGCCTTCGATGTAATCGCGGAGCTGCACGAGCTCTGCGTCGGTCAGGTCTTTCACACGGGTCGACGGGTCGATGCCCGTCTCCGTCAGGGTCTGGCGCGCACGCGTGCGGCCCACACCGTAGATGTATGTCAGGGCGACAACGACCCGCTTCTCACGGGGGATGTCGACTCCGGCAAGACGTGCCATCTGTTCTTCCTTCTGGTTGTTCCGGAGGTGCTGGTGCAGACCCGATCCGGCAGTTTCACTGCGGGTCCCCGGCCTCCGACCGGGGGTGTCGTCCCGCGCCTGCCCGATCCGATGGATCGTGCGGGGCGGGGGGCGGGGTCTGCGTGGGTGTGCGGCTCACGACCTCGGTCGTGACACCAGATCTGTCCGAAGCGGGACGATCAGCCCTGACGCTGCTTGTGGCGCGGGTTCTCGCAGATCACCATGACACGGCTGTGTCGACGGATGACCTTGCACTTCTCGCAGATCGGCTTGACGCTGGGCTTCACCTTCATAGCTGTTCCTTCTTCCACCGCGAATGCCCCGGGATGCCCCCGGGGCTGCGCCTGCGAAATCGTCGAAGCGATCTTCTGCTTACTTGTACCGGTAGACGATCCGACCGCGCGACAGGTCGTAGGGCGAGAGCTCCACGACGACGCGGTCCTCCGGCAGGATGCGGATGTAGTGCTGACGCATCTTGCCCGAGATGTGAGCGAGAACCTTGTGGCCGTTGGTCAGTTCGACCCGGAATGAAGCGTTGGGGAGCGCCTCGACGACAGTCCCCTCGATCTCGATGACCCCTTCTTTCTTGGCCATGTGTG
>DHCFD07801__coassemble_1808_pt1 | contig 10728 bp, 11 predicted proteins | sample DHCFD07801__metabat2_low_PE_026 | metagenome-assembled genome bin DHCFD07801 | reverse complement strand
GGGAGGACTCCGTCGTCGCCGGTCTCTACGGCGAGCACGAGATCACGGAGCGCCACCGGCACCGCTACGAGGTGAGCGCCGCCTACCGGCCGCGGCTGGAGGAGGCGGGTCTGCGCGTGTCCGGCACGTCGCCGGACGGGGCGCTCGTCGAGTTCGTCGAACTGCCGGCGGACGTCCACCCGTTCTACGTCGCGACGCAGGCGCACCCGGAGCTGCGCAGCCGGCCGCTGCGCCCGCACCCGCTGTTCGCCGGTCTCGTGGGGGCCGCACTGGAGCGTACGCATGTCTGAGGACGCACTGCACCCGCAGGCGGAGGGACCCCTGGCGGACGAGCCGGTCGACGTCGAGGTGACGGACACGCAGCGGGTGTTCGACGGGGCCGTCTGGGACGTCGTCCGCGAGACGTTCATCGTGCCGGAGGCGGACGAGCCGCTCACCCGGGACGTGCTGAGCCACACCGGTGCCGTCGCGATCGCCGCCGTGGACGAGGCCGACCGCATCCTCCTCATCCAGCAGTACCGCCACCCCATCCGCACGCGCGACTGGGAGGTGCCCGCGGGCCTGCGCGACATCGCGGACGAGCAGCCGTGGATCGCGGCGGCCCGCGAACTGGGGGAGGAGACGGACCTCGAGGCCCGGGACTGGGCGACGCTGGCGGACCTCCACCCCACGCCCGGCGGGTCCTCGGAGCTCATCCGCATCTATCTGGCGCGCGGCATCCGCGCGCTGCCGCCGGAGCGGCGCACACCGCGCGAGGGCGAGGAGAGCGGGATCGTCCCCCGCTGGGTCCCGCTGGACGACGCGGTCGAGGCCGTGCTGGCCGGACGGATCCGCAACGCCGCCGCGGCGCTGGCGATCCTCCACGCGGACCACGCGCGGGCCCGCGGGTACACCGGTCTGCGTCCCGTCGACACCCCCTGGCCCGCGCCGCCGGCGACGCGCAGGGACTGACGTGGCACGCCACGGCGCCCAACTGCTGCCCGAGGTCCCGCGCGCCCTGCGGGCCCCCGTCGAGGACTACCTCACGCTCATCGAGCTGGAGCGCGGTCTCTCGCGCAACACGGTCGATGCCTACGCGCGCGACCTGGGCCGCTACCTGGCGTGGCTCGACGACCGGGGGACCGCCGCCTTCTCCCAGGTGACGGAGCAGGATCTGCTGGCGTTCCGCGCGCGCCTCGAGGAGGACGGCCTCGCGCCGGCCTCCCGCGCCCGCATCGTCGTCGCGATCCGCCGCCTCCACGACCACCTGCTGGGCGAGGGGGTCGTCACGAGCGATCCCGCCGCCGCGCTGCCGCCGCCCCGGCAGGCGGAGCGGCTGCCGTCCGGCCTTACCCTGTCCCAGGTGGAGGCGCTGCTGCGCACGACCCAGGGCGACGAGGCCGTCCAGCAGCGGGCGGCGGCGCTGCTGGAGCTGCTCTACGCGACCGGCGCCCGCATCAGCGAGGCCGTGGGCCTCGACCTCGACGACCTCGACCTCGCCCACGGGACCGTGCGCCTCTACGGGAAGGGGGCGAAGGAGCGGCTGGTACCGGTGGGCTCCCACGCGCGCACAGCGCTGGACGCGTGGCTGGTCCGCAGCCGGCCCGCACTCGCCGCGCGGGCCCGCAGCACGGACCGGGCCGGCGCCGTATTCCTCAACCAGCGCGGTGGCAGGCTCAGCCGCCAGTCCGCGTGGACGATCGTGCGCCGCGCGGCGGAGCAGGCGGGCGTCGAGGGGGTCACGCCCCACACGCTGCGCCACACCTTCGCGACCCACCTGCTGGAGGGAGGGGCGGACATCCGCGTCGTGCAGGAGCTCCTGGGCCACGCGTCCGTCGTCACGACCCAGATCTACACGCGGGTGACCGTGCAGTCGCTCCGCGAGGTGTACGCCTCGACCCACCCCCGCGCGATAGGCTGAGCCAGACCGTAGTAGCGAGGAGATGAGGAAGCACGTGGCAGACTCGCAGCAGCGGCTCGACATCGAGTCCGACGCAGCACCGGGCCCCACCGGGCGCCCGGTCCGGGAGTTCCCGGAGCCTGCGCCGCTCGACGGACACGGGCCCGCACGCATCATCGCGATGGTGAACCAGAAGGGCGGCGTGGGCAAGACGACGTCGTCGATCAACCTGGGTGCGGCGCTGGCCGGGTACGGCCGCCGCGTGCTGCTGGTCGACTTCGACCCGCAGGGCGCCCTGTCCGTGGGACTGGGCATCAACCCGAACTCGCTCGATCAGTCCGTCTACAACGTGCTCATGAACGGTCGCCTGGACCCGCACGAAGTGATCCACCAGACGGCGGTCGCGGACATCGACGTCATGCCCGCGAACATCGACCTGTCCGCGGCGGAGATCCAGCTGGTGGGCGAGGTCGCCCGCGAGCAGGTGCTGGCGCGCGCGCTCGCGAAGGTGTCCGACGAGTACGACGTGATCCTCGTCGACTGCCAGCCGTCCCTGGGCCTGCTGACCGTCAACGCGCTCACGGCCGCGCACGGCGTCATCATCCCGCTCGAGACGGAGTTCTTCGCGCTGCGCGGTGTCGCGCTGCTGGTCGAGACGATCGAGAAGGTGCAGGACCGCCTCAACCCGTCGCTCACGATCGACGGCATCCTCGCGACGATGTTCGACGGCCGCACCCTCCACGCCCGCGAGGTCATCGCGAGCGTCGTCGACGCGTTCGGCGAGACGGTGTTCGAGACCGTCATCAACCGGACGGTCAAGTTCCCGGACGCGACGGTCGCGGCGGAGCCCATCACGACCTTCGCGCCCTCGCACCGCGGGGCGGACTCCTACCGCCGGCTGGCACGCGAGCTCATCGCCCGCGGAGGCGCGCCCTGACACTGGCGCAGGCGCCGGAGCAGTCGTCGGAGCAGGCGACCGCGGGCCCCGCGGACGACGCCGAGGCCGCGGCCGGCTCCGCGTCCGGGTTCACCGTCGAGCTGGAGAACTTCTCCGGCCCCTTCGACGTGCTCCTCGACCTCATCGCCCGCCGGTCGCTCGACATCACGGAGATCGCGCTGGCGGAGGTGACGGACGACTTCCTGGCCCACGTCGCGACCCTGCGCGGCACGCGCGGGCTGGACGAGCTGAGCCACTTCCTGCTGGTCGCCGCGACCCTGCTGGACCTCAAGCTGGCCCGACTGCTGCCGGGGGCGGAGGTCGAGGACGAGCTGGACCTCGAGCTGCTCGAGGCCCGCGACCTCCTCTTCGCACGTCTCCTGCAGTACCGCGCGTACAAGGAGGTCTCGCGCGTGCTCGCCCAGCGGATGGAGGACGCGGGGCAGGCGGTGCCGCGGGCGGTGCCGCTCGAGGAGGACTTCCTGCGCCTCCTGCCGCCGCTGGACTTCCAGACCTCCGGACCCGTGCTGGCGGCGGTGTACGCGGCGGTCGTCTCGCGGGACCGGACGCCGCCGTCCGTCGCGCTCGACCACCTGCACGACGCGCGCGTGTCCGTGACGGAGCAGCGCGCGCTCGTCCTCGCCCGTCTGCGCGGTCAGGAGCGCATCGACTTCGCAGCCCTCGTCGAGGACGCGGACTCGCGCCTCGTCGTCGTCGCGCGGTTCCTCGCGCTCCTCGAGCTCTTCAAGGCGGGCCTGTGCACATTCGACCAGCCCGAGGCGCTGGGTCCCCTCACCGTCGCGGCGCGCACGGGGGAGACGGACCCGGCCGCGACCTCGGCGGACGACCCGGCCACCGCTTCGGAGGCGGAGACGGACGCGGCCGCGGACGGGGACGACGATGACTGAACCCACGGCGGAGCTGCTGGCCGGCCTCGAAGCCGTCCTCATGGTCGTCGACCACCCGGTGACCGTCGCGCAGCTGAGCGACGGCCTGGGCGTCGAGCCGGACGAGGTCGCCCGCGGGCTGGAGGAGCTGGCGGCCGACTACGACGGCGACCGCGACGGCCGCCGGCGCGGCTTCCGACTGGCGCGGGCCGCCGGCGGCTGGCGGATCTACTCGCGGCCGGAGCAGCACGACGTCGTCTCCGCGTTCCTCACGGCCGGGCAGACGGCACGGCTGTCGCAGGCAGCCCTCGAGACCCTCGCCGTCATCGCGTACCGGCAGCCGGTCACCCGCGCGCGGATCTCCGCGATCCGGGGCGTCAACGTCGACGGCGTCGTCCGCACGCTCCTGCTGCGGGGCCTCATCGTCGAGGCGGGGGCGGATGAGACGACCGGCGGCGTGCGGTTCGTCACCACCCCCGCGTTCCTCGAAGTCGCCGGACTGGAGCGGATCGAGGACCTGCCGGACATCGCCCCGTTCCTGCCGGAGGGCGACGATGCGCTGCGCGCCGGCGAGGCCGGTGCGGCGGATGGCGCCGAGTTCGGGATAATGGGGGAATGAGCACTTCCGACCCCCGGTCTCCCGGCCATCGTTCCCGCCGTCCGTCGCGCCGCGATCGCCACCAGCGCGCCGCGCAGGCGTCCGGCCCGGTCTCCGACGTGCACCGCGAGGACGGTGTGCGCCTGCAGAAGGTCCTCGCGGATGCGGGACTGGGCTCCCGCCGCGCGTGCGAGACCCTCATCACGGAGGGGCGCGTCGAGGTCGACGGCGTCGTCGTCCGCGAACTGGGCACCCGCGTCGACCCGGAGACGCAGGCCGTCCACGTCGACACGATGCGGATCACGACCAGCCCGGAGAAGGTCTACCTGGCCCTCAACAAGCCGGGGAAGGTCGTGACGGCGATGAGCGACCCGGAGGGCCGCCGGTCGATCGCGGAGTTCGTCCGCGACCGCCCGGAGCGGCTCTTCCACGTGGGCCGTCTCGACTACGACACGGAAGGGCTGCTGCTCCTCACGAACGACGGCGAGCTCAGCAACCGCCTCACGCACCCCCGGTACGAGATCCCCAAGACCTACCTCGCACAGGTGCGCGGTCCGGTGCCCCGCGACGCGGGCGCCCGGCTGCGCGACGGGATCGAGCTGGAGGACGGGATCGCGCACGTCGACTCGTTCCGACTCGTCGACTCGACCCCGGGCCACGCCCTCGTCGAGGTCGTCCTGCACTCCGGCCGCAACCGGATCGTCCGCCGGCTGCTCGAGGCCGTGGGCACCCCCGTCGAGCGCCTCGTCCGCACCCACTTCGGACCCATCGCACTCGCGGAGCAGCGGCCCGGCAAGCTGCGCGCCCTGCGCCCGCACGAGCTGGCCGACCTCATGAAGGCCGTCGATCTGTGAGTCGAGCCGACCTCCCGCACCGCGTGCACATCGTGGGGGCGGGACTGCTGGGCACGTCCGTGGGTCTGGGGCTCACGCGCGCCGGCTGCGCGGTGACACTGCAGGACACCTCGCCCACCGCGGGCCGCCTGGCCGCGGACATGGGCGCAGGCGCGCTGTCGGACCCGCACCCGGACACGGAGCTGGTCGTCGTCGCAGCGCCCCCGGACGTCGCGGCGGACGTCATCGTCGACCAATTGCGGGCGCTGCCGCAGGCGACCGTGACGGACGTCGCGAGCGTCAAGGGGACGATCCTCGACCGGGTCCGCGCGGCCTCGGCGGGGGATGAGCTGGACCGCTACATCGGGTCCCACCCCATGGCCGGCCGCGAGCGGTCCGGTGCGGTCTCCGCCCGGGTCGACCTCTTCGAGGCGCGCCCGTGGGTCGTCTGCTCGGACGACGACACGCCGCCGGCGCGGCTGGCGCAGGTCGTCGCCGTCGCCGAGGCCGTGGGCGCCACGGTCCTGCACCTCGAGCCGGAGTTCCACGACTCCTCGGTCGCCCGGGTCTCGCACGCGCCGCAGGTGCTCGCCTCGCTCATGGCGGCGCAGCTCATCGAGATGCCGGTCGACGGGATCGCACTGGCCGGGCAGGGGCTGCGGGACGTCATCCGGATCGCGGCCTCGGACCCGGGACTGTGGACGCAGATCCTCGCGGGCAACGCGTCCGAGGTGCGCGACGTGCTCACCGGGGTGCGCGCGGACCTCGACGCGGTCATCGGCGCCCTGGACCTGGGCCCCGGCGGCTACGCGACGATCGCGCAGGCGATCGCGGCGGGCAACGAGGGCCACCAGCGGGTGCCGGGCAAGCACGGTCAGCAGCCCGTGGTCTACGGCATCGTCACCGTCGTCGTGGGCGACGAGCCCGGCGGACTGGCGCGCCTGTTCACGGACGTGCACCAGCTGGGCATCAACGTGGAGGACGTCCGCATCGACCACGCGACGGGACACCGGCTGGGCAGCCTCGACATCATGGTGCTGCCCGATCGGGTCCAGGACCTCGTCGCCGGACTGAGCGCCCGCGGGTGGAGGCTGCCGGACCAGGCGGAGACGGATGCGACCGGGCCCGTCGCGCCGCACGATTCCGGTCCCGCGGACGGATAGGGTTGGACTCCAGACACGAGGTACAGCACGAGAGGGTGCAGAGCATGGCAGTCATCGCGATCGACGGTCCCAGCGGGGTCGGCAAGTCCAGCACGTCGAAGGAAGTGGCACGACGGCTGGGTTACGGCTATCTGGACACCGGTGCGATGTACCGCGCGACAGCCTGGCTGTGCCTCAACCGCGGGGTGACGGACCCCGGCGACGTCGTCGAGCTGGTCCGCGGTGCGGAACTGGAGATCTCGACGGACCCGGACGCGTTCTCCGTGGAGATCGACGGGATCAACGTGACGGAGGACATCCGGGAGCCGCAGGTGTCCCAGAACGTCCAGACCGTGTCCGGCGTGCAGGACGCGCGCGACGAGCTCATCGAGCGCCAGCGTGAGATCATCGCGCAGACGACGCCGGGGATCGTCGTCGAGGGCCGCGACATCACGACCGTCGTCGCACCGGACGCGGACGTGCGGATCCTCATGACGGCGGACGAGTCCGTCCGGATCGCCCGGCGCTCGCAGGAACTGCACGGGACGGCGGACGCGGCGTCCCTCGAGGCGACCCGCGGACTGGTCGCGGATCGCGACCGTCGGGACTCGGAGACGACCAGCTTCCTCACCGCGGCGGACGGCGTCCACACACTCGACACGACGAACGTGAGCTTCGACGAGGCCGTGGAGGCCGTGCTCACGCTCCTGGAAGGCACCTCCTCATGACACACCCCCACGACGACCCGGCAGCGGAGCCGGACGCGGACTTCACCCCGGACCCGGACGACGACCTCGTCGACCGGCTCGCGGCGATCGACGAGGAGGAGGCCCACCAGCGCGCCCAGTCGCTGCGCAGCGGGCTCGAGGCCTACGAGCTCGAGGAGGAGGACCGCGCGCTGCTCGAGGCCTTCGAGGCCGACGACGCGGCCCCGGCCCTCCTGAAGCCGGCGCCGGTGCTCGCGATCGTGGGCCGGCCCAACGTGGGCAAGTCGACGCTCGTCAACCGCATCCTGGGCCGCCGCGAGGCCGTCGTCGAGGATGTGCCGGGCGTGACCCGCGACCGCGTCCGCTACTCCGCGGAATGGGGCGGTCGTCCCCTCACACTCGTCGACACGGGCGGCTGGGACATCGACGCGCGCGGCATGGCCTCCCGCATCGCCGGACAGGCGGAGATCGCGGTCGACCAGGCGGACGCGGTCCTCCTGGTCGTCGACGTGACGACCGGGGTGACCTCGACGGACGAGCACGTCGTGCGGATGCTGCGCCGGGCCGGCAAGCCCGTCATCCTCGCGGCGAACAAGGTCGACGACGAGCGCGGCGAGATCCAGGCGGCGGAACTGTGGTCGCTGGGACTGGGCGAGCCGCACACGGTCTCCGCCATGCACGGCCGCGGCGTCGCGGACCTGCTGGACGTCATCGTCGAGGTGCTGCCGGAGTTCTCCCAGGTCGACGCGGCCGAGGAGCCGGGCGGACCGCGTCGCATCGCGCTCGTGGGTCGGCCCAACGTGGGGAAGTCCTCGCTGCTCAACCACCTCGCTAAGGAGGACCGGGTCCTCGTCGACAACGTCGCGGGCACGACGCGCGACCCCGTCGACCAGCTGGTGGACCTGGGCGGGCGGCAGTGGCGCTTCGTCGACACCGCCGGCATCAAGAAGCGCGCCCGCCAGGCCAGCGGCGCGGAGTACTACGCGTCGCTGCGCACGCAGACCGCGCTGGAGCGCGCAGAGGTTGCCCTCGTGCTGCTCGAGGCCAGCGAGCCGCTGAGCGAGCAGGACATCCGCATCGTCCGCAGCGCGACGGAGGCCGGGCGCGCTCTGGTGCTCGCCTTCAACAAGTGGGACCTCCTCGACGAGGAGCGCAGGCACTGGTTGGAGCGGGAGATCGAGAAGGACCTGGCGCACGTGTCCTGGGCGCCGCGGGTCAACATCTCCGCCAAGACCGGTCGGCATGCGGAGAAGCTCGTGCCCGCACTGGACGCGGCGCTGGCGGGCTGGGACCGCCGGATCCCCACGAGCCGCCTCAACGCGTTCCTGGGCGAGCTGGTCGCCGCCAACCCGCACCCGGTGCGCGGCGGCAAGCAGCCGCGCATCCTGTTCGGCACGCAGGTCTCGCACCGGCCGCCGCACATCGTGCTCTTCACGACGGGGTTCCTGGACCCGGGCTACCGCCGGTTCATCCTGCGCCGCCTCCGGGAAACCTTCGACTTCACCGGCACGCCCATCCAGCTGGGCATGCGGATCCGCGAGAAGCGGAAGCGGCGGTGATCCGCCGGTGAGCGCGGACGCGTCGCAGCCGACGGCACGTCCGGACCTCGCGGATGCGGCTCCGGCCGCGGGGACGGCGGAGTCGGGACCGACCGCGTGGGGGCTGCCCCGCTACGTGCTCGTGACGGTGGGGATCGCGGCGCTCGTCGTGACGATCGCCGTGTTCCGCGAGCTGCAGTCGATCGTCGCCCCGGTCTTCCTCGCGCTCAACCTCGTCATCATCGTCCACCCGCTGCAGGCGCACCTCATCCGGCTGCGGGTGCCACGCTTCGTCGCGGCGATGGTGACGGTGCTCGTGGTCCTGGCCCTGCTGGCCGCGTTCTTCGCGCTCACCGGCTGGTCGATCGCCCGCCTAGTCATCCTCCTGCCGTCGTACACGGAGAAGATGCTGCAGATCGTGCAGGACTCGGCGGAGTGGCTCGCGACGATGGGGCTCACGCCCGCGTTCCTCGAGGACCAGCTGGCGGCGATCGACGCGAACTCGGTCGCGGGCGCCGCCGGGGCGGTGTTCAGCAACGTGTCGACGGTTGTCGGGCTGCTCACCTCCGTCGTCATGGCGGTCTTCTTCGTCGCGATGGACTCGATGTCGATCGATCACCGTCTGCGCGCCACGGCCGCCGTCCGTCCCCGCTTCGCGCAGGCCCTCACCTCGTTCGCGCAGGGGGTGCGCCGCTACTGGGTCGTCGCGACGATCTTCGGCCTCATCGTCGCGTTCCTGGACGTCATCGCGCTCGAGATCATCGGCGTCCCGCTCGCTCTCGTGTGGGGCGTGCTCGCGTTCCTCACGAACTACATCCCCAACGTGGGCTTCGTCATCGGCCTCGTGCCGCCGGCCCTGCTGGCGCTCGTCGACCAGGGATGGGTGGCGGCCCTCTGGGTCGTCATCGCCTACTCGGTGCTCAACTTCGTGATCCAGTCGATCATCCAGCCCAAGTTCACGGGGGAGTCGGTGGGGGTCACCCCGTTCATCAGCTTCCTGTCGCTGCTGTTCTGGTACTGGGTCCTGGGGGCTCTGGGCGCACTGCTGGCGCTGCCGGCGACGCTGCTGCTCAAGGCGTTCCTCGTCGATGCGGATCCGAAGGCGCGCTGGGTCAACAACCTCATCGCCTCGGACCTGCGGACCGGGGCCGGACTGCCGATCGGCAGGCGGTCCGCCGTGAGCTCGCTGCGCCGCCGGGAAGTGATCGTTCCGCTCGATCGGTGAGTCCAGCCACTACGATGGGGCCATGAGAGCGAAGATTCTGAGGATCCATCCGGTCGATCCGCAGCCGCGCCTGATCCGGCAGGCGGCGGAGGTCATCCGCACCGGCGGGCTCATCGCCTACCCGACTGACTCCTGCTATGCGCTGGGCTGCGCGCTGGAGAACAAGGAGGGGATCGAGCGGATCACCCGCATCCGGCAGCTGGACTCGAAGCACCACTTCACGCTCATGTGCCACGACTTCGCACAGCTGGGCCAGTTCGTCATCCTCGACAACCACGCGTTCCGGACGATCAAGTCGCTCATCCCGGGGCCGTACACCTTCATCATGAAGGCGACGAAGGAGGTGCCCAAGAAGATGATGCACCCCAAGAAGAACTCCGTGGGCGCCCGCATCCCGGAGAACCCCCTGTCGCTGTCGCTCGTCGAGGAGGTGGGGGAGCCGATCCTGTCGTCCACCCTGCTGCTGCCCGGTGACGACGATCCGCTCACGGACGCGGAGGACGTGGCGGCCGCGATCGGCAACGACGTCGACCTCATCATCGAGTCCGGCGTGCCCGGGGTCGTGCCCACGAGCGTCATCGACTTCACGGAGGGCGCCCCGGTCGTCCGTCGCGCGGGTGCGGGCGACGTGTCGCGCTTCGACTGAGCGCGACACGCCGCCGCTCAGGTGCGGGGGAGTGCGATCGCGCGCTTGAGGATCTTCCCCGACGGGCCCTTGGGCAGCTCCTCGACGAACTCGACGATGCGGGGGATCTTGTAGGCGGCCAGCTTCTCGCGCGTCACCCGCTCGACCTCCGCGGCATCGAGATCGGAATCCGGCGTCCGCGCGATGACTGCGGTGACCTGCTGGCCGTACGTGTCGTCCGGGGTGCCGATGACCGCCGCCTCCCGGACGCCCGGGATCTCGTAGAGGACCTCCTCGACCTCGCGCGGGTACACGTTGTACCCGCCGTGGAGGATGAGGTCCTTCATCCGGTCGATG
>DHCFD07801__coassemble_1776_pt1 | contig 10959 bp, 8 predicted proteins | sample DHCFD07801__metabat2_low_PE_026 | metagenome-assembled genome bin DHCFD07801 | reverse complement strand
TTGATGAAGCCGCCGGAGAGGAAGCTGAAGAACGGCAGCGTCTCCGGAGTGGAGATCGCGGTGAACAGGCCCGCGAAGGTGACCATGAGGCCGGACCCGGCGAGGATGCCCATGATGCCCGCGTAGATGGGGTACTGGATGAGCACGCCGCTCACCACGCCGATGCTGGTGCGCAGGGACTCGAGGAACCGGTCGGGGCGGCCGAACAGAAGCAGAGCCAGCGACAGGAAGGTGAGGTTGATGATGTCGAAGTTCACGCCCTCGCCGCCCGCGAAGTGCAGGACCATGTAGACGAGGCCCAGGACGCCCATGAGGATGCCCACGACCGGATTCCGGTTGAGGCGGTCGGCGAAGGTCTCACGCGCCTCCTCCTCGACGTGCGCCTCCTGCTCTTGCTGCTCCGGGGGTGCCTGGTACTCGATGATCTCCGCCTTCTTCGCGGGGTGGAGGAACGCGACGAAGAACGGCATGACGAAGATGATGACCGCGCTGGTCAGCAGGACCACGGGGTGGAAGATCGTCTGGGAGGTGGGGATGATGCCCATCTGCTCCTCGAGGAGGTGGCCCGGAGTCGCGATCGTGAGTGGGATCGTGCCGGACAGCCCGATGCCGTAGAGGGAGAAGCCCGCGTAGCCGCCGGCGACGGCCAGCGGGTAGTGCATGCCGGGTACGGTCTTCGCGAGCTTGCGGGCCAGCACGACGCCGATGACCAGGCCGAAGCCCACGTTCAGCCACGTGCCCAGGGCTCCCGCGAACGTCGCGATCCCCACGGCGACGCGTGGGCTGCTGACTCGGCTGGCCAGGGCGTTGAGCCCGCGATCAACCAGTGGTGTGTTCGCCAGCATGTAGCCGGTCAGTAGGAGCATCGCGATCTGCATGGAGAACGCGAGGAGGTCCCACGCGGACCCGCCCCACATCTGAGTGACGTCGATGGGGTTCTGCCGCTCGACGACGACCGCCAGCAGGAACGTGACGACCGTCAGGAAGACGGCCACCACAAGGGATTCGGGCAGGAAGCGATAGAACGCGCGGGACAGGCCAGCAGCGAGGGACTTCATCGTCACTCCGATCGGAGGGGGTCGTGGGGGAGGGCGCGGGAGCCGGGTCTCATCGGTGGACCCGACTGCCGAGTTCTGTGCACCCGCATCACGCAAGAACGATCGTTCTTGAAGTCCCATGGTAGGTCTCACTCCCGTGAGGGGCAAGGAAGAAGGCCGCGGAGGCTGCATCGTGCAGTCTCCGCGGCCTCAGCGGTCGTCTCCGTGGGTCGGGGCCCTCCGCGTCACTCCGAGGTGAGCCAGGCGCGGATCGCGTCGCCGTCCTCGCCCAGTGCGGGCGGTTCCTTCCGGTACGTCGTCGGGGTTGCGGACATGGAAAGGGAGTTGCGGATCGTCGCGACGGAGTCCGGGTCCTCGGTGTGCCAGACCGGGTCCAGGCCCAGTTCGATCGCGGTGCGCAGGCCCTCGCCCACGTTCTGCACCGGCGAGCACGGCAGGCCCGCAGCGCGCAGCTGACGGAACCACTCCTCCTTGCCCTTGTGCGACAGCGCCTCCTCGAGGAGCGGGCGCAGCTCATCGCGGTTCACGTTGCGCTTCTCCGGGGAGTCGAAGCGTGAGTCCTCAGCCCACTCCGGGTGGCCCAGCTCCGCGGACAGGCGCGCGAACTGTCCGTTGTTGGCGCCCACGATGATGAGTTCGCCGTCCCCGGTGGGCAGCGCGTGGTACGGGTAGATCGTTGCGTGCTCCTTGCCGCCGCGCGTGGGCACGGCGTCGTGCGTGGCCGTGGACTGGTACTGGTTGAGCATCGTGAAGACCGCGTTCGACATGAGGTTGTTCTGGATGAGCTGGCCCTCACCGGTGAGGTCGCGGTGGCGGACGGCCGCGGTGATGCCCAGGGCCGTCATCATGCCGGTCGTCAGGTCGAAGAGCGAGATGCCCGAGCGGACCGGGTCTCCGTCCGGCTCCCCGTTCATGTCCATGAGGCCGGCCATGCCCTGGACGAGGACGTCGTAGCCCGGCAGCTCCGCGCCGCCCTTCGTGCCGAAGCCGCTGATGTGCGCGTAGATGATCGATTCGTTGAGCGCTCGCACGTTCTCGTAGCCGAAGCCCAGGCGCTCGATCGAGCCGGGCTTGAAGTTGTGGACGAACACGTCCGCGCGAGCGGCGATCTGGCGGGCGGTCTGGCGGTCGTCCTCGTCCTTGAGGTCCAGGACGATCGAGTGCTTGTTGCGGTTGACGGCCTGGAAGTAGCTGGCCTGGTCGCGGTACGTGGGCGGCATCCACGACCGCGTGTCATCGCCCCCGGGGCTCTCGACCTTGATGACGGTGGCGCCCAGGTCGGCCAGCAGCATGGTGGCGTACGGCCCGGCCAGAACCCGCGCGAAGTCCGCGACGATGATCCCGTCGAGCGGCCCGGCTCCGGGGGTGCGGTCAGCGGGGGTGCCGGAGGGGGAGGGCAGTGCGGTCATCGGGTGGAGCCTCGCTTCGAGTCGCTGGGTCACAGTGTCACAGGGGCGCGTGGCCGGGTGCGGCGGTGCGGTCCGGCCGCGATCCTCAGGTGACGGGTGTTCGTGCGCCCCGGTGCCCGCCATTCGCACGCATCCGAGGGACGGACGGCACTTGACGCTGAGGATCAGCCTTCCTAGCGTAAGCGCAAACAGGCCGAACGTTTGATCAGGTTGGATGATGAGACGGTCGGCGCACTGCGGAGCGCTCCGTGCGCGCCCAGGACCATGGCCCGTGCGCGGCAGAGAGGCCCCGCACGGGACACCAGCATGAGGAGCCCTCGCACCATGACCCCCACTTCCGACGGCACCCGGACTCAGCAGGATTCGCGCGACCCGGCGGAGGCCGATCCCCAGGGCATCGACGGCCCCGCGCTCCGGCGATGGATCTCCCGGACGCAGGGCGTTGACCCCGAGACGGTGGGCTTCTCCGTCCTGTCCGTGGGCCGGTCGAACCTCACCTTCGTCGTGACGCTCGCGGGTGAGCCCCGCTGGGTCCTGCGCCGTCCGCCGCTGGGTCACCAGGGCGGCAGCGCGCACGACGTCCAGCGCGAGGGACGGATCATGGCGGCGCTGGGGCCCACGAACGTGCCCGTGCCCACCATCCTGGAGATCGTCGACGATCCGGACGTGCTCGAGGTCCCGTTCGTCTTCCAGGACCACTGCCCAGGCTTCCCGATCCATGCGCCGGAGGATCTGGCGCTCATCCCCGCCAGCGGGTCCGTGCGGGATTCGATGCTCTCGATGGTCCGCGCTCTCGGGGCTGTCCACGCCGTCGACATCGATGCGGTGGGCCTGGGCGACCTGCGCCGGCCCGGCGGCTTCGTGGAGCGGCAGCTGCGGCGCTGGCTGGGCCAGTTCGAGGCGATCACGACCCGCGATCTTCCGGTCATCGCGGAGGTGCAGGCGCAGCTGTCGCGCAGCATCCCGCCGGAGACCTCGACCGGCCTGGTTCACGGGGACGTCAAGCCCAACAACATGCTCTTCGACCGCGACACCGGTGAGGTGCGCGCGATCGTCGATTGGGAGCTGTCCTCGATCGGCGATGTCGTGACGGACCTGGGTTACCTCCTGTCGATGATGTTCGTCGACGACTCGCTCACCGGGATCTGGACCCCGTCCGTCGAGGACGGGTCGCCCACCGCGGAGGAGATCGCGCAGACCTACCAGTCCCTCACCGGCCGGGACACCTCGGACGTGCCGTACTACGCGGCGTTCGCGGTCTGGAAGCTGGCCTGCATCCGCGAGGGCGTCTACACGCGCCTCAAGCAGGGACGGATGGGCGACCTCGACGTCGACCCGGAGCAGGCCGGTGCCAGCGTGGAGGCGCTCGCCGCCTCGGCCCTCGACATCCTCAGCAGCGGCCGCATTTGAGCGTCCGCGCTGCTGGGCGGCCACGTCGCCGCGGATCTTCGTCTTTCCAGGTGGGCGCACGTATTCCCCGACCCCGAGTGGCATGTCTCACCAGTGCAGGGGGTTGGGTGCTCAGAGACGCGCGCCTATAATGTAGTTGTAATTTTAACTATATGGCCCGGGTGGACCGGGCGGAGGAGTCGCGACATATGCGCATCGGAGTCATCGCAGGCAGCAGCCGTCCCGGAGCCCTCAACCCCCAGGTCGTCGACTGGGTCTCGGCGCAGCTGAGCGAGCGCGGCCTGGACCACGAGGTCGTCCACTTCGGTGCCTTCGACCTGCCGATCCTCGATGAGGCCATCCCCGGCGGTGCCGGGATGTACGAGAACGAGCACACGAAGGCCTGGGCCGAGGCCCTACGCCCGTTCGACGCGTACATCGTCGTGACCCCGGAGTACAACCACTCCGTGCCCGGCCCGCTCAAGAACGCGATCGACTTCGTGGGCCAGGAGTTCGCCCACAAGCCCGTGGGCTTCGTGAGCTACGGCGCGGACAAGGGCGTGCGCGCGGTCGAGGCATGGCGCCTCGTCTTCGCGAACTTCCGCGCGGCGACCGTCCGCGGCATCGGCGCCTTCTCGATCTTCACGGACTTCGCCGACGGCGCGTTCGCCCCCGAGCAGGTCTCCGCAGACACCTTCGGCCCCATGATCGAGGACCTCGTGGCCTGGGCCGAGGGCTTCGCGGTGGTCCGCCAGAACGCCGAGGCCGCCGTCGCCTCCTGAGGCAGAGCGGGGCTGGTCTCGGGCCAGGTCTGAGGCCAGCCCTCACGCACGGACGGGGTCCGGTGCGCAGTGCTTCTGCACTGTGCACCGGACCCCGTCCGTCATTCACACGGCGATGCCCAGCCCCGCCTGCGGGCGCTGCGCCTCACCGGCCGAAGGCGTGCCTCAGCCGGCGACGAGCACCGTGCGGCCGGAGACCGTCCGCTCCTCGATGGCCTTGAGGGCGGCGTTGACCTCGTCGGCCTCGAGCGGCTTCTCGACGATCGGCAGCTGCGGCAGGTCCGTCGACTTCGCGAGCTCCACGAGCTCCTTGAGCTCCGGCAGGCTGCCCACGAAGTTGCCCTCGATCTTCAGCTGCTGGAGCGCGACGAGGGTCGTGGGGAACTGCAGCTGGCCGCCGAACAGGCCGACGCTCACCAGCTTCCCGCCCGTGCCGAGCGCACCCAGCGCGGTCGAGGAGGTCACGCCGTTGTTGACGAAGTCGATCGCGGAGGCGAGCTTGCCGCCGCCGGCCTTGACGATGTCGCCGGACGGGTCCTCGCCGGTGGTGAGGACGGTCGCGGTGGCGCCTGCGGCCTCGGCGTTCTTGAGCGAGTCCTCGGAGACGTCCGCAGCGACGATGTTCTTGTGCCCGCGCGCCTTGAGCAGCGCGACGGCGCTGAGGCCCACGCCACCGGTGCCAATGACCGCGATGGGACGGTCGACCTCGGGCGTGAGCGCCTTCGTGACGGCGGAGTAGCCGGTGACGCCGGAGCAGGCCAGCGTCGCGGCCCAGCTGGGATCCAGGTCGCCCACGGGGATGAGGTAGCGCTCGTGCGGGACGTAGACCTCGCGCGAGAACCCGCCGTTCAGCTGCAGCGACAGATTGCGGCGGGCACCGGTGCAGGAGTTCTCGCGGTCCTCGGCGCATGCGGCGCACTCACCGCAGCCGATCCACGGGAACACGATGTACTTCTCCGCGCCCGGCTGCACCGAGGCGTCGGGGCCGGCCGCGATGACCTCGCCCACGATCTCGTGGCCCAGGACCAGCGGGAACGCCATGCCCAGGGACTCGACGGGCGCCTTGCCCGCATCACCCATGTCGAAATAGCCCTCCGCGCAGTGCACGTCGGAGTGGCACACACCGGAGTTCGTCACGCGGACCAGCACGTCTGCACCGGTCAGCTCAGGGGTGGGGTGGTCCGCCTCCTGCGCGGGAGCGCCTGCTGATGGGACCTCGAAGACCTTCATGGTTCCTCCTGCGGATCGTGGGCCCTCGCATCGTCACGGGGGTCGCCATGCTCAGACCATCACACCAGGTGGTGCCGGTCACAGTCCGGGTTCACACAGTGAGACGACCGCCGCCGAGGTCGTGGACACCGACCGTCGCGGGTCCGGTTCCGCCGGGGCCCGGTCGGCCGGTCAGGCGCGTACGCGGGCTGACTTGCGGAGCGTGCGGAGGTGCTGGCCGCGGACGGTGCCCACGCCCACCAGCAGGAGGGTGACGGCGGCGGTGAAGCCGATCGACGACCACTGGACCCCCGCGTGCTGGGGCTCGAACGCGAGTTCGTTGATGAGGGAGGAGAGGATCGAGGCGCAGACGGCCGGGATCGTCCACGAGGCGGAGACGCGGGAGGAGATCGAGATGATGACGATCGCGCCGGCGGCCATCGCCAGGGGGGCAACCTGCCAGACCATGATGACGACGAGGCCGGCGACCAGGGCCGACGGCGGGCCGATGTAGGTGTCCTCGCGCAGCTCCTCCGTGTCGTGGGCGATCGCCGCCGGCAGCAGGAACAGCGCCATGACGCCCAGGACCACGTCGGACCCGATGAGCACGGTGACCAGCTGCGGGTCGTTGAGGTGGAGGCCGGCGATCCAGCCGTTGAACGAGGCGGAGTGGTGCACCGCGGAGTTGACGACGCCCAGCACGATCGCGGAGCCCACGAGGATGACCGTCCGCTGCCGGGACCTGTGCGGGGTGAGGGTGCGCGACGCGAGGGTGCGCGGAGCCTGCGAGGGGGGTCGTGCCTCTGGGTGCCTGCTCATGACCACGAGTATGGTCCCCTCACCCGAGTGCGGGCTGGGGGTCGCCCGCACGCGGGCCGAATGGACGCGGACGGCTCCACCCCACCCCAGCGACTAGGGTTTTCCCCACAGAGGTGTGCTGATCACCCCGTGTCCGCGGCTCGTCGTGCGGAGGAGAGTGGATGCCATGAACGAGACACAGACCCACCGAGGGGGCGGAGATCCGCCGCCCTCGTCGGACGCACCGACTCGCATCGACCTCCCGATCGATCCCGCCCGCACCCACGAGACCCCGCAGCATCCCTCCGGCACCCCCGGTGCGGTGGGCGGCGCACCGCTCGCCGCAGACGACGGCACCGGCGCGTCGGCCGACCCGACGGACGCGCGACTCGTCCACCGGCCCATGCCGTGGGCGATGGGCATCCTCAACGTCCTCTTCTCCGCCGTCCTCGCCGTCGTCTGGCTGTGGATCCCCGTCGGCCTCTTCGTCTCCGGCGTCGCCGGCGTGTTCGCACTGGGCTTCGGGATCATCTTCCTCCTCGTCTGGTTCCTGTTGCAGCGCGGCATCAACCACCTCGAGCGGCTGCGGTCCGAGGCCGTGTACGGCGAGCAGATCCGCGTCCCGCAGACACGCACCACGCTGCGCACCGGCTTCGTGGGCTGGCTGCACCAGCAGTGGCTCATCCTCACCTCCGCCGCGTTCTGGCGCTCGACCGTCCACTCCTTCGTCAAGACCCTGTACGGCGGGACGATCGGCATCCTGCTGCTGGCCGGACTGGGCTTCGGCACCTTCGCGCTGGCCCTGTCGATCAACCCCACCTTCCTCGACGCCTCGGACGTCACCATCAGCAGCCGGGCGGGGCTGGGTGTCCTGGGCGGCGCGGCGATCGTCGTCGCCCTCCTGATCCTGGGCGTGTCCCCGATCCTGGACCGCCTCATAGACCGCGGCCTGCTGCCGTCGACGCGAGCGGCCGCCCTGCGCGCCGAGCGCGACAGCCTCACCCACGAGGTGGGCGCTCTCGAGACGGCACGGACCGGCGCGGTGGACGCCGCGACGGCGGAGCGCCTGCGCATCGAGCGCGACCTGCACGACGGAGTCCAGCCCATGCTCGTCGCCCTCAGCATGAAGCTGGGGATGGCCCGCCGGAAGCTGGACACGGACCTGGACGCGGGCAAGGAGCTCGTCGCCGAGGCCCACCAGGACTCGAAGGACGCGATCACAGAGCTGCGCAATCTGGCCCGCGGCATCCACCCGGCGGTCCTCGAGGACCGCGGCCTGGACGCGGCGATCAGCGCGTTGGCCGCCCGCTCGCCCGTCCCCGTGACGGTCGATGTGCAGGTGCCGGAGCGCGTGAGCGCCGAGGCGGAGAGCGTGTCCTACTTCGTCGTCGCGGAGTCCCTCACGAACATCGCGAAGCACGCCCGGGCGCAGTCCGCGCGGGTCTCCGTCCGAGCGGTGAACCCCGATCGCCTCCAGATCGTCGTCGTGGACGACGGTGCCGGCGGCGCACGGATCGACCGCGGCGGCTCGTCCACCGGCCTGGCCGGCCTGGACGACCGGATCGCCGCGGCACGCGGAACCCTGTCCGTCACCAGCCCCGTGGGCGGACCCACCACCATCGTTGCGGAGGTGCCATGCGCATCGTGATCGCTGAAGACAACGTCCTGCTGCGCGAGGGCATCTCGCGACTGCTCACCGACGCGAGCCACGAGATCGTCGCGGCGGTCGAGGATGCGAACGGCCTGCTGAGCGCGGTCGCCGGCCTCCACCCGGACCTCGCGGTCGTGGATGTGCGGATGCCCCCCACGTTCACGGACGAGGGGATCCGCGCCGCGACCCTCATCCGGGAGCAGAACCCGGAGGTGGGCGTGCTGGTCCTCAGCCAGTACGTCGAGGAGCGCTACGCCAGCGAGCTCATCGCCGGCGGCGGAGGCCGCTTCGGCTACCTGCTCAAGGATCGCGTCGCAGACGTGGTGGACTTCCTCGACGCCGTCGAGGAGGTCGCCGGCGGAGGCACCGTCCTGGACCCCGAGGTCGTCTCCCAGATCCTCGTCCGCTCCCACAAGCAGGACGGCTTGGCCGGTCTGACGGAGCGCGAGCGCGAGGTGCTGGAGCACATGGCCTCCGGCAAGTCGAACTCCGCCATCGCAGGCACTCTCTACCTGTCCGCCGGCGCGGTCGAGAAGCACATCAGCTCGATCTTCCAGAAGTTCGGCCTCTCCGCGGACACGAGCGAGAACCGCCGTGTCCTCGCGGTGCTGCGCTTCCTGGACAACTGAGACCCCGCCGTCTGAGACCCAGAGGTCTGAGACCCGACGTCTGAGACCCGACCCGCGCCGGACGGATCCGGCGCCCCCGACTCGAATGACGCTTCGTGCGGTGCCCCGCACACATCGTGAGGAACGATCATGGAACACCCGACCACACCCCCACAGCCGGACAACCCCCGGAACGGCAACGACCAGCCGACGGTCCCGCAGCAGTCGGTGCCCGGCCAGCAGCCCACCCAGCAGTACCCGACGTCGCAGTACCCCCCGCACGGTCAGCCCGCGCCTCAGCACGGTGCCCCCGGGCACCAGCCCACGCAGCAGTACGCGGCGCACGCCCTGCCCGGTGGGCCGGGTCCGGGCCATCCGGCAGGAGCTCGGTACCCCGCTCCGGTCGGCGGACCCGCAGCGCAGCCAACCGCGCCCCAGGCGGTGCAGCCTCGCCCGGTGCAGTCGCAGGCGGCGGGCCCGGCGACGACGCTCACGCTGGGTCGCTCGTCGCGGACCGCGTGGCGCACGATCATCGGGATCGTGGGCGCGCTCGCCCTCATCCTCCCGGTGTCCGCGATGGCGTTCACGGGAACCTCCCTCGTGGGACTCGTCCACGAGGAGTCGACGCACGACCTGCCACTCGAGGCGGACGCCCTCGCGGTCGATGTGGCGGCGGCGACCGTCCGCGTGACGGTGGGCGACGAGTTCGACGCTCCCGTGGCGCACGTGTCCCACGTGGGTCAGGAATCCCGCTCGACGACTCCTCAGATCGAGGACGCGAACGGGGCGACGACCCTGACGCTCGAGGGGAGGGACCGGAGCGCAGATTGGTTCCCGGGCGTTGCCGGCGAGGAGACGATCGTCGAGATCGAGCTGCCCACGGAGTACGCGCAGGAGCTGGCGCTGGACGTGATCACCAGCTGGGGCTTCACCGAGGTGATCGGCGAGTTCGGGTCCGTGAACGCGATGTCGGAGGCCGGTGCGATGAGTCTCGACGTGATCGCGCAGGACGTGGCCGTCGAGACCGGCGCGGGCTACATCGATGTGACCGGGACGATGGACACCCTCAGCATGGAGTCGACGACCGGCTACCTCGAGACGCAGCGGGTGAACGTCTCGCAGGAGCTCACCGCGCACACGCGCACGGGTGGGATGGACCTGACCCTGGGCGAGTCCGCAGTGCCCGTCGAGGGCATCAGCGCCACGACGACGACCGGCATGGTCGATGTGAACGTGCCGCGCGAGGATCGCGTGCGCGGCCAGAATGTCGACGGCTACTCGGTCGATGCGGACACGAACAACGGCACCGCCTCGATCGACATCACGGAGACGAAGCCCGGTGACGGCGTCGTCCCGATCACGGCCAGTGCCTCCAGCGGCGACGTCTACGTCTCCTACGCCGACCCGCAGACAGTCTACGGCGATCCGGACGACGACACGGATGCGGAGGACGAGGCCAATGCTGATGCCGAGGACGACGCGTCCGACGTGGACGACCCCGACGACGTCTGAGCCGGCGGCACAGGAGCCGTTGCCCTCGGAGCGACCGCGCGCGAGGTCGGCTCTTCCTCGCTGAGTCCGTGAATCACAACGATTCTCGCGGTGTGCGACGAACCTTCGTCGCACACCGCGAGAATCGTGCGAAGTAGATGGTGTTCTGCCAGTCCGTCAGTCCGTCGCGCCGATGCCCGGAGCCCGTGCCTCTCCGATGCCCGGAACCCGTGCCGCGTGCAGAGCGCCCTGCGGGGCGACGGGCGGCCGGCCGCGGTGCTCGACCGCGGCACGGACCGCAGCGATGAGACCGCGGTCGATCTGAGCCTGAGTCATCGACACCTCACGCGTGCGGGCGCCACCCGCATCCGCCGCTGCGCTGTCCGCCTCCGTCGCCTGGGGCACGTGAATGAACCCGGCGACGGCCGAGGCCCCCGCCCGATTCCCGGCAGTACCTGTATCCCCCAGCATCCGAGCATCCTCCAGCGCCCGGTTCTCCTCCTGCACCCGGATCTCCTCCAGTGCTGCGTACATGACCGCGTTGCACACGAATGTCCCCGCCGA
>DHCFD07801__coassemble_1769_pt1 | contig 11017 bp, 9 predicted proteins | sample DHCFD07801__metabat2_low_PE_026 | metagenome-assembled genome bin DHCFD07801 | reverse complement strand
AACGGGTTCTTCAAGGAGAACGTCCTGCTGGACCAGGGCTTCGCCAAGGAGCCCAAGAAGTCCGTGGCCTCGATCCTCGAGGAGGCGGGCGTCACCGCGACCGGCTTCGTCCGGTTCCGCGTGGGCTCCTGATCGAGCTCTGAGCCACCGCCGCGCAGGCGGTCGGACACGTCCTCGCAGGGCGGCACCCCTTGGGGTGCCGCCCTGCTGGCGTCCGGTCGCACATTCGCCCGGTAGACTCATGCGCGGCCCACGGGAGTCCACCCGCTCCCGGCGGTCTGACGCGCCCCCTTCACGCAGGAGTCATGACGATGAGTGACACGCCGGTCCACACCTCCGCCCGACAGTCCGTTCCGAAGCAGCGCTCCGGCAGGCGTCGGGTCATGCTCAAGCTGTCCGGCGAGGTCTTCGGCGGAGGCTCAGTGGGCGTCAACCCGGACGTCGTCTCCCATGTCGCGAAGCAGATCGCGCAGGCCGTGCCCGCCGTCGAGGTGAGCATCGTCGTGGGCGGCGGCAACTTCTTCCGTGGCGCAGAGCTGTCCCAGCGCGGCATGGACCGCACGCGCGCGGACTACATGGGCATGCTGGGCACCGTCATGAACTGCCTGGCGCTGCAGGACTTCCTCGAGCAGGCGGGCGTCGACACGCGCGTGCAGACCGCCATCCCCATGTCCCAGGTCGCGGAGTCCTACATCCCCCGTCGCGCCATCCGCCACATGGAGAAGGACCGGATCGTCATCTTCGGCGCCGGCGCCGGCATGCCGTTCTTCTCCACGGACACGGTCGCCGCCCAGCGCGCACTGGAGATCGACGCGGACGAGGTCCTCATCGCGAAGAACGGCGTCGACGGCGTCTACGACGACGACCCCCGCACCAACCCGCAGGCACGGAAGCTCGACTCCCTCACCTACCAGGACGCGCTGGTGCGCGGACTCAAGGTCGTCGACGCGACGGCCTTCTCCCTCTGCATGGACAACGCACTGCCCATGCGCGTCTTCGGCATGGAGGACGAGGGCAGCCTCCACCGCGCGATCGCGGGCGAGCCGATCGGCACGCTCGTCACCGCCTGACCTCCTGGCACCCGCCGGACACGTAGAATCAGCACGAGACCACCAGCCGGCTCCCGCCGGGCACGACCCCCGGGTCCGGCAGGCGGGGATCCGACCGCGAACGACGAAAAGAGGACATCGTGATCCAGGAGACGCTCACGGAGGCGCGCCAGAAGATGGACAAGGCGATCGAGGTGACGCAGGAGCAGTTCGGAACCGTCCGCACCGGCCGCGCGAACCCCGCCCTGTTCTCGAACCTGACGGTCGACTACTACGGCGCGCCCACACCGCTGCAGCAGCTGGCGTCGTTCCAGGTGCCGGAGGCGCGCACCATCCTCATCACCCCCTACGACCGGGGATCGCTGGGCGACATCGAGGCGGCCCTGCGCAACTCCGACCTGGGTGCGAACCCGGCCAATGACGGCAACATCATCCGCATCGTGCTGCCGCAGCTCACGGAGGAGCGCCGCAAGGAATACGTCAAGCTCGTCAAGACGAACGCGGAGGACGGCAAGGTCTCCATCCGCAACATCCGTCGCAAGGCGAAGGAGTCGCTCGAGCGCATGTCGAAGGACGGCGACGTGGGCGAGGACGAGGCCGACCGCGGCATCAAGGAGCTCGACGAGGTCACCAAGGCGAAGACGGACGAGATCGACCGCCTCCTCGCCGCCAAGGAAGCGGAACTGCTCGAGGTCTGAGCGCACGTGTCCGGACCCGTCACCGCCGGTGCCCCCGGCGACGCACCCCTGCCGACGCGCCGGGAGCTCCGCCGTCTCGCCCAGGAGGCGGAGGCCCGCGGCGAGGGTTCGCTGACCCCGGACGAGCTCCTGGCCCGCGCCCGGGCGGAGCGGCAGCAGACCACCCCCGCCGAGGCCGCGGAGACGACTGCGGGGTCGGAACCGGGCTCCTCGGTCCCGGGCACCGCCGAGGCCGCTGAGGCACCCGCTGTCGCGGAGCCCGTCACGGCGGCTGAGCCGGTCGAGGAGACCGCTGCGGCCCCTGAAGCCGAGGTCGCGCAGGCTCCCGTACAGCAGGCGGCCGCACCGGTCGCCGTCCCGGCCGGCGCACCGCCGCGGCCCGTGCTGCCGCCGGAGACCGCGGGGATCCCGATCGGCCACGGCTTCGTCACGCCTCCGCCGCGCACGGAGGAGCCCCCGCAGACGGACGAGGGGGAGACGCCCAAGGACTACGGCAAGGCGGGCCGCAATCTGCCCGCCGCGATCGCCGTGGGCGTCGTCATGGGCGGTTCCGTCCTCGCGTCCCTGCTGTTCTACCCGCCGTCGTTCGTGCTCATCGCACTCGTGGGCGTGAGCCTCGCGATGTGGGAGCTGGCGAACGCGCTGTCGCGGTCCGGTGCCCACGTCTCGCGCACCCCCGTCATCGCCGCCAGCGCGTGCATGCTCGTCGCCGCGTACCTGGGCGGCCGCGAGGCGCTGTGGGTCGCATTCACCGCCGGGGCGGGCGCAGTCCTCCTCTTCACGCTGCTGGAGCGCCGCACCGGCAACGCGGTGCGCGATGTCTGCCTCAGCCTCTTCGCGCTCACATACGTGGGCCTGAGCGCCAGCCTCATCGTCTACCTGCTGACACTGGACAAGGGCAATCTGCTCGTCATCTGCTTCCTGGCACTCGTCGTCGGCAGCGACATCGGCGGCTACATCGCCGGCGTCCTCTTCGGCAAGCATCCGATCGCCCCCAGCATCTCGCCCAAGAAGTCGTGGGAGGGGTATGCCGGCTCCGCCCTCATGTCGACCGCGGTGGGCGTGGGCATGGCCCACTGGGCGTTCGACGCGCCCATCTGGACCGGTGCGGTGCTGGGTGTCCTCGTCCCCGCGTTCGCGACGCTGGGCGACTTCTCCGAGTCCATGATCAAGCGCGATCTGGACCTCAAGGACATGGGCTCCCTGCTGCCTGGCCACGGCGGCATCATGGACCGGCTCGACTCGATCCTGCCCACCGCTCCGGTGGTCCTCATCCTCTTCAGCGTCCTGCCCGGTTTCGTCGATCACGGTCCCGTCTGACGACACTGTGAGCGGGGTGACCTGTGGGAATCCCGCACTCGTGAGATAATCGCGGCATATGTCTGAGACGACCAGCTCCTCCGCACCCCGACGGACCTCCGCGCGCAAGCAGGTCCGTCCCGTCGTCGAGCACGAGGACGGGTCGACGTCCCGCACTCCCACCCGCGGCGGACGACCGCTCCTGGACTTCCGGGGCCCGCGCGTCTCGCAGCCGCCGCCGCACCTGGCGGACCTGTCGATGGAGGAGCGGATCGCGGCGGTCCAGGAGATGGGCCTGCCCGGCTTCCGCGCCAAGCAGCTCTCGACGCACTACTTCGTCCACCACACGACGGACGTCCAGCAGATGACGGACCTGCCCAAGGACAGCCGGGAGGCACTGGGGGAGAGGTTCTTCCCGCCGTTGCTGACGGAGGTCGACCGGCTGCGCACGGGCAACGGCGACACGATCAAGTTCCTGTGGCGCCTGTTCGACGGCTCGCTCGTCGAGTCCGTCCTCATGCGCTACCGCAACCGGATCACGCTGTGCGTCTCCAGCCAGTGCGGCTGCGGCATGAACTGCCCGTTCTGCGCGACCGGTCAGCAGGGCCTCACCCGCAACATGTCGACCGGCGAGATCGTCGAGCAGGTCATCCGCGCCAACCAGGCCATCGCCGCAGGAGAGCTGGCGGACACCTCGGACGAGGACCGCAACCTCCTGGGCGAGGAGGCCGCCGGTGTGGGCGACGAGTCGGAGGCCCAGGACGCGGGAGCCCCCGCGGCCGGCGCCGCCGAGCGCGTCACGAACATCGTCTTCATGGGAATGGGCGAGCCGCTGGCCAACTACAAGCGGGTCATGAATGCCGTGCGCCGCTTCGTGGACCCGGCCCCGGAGGGCCTGGGCATGTCCGCCCGCCGCATCACCGTCTCGACCGTGGGCCTGGTGCCGGGCATCGAGAAGCTGGCCCGCGAGGACATCCCCGTCACCTTCGCGCTGTCGCTCCACGCACCGGACGACGGCCTGCGCAACGAGATGATCCCGGTCAACACCCGCTGGAACGCGGACCAGGCGCTCGACGCCGCCTACGCGTACTTCCAGACGACCGGTCGCCGCGTGAGCATCGAGTACGCGCTCATCAAGGACATGAACGACCACGCGTGGAGGGCCGCGCTGCTGGCGAAGAAGCTGAATGCGCGCGGGCGCGGCTGGGTGCACGTCAACCCCATCCCGCTCAACCCCACGCCCGGTTCCGTCTGGACCGCCTCGGAACCCGCGATCGCCGCGGAGTTCGTCCGGGTTCTGCGCGACGCGGGCGTGCCCACGACCATCCGCGACACCCGCGGCAAGGACATCGACGGCGCGTGCGGTCAGCTGGCCACGTCGCAGCTGGACGAGGAGGAGGCCGCCACCGCGGCCCCTGCCGGATCCGGCACCGACTGACGACTGGAGGTAACAGGGATGGACACGAACTTCCCGCGGATGACGGGCTGGAAGTCGGGCTACGACCCGGCTCAGGTCGACAGCTTCTTCCGCCGTGCCCGCGAATCGTTCAACCGCGAGTCCCCGCAGCCCGGCGACCTCGATGCGCGCGCCGTCCGCACCGTGGGCTTCGACCTCGTGCGCAAGGGCTACCACGTAGGCGTCGTCGACGCGGCGCTCGACCGGCTCGAGGACGCGTTCGCGAAGCAGGCCCGCGACCGCATGGTCGCCGCGTCCGGTCGGGAGGCGTGGATGGAGGAGCTCACGCGCGCGGCCAGCGCGCTGCGCGGTCGCCTGGAGCGTCCCGCCGGTGAGCGCTTCAACCGCGTGGAGAAGGGCGAGCTGGGCTACGACACGGCGGAGGTCGACGCGCTGTGCGACCGGATCCACGGGTACTTCACCCAGGGCCGCGCCATGAGCGTCGATGAGGTCCGCCGGGTCCTCTTCCGCACCCGCAAGGGCTCCGCTGCCTACAGCGAGGACCAGGTCGACGCGTTCATCGACCGCGTCGTCGAAGTGATGGCGAGCGTCGACTGACGATGACGGAGACCTCCCCGCAGGCGGCGTCGACACCGCGACTCGTCGACCCCACCTTCGACCTGCTCGACCGCCCCATCGCCCTGGGTAATGCGGATGAGCCGCTGCTGCGGGGCCCCGCACCGCAGACCCCCCTGCTGGACGGCCGGCCCGTCGAGGACCCGCGCCTCGTCGCGGCCCTGTCCGTCCCCCACGTCTTCTCCCGCGCAGAGGTGCTGGACCGCGCCGCGAAGCTGGGCGGCGTGCTGCGCGTCCTGGGCGCGGACGGCGCCTCCCGGCTCGTCGTCGCCGCCGATGTCCCGGACCACGTGCGCGTCTTCGCGACGCTGGCCGGGGTGCGGATCGGTCTGCTCGTCGTGGACGAGGCGACGGCCGGTCCCGAGGCCGCGGTCGCCGATGCGGAATCCCTCACCATCCGTCCCCTGCGGGACGGTGAGGACGCTGGAGCGGCCGGCGGCTCCGCCCTGCAGAACCCCGTCCGCAGCGTCCCCTCGCACCTCGAGGGCACCGCGGTGGAAGGCGGCGGTCAGGTGCGCGACCTCGACCGCCTCATGCGCGACGCGCGGATCGTCCCGGCGCCCTCGCGCCCGCGGGACGCGGACCTCCCCGCGCTCGTCCTCGACGGCGAACCCGTCGCACTCGCGGCCGCAGCCGCGCACCTCGAGGGTCTGCTGCACGCGGACTGAGACCGGCGCCCGCGGTATCCATGCCGGTGCGCCTCATCCATCCTGGCCCGGGCCCGCTGAATACGGACGGGCCCCCGCGCCCCGTCAGGCCAGGCGCTGTCCCCGGACCAGACCGATGAGCCGGTCGATGACCTCCGTGCCGGAGGCGCGGATCCCGTTGTGCTCCCACTCGTTCGTCACCCACGGGGTGAGGGTGGGCATGAGCGCGGCGGTCTCCAGCGAGTGCGCCGTGGGGACGTACGCGTCGTCGAAGTAGACGATCGCCGCCGCGGGCACGCGCACCCGCTGCAGCGCCTCCGGGTCGTAGAGCGCGGGCCACGGGTGCTGCGCCACCCGGTGGGCGATCTCCCGCCACGGCGCCAGCTCCGCGTCCTCGTCGAAGAGTCCCGGGTGCAGGTGCTCACCGCCCAGCAGGGTGGGATCCGCACGGACGTCGTCCGGCATCGTCGTCTCCGCCGCCCAGTCCGTGGGATGCCCGTTGGCCATCGACGACTCGTGCAGCACGGCGTAGAGCGGGTTCCTCCCGCCGAAGGGCAGCATCGCCGCGAGGTCGTGGCGGAACGCGGGCCCGCGGTGGTCCAGCTGCAGCAGCCAGTGCAGCTGCTCCGCCCCGCCCGTCGCACCCAGCCGGTGACCCAGGGTCCGCAGGCGGGCGGGTGACACGGACTGACCGGAGGGCAGGAGGATCTCCCCGGCACCGGCCAGGTCCGCCAGCTCCTCCATCCGGTGCCGGTTGCCGGGGAACCGGTCGTAGAACGCGAGCGACTTCCGGCGCAGGATGTCCCACGTCGCCGCGTAGATCTGCTGCGGTGACCGGTCGACGGCCGGCAGGCCGCCGGTCATGATGGCACCGGCCAGGGACTCCGGGTGCGCGGACAGCCAGTGGACGGTCGTGAAGCCGCCGAAGGACTGCCCGATCGGGGTGACGGTGTCCGCTCCCAGGTGCCCCAGCACGTCCAGGGCGTCCAGGACGATCGCGTCCGCGCGGAAGTGGGTGAGGTACTCCGCGGCCGCGGCGGGTGACGCGGTGCGCAGGGTCCGTCCGGCCTCGGGCACGGAGTCGTCCCGCAGACCGGGGGCCGGCGTATCCAGGCCCAGGGGAGTGGAGCGGCCCGTCCCGCGCTGGTCCAGGAGGATGAGGCGGTAGTCGGCCAGCACCCGCGGGAGCCACGACGGGGAGGCGGGCTCCAGCGACGGGCGGGGCGCCTCGACGCCCGGCCCGCCCTGCAGATAGACCGCGTACGGGCGATCGCCGCCGTCGTGGGCGGCGACGATCCGGGCGAACACCTCGATCGTCCCGCGGGCCGGGTCGGTACGGTCCAGCGGGACGTCGAGGGTCACCTCGCGCACGCGCAGGCCGGGCAGGTCCAGAGTCTCCTCACGCATGGGCCCAGCCTACGCGCGGGCCTCAGCCCTGGATGCGGGAGTCGCGGCCGGCCCACTCCTTCTCGCGCAGGGCGTGCTTCTGGATCTTGCCGGTCGAGGTCTTGGGCAGGACGTCCAGGAACTCGATGTGCCGCGGGGTCTTGTAGCGGGCCAGCCGGTCGCGCAAGAACTCGATGAGGTCCTCGTCCGTCATGTCCGCGCCGTCGCGCAGTACGACGAAGGCCTTGGGACGCTCGCCCCAGCGGTCGTCGGGGATGCCCACGACGGCCGCATCGGCCACATCCGGGTGCGCGGCGATCGCCTGCTCGACCTCGATGGTCGAGATGTTCTCGCCGCCGGACACCACGACGTCCTTCGCACGGTCCCGCAGCTCGATGTACCCGTCCGGGTGCAGGACGCCCAGGTCGCCGGAGTGGAACCAGCCGCCGGCGAACGCCTTCGCGGTCGCGGCCTCATCCGCGTAGTAGCCCATCATGACGTTGTTGCCGCGCATGACGACCTCGCCCATCGTCGTCGCGTCCGCCGGCACGTCGACGAGCTCGTCGCCGTCCGTGTCCGTGCGGACGACGCGGGCGCGCTCCGCCGTCAGCATGCCCACGCCCTGCCGGGCGAGCTTCGCCGCACGGGTGGGGCCGTCCAGCTCCGACCACTCCGTCTGCCACTCGCACACGGTGTACGGGCCGTACGTCTCCGTCAGGCCGTAGACGTGGACGATCTCGAAGCCGCGCTCGGCCATCCTCCCCAACATCGTGGGGCTGGGCGGGGCGGCCGCCGTCGTGATCGTGATGCGGTGGTCCAGGTCGTGCGCCTCGTCCGCGCCCATGATCGTCGTGATGACGGTGGGCGCGCCGTTCAGGTGCGTGATCCCGTGCCGGTCGATGAGGTCCCAGATCACGGGGCCGCGGACCTCGCGCAGGCACACCTGCACTCCGCCGGCCGCGGCCAGCGCCCACCCGGTGCACCAGCCGCTGCAGTGGAACATCGGCAGGGTCCACAGGTAGACGGAGTCGTGGTCGAAGCCGGAGTGGTGGATCTCCGACAGCGCGTTCAGGTATGCCCCGCGGTGGGAGTACATGACCCCCTTGGGCCGCCCCGTCGTGCCGGAGGTGTAGTTGATGGACAGCAGCTGGTCCTCGTCCTCGACGCCCCAGACCAGGGGGCCGTCATCGGACGCCGCGCCCGCCAGGAGCTCGTCGAGTCCCAGCACGTGCGTCCCGGCGGGGTGCGCCCGGCCCAGCGGCTGGTCCGCGTGCTGGTCGTCCTCCGCCAGGACGATGGTCCGGACGGTCGTGAGCTCCGGGGCGACCTGCGTGATGTCCGGCCAGTGGGCGGTGTCGAGGACCAGGACGGAGGCCCCGGAGTGATCGCAGATGTAGCGGACCTCCTCCGGCGCCAGCCGCGTGTTGATCGACACGAGCACCGCGTCCAGGAGCGGCACCGCGAACTGCGCGATGAGCATCTCCGGGAGGTTGGGCATCATGTACGCCACACGGTCGCCCGGGCCCACGCCGGCCGCGCGCAGGGCGCGGGCGCGTTCCTCGACCGCGGCGTGCAGCTGCGCGAACGTCCAGGAGTGCTCGCCGTAGACGAGCGCGGGCGACTGCGGGTAGACGGCCGCGGAACGGGCCAGGAAGGACAGTGGGGTCAGCGGTGTGTGCCAGGTCTGCACGGGTCCGACCTCAGTTCGCGAACGCGTTGATGCCGGTGAGCGCGCGGCCCAGCGTCAGCTGGTGCACCTCGTGCGTGCCCTCGTACGTGAGGACCGTCTCGAGGTTGATCGCGTGGCGCAGCGGCGAGTACTCGCTCGTGATGCCGGAGCCGCCGAACAGGGCGCGCAGGTCGCGGGCGATGTTCATGGCGGTGTCGACGTTCACCATCTTGCCCAGGCTGATCTGCTCCGGACGCACCCCGGCGGGGGAGTCCTTGAGCCGGCCCAGGTGCGCCGCGGTCAGCGTGATCGCGGAGTACTGGCCCAGCGCCTTCGCGAGCTTCTGCTGCGAGATCTGGAACGAGGACAGCGGCCGGTCGAACTGGATGCGGGAGTCCGTGTACAGGAGCGCCTGCTCCAGCGAGTCCCGGGCCGCGCCGGTGACGCCGAAGATGATGCCGTAGCGGGCCTCGGACAGGGCGGACAGCGGGCCCTTGAGCCCGGACGCCTTGGGCAGCATCGCGGACTCCGGCAGGCGCACGTTGTCCAGCACGATCTCACCGGTGATGGAGGCGCGCAGCGACAGCTTCCGCTGGACCTCCGGCGTCTGGACCCCGGGGGTGTCGGTGGGGACGACGAAGCCGCGGACCAGGCCCTTCTCGCCGGTCTTCTCGTTCACCTCGTCCGTCTTCGCCCACACGACGCAGACGTCCGAGACCGGCGAGTTCGTGATCCACATCTTCGCCCCGTTGAGGATCCAGTCGGAGCCGTCGCGGGTCGCGCGGGTCTTCATGCCCGCCGGGTCGGAACCCACGTCCGGCTCCGTGAGGCCGAAGCAGCCGATCGCCTCGCCCGCGGCCATCCGCGGCAGCCACTCCTCCTTCTGCTCTTCGGACCCCCAGTGGTGGATCGAGAACATGGCCAGCGAGCCCTGGACGCTCACCAGCGAGCGCAGACCGGAGTCGACGGCTTCCAGCTCGCGGCAGGCCAGGCCGTACTGCGTCGCGGTCGAGCCGGCGCAGCCGTAGCCCTCCAGGTGCATGCCCAGCACGCCCAGCTCGCCCAGGCCCTTCGCCAGCTCGCGCGCCGGGATCGTGCCCTCGAGGTACCAGTCGCCGATCGACTCGCGGACGTGCTCGTCCAGCCACGACCGGACGATGCCCGCCCACTCGAGGTCCTCCTTCTCGAAGACCTGATCGACCTGCAGGATCTGGTCCGGCGTCTGCACTCTGCCCTTCGTGACGGCCATGGGGCGCGCTCCCTTCGATGACGGCGCGGGCGGCGGGGCCGACCCGCGCGCGGGGCCACGGCGCATCGCCTCCGTGGATCGAACTCCGAGGAAGGGATGCGAAGATCGTGGACTGTGAATGTTCGCGACCTCAGTGTAATCGGAGCCACAGGCTCGGTCGGCACCCAGTCCCTCGACGTGATCCGCGCGCACCCGGACTCCTTCCGTGTGGTGGGGCTGGCCGCAGGATCCCGGCTGGACGTGCTGGCCGGACAGGCCGTGGAGTTCGGCGTGCCTGCGATCGGCCTGGCCGTCCCGCCGGCGGGCACCGACGCCGAGGCCGTGGCCGCCGTCCGGCAGGCCCTCACCGTCGCGGCCGCGCAGCAGGGCCGGCCTGACCCCGTCGAGGTCATCGAGCTGGGTCCCGAGGCCCCGGCCCGGATCTCCGCCCGGCCCGCCTCGGTCGTCCTCAACGCCGTGACCGGCGCCGTGGGCCTCGATGTCACCCTTGCCGCGCTGGAAGCCGGCACGGACGTCGCCCTGGCGAACAAGGAGTCCCTCATCATCGGGGGCGAGGTCGTGCTGGAAGCCGCCCGGGCCTCGGGCGCGGCCCTCATCCCGGTCGACAGCGAGCACTCCGCGATCGCGCAGGCCCTGCGGTCCGGCCGGGAGGACGAGGTCGCCCGGCTCATCGTGACCGCGTCCGGCGGACCGTTCCGCGGGTGCACCCGCGCGCAACTGGAGACGGTGACACCGCAGCAGGCGCTCGCGCACCCCACGTGGGACATGGGCCGGGTCATCACGACGAACTCCGCGAGCCTCGTGAACAAGGGGCTCGAGGTCATCGAGGCGCACCTGCTGTTCGGCGTTCCCTACGACCGGATCGAGGTCGTCGTCCACCCGCAGAGCCTCGTCCACTCGATGGTCGAGTTCACGGACGGGTCGACGATCGCGCAGGTCTCGCCCCCGGACATGCGCCTGCCCATCGCCTACGCCCTGGGCGCGGGGC
>DHCFD07801__coassemble_1745_pt1 | contig 11195 bp, 10 predicted proteins | sample DHCFD07801__metabat2_low_PE_026 | metagenome-assembled genome bin DHCFD07801 | reverse complement strand
CGAAGACGGGGACACCGGTGGGGGCGTCCGGAGTGCCGGAGCCCACGACGACCGCGGCCGCCGCTTCGTCCTGGGTCGAGAAGATGTTGCACGACGCCCAGCGGACGTCGGCGCCCAGGTCGACGAGCGTCTCGATGAGCACGGCGGTCTGCACCGTCATGTGCAGGGAGCCCGCGATGCGCGCGCCGGCCAGCGGACGGACGCCCGCGTACTCCTCGCGCAGGCTCATGAGGCCCGGCATCTCGCGCTCCGCCAGGCGGATCTGATGGCGGCCGGCGGCCGCCAGGCCGAGGTCGGCGACCCGGTGGTCGGCCTGAGTCAGGACTGCGGGGGTGTTCTGCATAGGGGGTCCTCGCCTCCGTGGTGGTTCGTCTGGTCGGTCGGGTGGGGCCTCACGCGCGGACGCGGGCCAGGACGGCGGTCGTGAGCGCACGGGTCCGCTGCGGGTCGGGGGTCTCGCAGTTGAAGCGGACGAGGGGCTCCGTGTTCGACTTCCGCACGTTGAACCAGAAGTCCGCGCCCTGGAGCGAGACGCCGTCGAAGCGATCGACGTCCCCCGCGCCGAACTCACCGGCCTCCGCCCGCGCGGCGATGTCCGCGAGGACGGCGTCCGGATCATTCACCGTCGAATTGATCTCCCCGGACGCCGCGTAGCGCTCGCGACCGGCGATGAGGTCCGCCGCGGTCTCCCGCGTCGCCGCGAGGATCGCGATGATGTGGCACGCGGCGAGAATCCCGGAGTCCGCGGAGTAGAAGTCGCGGAAGTAGAAGTGCGCGGAGTGCTCGACGGCGAAGATCCCGTCGTGCTCGCGCATGAGCCTCTTGATCCCGGAGTGCCCCACGGGTGTGCGCACCGCCCGTCCGCCCGCCTGCTCGATCGTCTCCGGGACGATGCGGGAGGTGAGGAGGTTGTGGAGCACGACGGGGGTCTCCTCGCCCGCCCGGCGCGCACGCGCGATCTCGCGCTGGGCGACGAGCGCCCCGACGGCGGACGGGGACAGCACGGAGCCCGCACCGTCTATGAAGAAGCAGCGGTCCGCATCGCCATCGAAGACGAGGCCCAGGTCCGCGCCGTCCGCGCGCACGGCGGTCTGCGCGTCGACCAGGTTCTCCGGCTCCAGCGGGTTGGCCGGGTGGTGGGGGAACGTCCCGTCCAGCTCCGTGTAGAGGCCCACGATCCGCACGGGGACCGGGGGCAGGCCGGCATCGGTGCCGAACACCTCGCCCAGCAGCTTCCCCGCCATGCCGTTGCCGGCATCCGCCACGATCGTGAGCGGACGGACCGGCTCCAGCCGGTCGAGTCCCGTGAGCTCGCGCAGCCGGGTCGCGAAGGACACGGCGAGCTGCCCCGCCGCCTCCGCATCGACGGGCGGGACGGGGCCCGTGGCCGCGGGCGCCCGCAGCGCCTCCTCGCGGATGGCGTCCAAGCCGTGCGCGCGGGACACACCGGCGGCGCCGGGGCCGCACACCTTCACGCCGTTGTAGCCGGACGGATTGTGGCTGGCCGTCACCATGAGGCCGGGCGCGTTCCACGCCCCGGAGGCGAAGTACAGCTGATCGGTCGAGCACAGGCCCACGAAGCGGACGTCCAGACCGCCCGCCACGACACCGGCGGCGGCGCATTCGGCGAACCGTGGCGAATCCGGGCGCATGTCACACCCCACGACGACCTCGGTCGCGCCGTCCGCACCGAAGACGCGCGCCGCGCCGTAGCCCAGTGCGAAGAGGAGGTCGTCGTCCAGCTCGTCGCCCACGGTGCCGCGAAGGTCGTAGGCCCCCAGCACCCGGTCGAAGCGCGCGCGACGGTCCAGGGGCGCCTGCGGGGCGCTGACGGGTGCCGTCATTCTCCGCTTCCGGAGACGATGCGCAGGTGACCGCGGCCCGGGCTGAGCGGGGCCTGCGCAGCGGCGGGGGCGGGCTTGGGGCGGGCCGCCTCGCGCACCGCGTCCGCGATCGCCAGCAGGTCGTCCCGCGAGCGCTCCGGCTGCTCATCGCCCGGGTCCAGGCGCAGCAGCTCCCAGCCGCGCGGGGCGGTCATCCGGTCCGCGTGGTGCCGGCAGAGGTCCAGCGCGCCGGGCTCCGCCCGCATCGCCAGCGGTCCGACGACCACGGTCGCGTCCGCGTGGACGTACGTCATGGTGAATCGGGCACTGACGCCGCACCCGGCCTTGGCACACAGACGAACTGACACATCGCGCAGTCTACCCAATCCGACGTCGCTCGCCGGGGACGCCTCCCCCGGCGTTCGGATGCGCGCCGTCACAGGGACGCGCACGCGCGAGCACCGGGAGGTGCACCTAGACTCCGGAGCATGTCCCCCTCGCGCCGCCACGACCGCCACGGCCGCACGCCCCAGCTCTTCCGCGCACCTGTACCCGCCCAGCGCACGCGCACGGAGGCGTTCGCACTGCTGGCGGCCCGCCTCTTCGCGGACATCCGCGCTCGCGTCGACGGCGAGCTGGACGACGTGGTCCTCACGATCGACGACGTGCCCCCGGCGGACGCCGGACTGGAGCTGGGGCGCGTCCTGCAGGCGACCCCGGCCGCTCCCGCGACCCTCGTGCTGCACCGCCTGCCGATCGCGGACCGCTGCCTGGACGAGATGGAGCTGGCCGACCTCGTCGCCGACGTGCTGGCGGACCAGGCCGCACTGCTGAGCGGCCTCGACCCCGACGACCTGCGACCCCGCTGACCCGCGCGCCCACTGACCTACCGCCCCGCTGACCCGCACGCCCGGCGAGCTGCGATCCCGCAGTCCTCACCGCTCCAGGCGCACGTCCCGGTAGCCGATCCCTTCCGGGGCCGTCGGCAGCGTCACACCGCTGGCCCCGGATTCGGTGCGCACGCCCACGGTCGCGAACGCGTCGCCCTCCGTGCCGCGCACCTCCAGCGCGCGGGCGTCCGGGAAGTCCGCGAGTCCCAGGACGATCGCGCGGTCGGCCTCGAGGTCGTAGGCCTGCGGCTCCCCGCGCTGCCCGTCGCCCAGGACGGGGACGATCTCGACGGATCCCTCCCCCGCCGCGATGGCGATGTCACCCTCGAGCGGATTCCCCACCTCGTCGGTGGGCAGTGTGAGCAGCCGTGCGGCACCCACCGCCTCGACGCCGGGGTACTGCGCGATGTCCTCACCCTCCGGCGTGTCGACGGTGACGGAGACGGAGGCGGTCAGCTCCCCATCCGCGTCCAGCACGACGTCGCCGGGAGAGATCTCGCCCAGGTCCACCTCCGCCGTGCCGTGCGCCGGCACCGCGACGGATCCGTTCGCCAGCTGCATGGGCCCGTCCGCGGCGTGCGCTCCCAGCTGGGCGCTCACCGCGCGGTCGGTGGGATTGGAGACCCGCAGCCGGGCCTGACCACCGGTCGCGATGGGGACGACCGTGCGGGCGGCGGCCGGGGCCTCGGGAGCGGCGTGCTCGATCCCCAGCGGGGTGAGGCCGTCGCGGCGGGTGCGCTGGAGGACGGTCGTGATGCGGCCGTCCTCGGCGGTCACCTCCGCCCCCAGCACCGCGGCCTCCTGCGCGAGCGCGCCCAGGACGACGGTGCGCATCGAGCGCGGCTGGACGGTGAGCTCGTCCTGGCCGGCGACCTCGAGCGGCCCGGACTCGCCCGTGAGCGACACGCGCACGGTCACAGGGGCGTCCGTCGGATTGCCGATGAGCAGGCGCGAATCCTCGCCCGTGAGCGTCGACGCACCGGAGAAGACCGCGCGGGTGACCGGGGTCGCGCAGGCCAGCGCGGACAGGCCCGCGTAGTCCCCGTCCTCTGCGGACGCCGTCTGGACGGCGGACATGTGCACGGGGCTCTCGCCGGCGGGCTCGCCCTCGTAGACGACGGGGGCGCCCATCCCGTCCGCGCCGGTCACGAAGGGCTCACCGGGGTCCGTGCGGAACTGCTCGTCCCCGTCGACGACGGTCGCGGTGATCCCCCCGGCACCGTCGGAGCCGTCCGGCGCGGTCGTCGTGACGCTCACGGCGCGTGCGACGGTCGCGGGTGCGTCCGAGGCCTCGAAGTCCTCGTCCGTGTCGACCGCCTCCTCCGCCGTCAGGTCGAGGGGGCCGGGGCACAGCGCGGTGATCGGGGTCGCGGGCAGGCGGATCTGCTCCGGCCCGCGGGAGCCGGAGCCGCTGGGCAGCGGGGACACGAACGCGGTCACCGCGATGAGGACGCCGGGCACCGCGATGCCCACGAGGGTCGTGGTCGTGCGCGAGAACGCGTTCATCGGCGGCCTCCTCGACCGATCGGGACGGCGACGACGGCGCTCACGAGCACGAGGATCCAGCCACCCACGACGAGGACGCGGTACCAGGCGGGCGAGGCGCTCAGGTCGACGCTCACGTCGCCGCCGGGCAGCACGTACGCCTGTGCCCACCCGTCGACGGGGTCGGCCTCCTCGAGCGCGCGGCCGTCGACGTGCGCGCTCGTCACGCCGGCGCGCTCGGCCAGGACGAGGAGACGCGGCCCCTCGCCCGCGGCCGCCAGCGGCGAGCCCGTCACGTCGACCGTGCCGTCGACGATCTCGACCGGTGCAGACGCCCCGGTCGCGTCGACGACGCGGGCCCGGGACACCTCCGCCGAGGCCCCGGTCGCCGGGTCGTCCGCCGCACCGGAGTCTTCCGCCTCCTCGCCGGAGTCGTCCGCCTGGGCCGTCGACACCTGCCACAGAAGGCCCTGGTCGGCGACGCCCAGGCGGGTGAGGCCGGTCGCGCCGGAGACGCTGCGGGCGGCCGCATCGACGTCGTCCTCGTCATCGCCGGTGAGGACGACGAAGCCCACACCCAGCTGGGCCAGAGCCGCCCCGGCGTCGCCGGAGCCCTCCGAGGTGAGGCGGCCCACGGCCTCGGCGAGCGCCGTGTCCGCGGCGTCGAGGGCGACGGGGCGGCGCTCCGGGCCGAACCCGTGCAGCTGGCGCGCGTCCGTGATCGTCGACGTCTCCACGACGGTGCCGCCCGTCTCACCGCGGAGAGTGCCGACGACCTCGCCGTCGACCGCTTCGAGGACGAGCGTGCGCTGCGCCAGGGGGCCCGCGGCCCGCTCGCCGGCGAAGACCGGCAGTCGGGCGTCGCCGTCCCGGTGCACCTCGATCCCGCCCACGGTCGCGTCGACGGACAGCGCGGCGAGGACGAGTGCTGCGGAGCCGGCGGCCGCGGCCATGACGCCGCGGGACCGGCGGCGCGTGGGCAGGGCCGCGGCCGCGCTGCGCCGCCCGGGCGCGCGGACCAGCGAGGCGGTCAGCAGACCGCACAGCCCCAGAGTGAACACGGCGAGCCCCGCGGCGGGCCACGCGGCGACGAGGCGGTGGGCGGTGAGCCCGGAGGCGGTCATCGTCTGCGCGATCGCGAGGCACAGGCCGGACACCGTGAGCGCGGTCGAGACGACAAGCAGATCGTCCGGGACGGACCGGCGGAAGTAGGCGGCACCCGCGGCCACGACGAGCGGCAGGGAGACGAGCAGGATGAGCCCCACCCACGGGGCCGCGGCGGTGCCGGCCAGCGCCTGCGAGACCGGGACCTCGGGCCAGCCCAGGGCCAGGATCCACGAGCGGGCGACCGGGTACGGCAGGACCTCCCCCGGCTCCGTCAGCAGCGCGTCCGGGTGCCGCACGGCCGCGGCCAGCCAGGGACCCGCGAGCGCCACGAGCGGGATGACGGACCACACGAGGCGGGGCGCCCGGGTCCGCACCGCGATGACGCCGATGAGCACCAGTGCGGGGACGATGAGGATCGGCATGCCCGCGGCCACGACGACCAGCAGGAGGCCCGCGGCGGCGGAGGCCTCGACGGACCGGCGGTCGACGGCGGAGTGGAGGGCGCGGACGAGGACCGGCAGGGCGAGCCAGGCGAGCACGGCCCCCACGCGCCCCTCGATGAGGGAGACGACGAGGGTGGGCGAGCCGGCCCACACGAGTGCCAGGAGCGCGCGGATGCTGGGGCGCTTCGTGATCCGGCCCGCGCACGCGTACGCCAGCAGCGCGGCCGCCGGCAGCGCGACCAGCAGGAGCCGTGTCGAGGCTGCCGAGGAACGGCAGCGACCAGGCGAGGAGGACGCTCAGCAGCGGGTCCGCCGGTGCGACGGAGCCCAGCCCCGCGTCGTCGCGCAGACTGAGGATGCGATCGAGCGCCTGGCCGGCACTCACGTCCAGGCGCGACAGCGCCCCGCCGGTCAGGGTGCCCGGCCCCAGCAGCCGCCAGCCGATGAGGGCGGAGGCGACCGCGGTCAGCAGGAGGACGCCCGTGAAGGGGTGCAGCAGCAGGCTGCGGCGGGGGCCCACGTCGACGCCGGAGAAGGACTGGAGCTCCTCGCCGGTGTTGAGCGCCTCCTCGGCCCCGGCCGGTGAATCCGGGTCGAGGTCCGCCGCGATGTCCGTGCGCGCCCACCAGGCGGCGGTCCCGTCCGCACCGGTCTCGCGCAGCTCGCGGCGCGCCGTGTCCAGCTGCGGGCGGGTGGCCAGCAGCGCGGGCGCGGACTCGGTCGCCGGTGCCCGCCGGCGCAGCGGTGCGACGGCACGGGCGTCCGCACCCACGTGCGCGGCCGCGGCCAGCCAGCGCCCGGCACCGCGCACGTCGTTGGCCAGAAGGCGACCCAGTGCGGATCCCACCGCCGCGCACCAGAGGAGGAGGGCGGTGCGCCACGCATGTGCGGGGCGGACGGTCGCCAGTCGGTAGCGGTGCTCGGCGCGCACGTCCGCGGCGGCCCGCGGCGGCCGGGGCGAGGTCAGCAGCGCCCGCGCGGTCGCGGCGGGGACCACGACCTCGGCGCGGGGTGCCAGGACCACACGGAAACCGGCGGCGCGCACGCGACGGGAATACTCGATCCCGCGGTAGGAGGTGGGCAGGGAGGCAGCGGGCGCACCCACGGCCCGGACCACGTCCGCGGCGACGAGGGCGCCGGGCAGATCGACGGCGTAGACGTCCTCCGTGCGGCCGAACTGGCCCTGATCGACCTCGCCCGGGGACACCGGGTTGACGCGCTGGCCCTGGGCCGTCGTCGTCACCCCGGCGGACACGAGGCGGTCGGAGTCGGTCACCTGCAGGCGCGGGCCCACGAGGCCCACCGCGTCACCGGAACCCGCGATGTCGAGGAGGCGGGCGAGCGCGTCCCGCTCCGGCTGATCGCGCGGTCCCAGCAGCCAGATCCACTGCGCGCCGTCGGCCAGTGCCTCATCGATGGCGGCGGCGACCCCGGCGGGCTCCGCCCGCAGGACCGACGAGACCCCCGGTACGCCCACCGCACGGTGGGCATCCCGGAGGTCCGCACCGTCATCGTTGGTGATGACGGCTGTGACGCGTTCGCTCACACGGCCTGCTTCTTGATGCGTCGCCTTTCACGCTCCGAGAGACCGCCCCAGATGCCGAAGCGCTCGTCGTTGGCGAGTGCGTACTCGAGGCACTCCGCCTTCACGTCGCAGGAGGCGCAGACCTTCTTCGCCTCGCGGGTCGAGCCGCCCTTCTCCGGGAAGAACGCCTCCGGGTCCGTCTGCGCGCACAGCGCGTCGTCCTGCCACGCCAGGTCCCCGTCGCCGGATCCGCCCAGCAGCAGCGAGAGGGGCGAGACCGCTTCCCCGCGGTCCCCCTCCGCCGTGTCCTGCGTCAGATCGTTGGGCGTGAGAGTGACCGGGTCGATGTCGAGGGGGTCCGCCAGCGGCGATCCCCCGGAACCCGGTTCCACGAACCAATCGACGGCGGTCCTCTCCGAGACCCGCCTGCGCAGCGGTGCGACCGGCGCCTCCGTCTGCGGTGCCGCACTCGTCGTGTTCCACTTGTGTGCTGGTGTCACGTGTCCTCCCCCTATCGTCGTCGGCGACGGGTGCACCCCGGAGCCTCGGACTCATACTGGAATTACACGCGTGTCATTCCCTCCCGTCAAGCGGAGGCGGGGTATCCTAGGCCACCATTCGAACAGCAGTTCGACGCCCTTACAGACACCTGCTCACCCGGATCACTAGATGTGGTGCCCACCGTCCACGCGCACCACTAATTGTGGCGGAACCCGCCCGCACAGAGAATTCTGAGGACTTCCGGGGCCTCGGACACCGCCCTCCTGGCCTGCCGCGAACGGTTCGCAGGCACCCCTCCGGGACCCGGGCAGCGGTGCGAGAATGGGCGTCATGCGCCCCGCTCCGTCCTCCGCCCGCCCCGCCGCAGAGCCCAGCCGTCTCCTCACCGCGTACGCCGTCCCCGGGATCGGTCGCGTGCGTCCCGGCACGGACCTGGGCCGCGAGCTGGTCGGCGCGATCCGCGCCGGCGGCCTCGACCTCAAGGACGGAGACGTCGTCGTCGTGGCCTCGAAGATCGTCGCGAAGGCGGAGGGGGCGCTGGCGAGTGCGGGCAGCCGGGCGGAGCTCGAGGCGCTCGTCGCCGCCCGCACCCGTCACACGGTCGCCCGCCGCCGCTTCGGCGCCGGCGCGACGGTGAGCGTGGTCCGGACCCCGGCGGGCACCGTGCAGGCGGCCGCGGGCCTGGACCGGTCGAACACGGAGGCCGACGGCGACGTCGTCCTCCACCCGCAGGATCCGGACGCCTCCGCCGCCGCGCTGCAGGCCGTGCTCGCGGAGCGGTTCGGCGCGCGCGTCGCGGTCCTCGTCACCGACACGACCTCACGGCCCTGGCGCGCCGGCGTGGGCGACATCGCGCTGGGCTGCGCGGGGCTGGAGCCGCTCGACTCGCAGCAGGGGCTGCCGGACGACACCGGCCGCGCCCAGGAGGTCACCGTCCGGGCCGTCGCAGATGCGATCGCGGCGGCGGCGGACCTCGTCAAGGGTGCCGCCCGCGGTCGCCCCGTCGCGATCGTGCGCGGAGTGGGCGATCACGTGACCGGTCGGCCCGGTCCGGGTGCGACCGGCCTCAACCGCGCTTTCGAGGACGACTGGTTCCGCACCGGCCACGTCGAGTCCGCGTGGGCGGCCCTGGGCGTCGACCCGGACGATCCGACCGTCGTCCCGCCGTCCGGCGACGGCTCCGACGACATCCTCACCCGCACCACCCGGGCGCTCGCGGTCACCCGCGCCGGCGACCCGCGCACCCCGGGCCAGGGGGCGTGGCGGCTGACCGTGATGGGGTCCGGCGCACTCATCCGCATCCGTCCGCGCCCCGGGGCCGCGGGCTCGCAGGCGGACGGGCACCCCCTCGTCGAGGCGGCGGTGGGACTGGGCGCGCTGCTCGAGCGCATCGCGACGAGCCTCGCCGCCGAGGATCTCCGCTGCGAGACCGCCTGGCTGTGGGAGGATTCCGGCGCACCCGGCGGTGCGGACGTCCGCATCGCCCTCGCCCCCGCCTCCCTGAGGAGCTGATCCCCGTGCGCACCGTCCTCGCCGCGCTCGCCGCCCGCCGTCATCCCGTCCTCCGCTGGGAGGACGCGGACGGGGCCGCGCTCGAGCTCACCGGTCCGGTCCTCGCCAACTGGGCCCACAAGGCCCACGGGCTGCTGGCGGACCTCGACGCGGGACCCGACCGGGGCCTCGGGCTCGTCGTGGGTGCGGGCGAGCCCCTGCACTGGCGCGCCCTGGCCGGTGCTTTGGCCGCGTGGGGTCTGGGTGCGCCCGTCCTCCTCGTGACGGACGAACCGCCGGCGGACGAATGGATCGCTCTCGTCCCCGAGGTCCGGGCCCAGGACCCCGTCACGGATTCCGCGGACGAGGTCCTCGTCTTCCCCGTCGCCCCGCTGGCACTGGCGGCGGACACCCCGCCGGAGACCATCGACTTCGCGACCGCGCTGCGCGCCTTCCCGGACGAGTCCGCGATCGCTGCGAGTCCGCACGTGACCGTCGGTGGTGCCGCCGCACCGCAGACGGTGCCGCTGGCCGACCTCACCGCCGGCGGGGACCTCACCGGCCGTTCGTCGGACCCCACCGCCGAGGCCGCCGTCGGCACCGAGGTCGCCCTCACCTCCGCGCCCCGCACCGCCGGGGACTGGACGCGCGTGCTGGACGGCCTGCTGCAGGGCCTGCTGGTCCTGCGCCCTGCCGACTGACAGGTCCCGGCACCCCGCCGCGGATGTGGCGCATGCAATAATCCGGACCATGGACAAAGTGATGTCATCAGCAGACGAAGCGGTGAAGGACATCCCGGACGGCGCGCGGATCGCCGTGGGCGGATTCGGGGTCGTGGGAGTCCCCGAGGTCCTCATCGACGCACTCCACGCTCAGGGGGCCAAGGACCTCGAGGTCATCTCGAACAACGCGGGCGTCGACGGCCGCGGCCTGGGCAAGCTCCTCGAGACCCGCCAGATCAGCCGGATCATCGCCTCGTACGTGGGCGAGAACAAGGAGTTCGCCCGACAGTACCTGTCCGGCGAGCTCGAGGTCGAGCTGACCCCGCAGGGCACGATGGCGGAGAAGCTGCGCGCCGCGGGCGCGGGCATCCCGGCGTTCTACACGATCACGGGGTCCGGCACGCAGGTGGCCGACGGCGGCATCCCCTGGCGCTACGACAGCGAGGGCCAGGTCGTGAAGTCCTCCCCCAAGAAGGAGACGAAGACACTCTCCACCTTCGGCGAGGAGCACGACTACGTCCTCGAGGAGTCGCTGCCCAGCGACTACGCACTGGTGCGCGCCGCGAAGGGCGACCGCGCCGGCAACCTGGTCTTCCACTCGTCCGCCCGCAACTTCAACCCGCCCGCGGCGATGTCCGCGCGCACGACGATCGCGGAGGTCGAGGAGCTCGTCGAGGTCGGCCAGATCGACCCGGACGACGTGCACCTGCCGGGCATCTACGTCGCGCGCGTCGTCGAGCTCACGCCGGAACAGGTGGCGGACAAGCCCATCGAGAAGATGACCGTGAGGGAGGACTGACCATGGGTCTGACACGTGAGCAGATGGCCGCCCGCGCGGCCCAGGAGCTCCCGGACGGGAGCTACGTGAACCTGGGGATCGGCATGCCCACCCTGGTGCCCAACTACATCCCGGAGGGCGTCAATGTCGTCCTCCAGTCGGAGAACGGCCTGCTGGGCGTGGGCCCCTACCCGCGGAAGGACGAGGTCGACCCGGACCTCATCAACGCGGGCAAGGAGATCGTCACCATGAATCCGGGGGCGGCGTACTTCGACTCCGCGACGAGCTTCGGCATGATCCGCGGCGGCAGGATCGACGCCGCGATCCTGGGCGCGATGCAGGTGGCCGGCAACGGCGACATCGCGAACTGGATGATCCCCGGCAAGATGGTCAAGGGCATGGGCGGCGCGATGGACCTGGTCCACGGCGC
>DHCFD07801__coassemble_1740_pt1 | contig 11271 bp, 8 predicted proteins | sample DHCFD07801__metabat2_low_PE_026 | metagenome-assembled genome bin DHCFD07801 | reverse complement strand
CCTCTGCGGCTGAGATCTCCGTGGCGGCGGAGCCGTCCTCGACGCGGGCCAGTGCCTCATCCTCGGGCACACCCGCCATCATGAGGCCCAGCACGTCGCGGGGCGTCCCCGCGGGCACGATGCCCACGACGCGGCCCCGGTACATGACGGCGATGCGGTCGGCCAGGTTGAGCGCTTCGTCCAGCTCCGTCGACACGATGACGCACGGTGTGCCGGAGTCGCGCTCCGCGATGATCCGCTTGTGCACGAACTCGATCGAGCCCACGTCCAGTCCGCGCGTGGGCTGGCTGGCGACCAGTAGACGCAGCGGGCGACCCAGCTCACGGGACAGCACCACCTTCTGCTGGTTGCCGCCGGACAGGGTGGAGATGGGGTCGTCGATCGAGGTCAGGCGGATGTCGTACTCGCCCACCTTCTTCCCCGCCTCCTCACGGATGACTGCGGGCTGCAGCTGGAGTCCCTTCGCGTAGGGCTCCTGGTCGTAGAGGTCCAGGATCATGTTCTCCTGGATCGTGAAAGACGCGATGACGCCGTCCGTCGACCGGTCCTCCGGCACGAATCCGATGCCCCGGCGCAGGCGCTGCTTGACCGTGAGGCCGGCCAGGTCCGTGCCGTCGAGACTGATTGATCCCGCGCGCGGCTCCACGAGGCCGATGATCGCCTCCGCGAGCTCCGACTGGCCGTTGCCGTCGACGCCGGCGATCGCGAGGATCTCGCCGCGGCGCACCTCCAGGTTCACATCGTCGACGACGACCTGCTCGACGCGGTCGACGACGGTGAGGTCCTTGATGAGGAGGGTCGCATCGCCCGGGTCGGCCGGCTCCTTGTCCGTCGTGAGATGGACGTCGCGGCCCACCATGAGGCCCGCGAGCTCCGACTCGCTGGACTCCGGTGAGGCCTCGCCCACGACCTTGCCGCGGCGGATGACGGTGATGCCGTCCGCGATCGCCCGGACCTCGCGCAGCTTGTGCGTGATGAAGACGATCGAGGTGCCCTCGGACTTGAGCTGGCGCATGATCTCGATGAGCTCGTCCGTCTCCTGGGGCGTGAGCACGGCGGTGGGCTCGTCCAGGATGAGGATCTTCGCGTCCCGGGACAGTGCCTTGATGATCTCGACGCGCTGCTGCGCGCCCACCGGGAGGTCTTCGATGACCGCGTCCGGGTCGATGTGGAAGCCGAAGCGCGCGGAGATGTCGCGCACCTTCTGCCGGGCCTCGCCCAGGTCCAGGAGCGAGCCGCCCTTCGTGGGCTCGTACCCCAGTGCCACCGATTCCGCGACCGTGAAGACGGGCACCAGCATGAAGTGCTGGTGGACCATGCCGATGCCGGCTGCGACCGCGTCGCCGGGACCGCTGAACCTGGTGGGCCGGTCGTCGATGAGGATCTCGCCCTCGTCCGGCGCGTACAGGCCGTACAGGGTGTTCATGAGCGTCGACTTCCCCGCACCGTTCTCGCCCAGCAGGGCGTGGATCTCTCCCGGTTCGACGACCAGGTCGATCGAGTCGTTGGCGGTGAAGGTGCCGAAGCGCTTGGTGATCCCTCGAAGTTCGAGTTTCACGTGGGGGTTCTCCTCCGTGCGGATGGGACGGCGGTTCGTCCGGTGGGACGGGTCCGCCGCGTCGAGGGACGCGGACGGGCCCCGGCTCCCGCCGCGCACTCAGCCTAGACGACGACTGACGTGCGGCGCGGGAGTTCGCCGGGACCCGTCCGGAATCCGCTCAGGCGATCAGGGCGTGCTGGGGCTCTCGACCGTCAGCTCGCCGGAGATGATCTGTTCGCGCAGCTCCTGGATGCGCTCGTCCAGCTCCGCAGGGACCTCGCCCTCGAAGTCGTGGTACGGCGCCAGGCCCACGCCCTCGTTCTCCAGCGTGCCCACGTAGGGCTCCGCGGAGAAGTTGCCGTTCACGTCCTCGGCGATCGTGTCCTGGACCGCGTTGGAGATCTGCTTCATGACCGAGGTGAGCACGATGTCGCCGTAGTCGGTGGACTCGTAGCCGTCGGAGTCGACCCAGATGATCTTCGTGCCCTCGGCGTCCTGCGCGGCGGACGCCGCGCCCAGGCCCACGGGACCCGCGACCGGCATGATGATGTCCGCGTCCTGCGAGATGAACTGCTCCGTGAGCGCCTGGCCCTGGCTCTGGTTCTCGAAGTCGCCGGAGAAGGAGCCCTCCTGGTCGTCCTTGTCCCAGCCCAGCGCCTCGACGTCCTCGTCGTTGTCGTCGTTGTACTGCTCGACGCCGTCGACGAAGCCGTCCATGAAGATCGTCACGGACGGGATCTGGATGCCGCCGAAGGTGGCGACGGTGCCGGTCTCCGTCATGCCCGCCGCCAGGTAGCCGGCGAGGAACGAGGCCTCCGCGGTGTTGAAGATGATGGGCTTGCCGTTCTCCAGCTCTGCGGTGTTGCCGTCCTCGTCGGAGAAGGTGGCGTCGACCAGACCGAAGTGCAGGTCCGGGTTCGACTCCGCCGCATCGTGCAGGGCGCTCTCCAGGAGGAAGCCCACACCCATCGTGATGTTGCAGCCCTGCGCGACCATGCTGTCGACGTTGGGGGCGAAATCGGAGTCGCTCTGCGATTCCGCGCGCGCCTCCTCGATGCCCAGCTCCTCGACCGCGGCCTCGAGGCCGCGCGCGGCGGACTCGTTGAAGGACTTGTCCTCCCAGCCACCTGCGTCGGAGACGATGCAGGCCTTGTAGTCGCCGCCGCCGCTCTCGCCGCCGCCTTCGCCCGACTCCTCCGGCGCTTCGCCGCATGCGCTGAGCGCCAGGACGCTTGCCGCCACCAGCGCTGTCGCCGATGCGAGATTCTTCCGCTTCACTTCCCTACTCACTTTCCAGGAGTCCTGCGACGCCCGCCGTCTCCTGTACGACCCGCGCACGCGCACGCGCGCCCGAGTCGACACCACATCCGGCGATTCCGTCATGTCGCGGACTATCTTCACAGGTTCATCGGAGATTCATCCCACGAACTCCAAGAGAACACGAATTGAAACACAATCGTTGTGTTCTACACTCGCACCCATGCTTCCTGAACACCTCACGGTCCATCTCGCCTCCGCGCAGACGCACAGTACCGCCGACAGCCCCCGCGCCAAGATCGCAGAGCTGATCCACGCGTCCCAGGTGCAGATGATGGCGGCCCGCACCGCGGCCGCACAGTTCGCCCACACCCACGGGCTCAACCTCATCGACTTCAACGTGGTGCAGTCGGTCGTCTCGCTGGACGAGGACGACGAGACGGCGACACCCGGCTACATCGCCCGCCAGCTGTCGCTGTCCGCCTCGACCCTCACCTCGATCCTCGAGCGCCTGGTGCGCTCCGGCTACTTGGTCCGCGAGCGCGATTCCGCGGACCGCCGCCGCATCTCGATCTACCACACGGACAAGTCCGCTCAGGTGATCGCGGACTTCTACGTCCACCTCTCCGGCCAGGTCGAGGCACAGTTCGGCACCGCCGACGATGAGTCCCTCACCGCCCACATCTCGCTCGTGCAGTCCCTCACGGACGCCGCGGACCGGACGGTCGCGGACTTCGAGAAGTCCGGCGAGAACCTGCGCAGCGCCACTCAGGGTCGCGCCGCACTCACCCAGCAGGCCAACGCGGCCGTCTGAGCCGCCTGTGCCGCCCCGCGGCACCCGGGCGCCGGTCGCCGCATCCGCGATGACCGGCGCCCTCTCCGTCTCCGGCACCACTCATCCCCTGCGCCGTCGCGCCGATGCCTCCGCACACGGCACGACATCCCATCGCCTCCTCGCACGCTGTCGATGTCACACCGCCTGGCCCGGTCCTCAACCGTCCCGTCGGATTACACTTGCGAAGCGACCCGGTTCTCCTGCCGTGACCCCGTCTCGGGTCCGGCCGGCGCGAATCCGTCCACCAGACTCGACCGCCCGCCGTCGGCATCGCACTGCGGTGCCGCACCGACCGAATCGATCCCCATGAATCCACGCAGCCGTCCGGACGCACCGTCCGCCTCCGCTGCCGGTACTCCCGAGGCCGCCTCCGGTCCCGTGCTCAGTCGCACCGGACGCGGGGCCGCCCACGCGAAGTCGATCCTGCTGGGCGAGCACGCCGTCGTCTACGGCGCTCCCGCGATCGCGATCCCGATCCACGAGCTGGAGACGCTCGCGACCGTCACCCCGTCCTCGGGCCCGGGGATGCTCGACAGCGACCTGTTCACCGGACCTCTGGACACCGCTCCCGAACGCCTGCGCCCGGTGCTGACCGCGCTGCTGGCGGCGAGCGCACGGATCCGCGGACTGGAGCCGGACGACCGTGCCACCCCGATCGACCCGCGTCTGCTCCCCTCCCTCAACCTGCGGATCCGCAGCACGATCCCGCACGAGCGCGGGCTGGGCTCCAGCGCGGCGGTCGCGGCGGCCATCGCGCGCGCGGTCCACGACGCGGCAGAGCGCACGCTGGACCCGGACGCTCTGTTCTCGCTCATCCAGACCTCGGAGCGCGCCGCGCACGGCAACCCCAGCGGCATCGACGCGCGGACCGTCACCTCCCCCGTCCCCATCCGCTTCGACCGCGGCGACGCACAGCCGATCGCGCTGGGCGCACCCCTGCTCCTGACGGTCGCGGACTCCGGTTCGTCCGGCTCCACGACCCAGGCCGTGGGCGGGGTCAGCCGCCGGCGCGAACAGGCGCCGCAGGAGACCGACGCCCTGCTGAACCGCCTGGCGCAGATCGCGGACGGTGCGATCGCGGATCTGGAGTCCGGCGCCGTCGAGGCCGTGGGCTCCCGCATGCGGGAGGCGCACGATATCCTGCATCGGGTGGGTGTGAGCTCCGATCAGCTCGACGCGATCGTCGATGCGGCCCACCGCGCCGGTTCGCCCGGCGCCAAACTGACCGGCGGCGGTCTGGGCGGCTGCGTCATCGCGGTCGCCCGGGACACCGCCCACGCCGACGCCCTGGGCGACGCCATGCGCCGCGCGGGGGCCCAGCACACCTGGACCGTGGAGGTTCCCTCAGCATGACCACCGCCGCAGCGCGCGCGTTCCCCAACATCGCCCTCGTGAAGTACTGGGGCAAGAGGCACGAGGACCTGATCCTCCCCGTCGCGGGCAGCCTGTCCCTCACCCTCGACGCGTTCGCCACGACGACGCGGGTGACCCTGACGGACGACGATCACGATGCGTTCCGCCTGGGCGGGTCGGCGGTCACGGACGAGGCCGCGGACCGGGTGACCCGGTTCCTGGACCATGTGCGCTCGCTGGCCGGGGCCTCGGCGCGTGCCGTCGTCGACTCGACGAACGAGGCGCCCACGGGGGCCGGCCTCGCCTCCTCCGCGGCCGGGTTCGCGGCTCTGGCGCTGGCGGCCTCGCGCGCCTACGGCCTGAAGCTGGATGCCCCGTCGCTCAGCCGGCTGGCCCGGCGCGGGTCCGGCTCCGCCGCCCGCAGCATCATCCCCGGCATCGCCCAGTGGCACGCGGGCGAGGACGACGCCACCTCGTTCGCCGAGGCCGTCGACGCTCCGGACATGCGGATGGTCATCGTGACGGTGTCCACCGCGCAGAAGGCCGTCTCCAGCCGCGAGGCGATGCGACGGACCGCCGCGACCTCCCCGTACTACCCCGCATGGATCACCTCGACCGAGGAGTCGCTCGCGCAGATGGTCGACGCCTGCGCGGCCAGCGACTTCACTCGGATCGGTGAGATCACGGAGTCGCACGCGCTGCGCATGCACGCGCTCATCCAGTCGTGCGAGCCGCCCATCCGCTATCTGGCGCCGCAGTCGATTGCGATCTTCGACGCGGTCGCGTCGCTGCGCGCACAGGGCCTCGAGGCGTACGCGACGGCGGACGCCGGCCCCAACATCGCCGTCATCGTCCGCCCCGAGCAGGCGGAGGACCTGCGCGACGCACTCGCCGAGTTCGGTCCCGCCCGCCTCGTGGGCCCCGGTGCGGGCGCAGCCCTACTGACGGACGCCGAGGCCGCCCGGGCAGGACTGTCGGAGGCTCCCGCGTGATCGAGACGCGCGCACCCGGCAAGCTCTACATCACCGGCGAGTACGCCGTCGTGGAGCCCGGCGGAGCCGCCGTGCTGGCGGCGGTCGACCGGTACATCACGGTGCGCCTGAGCGAGGGGTCCTCCGTGGGCCGCGTCCGGTCGAGCGCGTACGGACAGACGCCGCTCGAGTGGGTCCGCGACACCGCCAGCGACCAGATCGTGCTGGAGCACCAGCCGTACGACTACGTCTTCGCCGCGATCACCGCGGTCGAGGAGCTGCGGTCCGCGCGCGGGCTGGCCCCGCGCTACTTCGACCTCGACATCGGGTCGGAGCTCAACGATGCGAGCGGCCGGAAGTTCGGCCTCGGCTCGTCCGCCGCCGTGACGGTCGCGGTCATCGAGGCGCTCGACCGGTTCTACGACCTGGGCCTCACGACGACGGAGCGGTTCAAGCTGGCGCTGCTCGCGACGATCGAGGTCGCGCCCAACGCGTCCGGCGGTGATCTGGCGGCCAGCACCTTCGGCGGCTGGGTCCTCTACTGCTCCCCCGATCGAGCACGGCTGCGCGCTCATCGCGCGCAGCACGGCGTTGTCGCGACGATGGACGACTCCGCCCAGTGGGCCGGCAGCGGTGTCTCGCACGTGCCCCACCCGGACGACCTGCTGCTCCTGGTGGGCTGGACCGGGTCGCCCGCGTCCACGGAGCGCCTCGTCGAGCAGGTGCGCGCGCCCGGCGAGAGCCGCACCCCGGACCAGCGCCGCGCGCTGGTCCCCTACAGCACGTTCGCCGCGGACAGCCGGGCGTGCGTTGACGAGCTCGTCGCGGCGTTCGCCCGCGGCGGCGCGGACGCACTGCCCGTCATCACCCGGGTGCGCGGTCACCTCCAGCGCCTCAGTGCCTCCTCCGGCGTCCTCATCGAGACCGACCAGCTGCGCACGCTGTGCGACATCGCGGAGGAGCACGGAGCGGCGGGCAAGCCCTCCGGCGCCGGCGGCGGCGACTGCGGCGTCGTGCTGGCACGCAGGGACCGTCTGACGGATCCCATCCTGCACGGCTGGCAGGAGGCGGGCATCCTCCCGCTGGACCTCCGCGTGCATCCGGTTTCAGGAGACGCCGATGACTTCTGAGCGCCCCGTCGACGCCGCGGGTCCCACGACGCCCGACCCCACGACACCGGACCCCTCGCGCGCGGCGCGCAAGGACGAGCACCTCGACCTGGCGCTGACCCAGCACGGCGATCCGCGCAGGCAGAACGAGTTCGACGACCTCGACCTCGTCCACCACGCGCTCGACGGCATCGATGCGGACCTCGTCGACCTGCGGGTGCGCGTCCCCTTCGCCGCCGGCCCCCAGCACGCGGCAGGTCACTGGGACTGGGAGACCCCCTTCTACGTCAACGGCATGACCGGCGGGACCCACCGCACGGCGCGCGTCAATCGGCAGCTGGCGATCGCCGCGCGGGAGACCGGCATGCCGATGGCGTGCGGGTCCGTGTCCGTCGCGCTGGACGAGCCGGCGACCGCGGCGGGCTTCACGGTCATCCGCGAGGAGAACCCGGACGGCTTCGTCCTGGCGAACCTGGGCGTGGGCCGGCCCGCGGACGATGCGCCGCGCGCTGTGGAGCTGCTGGACGCGGACGCGCTGCAGGTCCACGTGAATGCCGTCCAGGAGACGGCGATGCCGGAGGGGTCGCGTGACTTCTCCTCCTGGCTCACCTCCGTCGAGGAGCTGGTCGAGGCCTCCCCCGTCCCCGTGCTCGTCAAGGAGGTGGGGTTCGGCCTCAGCCGCCGCACCCTCACCCGCCTGCACGAGATGGGCGTCGCGCTGGCGGACGTGAGCGGCCGTGGCGGGACGGACTTCCTGCAGATCGAGAACGCCCGCACTGCGGACGGCGGGTACGGCATGCTGGCCGGGTTCGGGCAGTCGGCACTCGCGTGCCTGCTGGACGCGCCCGCCAAGCGGCCCACGCTGCTGGCCTCCGGCGGGGTCCGCAATCCGTACGACGTCATCAAGGCGCTGTCAGCCGGCGCCCACGCGGTGGGTGTGGCCGGGTCGTTCGTGTCCGTGCTGGGCGCGGACAGTTCCGCTGATCTGCCCACGGGCACCGCCGCCGAGGCCGCACGCACCGATGCCGGTGCCGCCCGCCTCATCGAGCTGGTCGGGACGTGGAAGGCCCGCTACCGCGGGATCGCTGCTCTCCTGGGTGCGCAGACCCGCGACGATCTGCGCACGACGGACCTCATCGTCCGCGGCCGCCTTCGCGATTTCTGCGAGTCCCGCGGCGTCGACCTGGCCGCACTCGCCCGCCGCTCCGAGTCCCGCCCGTCGTGACCGTTGCGTCCCCGCGGGGACGCACCTGGCGGCGCGGTGCTGATGCCCCGTTCCGGGGGGGGCAGCCCCGAGACTCGCAGCTGCGTCCGTGGCGCCCACCGGTGCGGCGGGCCGTCCGGGCAGGGCACGACCCCTATGGGGTACCGTGGCCGATGGTCATATCGGGCAGCCACGGCAGGGAATCCTATGAGAAGCGTCAGGTCATTGCCAGGTCGCGGTGCGAAGAGGACCGTCACGATCACCGTCGTGATGGGTGCTCTCCTGCTCGCCGGATGCATGACCGCCGACGACTCACTCTCAACAGCCCCGGCTGGCGACGCCGCGATCCTCGCCGAGCACGGCCTTGACGGCCTCGACGTGCGTGAGCTGGTCGAGACGCTCGATGCGATGCCGCTGTCCAAGCGCACGGAGACGGTGACCACGTCGATCACCGCACAGACGCTTACGCTCACCGATCAGCACGGGCGCACGGCCGAGGTGCCGATGCCCAGCGACGAGATCTACGTCTCCGCAGCCCCGTACCAGTCGCAGACCCACGACTGCTACTACCACAGCCCCACCGGATGCCTGGGCGAGCTGCGCAACGCAGACGTGGCCATCACGGTGACGGACACGGCAACCGGTGAGGTGATCGTCGACGAGGACACGAGGACCCTGGACAACGGCTTCGTCGGGATCTGGCTGCCCCGCGGCACCGAGACGTCGATCTCGATCACCCACGACGGTCGGACCGCCACGTCGGCACTCTCGACCGTCGGTGACGATGCGCAGACATGCCTGACCGCGATGCGCCTGGTCTGACACGGGGTTCAGGGGCGGATCGCGGTCCAGCCGCTGCCGTCACTCGAGGGTGTCGGAGAGCTCCAGCCAGCGCTCCTCGAGCTCGGCCAGTTCCGCCTCGTGCCCCTGCTGCTCCTGCGTGAGGGAGGCGAGCCCCTCGAAGTCGCTCTGGTCGTGCTCCGCCATCCGGGCGTGAACCTTCTCGATCGACGACTGCAGCTTCCCCATCCGCCGCTCGACGGCGGAGAGTTCCTTCTGCGCGGCCCGGCGCTCCGCACCGGTGGGACCACCCGCCGAGGCCGCGGAGCCTCCCGCACCCGAGGTGCCGGCTCCTGCGGAGCCGGCTGCGGCCTCGGCGGCGGTGTTCCGGTTCCCAGCTGAACCGGCAGCCGCACGCGCGGCGTCGTCCGCGTCCTGCTGTGCCGACAGGCGCAGGTACTCGTCGATCCCGCCGGGCAGGTGGCGCAGTCCGGCGTTCCGGACCGCGAACTGGTCGTCCGTCACGCGCTCCATGAAGTAGCGGTCGTGGGAGATGACGAGGAGGGTGCCCGCCCACGTGTCGAGGAGGTCCTCCATCGCAGCGAGCATGTCCGTGTCCATGTCGTTCGTGGGCTCGTCGAGAATGAGGACGTTGGGCTCGTCCAGCAGGGTGAGGAGGAACTGGAGGCGCCGGCGCTGACCGCCGGACAGGTCCTGCACGCGGTTGGCGAGCACGTCGCCCAGGCCCAGCTTCTCCGCCAGCTGTCCCGGCGTGAGGTCTCCCCCGGCGGTGCGGTACTCCGTCTTCTTCCGGCCCAGCAGCTCGCGGACGAACTCGCCCATGACGGGCTCCAGGTCGCGCAGCTGCTGGTCGAGCACCGCGACGACGACGGTCTTGCCCCGCTTGACGCGGCCGCGGGTGGGCTCGACATCGCCGGTCAGCAGTCCCGCGAGCGTCGACTTGCCCGCCCCGTTGCGGCCCAGGATGCCCACGCGGTCGCCGGGGCCCAGGATCCAGTCGAGGTCGTCGAGGACCGTGGTGCCCGGGTAGTCGACGCCCACGTCCGTCAGCTCGAAGACGTCCTTGCCCAGCCGGGAGGTCGCCATGCCCACGAGCTCGACCGTATTGCGGACCGGCGGGACATCCGCGATGAGCGCGTTCGCCGCATCGATCCGGAACTTGGGCTTCGACGTGCGGGCCGGCGCGCCGCGGCGCAGCCACGCGAGCTCCTTGCGCATGAGGTTCTGCCGCTTCGCCTCCGCCTGGTCCGCCAGCCGGCGGCGCTCGACGCGCTGCAGCACGTAGGCCGCGTAGCCGCCCTCGTACTGGTCGACGGTGCCGTCGTGGACCTCCCACGTCTGCGTCGTCACCTCATCGAGGAACCACCGGTCGTGGGTGACGACGAGGAACGCGCCCTGCCCGGCGGGCCACCGGTTCTTCAGGTGGCGGGCGAGCCACGCGATGCCCTCGACGTCCAGGTGATTCGTGGGCTCATCGAGGAAGAGGACATCGTGGTCGCCGGCCAGCAGCGCGGCGAGCGCGACGCGGCGCCGTTGCCCGCCGGAGAGCCCGTCGACCGTCTGGTCGAGGTCCAGGTCGACGAGCAGGCCGGACATGACGTCGCGGATGCGGGGGACGGCCGCCCACTCGTGGTCCGCGGCGTCGCCCACGACGGCCTGGCGGATCGTGGAGCCGGGCGCGAAGTCGTCCGTCTGGTGCAGGTACCCGGTCGTCACGTCGCGGCGGCGGGTGACCCGGCCGGAGTCCGGTTCGCGGAGGCCTGCGAGGATCGTGAGCAGCGTCGACTTGCCGTCACCGTTGCGGCCCACGATCCCGATCCGGTCGCCCGCGTCGATGCCGATCGTCACCCCGTCCAGCACGGTGCGGTTGGGGTAGCTGAGGCTGATCGTCTCTGCGCCGAGCAGGTGCACAGGGGTCCTTCCGGGGATGGGCGTGAGGGCGTCCCCCAGCCTACTCGTCCGGACAGACGTGTCCTGCGTCACTTAGTGTGGTGCCATGCACCCGGATCACGCCGCACCGGACCCCGGCTCCCTCGATCTCACCGCCTACGACGCCCTGAGCTTCGACTGCTACGGCACCCTCATCGACTGGGAGGCGGGGATCGCCGCGGTCATCGGCCCGTGGGCTCGCCGCCACGATCCCGCCCTGACGGACGAGGAGGTCCTCGTCGCGTACGCGGCGAATGAGGCGGCGGTCCTGC
>DHCFD07801__coassemble_1734_pt1 | contig 11340 bp, 11 predicted proteins | sample DHCFD07801__metabat2_low_PE_026 | metagenome-assembled genome bin DHCFD07801 | reverse complement strand
GGTCGGGCTAGCGGGATTCGAACCCACGACCTCCTGACCCCCAGTCAGGCGCGCTACCAAGCTGCGCCATAGCCCGTCCGGCCCCTCAGGACCGAGGATGAGCTTATCCACGCGCGCACGGGAGGGCAAATCGGTAGTCTGTGATCCACGCCCCATCCGGCGTGCGCGGGCGACGTCGTCGCTCGTGCGCGAACCGACCCGGCATCCCGATGCGATCTGCGACACGGATGCGGTTATGCTGGTGGGGACAGTCCTGACGATGGAGGAGTTGACATGGCTGATCTCACCTATCCCGAGGGCCTGCGGTACTCCGCGGACCACGAATGGGTCGCGCAGACGGATGACGCGTCGGTCGTGCGCGTGGGGATCACGGACTTCGCGCAGGACTCGCTGGGCGAAGTCGTGTTCGTCGACATCCCCGACGTGGGCGATTCCGTCAGTGCAGGCGAGTCCTGTGGTGAGGTGGAGAGCACGAAGAGCGTCAGCGACCTCATCGCGCCCGTCTCCGGCGAGGTCATCGCGATCAACGAGTCGCTCGAAGACTCCCCGGAGTCGGTCAACTCCGCCCCCTACGAGGACGGGTGGCTCTACGAAGTCCGCCTGTCCGACCCGGCCGAGGCCGACGCGCTCCTGGACCGCGACGCCTACCTCGCCGCACTCGAAAGCGAAGGAGCCTGATGTCCCAGCAGAACGGCGGCACCCCCGACGGACGGCAGCCCTGGGATCAGGAGTCGTCGTCCGCCACACCGCACGTCTTCCCCTTCGGCGACCCCGCACAGGGCGGCCAGGGTGCCCCGCAGGCTCAGGCCCCGCAGGGGTCCCAGCCGCAGCAGTGGCCGCAGGGCTCCCAGCCGCAGCCGTGGCCGCAGCAGGACCCGGCGGGCCAGCAGGGCTCCGCGCCCCAGCAGTGGGGCCAGGAGCAGTGGGGCCAGCCTCAGGCCGCCTCACCGCAGGGCGCCCAGCCGCAGGGCTCGCAGCCGCAGGCGTGGAACCAGCCGCAGCAGTGGGGACCACAGGACCAGCAGCAGGGGGATCCGCAGCAGGGGCAGATCCCTGAGTACGGCGATCCCGCGCCCCAGTACGGATCGCAGCCGCAGTACGGCCAGCAGTCGCAGCCGCACGGTGAGCAGCCGCCGCAGTACGGCCAGCAGCCCGGCCCGGACCAGGGCGGGCAGTGGGCGCAGCCGTCGTTCGGCTCCGGCCCGCAGCACGCCCAGGAGCAGTTCGGGCAGCAGTCGGGCGGCCACGACACGGACTCGCAGGGTCAGCCGGCCAGCGGTCCTCCGCAGCAGTGGGGCGATCCGTCCCAGGCTCCGGTGGGCCAGGAGCAGGGCAGCCAGGGCAGCCCGCAGTTCTCCGGCATCCTCGACCCGCACACCGGAGAGATCCACCCGGTGCCGGACCTGCAGAACCTGGACGAGACGGACGCCCTGCTCGTCGTCGTGTCCGGTCCGGACGCGGGAGCGCAGATCCTGCTCGACACGGACGTCGTGACGGTGGGCCGCAGTCCCAACGCGGACATCTTCCTGGACGACGTGACCGTCTCGCGCAAGCACGCGGAGTTCGTCCGCACGCCCTCGGGCTTCACCCTGCGCGACACCGGCTCGCTCAACGGGACGTACGTGGGCCGGCAGCTCATCGACTCGATCGAGCTGCAGAACGGCGCGGACGTGCAGATCGGGAAGTTCCGCATGATCTTCCAGCAGCGTCACCGGACCGCCTGAGAGCGGCCTGCATGACGGATCGTGAAGCCGAAGTCGTCGGAATCCGGATCGAGCTCCCCGCGAACCAGTCGATCCTCGTGCTCAAGGCGCTCGACCTGCCGCGCTATCTGCCGATCTGGATCGGCCCGTCGGAGTCTGCGCTCATCCAGATGGCGCAGCGCGGGCTGGTCTCCGCGCGCCCTCTCACGCACCAGCTGCTGCTGGACGTGCTCGACCACTACGGGTCCGGTATCGAGCGGGTGACGGTGACGCGGCGCGAGGAGCACACGTTCTTCGCCCGCATCGACACGACGGACGGCAAGCAGATCTCCGCACGTCCGTCCGACGCCGTGCTCCTGGCGCTCACAGCGGACGCACCGGTCTTCGTGTCGCAGACCGTCCTGGACGAGGACGGGATCGACGCGCCCGAGCCGGACGAGGACGCCGTCGCGGAGTTCCGCGAGTTCCTCGACCACGTGTCCGCCGAGGACTTCGGCGCGGACGACGCCGCGCCGCCCACCGATGAACCGCCCGCTGACGATGCGGACGACGACGGGGACGACACCCGCTGAACGCGGCGCTCCCCGCTCCTGACGAAAGGCTCCCTCCCATGGGCTTCCACGCTGACCCGCGCTTCTTCGAGGCGATGGGATCGGTCCAGGCCACTCCGCAGACGCTCGAGGGCCTGGAGAACTGGCGCGACCTCGCACCCCTGCAGCAGCCGACCTACACGGACCCGGCGGAGCTCCAGTCCGTCCTGGACGAGCTCTCGAGCGTGCCGCCGCTCATCTTCGCGGGCGAGGCGGACCTGCTGACCAGCAGGATCGCCGAGGCCGCGGCCGGCCGCGCCTTCATCCTCGCCGGGGGCGACTGCGCGGAGACGTTCGCGGACGCGCAGGCGGACAAGATCCGCCGCCGGATCCAGACGGTGCTGCAGATGGCCGCGGTCCTCACGTACGCGGGATCCGTGCCCGTCGTGAAGATGGGTCGTATGGCGGGGCAGTTCGCCAAGCCCCGGTCCTCGGACGTCGAGACGCGCGACGGGGTCACACTGCCGTCGTACCGCGGCGATATCGTCAACGGTCACGAGTTCACCGCCGAGGCCCGTCGCCACGATCCCCACCGTCTGCTGCAGGCATACCACGTGTCCGCGTCGACGCTCAATCTCATCCGCGCGTTCACCCAGGGCGGGTTTGCGGATCTGCGCCGCGTCCACGACTGGAACCGCGGTTTCCTGGGGTCGAACCCCAACTACCACCGCTACGAGCAGATCGCCCGTGAGATCGACCGTGCGCTCAAGTTCATGGCGGCGTGCGGGGCTGACTTCGACGCCCTCAACTCCGTCGAGTTCTTCGCCGCGCACGAAGCGCTGCTCCTCGAGTACGAGCGCGCCCTCACCCGCATCGACTCGCGCACGGGCAACCCCTACGCCGTCTCCGGCCACTTCCTGTGGATCGGGGAGCGCACGCGCGATCTGGACGGGGCGCACGTGGACTTCCTGTCCCGCGTGCACAACCCGATCGGCGTGAAGCTGGGCCCCACGATCACGAAGGACGAGGTCCTCCGGCTGGTCGACAAGCTGGACCCGCAGCGCACCCCCGGACGCCTCAGCTTCATCACCCGGATGGGTGCCGGCCGGATCCGGGAGAAGCTGCCGGAGCTGCTGGCCCAGGTGGGGCACGAGCTCCCGCAGGTCACATGGGTGTGCGATCCGATGCACGGGAATACCATCACCGCGGGCAACGGGTTCAAGACCCGCCGGTTCGAGGACGTCGTCGAGGAGGTCGCCGGCTTCTTCGATGCGCACGCGGAGGCGGGCACCGTGCCCGGCGGTCTGCACATCGAGCTGACCGGCGACGACGTGACCGAAGTGCTGGGCGGTGGCGCCGAGATCGACGAGGAGGGTCTGCGCCGTCGGTACGAGACGCTCGTCGACCCCCGCCTCAACCACGACCAGTCGCTCGAGATGGCGTTCCAGGTGGCGGAGCTGCTGACGAAGGCGTCGAGGGGCTGAGCGTGGAGCCCATCGATCTGCGCTCCGACACGCTCACCCGTCCCGACGAGCGGATGCGCCGGGCGATGGCGGACGCACCGGTGGGCGACGACGTCTACGGGGAGGATCCCACCGTCAACGCGCTCGAGGCGCGGGTGGCGGAGATGTTCGGCCATGAGGCCGGACTCTTCTGCGCCTCCGGCTCGCTGGCGAACATGGTGGGCGTCGCCGCGTCCGTGGGCCGCGGCGAGGAGGTCCTCGCGGAATCGCGGGCCCACATCCTGCGCTCCGAGGTGGGCGGCCACGGCGCGATCGCGGGCATCACGAGTCGCACGTGGATCTCCCCGGACGGCACCCTCGACGCGGACGCCGCCGTGGCACTCGTCGAGCGGCCGCGCGGCTACAACCAGGTGGGGACCGCGCTCATCGCGGTCGAGAACACGCACAACTTCTCCGGCGGCCGGATCGCCGCGATCGACCAGTTGCGCGCGCTGCGCGCCTGTGCGGATGAGCGCGGCGTGCGCGTCCACATGGACGGTGCCCGGGTCGCGAACGCGGTCGTGGCGGAGGGGTCGAGCTTCGCGGACCAGGGTGCGGTCGTCGACTCGCTCAGCATCTGCCTCTCGAAGGGTCTGGGCGCACCCGTGGGCAGCGTCCTGACCGGCACCGCTTCACTCATCGAGGAGGCGCGCTATCTGCGCAAGCGCTACGGCGGCGGCATGCGCCAGGCGGGGATCCTGGCCGCCGCAGGCCATGACGCGCTGGACCGGAACATCGACCGTCTGGCCGACGACCACGCGCATGCGGCCCACATCGCGGCGACCGTGGCGCAGGCCGTGCCGCAGTTCGCGGACCCGGCTTCGGTGCAGACGAACATCGTCATGCTGACCCCCGGCCGGGCCGGTGTCTCCGCCGAGGACTACGCGCAGGCGGCGGCCCAGCGCGGCGTGCGGATCCTCGCGATGAACGAGGGGGAGTGCCGTCTCGTCACCCACCTCGACGTGTCGGAGGAGCAGGCGCACACCGCCGCGCGCATCCTGGCGGAACTGGCCGAACGCGCCGCGACCGCCTGAGACGGAGCGGTCGCACCGGCTCGACGACTGCCGTCCAGCAGGTCAGCTGTCGCTGTCACGCGAGTCCTCGTCGTCCCGGTCGCGGTCCTCGTCCGAGGACTCGTCCTCGGAATCGCTCGACTCCTCGGAGTCGCTCGCCTGCTTCCCCTTCGAGACCTTCAGCATGATGAGGTCGCCGTCCTGCGCGTCCTCGCCGCCCTGGGGGGTCTGCGAGACGACCTTGCCGCTGGGGACCTCGTCGTCGAAGACGTCGTCGCGGGAGATCCGGAAGCCCATGCGGGCCAGCTTCCCGAACGCGGAGTCGTAGTCGAGCCCCGTCACGATCGGCACCTCGATGGGCTCGACGCCCTTCGAGATGACGAGGTCGACCGGTGTGCCCTTCGCGACCGGGTCCTCGTCGGACCCCTGGCTGATGACACTGCCCTCGGGCACCTCGTCGGAGAACTCGCGGGTGATCCGTCCCAGCACCATGCCGGCCGACTCGAGGCTGGTCCGCGCGTCCGCCTCCGTCGAGCCGGTGACGTCCGGGACGACGAAGAGCTCCTCGCCCTGCGACACGGTGATGGTGACGGAGTCGCCGGGCTGCAGCTCCTCGCCCGCACCGGGCTCCACCTCCATGATCCGCCCGGACGGGATCGTCGTGCTGTGCGCGTCGACCGTCTGCGCGGACAGGCCCGCGTCCTCCAGCAGGCCGATGTACTCCTCCGGGTCCTGCCCCGCCGTGTACTGCGGGACGGCGACGGCCCGGTCGCCCAGCAGCGCCCAGCCGCCCAGTCCCAGCGCCGCCACGAGCACGAGGACGAGCCCGATGACGACACCGCGTCGTCCGGTCCGTCGTCCCGTTCCCGAGGCCGTGCCCCGGCTTGCGTCCCCCGTTCCCGAGGCCGCCGCGACCGCCGCGGGTTCGTCACCGCCGTCTGCGGTGGGCGCAGCGGCGGCGGAGCCGGCCGCGGCCGGCCGTGCGGCCTCGGCGGAGGTGTCCTCCCGCTCGTCGTCCTCCAGGTACGGGATCTCGTCCGTACCGGCGTTCGTGCGGATGGGACCCGAGTCCGCACCGGGCTCGAAGATCGTCGCGGTGGGGACGAGGATGGGTCGGGTGGCGAACGCGGGGTTCTCCGGCCCGTCGGCCTGGTCGAGGTCCAGCTCGGCAGCGGTGAGGGAGGCGCGCGCCTCTGCGAGGGCCTCGCGCAGGGCGGTGGCGCTCTGCGGACGGTCCTCCGGGTCGCGCGAGGTCGCCCACAGGACCAGCGCGTCGAGGCGGGGGCTCAGCAGCGGACGCTGCTCCGACGGCGGCGGCACGTCGTCGTGGACATGCCGGTACGCGACCTGGATGGGCACCTCGTCCGTGTAGGGCTGGAAGCCCGTGAGCATCTCGTAGAGGATGATGCCGACCGTGTAGAGGTCCGTGCGCTCATCCGCGCCCGTGCGCGTGACGAGCTCCGGGGCGACGTAGCCCACGGTGCCCATGAGCGTCTTCGTCGTCGTCGCCGCACTCACGGCGCGCGCCAACCCGAAGTCGGCCAGCTTGATCTGCCCGTCCGCGCCCAGCAGCACGTTGTCCGGCTTGAGATCGCGGTGGATCATCCCGGCGGCGTGGACGGCTTCGAGGCCGGCCAGCACCGCGTCGAGGACGATGAGCGCCTGGCGGGGCGTGAGGGTCCCGCGGTGGCGCAGCTCCTTGCGGAGCGTCACGTTGGGCAGGTACTCCATGACGAGGTAGACGGCCTCGCCGTCGCGCCCGGTGTCGTGGACCGCCACGACGTTCGAGTGGATGAGGTGGGCGGCCGCGCGGGCCTCGCGCTGGAACCGCTCGACGAAGCCCTCGTCGTCCAGCAGGTGCCGGTGCATGACCTTGAGCGCGACGACGCGGTCCAGCCGCAGGTCCGTCCCCTTGTAGACCATCGCCATGCCGCCGCGGGCCACCGGGTCGTCGATCCGGTAGCGGTCGTCGAGGACGTGACCCAGCAGGGGGTCGGTGAGTGTGGTCATGACCTCTCCTCCGATCGCGTGCGGTCGGCCAGGATCTGGACGTTCGCCGCGAACCGCCTGGTGTCCGGGTGCGGACCGTGGGCGCGCACGGACGCGAGTCCCTGGTAGTAGCCGGCCAGCGCCTGCGCCTCGTCGTCCGCGGCCTCCAGCAGCGTCGAGAGGATGACGACGCCGGCCGTCGCGTTGTCCGCGGGGTCCAGGACGTCGAGGGACCGGCCCACGGCGTGGGAGGCGCAGTGCGCGGCGCGCGGCGTCACCTGCATGATGCCGATCGCATTGCCCGGGCTCACGACGCCGTGGTTGAAGCCGGACTCCACCTGCGCGACGGCGGTGGCCAGTGCGGGGGACAGGTCGTGGGCGAGAGCAGTGCCCTCGACCAGGGTGCGCGCCTCGCGGCGCGTGGGCTGGGGGCGCGCCAGGAGGCTGCGACGGTTGATGCGGGCCGCGAGCACGGTCTCCGGCGGGAACCCGTCCGCGGGCGCGGTCAGCTGCGGCAGATCGTCCGCGGTGGGGCGACGCCGGGCGCTCACGGCGCCGGTGCCCGTGAGGCTCAGCAGCTCGCCCTCGACCAGCAGCTGCGAGTCGCCCATCGCGTTCGCGTGCTGGAGGTCCGCGGGGCGGAGGCGGTGGCGTGAGGCGATGGAATCGAGGGTGTCGCCGGGGCGCACGCGGTCGGTGGCCGGGCCGTCGTTCACCTGCCGCTCCGGCAGCGAGAGGATCTGACCCGAACGCAGCGCGGGCTGTCGCCGCAGGCCGTTGAGATCGACGAGTGCGGGCACGGAGACGCCGAAGCGCGCGGCAACGCTCACGAGGTCGTCGCCCTGGCGGACGCGGTAGGTGCGCCCGCCGTGGGAGGCCGGCACGGACTCCGAGGCCGTCCCGGCGGTGAATCCGGGGCCGGTCGTCACATCGATGGGCAGCGCTGGTGCGGGTTCGTCCGCAAAGGCCGGGGCCGGCGTCGCGGGCGTCGACAGGAGGGCGGGCACGAGGAGGGGATCCGGGTGGGCGGCACGGGTGCGGCCGCGCCGGCCGCGCGGGGTGGGCGATGCATGCTCCGTCGGCACTGGGGTCATCCGTCCTGCTGGTGGTCCTCTGTCATGAGCGGGGGAAGTCGGCATCACGCAGACGGCACCAGCGTAGCCAGCGGACGACCCGGATCCGCGGTGCCCGGGGCGGCGTGTCGCGGGGGAGCGGCGCGGTCGTTAGGGTGGAGGGGTGAATGGCTCAGAAGAACTCGTAGACGCATGGGTGCCGCTGCCGGACATCGCGGAGGCGTCCGGCCTGGGGATCTCGAAGATCCGCCGCTTCGTGGAGGACGGCTCCCTCGTGGGAGTCCGGCGGACCGACCGCGACATCTTCCAGGTCCCGGCCCTGTTCCTCGACGACGAGTCGCGTCCGATCCGGCACCTGCGCGGCACCGTCACGACGCTGCGGGACGCCGGTTTCGACGACGAGGCCGCGATCGTGTGGCTCTTCACCCCGGACGAGTCGCTGCCGGGACGACCGATCGACCTGCTGCGCTGCGGCAGCAAGACGGAGGTCCGCCGCAGGGCGCAGGCGCTGGCACTCTGAGTCGACCGGCGATCGGGCCGAGTCGACCGGCGGTCAGGCCCGACGGTCGGTGAGGGCGTCCGCGAACTGCGTGAGCGTCGCGACGTCCGCGGGGGCGAGGCCTCGTTGCGCCAGCGCCTCGAGCGCACGCAGGGCGGCGCCGGTCTCCCGGTCGATGAGCTCCTCGAACGCCGCGAGCGCACCGCTGTCGACGATGATCGCCGTCATGCGTGCGATGTCCTCCGTCGTGATGTCCGCGTGTCCCAGGCGCTCCTCGAACCACTGCGCATCCGCAGCCGGGGCGCGGTCGAGCACCTCCGCGACGAGGATGGTCCGCTTGCCCTGGACCAGGTCGTCACCGGCGGGCTTGCCCGTGACGGCGGGGTCGCCGAACACGCCCAGCACGTCGTCGCGCATCTGGAACGCGCGGCCCAGTGGCAGGCCGAACGCGGCGAGCTCGTCGAGCAGGTCCTGCGGCGCGCCCGCCAGCGCGGCGCCCAGGACCAGGGGCTGGACGACCGTGTACGCGGCCGTCTTGTGCGTGAGGACCTCGTCGGCCCGCCGGCGCAGAGTCTCGCGGGGGAGGCACGCGGCCTGGAGCTCGACGTCCAGGAACTGGCCCAGCATGACGTCGCGACGCAGCGCCGCGTGGGCGGTGCGGGCGGCGGGTGAGTTCGCGAAGCCGCCCTCGTCGAACAGCTCCTCGCTGAGCGCCAGGCACAGGTCGCCCGCGATGATGCCGGCACTGGTGCCGTAGAGGTCCGGGTCACCGGTCATCGCGGCGGTCCTGTGGCGGTCGCGGAAGCGTGCGTGGACGGCGGGTCGCCCGCGGCGGGTCTCCGAGGCGTCGATGATGTCGTCGTGCATCAGCGCGGCGGCGTGGAGCAGTTCGACGGACCCGGCGGCAGCGGCGATCGCTCCGGTGTCCCGTCCGCCGGCCAGCTCGTAGCCCCACCACAGCAGCACGGCGCGGACCCGCTTGCCGCCCTCCGTGAAGACGCGCAGGGGCTCCATGAGGTCGCGGGCGATCGGCGAGATGTCCTCGAGGCTCCGCTGGGTCCGGTCGAGGAACGCGGACAGGCGCGCGTCGACGCGCGCACGCACCTCCTGCTGCCCCGAGAGGACGGCCGGTGGTGTCCCTCCCGTCACGGAAGCACCCGGCCGCCCACGGAGACGAGCAGCCCGTCCGCGTCCTCCGAGATGCTGAGCGAGACGAGCTGTCCGCCCTCGTCCGCGTGATACGTCTGCGTCGCGATCCCGTCCTCGGACGCGGGATCGTCCACGGGCTCGAAGTCCGTGTCCTCGAAGTGATCCGCGTAGAAGTCCAGCACCTCGTCCTCGGACGCGTCGACGCGCATCGTGATGCTCGCCTGCACCGGCTGGCCGTCGCCCGCCGGCTGGACGGACGACGAGACGATCTCCGCGTCCTCCATCGGCACGAGCACGGACGGCATGCCCTCGACGAGCGCCCCGGACGTCGCGCGGATCTCCGGGTCCGCCCCGCCCTCAGTGGGCTCCTGCGCCCCGTCGGAGGCGGTCTGCGACGCGGACGCGGTGCCGGTCGCGGCATCCGTGGGTGCATCGGTGGGGTCACCGGACTCGGGCGCGGTGCAGGCGGACAGGACGAGCGCGGCCGCCGCGAGGAGGGCGGCGGTCCGGGTGGAGCGGAGTACCATGGTCTCCAGCCTACAGCCCGGGGGTGGGAGTGAGCAGGAAGCAGCTGTCCCGCGGCCGTGAGGATCCTGAGCGGCTGGGCACGGACGACACGGGATGCGTGATCCTCCATCTGGACATGGACGCCTTCTTCGTGGGCGTGGAGCTGCTCAACCGTCCGGACCTCGCGGGTCTCCCCGTCATCGTGGGCGGACGCGGCGGTCGGGGCGTCGTCGCCTCCGCCAGCTACGAGGCCCGTGCGTACGGAGTCCATTCCGCGATGCCCGTCTCCCGCGCACTGCAGCTCTGCCCGGACGCGGTCCTCATCCCGCCGTCGCGCGGTCAGTACAGCCTCTGGTCGGGTCGCGTCTTCGACATCGTCGAGCGGGTCACCCCGGACGTTTCCCGGGTCAGCATCGACGAGGGGTACGTCGACGTCTCCTCGGCACTGCGCAGGCTGGGGTCCCCCGCCCGGATCGCGGCCGGGATCCGGCAGCGGATCAAGCAGGAGACGGGACTGACCGCGTCCGTGGGCGTCGCATCGACGAAGGTCGTCGCGAAGCTGGCGTCCACCCGGGCCAAGCCGGACGGCATGCTGGTGGTCCCGGTCGATCGCGTCGACGACTTCCTCCGACCCCTGCCGGTCGAAGCGCTGCCCGGTGTGGGGCAGAGCACGCAGCGCGGCCTGGCCCGCTTCGGCATCCGCACGGTCGCGGACCTGGCGGACGCGCACCCGCGGTGGGTCGAGCGGACCTTCGGCGCGCACGGCCGCCGGCTCCACGAGTTCGCGCACGGACGCGACGACCGTCCCCTGCACAGCGTGCCCAAGGACCCCTCGGTGAGCGCGGAGAGGACGTTCGGTGAGGACGTGTGGGATCAGGAACGGCTGGAGCACGCGCTCCTGCGCCTGTGCGACGACGTCGCCTCCCGCCTGCGGGCGGACGGATCCGCTGCGCGCGGCGTGGGCCTCAAATACCGATTGGACGACTTCACGACCCTGTCGCGGTCCGCGACCCTGCCCGCGCCGTCGGATCTGCCGGCGGACCTGCACGCGGCGCTGCTCCCCGCCCTGCGAGGCCTGCGGGAGACGCACCGGAAGGGCGTCCGGCTGCTGGGCGTGCGCGCGCACGATCTGGTGCCGCTCGCGGAGTCCGGGCGCCAGGCGTCGCTGTTCGATGTGGACGGCGAGGGGGCGGTGTCGGCGCCCCGCACGGAGGACGCGGGGGAGCGGCGCGGGGCCAGGGACGCGCAGACCGCGCTCGACGAGGTGCGACGCCGGTTCGGAGAGCACTCGATCGCACCTGCGTCCTTCCTCACAGACGAGTGACGACTGGGAGTTTTCCCAGGTTGACGACTATCATGGAGAGTGAGCATCTCG
>DHCFD07801__coassemble_1717_pt1 | contig 11465 bp, 8 predicted proteins | sample DHCFD07801__metabat2_low_PE_026 | metagenome-assembled genome bin DHCFD07801 | reverse complement strand
ACCTCCGCCTGGACCGGCCGCGGCGATTCCGCAGCGGTGAGCGCCTGTGCCCCGGCCAGCAGTCCCGCCAGCCCTGCGACGACGAGAACGGTCCCCACCGGGGAGGCTCCCCCGCGCGAGCGTGACCGCCGCAGCAGCAGGGCGGCCCCCGCTGCCGTCAGGAGGCACGCGAGGACCAGTGCGGGGACCCCCGCGGCCAGGGAGCAGCCCCACGCGCAGACGGCCGCCGCCACCACCCGCACCGTCCCGATCCGGTCGCGCAGCCGGGCGAGCACACGACGGGCACGGGAACGTCGTACGCCGACCCGCCCCCGCGCCCGGCTCACCCCACCGTCACCGCATCACGGATCGCCGCGAGCGTAGCGTCGCCGATGCCCGTGACGTCCAGGAGTTCCTCGACGGAGCCGAACCGGCCCACCGCCTCCCGGTGGTCGAGGATCGCCTGCGCCGTGACCGGTCCGATCCCCTGCAGCGTCTGCAGCTGCTCCAGGTCCGCCGTGTTGAGGTCGAGGAGCGGTTCCCCGCCCTCCGCGGGACCGGCGCCCCCTTTGTCCCCGGTCCCGCCGGCCTCGGGGAGCGCGGCCGGCGGTTCCTCCCCCTGGCGCGGCACGCGGATCTGCTCCCCGTCGACCAGCGTGCGGGCCAGATTCACCCCGTCCGTGTCCGCGTCCGCCAGCGGACCGCCGGCGGCCTCGAGCGCGTCGCCGACCCGTGCGTGGGCGGGCAGCTCGACGACCCCGGGCCGCACGACCGCACCGACGACGTGGACGACGACCGGAGATTCCTGCCCCGTGGTGGGCCCCGCGGTCGTCCCGGCCGCCTCGGTCCACTCCGGTGCCGCTTCCTGGCCGTCGGGTGCGACGACCGGTTCCTCACCGCCGGACAGCAATGAGGGGGCGAGCACGACGACGAGCACACCGCTGAGGACGACGCCCAGCAGGACGAGCAGGAGTGTGCGCGTGAGACCCGGGCGGACACCCCGGGGCTCGTCGTCCACCCAGGCGGCGTCCTCGTCGACCGCGAGGGCGTCCTCAGGGTCGAGGTCGTCCTCGCGGTCCGCGGGCGTCCAGCCGCGCTCCCCGCTGCGGGCCAGCAGCGCGGAGAAGCGGTCTGCAGGTGAGGGACTCATGCCGGCCAGAGTGGCGTGCCCGCCCCGACACGGCGATCGGGACGGCACGCCTGTGGATCGAGCCGGCGCCGTCCCCACGATCGGGTGCGCGGGGAGGTCGACTTACCTCCACGTCTGTGACCGCGACCGGCACGACGAACAGGACGCCGACGGATGTGTTCGCAAGGGTCCCCGGACGATGTGGAACCGCTGCCTCAGCTGCGGCCGCGCACCACCACGCCCACGGCGCCCGGCCCCACGTGCGCGACGATGACTGGGGACAGCACGCCCTCCGTCAGCGCCCAGCCTTCCTCCGCCGCCGCCTCTGCCAGGGCGTCGCGCACAGCGCGCGCGTCCTCGCCGGCCGCCTCGAGCGACCCCTCGGACACGAGGACGACGATCTCGCAGTCGCCCAGTGCGCGGGCGGCGGCGAGCGACTCCGCGATCATGCGGGCGTGTGCCTTCCGCAGCGTGCGCACCCGCGCCCGGGTGTCGACGATCCCCTCGGTCAGCCCCAGCACCGGCACGATCGAGAGGGCGCGACCCACGAGCGAGGCCGCACGGCCGATCCGCCCGCCGCGCTCCAGGTGCTCGAGCGTCGAGGGGCAGAAGAGGGTCTGGGTCTCCTCCCGCAGGTAGTCCTCCGCCGCCGCACGCAGCGTCGCGGCCCCGCGGCCGCGTGCCGCGCCGTCCGCGATGAGGAGGGCGGCGCCCCCGGCCGCGGCCGAGGTGGTGGCCGAATCGAGGACGGTGACCGGGACCTCGGCGGATGACCCGGCGCGGACCGCGGAGTCATGGGTCCCGGACAGGGCGCGGGACATCGTGAGGATGAGGATGTGGTCCGCGCCGGCGGCGGCGAGATCCGCGATCGCCCCGGCGAAGTCGTCCGGCGCCGGCATCGAGGTGGACGCGCGGGCCCCCTCCTCCATTGCCCGGCACAGTTCCAGCGGCGGCAGGTCTCCGTCGACGTGGGGCTCGTCGTCGACGAGCACGGTGAGCGGGACGACCGCGAAGCGGGAGTCGAGGTCGTGGGAGACCCGGGCGACCTCGTCCGCGCGCAGCAGCACGGTCGAGTCGACGATGAGCCCCATCCGCCCCGCCCCGCTGTCCTCCCCCGGACGGTGGCCCCGCTCGCCCGTCACGGTCGACCGAGGGCGCGATACGTCCAGCCGGCCGCGCGCCACCGGACGGGTTCCAGCACATTGCGGCCGTCGAGGATCCGGGGAGCGTCGACGAGGGAGGCCGTCGCGACGGGGTCGAGCGAGCGGTACTGCGACCACTCGGTGAGGAGGAGGACGAGACCGGCTCCGGTCAGTGCCGTCTCGAGGTCCTGCTCGTAGTCGAGTCCCGGCTCGCGACGGCGGGCATTCGCGATGGCCTCCGGGTCCGTCACGGTGACGCGGGCGCCGTGCTCCGCCAGCCCGGCGGCGACGGCGAGGGCCGGCGAATCGCGGGTGTCGTCGCTGTCCGGTTTGAAGGCGGCGCCCAGCACCGTGACGGGCACCCCATCGACCGACCCGCCGCACACGTCCAGCGCCAGCTCGATCATCCGGTCGCGCCGGCGCAGGTTGATCGCGTCGATCTCCTTGAGGAAGCTGACGGCTTCGCCGGCGCCCAGATCGTCCGCGCGGGCGATGAAGGCGCGGATGTCCTTGGGCAGGCAGCCGCCGCCGAAGCCCAGGCCCGCGTTGAGGAACTTCCGACCGATCCGGTCGTCGATCCCGATCGCGTCCGCCAGCACCGTCACGTCGCCGCCGGCCGTCTCGCACAGCTCCGCCATCGCGTTGATGAACGAGATCTTCGTCGCGAGGAACGAGTTGGCCGCGGTCTTGACGAGCTCCGCCGTGGGATAGTCCGCGACGATGCGCGGGATGTCCTTCTCCAGCAGCGCCGCGTAGACCTCGTCCAGCTGCTCCTGCGCGCGGACGCCCGCGTCTCCGTCCGGGACTCCGTAGACCAGGCGGTCGGGCGACAGCGTGTCCTGGACGGCCTTCCCCTCGCGCAGGAACTCCGGGTTCCACGCGAGTTCCGCACCGGCCGCACGCACCTGCTGCGCCAGTCCCGCCGCGGTCCCCACCGGGACCGTCGACTTGCCCACGACCAGGTCGCCGGGGCTCAGGTGCGGCAGGATCGACGCGACCGCCGCCTCGACGTACGTGAGGTCCGCGTGCAGTCCGTCCGCGCGCTGGGGCGTCCCCACGCAGATGAAGTGGACGCTCGCCGCCGCCACGGCGGAGGCGTCGGACGTGAAGGTGAGGCGTCCGGTGTCCTGGGTCTGCTCCAGCAGCTCCGGCAGGCCCGGCTCGAAGAAGGGCGCGCGCGCCGCGGACAGCTCCGCGAGCTTCGCCTCGTCGACGTCGACGCCGATCACCGTGTGTCCCAGCGAGGCCATCGACGCGGCGTGCACCGCTCCCAGATACCCGACCCCGATCACGGACACTGTCGTCATGGTGCTCCTCAGCTTCGAACGGTGGTGGCACACCCCACGGGCGTGCGCGCCGCGACGCGCGGCGTCCGGAACAGCATAGGCGACGGGGAGAGCGCGGGTAGTCTGGGCGCGTGAAGCGAATCGGTGACTTCCTCGTGAATACTCCCTCCGCCGCCGTCGTGCTGGCGGCGGCGGTGATCCTGCTCGTGTGCGCGCTCATCCCGTCGCTGCACTCGATCGCGTGGATCCTGCTGCTGGTCGCGGTGCTGGTGGCGGTCCTCGCCGTCCTGGGCTGGTCGCGCACGTGGACGCACCTGCAGGACCGGATCGACGACCTGCAGTCGAGCACTGCGGACGCGTACGAGACGTACACCCCGGTGACGCTCACGCAGACGCCGCAGGAGGAGCTCGCACAGGCGGACAGCACCGCGGCGCAGACGATCGTGTCCCTCCTCCCGGAGGACGACGGGCTCATCCGCCGGCTGCGGATCGACGCGGAGATGACGGTGTTCCCCCAGGACGCGGTCGCCCCGCTCCAGACGTTCCTGGCGGACTGCAGCGCGACCCGGTTCGATGATCCCGCTGCGCACCGGGCCTTCATGGACCTCTACCGGGCCGGGCGGACGCTGCACGACTGGATCCGGAAGGAGACGGAGACCGCCGAGGCCGCCCCCGGTGACCGTGTCCTCATCCCGGGCGACCGGCGCGAGTCCGGCTGGAAGGCGTTCAACGAGGCGAAGCGGACCGGCGAGCGGCGCGCGGACGCGCTGCTGGCGGCGCGGGCGGAGTTCTCCCGGGTCCTGCTGGTCAGCCAGATCCTCGAGGACTGAGGAGCCCGCTCACCACCAGGTGTCGGCGGGTCCGGGCGGGGTGCGACGCTTGTGCTCGGAGGTGCGGTAGCGCTCGAGGATCGCGTGGGCGACATCGTCTGCGACCTCGTGCCCCTCGAGGAAGTCGTCGATCTGCTCGTAGGTGAGCCCCAGTGAGCTCTCGTCCGTCTGCCCCGGCTGGTCGTCCAGCAGGTCCGCGGTGGGCACCTTCCGCCACAGCCGGTCCGGGCTGCCCAGCGCTCTCAGCATCGCCGCACCCTGGCGCTTCGTGAGCCCGGTGAGAGGCGCGACGTCCGCCGCCCCGTCCCCGTGCTTCGTGAAGAAGCCCGTGACGGCCTCCGCGGCGTGATCCGTCCCCACCACCAGCGCTCCGCGGTCGCCCGCGATCGCGTACTGCGCGATCATCCGCATGCGCGCCTTCACGTTGCCGCGGTGGAAGTCCGGCAGACTGCGGCCGGTGGCGGCATCGTGCGTCGCGACGAGGGCGTCGGTCGCAGGCGCGATGTCGACGTCGACGACCTCGTCCGGCCCGATGAAGTCCAGTGCGGCGTCCGCGTCCGCCGCATCCGTCTGGACCCCGTAGGGCAGCCGGACTGCGATGAAGCGGGCCTTCGCACCCTGCTGGCGCAGGTCCTCGACCGCCAGCTGGCAGAGGCGGCCGGCCAGGCTGGAGTCCTGGCCGCCGGAGATCCCCAGGACCAGCCCCCGCGCGCCCGTCCGACGCACGTACTCGACGAGGAACCGGATCCGGCGCTCGACCTCACGATGGGGATCGAGCTCCGGCACGACGTGCAGCGCAGCACGGATCTCGTCGGGGATGACGGCCATGGGGACCTCCTGACGGTCGGCGGATCCGGACTCAGGCGTCCGGGACGATGTTGACGAGTTTGGGCGCCCGCACGATGACCTTCCGCACGCCGGCGCCGTTCAGCGCCCGCCGGGCCCCGTCGGACTCCAGCGCCAGCGCCTCGAGATCCGCCTCGCTGATGTCCGGGGACACCTCGAGGCGCGCGCGGACCTTGCCCTTGACCTGGACGACCGCGGTGACGGTGTCCGCCACGAGGTGCTGCGGGTCCGCCTGGGGGAACGGGGCGTAGGTCAGCGAGGTCTCGTGCCCCAGCCGCTCCCACAGCTCCTCCGCCAGGTGCGGCGCCAGCGGCGCGAGCATGAGGACGAGCGGTTCGATCGCCTCGCGCGGCGCCGTCCCCTGCTTCGTGAGGTGGTTCGTCAGCACGATGAGCTTCGAGACCGCCGTGTTGTTGCGGAAGTTCTCCAGGTCGTCGCGGACACCGGCGATCGTCTGGTGGAGGACGCGCAGCGTCGCGGTGTCGGCACCCGCCTCGTCGACGCGCACCTCCCCCGTCGCCTCATCGATGACGAGGCGCCAGACACGCTGCAGGAACCGGTGGGCGCCCACGACGGCACGGGTCTCCCAGGCGCGGGACACCTCCAGCGGGCCCATCGACATCTCGTAGACGCGGAAGGTGTCCGCACCGTACTGCTCGTACATCTCGTCCGGGGTCACGACGTTCTTGAGCGACTTGCCCATCTTGCCGTACTCGCGGTTGACCCGCTGCCCGTCGTGCCACCACGTGGAGGTGCCGTCGTCCGCGACCCGCTCCTCGACCTCGTCCGCGACCACGTACGCGCCGCGGGAGTCGGTGAACGCGTAGGCCTGGATGTAGCCCTGGTTGATGAGCTTGTGGAACGGCTCGAACGACGAGGAGTGGCCCAGGTCGAAGAGGACCTTGTGCCAGAAGCGCGAGTACAGGAGGTGGAGCACCGCGTGCTCGACGCCGCCCACGTACAGGTCCGCGCCACCGGCGGGCTTGTGGTCGGTGGGGCCCAGCCAGTACTGCTCGTTCTCGGGCGCGACGAAGGCATCCGCGTTCGTCGGGTCGGCGTAGCGGAACTGGTACCAGGACGAACCCGCCCAGTTGGGCATCGTGTTCGTGTCGCGGCGGTACAGTCGGGGTCCGTCGCCCAGGTCCAGTTCGACCTCGACCCAGTCGCGGTTGCGGCTGAGCGGTGCCTCCGGCTCGCTGTCGACGTCGTCGGGCTCGAAGGTGCGCGGCGAGAAGTCCGGCACCTCCGGCAGGTCGACGGGCAGCATCTCGTCCGGGATCGCGTGGGGTGCCCCGTCCTCGTCGTAGACGATGGGGAACGGCTCGCCCCAGTAGCGCTGGCGGGAGAACAGCCAGTCGCGCAGACGGTACTGGGTCGACGCCGTCGCCAGTCCGCGCGCCTCCAGCCACTCAAGCATCGCGGCCTTCGCCTCGTCGATCGTGGTGCCGTTCAGATCGATGTCCGCGTTCGCGGAGTTGATCTTCGCGCCCTCGCCGGTGAAGACCGTGTCCTCGTCGTGGTCCGCGGGCGGCTGCACGGTGCGCCGGTACGGCAGGCCGAACGCCTTCGCGAAGTCCCAGTCGCGCGCGTCCTCGCCCGGCACGCCCATGACCGCACCGGTGCCGTAGTTCATGAGGACGTAGTCCGCGACGAACACCGGCAGCGACTCGCCGGTCGCGGGGTTCTCCACCCGCGTGCCGGTGAACACGCCGGTCTTCGTCCGGTCCTCCTGGCGCTCGGCGGAGGTCTTGGCCGCGGCCGCGCGCCGGTAGGCGGCGATCGCCTGTCCGGGGGTGTCGCCAGCCCCGCGCCAGGCCGCGGGCACGTCGTCCGCCCACTGCTCGACGGTCAGCTCGTCGACCAGCGGGTGCTCCGGCGACAGGACCAGGTACGTCGTGCCGAACAGCGTGTCCGCGCGCGTCGTGTAGACCTCGATCTCCCGGTGGTCGACGGGGAACCGGATGAGCGCACCGGTCGAGCGGCCGATCCAGTTGCGCTGCATCTGCTTGACCGCGTCCGGCCAGTCGACCAGGTCCAGGTCGTCGGCCAGCCGGTCCGCGTACGCGGTGATGCGCATGTTCCACTGGCGCAGCGTGCGGGTGAAGACGGGGAAGTTGCCGCGCTCGGACCGGCCCTCCGCCGTCACCTCCTCGTTCGCCAGGACGGTGCCCAGTCCCGGGCACCAGTTGACCGGGGAATCGGAGATGTAGGCGAGACGGTGCTCCTGGAGGACCTCCTCGCGCTGCGCGGGGGTCAGCTCCGCCCACGCCTGTTCACGGCCGGTCTCACGGCCGGCCTCGAACTGCCGGACCAGCGTCTCGATGGGGCGGGCCGCACCGGCACCGTCCGCGGCCTCGGGGTCGTACCAGCTGTTGAAGATCTGCAGGAAGATCCACTGCGTCCACCGCACGAACTCCGGGTCCGTCGTGGAGAAGGTGCGGTCCGCGTCGTGGCCCAGCCCCAGCCGCGCCAGCTGCCGGCGCATGTTCGCGATGTTCTCCTCCGTCGTCACGCGGGGGTGCTGGCCCGTCTGGACGGCGTACTGCTCCGCCGGCAGGCCGAACGAGTCGTACCCCAGCGCGTGCATGACGTTGTGGCCGCGCATGCGGTGGTAGCGGGCGTAGACGTCCGTCGCGAGGTAGCCCAGCGGGTGTCCCACGTGCAGGCCGCGACCGGACGGGTAGGGGAACATGTCCATGAGGTAGACGTGGTCCCGGTCGCCGGCCGGACGGTCCGGGGCGGCCTGCGCCAGATCGCCCACGGGATTGGGCGCGGCGAACGTCTTCTCCTCCGCCCACCGCTGCTGCCACCGGCGCTCGATCCGATCTGCGAGCTCCGCGTCGTACCGGTGGTCGACGGGGCTCGTCTGGTCGGAGGCTGCGGTCATCGGTGGGATCCTTCCGGGTCGGGGCGGGAGACTGCTCCATCCTAGACCTCCGAGACCCGGCGCGACGATTAGTGACGGAGGTTACGTCCCCGTAGGATGAGGACAGCGGCCGGCCCCGCCCGGTACTCGTCATACTCCCGCAGCAGAGAGGCACAGACATGGCTTCGATCACCATGCCCCAGACCACGACGACGGGAGAGGGCATCGACTTCCGCGTCGGACAGTCGCTCACCGACGTCCTGCTGGAGCGCATCCAGGCCGACCCGGAGGCCACGCTCATGCTCCGCCCCGCCGGCGACGGCGAGTGGGCGGAGGTCTCCGGGCAGCGGTTCCTCGACGAGGTCGCCTCCGTGGCGAAGGGTCTGCTGGCCGCCGGTCTGGAGTCCGGCGGTCGCGTCGCGCTCTTCGGGTCGACCGCGTACGAGTGGACGCTCTGCGACTACGCGATCTGGTTCGCCGGCGGCGTCACCGTCCCCTTCTACGACTCCTCCTCCGCGGACCAGCTGGCCTGGATGATCACGGACGCGGACGTGAGCTACGCGCTGGTCCAGTCCGACGACCACGCTTTGCGCGCGCGTGCGGGAGCGCAGGAGGCGGGCATCCCCGCCGGCCGCGTGCCGGTCTGGATCTACGAGACGAACGGCCTCGACGAGCTGCGGGAGATGGGGGCGGCCATCACGGACGACGAGCTGGAGGCGCGCCGCGCGCAGGTCACCGGCGACTCCGTCGCGACCCTCATCTACACCTCCGGCACGACCGGTCGCTCGAAGGGCTGCGTGCTGACGCACGGCAACTTCGTCCAGACCGTCGCGAGCGCCCAGCAGCACGTCCCCGCAGTCTTCGCCCCCGGCAGCGTCTGCCTCCTCTTCCTCCCGCTGGCCCACGTCTTCGCCCGGTTCGTCCAGGTGCTCGCCATCAACGTGGGCAGCGTGCTCGCCCACACCTCCGACCTGTCGCGGCTGACGGACACGTTCAGCGAGGTGAAGCCCACGTACATCCTGGGCGTGCCCCGCGTGTTCGAGAAGGTGTTCAATTCCGCCCGCGCGAAGGCGGAGGGCGACCGGAAGGGCGCGATCTTCGCAGCCGCGCAGGCGACCGCGGTCGCGTACTCCCGCGCGCTGGACGAGGGCGGCCCCTCACTCCCCCTCAAGCTGCGCCACGCGCTGTTCGACAAGCTCGTCTACTCGAAGCTGCGGACCGTCATGGGCGGCGAGCTGCAGTACGCCGTGTCCGGCGGCGGGCCGCTGGGCGAGCACCTGGGCCACTTCTACCGCGGCATCGGCGTGGACATCATCGAGGGCTACGGCCTCACGGAGACGACCGCCCCCGTGACGGTCAACGTGCCCACGGACGCGCGGATCGGCACCGTGGGCAAGCCGCTGCCCGGCTGCACCGTCGCGATCGCACCGGACGGCGAGGTGCTCGCCAAGGGCGTGAGCGTCTTCCAGGAGTACTGGAACAACCCCGAGGCCACCGCGGACACCTTCTACGACGACTGGCTGCGCACGGGAGACATCGGCGAGATCGACGGCGACGGCTTCCTGCGCATCACCGGCCGCAAGAAGGAACTCATCGTCACGTCGTCCGGGAAGAACGTCGCACCGGCCCCGCTGGAGGACGAGCTGCGCCGCCACCCCCTCATCGCGCACCCGGTCGTCGTGGGCGACGACCGGAACTTCATCTCCGCGCTCGTCTTCCTGGATGCGGAGATGATGCCCGGCTGGCTGTCCAACCGCGGCATGCGCGCGGACATGACGATCGAGGAGGCCGTCACGAACTCGGCCGTCCACGACTCGATCGCGCAGGAGATCGACCGGGTGAACAACAAGGTCTCGCGGGCGGAGTCGATCCGCGAGTTCCGCCTGGTCCCGGCGGTCCTGAGCGAGGAGAACGGATACCTCTCCGCGAAGCAGTCCGTCAAGCGCCACCTCGTGACGAAGGACTTCGCGGAGTACGTCGACGACATCTACGGCGCCTGATTCCACGGCGTCTGAATCCACGGCGCCTGACCGGTCACGACCGACCCGACGCTACAGTCAGTCGCACCAGAGGGAAGGAGACCGCCATGTCCGACGAGACGACCGATCCGCACTCGACCCGAGGCAACTACATCTCCCAGGGGCAGGAGTTCACCCGGGACACGAACTACATCGAGGACCGGATCCTCGACGATCCGCAGGCGCAGTGGCCCGTCGAGGCCGGCCGCTACCGCCTCATCGCCGCCCGCGCGTGCCCGTGGGCCAACCGCACGATGATCGTCCGCCGCCTGCTGGGGCTGGAGGACGCGATCTCGCTGGGCATGCCGGGACCCACGCACGACGTGCGGTCGTGGACGTTCGACCTGGATCCCGGCGGGGTCGACCCCGTCCTGGGCATCGAGCGCCTCCAGCAGGCCTTCTTCGCCCGCTTCCGCGACTATCCGCGCGGCATCACGGTGCCCGCGATCGTCGACGTCCCCACGGGTGCCGTCGTGACGAACGACTTCCCGCAGATCACCCTCGACTTCTCCTCGCAGTGGACGCGCTTCCACCGCGAGGGCGCACCGGACCTCTATCCGGAGGAGCTGCGCGAGGAGATGGACCCCCTCATGCGCCTCATCTACACGGAGATCAACAACGGGGTCTACCGGTGCGGGTTCGCGGGCGGGCAGGAGGCCTACGAGTCCGCGTTCGACCGCCTCTTCACCGCGCTCGACACGATCGAGGAGCGCCTCACCACCCGCCGCTTCCTCATGGGCGATCGAATCACGGAGGCGGACGTGCGCCTCTTCACGACGCTCGCCCGCTTCGATCCCGTCTACTACTCGCACTTCAAGTGCAACCGGCAGCGGCTGTCCGACTTCCCGGCGCTGTGGGGCTACGCCCGCGATCTGTTCGCCACACCGGGATTCGGCGACACCGTCGACTTCCAGCAGATCAAGGAGCACTACTACATCGTCCACGAGGACATCAATCCCACCCGGGTCGTCCCCGTGGGCCCGGACCTGTCCGGCTGGCTGGAGCCGCACGGCCGCGAGTCGCTGGCGGACACCCCGCCGTTCGGCGACGGCACCCCGCCCGAGGCCCCCAGGCCGGACGAGGTCGTCCCGACCGCGCACACCCCGTGGGCCTGGACGGACTGAGTCTCAGTCCGCTGCCGGTGCCTCCGCCGGACCCTCGCCCCGCCGGGCGCGGGTCCGGCGGACCCGCTTGACGATCCACCAGACGACGGCGACGCCCACGACGACGATGACGGCCTTCTGGAACCACCCGGCGTACGTCTCGATGATCGCGTAGTTCTCCCCCACCCAGAACCCCAGCACGACGAACACGGTGTTCCAGATGAGGGACCCGGCCATCGTGAGGAGGACGAAGGTGCTCTGGCTCA
>DHCFD07801__coassemble_1716_pt1 | contig 11482 bp, 8 predicted proteins | sample DHCFD07801__metabat2_low_PE_026 | metagenome-assembled genome bin DHCFD07801 | reverse complement strand
CACAGGAGGTTCGGGGGACATCGGATACTGCGGACGAGGCGGGACCAGTCGGCGCTGCGGGCGCTGTGGGCACCGCGGGTGCCGCAGCCTCCGCGGGCGCCGAAGCCTCCGCGGGTGCCGCAGCCTCCGCGGGTGCCGCAGCCTCTGCGGCTCCGGCTGAGGTGGACGCCCCGGCTGCCGCCACCCCTCGGGGTGCCGCTTCTCCCCCTGGTGCGACATCAACCCCGGACGCAGCCTCACCCGCCGATTTCACGACCGTGGGCGAAGGACCGCTCACGATGTCGTTCATGCGCAGCCGCCTGAATGTGCGGATCGGCACGGACGAGCGGATCCTGCAGGTCGCGCAGCAGGCCGGCGTGCGGAACGGCGCCAACTGCCAGGAGGGCATGTGCGGGTCGTGCAAATCCGTGAAGCTGTCCGGCGAGGTGGAGATGAACCACCAGGGCGGCATCCGGCAGCGTGAGATCGACTCCGGGAAGTTCCTCCCCTGCTGCTCGACGGCGACGACGGACCTCGTCATCGACGCGTGAGGCACGCGTGTCGGCGTCATTCCTCGTCCGCCCAGAGTCGCGGCTGGACGTTCAGCAGCGCGACGCGGAAGCGCGAGTGGAACAGCGGCCGACGGCGACGGTCGACGTGGGCGGGCGGCGTCCACGCCGGGAGCCCGCTGCGGAACGTGCTCTCCCAGCCGGATCCCTCGAACCAGCGGTGGTGGAACGGGCACAGGAGGGTCAGATTGTCGACGGTCGTCTGACCGCCGCGGGACCACGGCTCTATGTGGTGCGCTTCGCACCACTCCGCCGGAGCGTCGCAGTCGGGGAAGGTGCACCCCTGATCGCGGGCGGCGAGCACCGCCATCTGGGTGCGAGTGGCGAACCGGCCCTGCGACCGGATCTGCGCGGTGCGACCGCCCCCGTCCAGCAGGTGGAGGAACGTCTGAGCCGCGCTCGACCACTTCTCCGTGCTGGCGAGCGTCACCGGCGTGCCGGTCTGGGTGCCCAGCGGACGATGCGGCCGCGTCAGATCCTCCGGCCGCGCCGTGATGACGAGTGCGTGGTCCGCACCGTGGAGGACCCGTTCCCGCGCGACGCAGCGCAGCAGGAACGCGAACCTGTCGTGTCGCGCGATTCCGGGCGCGTTCGCACTCTCATCCGGCACCATCGTGTCCGACCGCTGTCCGTCCTCGCGCACACCACTGGGCGCGAGACCACCACGGGGCCACGGATCCGAGACGTCACCTTCGTGAGTCCCGTCAGAGGCAGGATGCGACATCGCAGGCTGCGGCCGGGCAGACGGGTGCCCCGACTCTGGTGGCTGGCCGGAACCATCCGGTTCCGACCCGGGTGGTCCTGACCCCTGCGGTTCCGAACTCTGCGGTTCCGACCCCTGCGGTTCCGACCCCTGCGGAGTCGACGTCCGCCCGGGATCGGTTGGTCCGGTGGGCAGTCGGCCCGGGATCTTCGCCCAGATGACGGATTCAGCCATACCGGTCTCACTGGCACGGGCCTGTATCAGCAGCCGCCGCACTTCCGCGAGAATCCGCTCCGGGAGCACCTGAAACCACCCGTCAGGCCCGTAGACGAACGGCAACTCATCCTCGTCGAGAGTCCACGACGTCCCCTCGATCTCCACGCGTCCTTCCGTGAAGACCTTTACCTCCGTGCTCTCCCAGACCGCCTCGAGCGGAATCCCGGACGCTTCCACATCGTCGTCGCTTTCGGTGGTGCCGGTGTAGTCCTCAGCGGACGTCGCGTCTTCGTGTTCACCACGGAACCCGGCATCACTGGCACCGCGACCCGTCGTGCGACCTATCGCATCCTGCGTGGAACCACACTGTGCAGCCTCATCGGCACGACGACCAATCGCGTCCTCGGCGGATGCACCCTGTTCGGCCCCTCCGGCGGCGTGACCAGCTGTGCGACTACGGGCGTGCTCGGTCGCGCGGTCGGTCGCTGACGAATCGGACACCCCGGGCGCCTCACCGGCAGCAGCCTTGTCGTCCCGGCACCCCGTGTGCGGCTTCACCGTGACGGGGACATCCACGTCCTTCATCCTGCCGTACAGCAGTGCGTGGAGAGTCGTGCCGGTCTGGCCGCTCAGCAGCCCCCGCAGACGCCAGTCGCCGTTGCGCTGCTGCGCCAGGGTCACGTTGTACTTGTGGGGCTCCGGCTCGAACACGGGCAGGGCACCGTCCGGATCCACATGCTGGATGATCCTGTTGCACAGTGCCGGGATGTCCTTGGGCCGCACCGTGGGCGCCAGCTCCACCAGCGTCTTCTCGACGCGATCCTGGTAGGCGCCGGCCATCGACGGAGGCAGCGACTCGACCGCGTCGCAGAGCGTGCGCGCCTCATCGGCACTGATGTGGCCGTCCGCGAACTCCCGCGCGATCTCCGGCCTCACCGGTTCGAGCTTCTCGCCCGACTCCGCGATCCGGCCCGTGAGCCTCTGGCTCAGGTGCAGCCGCTTGCGCACCTCGCCGGTGGGGATCCGGAACTCGCCTGCCAGCAGCGCCGCCGTCGTACGGTACCCGTGCGCCGCGCTGTCGCCCAGCCTGTCGTAGGCGGCCAGCAGATCCGTGCCGGCCTTCTCCACACAGCGGCGGGCGACCTCGAGAGCCCGCAGCGCCGCGAGCACCTCTCGCGGTCCCAAGGACCCGCACGCACTGGTCCCACTGCTCACATCGGTGGCCTGATCCATGAGCTGGACGATGTCTGCCGCACGACCGATGAGCGTCTCACGATCCGCATCGGAGAACGGCAGCGCGTAGGCCTGGTCCTCGACCGATCCATCCGGTTGCTGTGCGATCGCCATGGCCACCCCCTTCGACTGTCCGCTCCGTTGCGACATCCCGCAGCCTGGACCACTGCGGCTCACGATCCCGATCACCGAGTGATCGAATGCGTTATAGAACAGTTTAATCGAACAAGCACGCTCACACCAGAGATCTGACGATTCCGGTTCGGAATTCTTCACGCTTCTGACGGCAGGCAGAAGAGCACCTCCTCACCTGCTAATCGATGCAGGTGAGGAGGTGCTCACTGTGCGTCACAGCGCGTCAGTCACTGACCGACCCGCGCACGCGACCTGTGCACGGCAGCGCTTCCGCGCCGATCCGGGCTCCACGAGCCCCGCAGTCACCGCCGGATCCGCGCCATTCCCGAGTCGTAGACGGGCTCGGCCAGCACCTCGGCGTCCAGCACCCGGCCGAACCGCATGATGCCCAGGCGGGTGCCCGGCTCCGCGTGCTCGGCCGGCACCCAGGCCAGGCCGATCACCTGACCGGTCACGTAGCCGAAGTCGGCGCTGGTCACCCAGCCCACGGCCTCGGAGTCCGCGGCCTGGCCGGTCGAGGATTCCGCAACCGCGGCCTCGGTCGAGACGAAGGCGGAGCCGTCCCCGGCCCCGGCGACGGAGGCGGTGGCGAACACAGGCGCCCCGGCCTCGGGCCTGCCCGCGTCCATCCGCATGCCGAAGGCGACGAGCCGGCGACCGCGGGTCGGCTGCGCCTCGAGCGCCTCGCGCCCCACGAAGCCGCCGTCCTTCAGCATGCGGACCGCGAAGCCCAGCCCAGCGTCCTCCGGCGTGTCCTCCCGCGTCACGTCCGAGCCCCACGCCCGGTACCCCTTCTCCAGGCGCAGGCTGGAGAACGCGGCGCGGCCACCGGCGATGATGCCGTGCGGAGCACCCGCGGCCATGATCGAATCCCACAGGCGCAGACCGTGGGCGGCCTCCGTGTAGAGCTCCCAGCCCAGTTCGCCCACATAGCTGACGCGCAGCGCGAGGACCGGGACCCCGGCCACGCGGATGCGTGCGGCGCGGAAGTACCTCAGACCATCGTGGCTGATGTCGCCTTCCGTGATCGGCTCGAGGACGTCGCGCGCCCGTGGACCCCACAGCCCCACGCAGCACGTGGATGTTGTGATGTCGTCCAGCACGACGGTCCCGGACTCCGGGAGCGACCGGGTGAGCCGGTCCAGGTCGAGCGGCCCGTTCGCACCGATGAGGTACTCCTCGCCGCCCAGGCTCGTGACGGTCACGTCGGAGAGGATGCCGCCGGTCTCATCGAGCATGAGCGAGTAGGTGACGGCGCCCGGCAGCTTGCCCACCTTGTTCGAATTGAGCCGCTCCAGCCACTCCGTGGCACCGGCCCCGCGCACACGGTAGCGGGTCAGCGAGGTCATGTCGTAGGCGGCGACGCGGTTGCGGGTGGCCCAGGCCTCGGCCGCCGCGATGGGCGACCAGTTCACCTGGTCCCACGCGTCGCGGCGGGGCACGGCGACCGGGACGGGCGCGTCGAGGTCCGGCTGCTCCTCGAGCGCCGGATCCGGCAGCACCGTCGACGCGCGGGCCGCAGCGCCGAACGCCTTGACCGGTCGCGAGCAGAACTCCGGATCGGTGAAGAGCGCCGCGTTCTGCTGGTGCCACAGCGCCCGCTCCCAGCCGTTCGCCTCGTCGAAGACACCGCCAGCGTCCTGGATGCGGGTGTGGAACGGGCTGGTCTTGAGGCCCCGCATGACGGTGGTCGCCTGGTGCGAGAACGACACGTCGTAGACCTCGTCGTACGCCTCCGCCGCCCGCTCCCGGATCCACCGGTCGCCCAGCAGCACGGGGTCGAAGCGCGCGAAGTCCAGTTCCTGGGTCGCGACCCCGGGGTCGCCGGTCAGCATCCAGTCGGCCAGCACCTGGGCACACCCCGCCGAGGCCGTCACCCAGATCGCCTGCGCCGCCCAGAATCCGTCCAGTCGGGCCGAGGGGCCCAGCATGGGGCCGCCGTCGGGCGTGAAGGAGAAGACGCCGTTGAACTCGTCCTCCAGCGGCAGGTCCTGCAGTGCGGGCAGGAGGCGGGCGGCCTCCGCGCGGCAGAACTCGAAGTCCTCGTGCGTGAAGCCGCGCACCGCGGGCTCCTGTCCGGTCTCCAGGAGGTGGGCGGTGTCCGTGAGATCCTCCGGGGCCAGGGGCAGCGGGCGGTGCTCGTAGGCGCCGATCCCGATCCGTGTGCCGAACTCCCTCAAGTAGAGTCCCGAGCCCTGGTGCCGGAGCATGGGGCGACCCGCCTGGTCGTCACCCAGCGGGCTGCCGTCCGGCGCGGTGCCCGGCAGATCCGGCACCGGTGCCGTCCACGCGTATCCGTGCTCCATCGGGTGCATGGGCAGGTTCAGCCCGCCCATCCGACCCAGCAGGTGGCCCCAGATCCCGCCGGTCGCGATGACGACGTCCGCGGGGATCGTGCGGCGGTGAGCGTTGTCGGATGCCCCGTCGGATGCGACCCCGTCCTGGTCGGACTGCGCACCCGGGGCCGCCTGGGCCCCCGAGGCCGCACTCGCGTCCTCGACTTCGATCCCCGTGACCCTGCCGTCCTCCGTCAGAACATCGACGACGCGGGTGAGACCGATCGCCTGCGCCCCGCCGGCCTGGGCCCGCTCCAGCTGGAACTGCACCGCGCGCTTCGAGAAGACGACGCCGTCCGTGGGCGTGTGCAGCGCACCGATGATCTCCGAGGTGTCGACGCCCGGCCACAGTTGGGCCACCCGGTCCGGCTCGACGAGCTCCGCCGGGACGCCCCACGCGCGGGCGAAGCCCAGGCGGCGGCGCAGCTCCGCCAGTTGCCCCTCCGTCGTCGCGAGTTCGAGGCCGCCCGTCCGATCGAGCACCCGACGACCGTCGACCTCGAGGCCGTCGAGCTTATCGAGGGTCCGCTGCGCCAGCTGGCACATGACGCGCGAGCTGTTGACCTGGAACACGAAACCGGGCGCGTGGGACGACGAACCGCCCGTGACGGGCAGCGGCCCCTGGTCCAGCACGGTCACGTCCGTGCAGCCGCGCAGAATGAGCTCATCGGCCAGCGCCGCACCCACGACCCCGGCGCCGATGATGACGATGCGGGAGGCGGGGTCGACGGGCTGCGGCGCGGAGGCGGAGACGCGGTCGGCCAGGGTGGTCGGCCCGCTGGGGGCGACGCTGCGGGCGGAGGTGGCTGGAGTGGTCATGATGCCTCCCGGAGGTGGGACGAAGCGGGGTCTGGCGCTTGCGGACGGATCCTCAGCGATCCGTTGAGTTGCACATTGAGCAACTAACGCGTATCGTGCAACCATTCAAGCGTGTGAGGCAGGCCACGTCAAGAGGTCGGCACAGCCACACAACAAGGAGGGGACATGGGCATCCAATCGATCGACCGCGCGGTCGAGGCACTCGAACTGCTGGCCGAGTCCGGCACCGCCGGCGTCTCGCACCTGGCCGAGCGCCTCGACGTCCACAAGTCGACCGCCTCGCGGATCCTGTCCTCGCTGGCCGCGCACGGACTCGTCGAGCAGCGCGACGGAGGCGACTACACCCTGGGACTGGGCCTGGTCCGGCTGGCCAGCGCCGTCACGAGTCGACCGGACTTCTCCCAGGTCGCCCAGGTGCTGTGTGATCGCGTGGCAGGGGACACGGGTCTCACCGCGAACGTCGCGATCCTGGACGACGGCCACGCCGTCAACGTCTCCCAGACGGTGGGGGCCGGCATCCTCGCCGCCCGCCACTACATCGGGCTGCGCACCCCCGGTCACGCGACGAGCTCCGGCAAGATGCTGCTGGCCCACGCCCCCGAGGCCGCCGCCCGTCTGCGGGACGCCGACCTCCCCGCGTTCACATCTGCGACCATCACCTCGGCGGACCGGCTCACCCTCGAACTGGAGGAGGTCGCCGCCCGCGGCTGGGCCGCCTCGAACGAGGAGTGGGAGGAGCACACGACCGCGGTCGCCGTCCCCCTGCGCCTGCCGGGCGGTGACGCCGAGGCCGCTCTCACCGTCACCGGCCCCACCCACAGCCTGCCCCCGGAATCGTTCGCGCAGACCGCGGCCCGGCTGACGGAACTCGCCGCCGCGACCGGCCGCTGGCACTGAGGCACCCGATCTCAGCCGGCCGCCCGGAGACGCGACTGGGGGCACCCCGCCAGCCGCGGCCTCGGGCGCGTGCCGGGCGCCCCGCCTCAGGCGGTGCGGGGGTCGCGCACGACCCCGGGGCCCACGAGACGGTCGACGCGGTCGAACCAGGGCTTGGACCAGGACATGTCCGCGGCCGCCAGCGGCTGGCCGCACGCACTGCAGACCTCGCCGTGGACGGTCTCGCGGCCGCACGTCTCGTGGATGAGGGCCATGTGGCCGCCGCCGGCAGGCCGGTCGGTGTGCCGCTCGCCCCAGATCGCCAGCTGATGGAGGATCGGCAGGATGTCGGCCCCCGCCTCCGTCGCCGCATAGCCCCGTCGGGACCGCGTTCCGTCGTGGTAGTCGACGCGCTGCAGCAGCCCTGCTTCGACCAGGTCGCGCAGGCGCCGACTCAGGACCGCCTCGGACACGCCCAGGCTGTCGCGCAGATGGTCGAAGCGCCCGTTGCCGTGCAGGACGTCGCGGAGGATGAGCAGCACCCACGGGTCCCCCAGGACGTCGACTGCGCGAGAGACCGGGCACAGCCTCTCCGACAGGTCCGATCGCACCGCCATTGCAGCCTCCTGTCGCCCCATCGTGGTCTAGACTCGCTGACAGTCTACAACTTCGCTCACGAAAGTCACCACCATGGCGCATCCCTCCCGGCACCGCATCCACCCCGCGTGGTGGGTCGCGATCGTCGCGTTCCTGGCCCTCTTCGCCGCCGCCGGATTCCGCGGTGCGCCGGGCGCAATCATGGTGCCGCTGCACACGGAGTTCGGCTGGTCCATGAGCATCATGTCCGTCGCGATGAGCATCAACCTGGTGCTCTACGGCCTCGTCGCGCCGTTCGCCGCCGCTCTCATGGACCGGTTCGGGATGCGCCGCGTCGTCGCGACCGCACTCACCCTCATCGCGGTGGGCGCCGGCGGCAGCGTCGTCATGACCGCCTCATGGCAGCTGCTCGTGTTCTGGGGGCTGCTGATCGGCGGAGGGACGGGCGCGATGGCCCTCGTCTTCGCCGCGACGATCGCCGAGCGCTGGTTCGTCCGTCGCCGCGGCCTCGTCATGGGCGTCCTGACCGCCGGTGCGGCGACGGGTCAGCTCGTCATCCTCCCGCCGGTGGCCGCGATGGCGGAGACGATCGGCTGGCGACCCGCCTCCCTGGTGATCGGCGGGATCGCGCTCCTGGCCGTCCCCCTCGTCATCGCCGTCATCCGCGATCACCCCGAGGACCGGGGCGTCCTCCCCTACGGCGCGGACCCCGCCACGCACGTCCCCGCGCACCGCGCGACCGGCGATGCCGTCAAGCGCGCCCTCGAGACACTGCTCATCGCAGCCCGGCACCGGTCTTTCTGGGCGCTGGCCATCGCCTTCGCGATCTGCGGTGCGACGACGAACGGGCTGGTGGGCGTCCACTTCATCCCGTCCGCCCACGACCACGGGATGTCGCAGACGACCGCCGCAGGACTCCTGGCCGTCGTGGGCGTCTTCGACATCGTCGGCACGATCGCCTCCGGCTGGCTGACGGACCGGTTCAACCCCCGCGTGCTGCTGCTCCTGTACTACGCGTTCCGCGGAGTGGGCCTGCTGTGCCTGCCGTGGCTGCTGTCCGACAGCGTCCACCCCAGCATGCTGCTCTTCATCATCATCTACGGACTCGACTGGGTGGCGACGGTCCCGCCCACCGTCGCGCTGTGCCGCGAGATCTTCGGCGACCGCAGCACGATCGTGTTCGGGTGGGTGTTCGCCTCCCACCAGGTGGGGGCGGCGATCGCGGCGACGGCGGCGGGCATCGTCCGCGACGAGTTCGGCGCCTACACCTATGCATGGTGGGGCGGCGCGGCGATGTGCGCGATCGCGGCCGTCCTCTCGATCATGACCCGCGCCTCCGGAAAGGAGACACGCGACCGACGGTCGCCCGCACCCGTCCAGGGGTGAGATCCTGGACCGGTGCTTCGGACTCATCGCGCTGCAGGACTCGCCGCCGCCCTCCTGACCGTCGCCGCTCTGGCCGGCTGCGGGGTGTCCGCGGCATCCCCCGGTGACGATCCGACGGCGGGGACAGGGGACCTCGGCGTCGAGGGCGACCCCGCAGCCCAGGCGACGCCCTCCGCGTCTCCCCCCGCAGAACCGACCCCGTTCCCGGCCCCACAGCAGGCGACGCCCACGGCCCTGCCCACCGACGTGCCGGTGACCGGCAGCGGGGAGTGGGACACGGCCTCGGGATCGGATGAGGCGGACGACGCGGGCGGTGCGACGGTGTTCGAGGTCGCGATCCGGGTCGAGTCGAACCTGCCGGTCGACGTCGACCAGGCGACCGGCTTCATCATGGAGACCCTGCGCGACGAGCGCGGCTGGGAGGATCTGGACGGCGTGGCGTTCGCCCGCGTCGAGGATGCGGACCAGGCGGACGCCGTCATCAGCATCGCCGCGCCATCGACGACGGACAGCATGTGCGCGCCCCTCATCACGAACGGCGAGCTCTCCTGCCGCAGCGGCCAGAACGTCATCCTCAACGCGAAGCGGTGGGTGTCTGCGACGGAGGAGTTCGACTCGCTCACCCAGTACCGGCAGTACCTCGTCAACCACGAGGTGGGGCACGCGCTGGGCCACGGCCACGAGTCGTGCCCGGGCGCGGGCGAGCCGGCACCGCTCATGCAGCAGCAGACGAAGGGGCTCCAGGGCTGCGAGCCCAACGCCTGGCCGTCCGTGGCGTGAGATCAGCAGAGTGAGGCGTGCGGGCGGCCAGCGGCACGAGGACTGCCGGCGGATCACGCCTGCACCGGGCCGTCCAGCGTGACGACTGTCTTGCCCCGCGCGTGACCGGATTCCACGTGGGCGACCGCGCGGGCGGCCTCGTCGAAGGGGAGCACCCGGTCGACGACGACCTCGATCGCTCCGCGCGCCACGAGCTCCGCCACCTGCGCGAAGACCTCCGCGGTCCGGCGGCGGGTCACGCCGCCGTCACCCGCCGCCGAGGCCCCGGCCGGGTCCGCGACACTGCGCACCCGGGCGGTTCCCGGCTGGGGTGAGCGGATCTGCTCCAGGAGATCGATCCCACCGCCAAGAACATCGCCTCCCACGCAGTCGAGCAGTGCGTCGACGCGCCGAGACCCACCCGCAGCTGCCCGCACGCGGTCCTCCCAGCCGGGCCCGGATGCCACGTGCACGCCGCCGAAGCGCTCGACGAGGTCTGCCTTGGCGCTGCTCGCGACGCCGATGACGCGGGCTCCCGCGTGCCGGGCGAGCTGGATCGCGTGGACACCCACTCCCCCGCCGGCACCCAGGACGAGGAGGGTGTCGTCTGCACCGATGCGCAGCTCCTCGAGCGCATCGAATGCCGTGGCCACGGCGACCGGGATGCAGGCGGCGTGAGCGTCGTCGACCCCGTCCGGGATGGGGGTCGCGCTCTGCGCTGTCAGGAGTGTCTGCTCTCCCAGCGCACCGATCCCGGACGCGCAGGATCCGAAGACGCGGTCGCCCACCTGCAGGCCTGCATGCGCATCCGCGCCGGTCTCGAGGACGACACCCGCGGCCTCGCGGCCCATCGCCATGGGGAAGACAGCGGGGAAGGACGTCTGCCGCTGACCCGACCGCACCTTGATGTCGCCGGGATTCACGCTGACTGCCGTGACCCGGATGCGCACGTCTCCTGCGCCCGGGGTAGGTTCCGGGACGCGGTGGACCGCCTGCACGTCGGCTGAGCCGAACCGGTCGAAGCCGTGGATGCGCATGAGCCGGGTCACTCGATCTCCTCTTCGCGAGCCATGAGTGCGACACTACGACAGAGTCCGCCCGATCGAGGAGACCCCACCGCATGCCCGTCACGTTCGCGCATCCGATCGCCGTCGCTCCGCTGGCCCGGACCGGACTGCCGCTGGCGGCACTGGTCATCGGCTCGATGGTGCCGGACTCCGGACTTTTCATCCGGGCGATCCCGGGTCTCGACACCCTGCTCGCGAGGTTGGGGAACCCCGCACTCCCCTCTGTCCTGCAGCTGCGGGAGATCCTTCACTCGCCGTGGGGCGTCCTCACGATCAACGTCGTCATCGGCCTGCTGTACCTGGCCCTGTGGTGGTGGCTGCTGCGGCCGGCCTACCGGGATGCCCTGCCGAAGCGGCTGCGGGGACGGACCCACGCGCGGCCCACGGGTCTGCGTCCGTGGCTGCTGGCGGTGCCCGCGTTCATGATCGGCGGTCTCACCCATATCGCGTGGGACCAGGTCACGCACCCGTACTCGTGGCTGGCGCAGCGTGTCGACGTCCTGCACTCGTCGATCGCCGGATTCCACATCGCCACCCTCCTGCACTACGGGACGGGGCTCCTGGGACTGCTCGCCGTCGCCTACTGGCTGGTCCGGCGGATCACGAGCCGCTCCGAGCACACGGTGCCGCAGATCCTGGAGGACCAGGCGACGTGGATGTTCGCAGTGCCGGCGCTGGCGGCGATGGCGGGCGTCGCCCTGGTGCTCGTCCACGCAGCGCGGGCGACCGTGCCCGGCGCGTTGGACGTCTTCATCCAGGACGTCCTCACGAACTCGACGGCAGCGGCCATCTGCGCCGCGACGGTCA
>DHCFD07801__coassemble_1709_pt1 | contig 11575 bp, 7 predicted proteins | sample DHCFD07801__metabat2_low_PE_026 | metagenome-assembled genome bin DHCFD07801 | reverse complement strand
GTGCCGCCCAGGACCGGGGTGATGCCGGGGAACGCGATCGAGCGGTGGACGGTCGCGTCCGGACCGTCGCCGTCGGCCACATCGAACTCCTGGATCATGTTCCGGGCGCGCAGCTGCGGGTCCGCGACGAGGTCCGCCGCAGTGTGGATGGGCCCCGCGGGCACGCCCGCGCCCTCGAGCTCCGCCAGCACGTGCTCCAGCGGATGTGCGCCCGTCCACGCGCCGATCGCCTCGTCCAGCTCGTCGCGGGCGGCCCAGCGTCCGGCGTTGTCCTGGAGATCCGGGCGCGCTCCCAGATCCGGCCGTCCGATCACCTCCATGTAGCGGGCGAAGATCCCATCCCCGTTGCCGGCGATGACGACGGAGTCGCCGCCGGCGCACGTGTAGGCGTTCGAGGGGGCGATGCCCTCCGTGCGGCCGCCCGTGCGGGTGCGCAGATCGCCGGTGAGGGAGTGGTCCGGTACGAGCGACTCCATGACGGAGAACATCGCCTCGTGCAGGGCGACGTCGACGGTGCGCTGCGCCAGCGAGGCCCGCGGCGCGTCGTCGGCCGCGCCCGTGTCACGGGTGCGGGCGCGCTCGCGATCGAAGAGCATCATGACGGCGCCGAACGCGGCCTGCATGCCGGCGATCGAATCGCCGATGCTCACACCCACGCGCACCGGCGGACGGTCGGGATCGCCCACGAGCGCGCGGAAGCCGGAGTGGGCCTCGGCGACGGCGGCGAAGCCGGGGCGAGACGACAGCGGCCCGGTCTGCCCGAACGCGGACACGCGGACCAGGACGAGGTCCGGGTTGGCGGCCTCGAGCACGTCGGGGCCCAGCCCCCACCGCTCCAGCGTGCCGGGACGGAAGTTCTCCAGCACGATGTCCGCGTCCGCCACCAGGGCGAGGACGGCCGCGCGCCCGTCCTCGGAGCGCAGGTCCAGCACGGCGGAGCGCTTGTTCCGGTTGATCGTGCGGTAGAGGAGCGACGTGTCCCCGGCGTGCAGACGCCACCCGCGCAGCTCGTCACCGGTGCGGGGCCGTTCGATCTTGAGCACGTCCGCGCCGAAGTCCGCGAGCATGCGTCCGGCGGTGGGGGCGGCGATGTAGTTGCCCAGCTCCAGGACGCGCACCCCCTTCAGCGGCAGCGGTCCGACTGTGCTCTGGGGCTCTGCGCCTGTCTCCTGGGGGTCACCGTCGCCTGCGGTCCGCGTGTGGGTCTGCGTCACTGCACCAGCCTCCTGTGTCCGTCCCGCGGCGGCCGTCTGCGTCCGTCCGCGGATGCTCGGATCGTCGCACAGCGTCGCGGACGGGACAACGCGTGTCCGCGCAGTGAGTCTCAGGCCCCGCGCGGCGGGTTCCACGGCCCCGTGCGACGGGCTGGGGGAGACGGCCCCGGTGGTAGAGTTCCACCGTCTGCCACCGCGTCCGCGACCCCTCTGAAGGAGTGCCCGTGCCCCTGCGCATGTCCAGCCTGTTTGTGCGTTCCCTCAAGGAGGATCCCGCCGACGCCGAGGTCGCGAGCCACCGCCTGCTCCACCGCGCCGGCTACATCCGCCGCTCGGCACCGGGCATCTACACGTGGCTGCCGCTGGGCCTGGGCGTCCTGCGCCGCGTCGAGACGGTCATCCGCCAGGAGATCGAGCGGGCGGGCTCGCAGGAGGTCCACTTCCCGGCGCTGCTGCCGGCGGAACCCTACCAGGAGTCCGGCCGCTGGGAGGCGTTCGGCGATCTCCTTTTCTCGCTGCAGGACCGCAAGGAGAACGACTACCTCCTGGCACCCACCCACGAAGAGGTCTTCACCCTGCTCGTCAAGGACCTGTACGGCTCGTACAAGGACCTGCCGCTCAGCCTCTACCAGATCCAGACGAAGTACCGCGACGAGGCCCGCCCGCGCGCCGGGCTGCTGCGCGGCCGCGAGTTCATCATGAAGGACGCCTACTCCTTCGACCTGGACGATGCGGGGCTGGACGCCTCGTACCAGGCGATGCGTGAGGCGTACATCCGCATCTACGAGCGCCTGCGCCTGCCGTACGTCATCGTCGAGGCGACCCCGGGCGCGATGGGCGGCGCGGGGACGGAGGAGTTCCTCTACCCGTCCCCGGTGGGCGAGGACACGTTCGTCCGCACCGCGGGCGGCTACGCGGCGAACGTCGAGGCCGTCACGACGGTCGCGCCGGAGCCCGTCGACTGGACGGACCTGCCGGCCGCGCACGTGGAGCCCACCCCGGACACCCCCACGATCGGCACGCTCGTCGACGCCTCGAACCGTCTGCAGCCGCGCCAGGACCGTGAGTGGACGGCCGCGGACACGCTCAAGAACGTCGTCGTCGCCGTCACGCACGCGAACGGGGAGCGGGAGATCGTCGTCATCGGCCTGCCCGGCGACCGCGAGGTCGACCTGGGCCGTGCGGAGGGCACCGGCCGGCTGGGCGAGGGCGAGATCGCCGTCGAGCCCGCGACCGAGGCCGACCTCGCGGCGCTGCCGCAGCTGGTGAAGGGCTACATCGGTCCCGGCGAATCGCTCGACGCGCCGTTCCTGGGTCTCGAGGGGGCCTCGGGCCTGCGCTACCTCGTCGACCCGCGGGTGGCCCCGGGCACCCGCTGGGTCACCGGCGCCAATCAGCACGGCCACCACGTCTTCGACCTGGTCTACGGCCGCGACTTCACCGCCGACGGCCTCATCGAGGCCTCCGAGGTGCGCGCGGGCGACCCGGCGCCGGACGGCTCCGGTCCGCTCGAGCTGGCCCGCGGCGTGGAGATCGGCCAGGTCTTCAAGCTGGGCACCAAGTACGCGGAGGCCCTGGGCCTCACGGTCCTCGACGAGAACGGCAAGTCGCGCGTCGTCACGATGGGCTCGTACGGCGTGGGCGTGTCCCGCGTGCTCGCCTGCATCGCGGAGGAGCACCACGACGACCGCGGCCTCATCTGGCCGCAGCACCTGGCACCCGCGGACGTCCACATCGTCGCGACGGGCAAGGACGCCGAGGTCTACGAGACAGCCGAGTCCCTCACCTCCCAGCTGGAGCAGCAGGGCGTCCGCGTGCTCTACGACGACCGTCCCAAGACGAGCCCCGGCGTCAAGTTCGGCGACGCCGAGCTGCTGGGCATCCCCACAGTCCTCGTCGTGGGTCGCGGTCTCAAGGACGGCAACGTCGAGCTGCGCGACCGCGCCCAGGGCACGTCGACGGACGTCCCCGTCGCAGACGCGGTGCAGGCGACCGTCGCACAGGTGGATGAGGGCTACGCACTGGCCGGCGGCACGCGCGCCGACTTCCTCGTGTGACGCTGCTGACCGCTCCGGCCGCCGCAGCGGGCACCGCGGCGGCGGCCGCACCGGGCACCGGGGTCGAGGTGACGGTGGGACTCGTCCTGCTGCTCCTGGCCGTGGGCCTGGTCGCGGGCACGGTCGACGCGGTCGTGGGCGGCGGCGGCCTCATCCAGCTGCCCGCCCTGCTGCTGGTCCCCGGCGTCTCCGCCGTCCAGGCGCTCGCGACGAACAAGGTGGGTTCGATCGCCGGCACCGCGATCTCGTCCGCCACGTACCTGCGCCGCATCACCCCCGACCGGTCGGCGACGCTGCCGGCTGCCGGCCTGGCGCTCGCGGGCGCGGTCATGGGAGCGATGCTCGCCGCGATCGTGCCCGAGGCGCTGTTCCGGCCCATCATCCTCGTCGTGCTCGTCGCCGTCGCCCTCTTCACCCTGCTGAAGCCCAGCCTGGGGCAGGAGGCGCAGCTGCGGTTCCCGCCGGACTCCGCCGCGCACCACGGGGTGGCCTGGACGCTGGGGTTCTTCGTGGGCGTCTACGACGGGGTGCTGGGACCGGGCACGGGCTCGTTCCTCGTCATCGGCTTCGTCGCTCTGGTGGGCTTCAGCTTCCTCCAGGCCACGGCCTCGGCGAAGGTCGTCAACCTGGCCACGAACCTGGGCGCGCTCCTCTTCTTCATCCCGGCCGGCCACGTCGTCTGGTCGCTGGGCCTGGCCCTGGCGGCGGGGAACCTGGCGGGCGGTTACCTGGGCGCCCGCGTCGCGATCCGGTTCGGCAGCGGCTTCGTTCGCGTCGTCTTCATCGTCGTCGTGGCCGCACTGGTCGTGAGCATGGGCTGGGACGTGCTGCGCGGACGGTGACGACCGCGGCGCGACCCACGCGACCCGTGCTCCGCGCACGTCCGTGCGGGGGAGTCACCCCAGCGGCTTGAGACGGTGCGCGTCGACGCCCTGCACGCTCACGTGCGACAGGGCGCGGGCGACCCACAGCGAGCGGGCGGCATCGCCCCACGCCTTCTGCGTGCCGCCCAGCGCCGAGCGCAGATACCAGAACATGTTCTCGACCTCGCGTGCGATCGCGGACCCCAGGCCCAGGGCCGGGTCGACGGCCGCGCAGCGGCACAGCTCGCTCGCGAAATCGCGCAGCCACGCGGCCTGCCCCTCCGGATCCGACGACGGGATCTCCGTCATCCGGTTCCACAGCAGCGGGGCGATCATGTAGGCCGCGGGCCCCGTGAGCGGCTGCGGGTCGATCGCCTTCCAGGTCGCGATCCCGTACTGGTCCGGATGCCCGGCGAGGATGTTGTAGTAGTGCAGGTCCGCGTGCAGCAGCCACGACTCGTCCGACCGCGCCAGGCGGTCGATCCACAGGCGAGCGGCGTTGACGACGGACCAGTCCGCGGGAGTGAAGTCCGGGAACTCCCGCAGCAGCGCGGAATCCCCTTCGAAGCGCTCCAGCCAGCCGGCCGCGATGTCCTGGACCCGCACCAGACCGGCGGGACCGGGCACCCGCAGCGCCTGCGCCAGCTGGCCCCAGACCTCGGGCACCTGTTCGAGCGGCAGGGCGGACAGGTTCGTGTCCGTGCGGAGCCGCTCCTGCAGGGTCGCGCGGAACGACGGATCGTCCGCCAGCACCTGCACGGCCCCGCGTCCGTCCCACGCGCGCAGCGCGGTGAGGATCTGGTCGTGCACCTGCGGATTGTCCGTGTTCGGAGCCGCGAAGCGGATGATCGCGGGTGTGCCCTGCGCGGTGAGCACCGGGATGACGAGGGACTCGCAGCCGGCCCACGGACTGGTGGGCTGGGGGTCCGGGGTGAGCGACCAGCGGTCCTCGAGCTCCATGAGCATGAAGTCCAGCGCCCGGGTCCACGCATGCGTGTGCCTGGCCCCGTTGATCTCCGTCGCCGTGTCGTAGAGCACCTGCGGGACCTTCACGCGGCATCCTCCTGGGTCTGCTGGTCGACCTCGAAGCGGAGGTCCTGCGCACCCCCGGCCTGGGAGCGCGCGCGGGCACTGTCATCCAACCACGCCGCGAACGCCGCCGGAGGCAGCGACCCCCGCGCGCCCAGCAGCGAGACGGCCACCGAGTCCTCCGCGGACCGCATCGCGGCGCGTGCGGTCTCCGCATCGTGCGGGTCCTCCGGCAGGTCCCACGCGGGACGGTCCGAGGGGGTCGGCGAATCCGGCACCAGGGCCCCCACCGCCGCGACGACGCCCTGCAGACGCCCCACGCGGCCCGCGGTCCCGGAGCGGGCGGGGTCGTCGTCGGGCAGGTGGACGGCGGCGCGCTCGTACGCGTACTCGGCCGCGTAGCAGGCGGTGACGAGGGCGGCCGCGGGGGTCGGGGCGTCGGTCGCGGGCCCCGTGGCCCTGTCCCCGTCGTCCGGCTGGGAGTCGTCGGTGCGCCGGTCGCCGGCCGCGGCCTCGGCGGTGGGGGACTGCGCGGCCTCCTCCGCGGTCTGGACAGCGGTCGTGAGGCCGTCGGCCAGCGCGGACCGGACCTCCGCAGCCGTGTCCGCGTCCAGCCCGTCCAGATGCAGCAGCGCACCGGCGGTCACGTCGAGGAGGACGGCGGCGGTGGCGGAGGTCGTCGTCCCCAGATCGGGCAGGCCCTCGGCGACCCGTCGGGCGACGTCCCCCAGCCCCGCGGTGGCGTCCATGGGAGCGGGGTCCGGGTGCGGGGGAGCGACCGGCTCGTCCAGGTCCTCGGGCGGGTTCCACGGCGGCCCCACCGCCCGGGTGAAGGTCGTGATCGCGTCCTGCACGGCAGCGGGGCCCGTGTCCGTCCCGATCGCCGCGAGCGACCGGGCGACGGCGTCGCGCAGGAGGTCGTCGGCCGCCAGCTCCGGCAGATTCGGATCGCGGTCCAGGCGGATCCCGCAGCCGGTCAGCGCCGCGGTCGCAAGGCCCAGGGCCCCAACCAGAACGGTCCGGCGGATGGGACCGTCCGGTGCTGTCTCCCTGCGCATGCAGACAATCGTAGCGGCTGGTCGGTAGGCTTCTGGCGACGCGCAGACACGTCCCCCGGCGCACCCGAAAGGCACCCATGGCACTCCACACCGGCCCGATCCACGACGCACTCGCGACCCCACTGGCGGAGCAGGGCCTCGTCGTCGAGGACATCCGCGCGCACGCCGCCGGCCGTCACCGGACGCTCACGATCGTCGTCGATCTGGACGCGGACCACGCGGAGCCCGTGTCCGCGCAGGCGGTCACGGACGCGACCCGGACGATCTCCGCACCGCTGGACGGACTCGACGTGTGGGGCGACCACCCGTACACGCTCGAGGTGACCTCGCCCGGTGCCGAGCGCCCGCTCACGCAGCCCCGCCAGTTCCGCCGGGCTGTGGGCCGCCGGCTGCGAGCGGACCTGGCCGCCGCCGGCGCCGCGGGGACGGGGGAGGACGCCGAGGCCGTCGAGACGGTCGAGGCGACGCTCGTGTCCGCGGACGACGACGACGGGATCGTCCTCGAGGACGTGCGCGAGGGCGAACGGATCCCGTACGCGCAGGTGCGCGCCGCGCGCGTCGTCGTCTCCCTGCGCTGAGCGGGCGCGCGGTCGCCTATAGTGGTGACCTCGGGTGGCGCGCCTGACGGGCACGACCTCAGAGCGGACATGTCGCTCCGCACGGCCGCACGAGTGAGAGGGACGGGAACAGATGGACATCGATCTGAGCGCACTGAGGATGATCGAGGCGGACAAGGAGATCCCCTTCGACACCCTCGTCGAACTGATCGAGCAGGCACTCCTGCTGGCCTACCAGCGCACGCCGGGGGCCTGGCAGGACGCGCGCGCGGAGATCGACCCGAAGAACGGCCGCGCGATCATCTGGGCCGTCGAGTTCGACAACGACGACGTGCCGATCGGCGAGTTCGACGACACGCCGGAGGACTTCGGCCGCATCGCCGCGATGACCGCGCGCAACGTCATCCACCAGCGCCTGCGCGATGTCGAGGACGAGGCCGTCATGGGCACGTTCCGCAGCCGCGCCGGTGAACTGGTGTCCGGCCGCATCCAGCAGGGCCGCGACCCGCAGATGGTGCAGGTGGACCTGGGCGACGTCGAGGCGGTGCTGCCGCCGCACGAGCAGGTGCCGGGCGAGACCTATGAGCACGGCGACCGCATCCGCGTCGTGGTCGTCGACGTGCGCCGCGGCCTCAAGGGCCCGTCGATCACCGTCTCCCGGTCGCACCCGGACCTGGTCCGCAGGCTCTTCGCCCACGAGTCGCCGGAGATCGCGGACGGCACCGTCGAGATCGCCGCCCTGGCCCGCGAGGCCGGGCATCGCACGAAGATGGCCGTGCGCGCCCTGGCGCCCGGGGTCAACGCGAAGGGCGCGTGCATCGGCGAACTGGGTTCGCGCGTCCGCTCCGTCATGGCGGAACTGGGCCAGGAGAAGATCGACATCGTCGACCACTCCGACGATCCGGCTCAGTTCATCTCGCAGGCGCTCTCGCCCGCCAAGGTGCTGAAGGTGGAGATCCTCGACGCGGCCGCCAAGTCCGCCCGGGCCACGGTGCCGGAGGACCAGCTGTCCCTGGCGATCGGCAAGGAGGGGCAGAACGCCCGCCTGGCCGCACGACTGACCAATTGGAAGATCGACATCGTCGCAGGCTGACCCGCCGCGCGCGGCGGCGGACCGCGACCGGCACCGACCGCGCCCACGACGGGGGCGCACGGGCGGTGCTGTAGACTGGTCCGGTGTCGACGGCAGTGCGTGCTCCCCGGGAACCGATCCGGATGTGCATCGCCTGTCGCCGCAGGGAGCCCCAGCCGCAGCTGCTGCGACTGGCCGTGCTCCGCGCGGACGACGATCGGATCGTCGTCGACGCAGATCGCAGTCTCCCCGGCCGGGGAGCCTGGATCCACGATTCGGCCGCGTGCTGGAAGAAGGCACGTGCGAAGCGGGCCTTCGGTGCAGCGCTTCGCAGGCCGGGCCTGCCGGGCCCGGAAGCGGTGCCGATCGTGGACAGGGACCACAGGAAGCAGGTACTTCGAATGGATTCCGTGTAGTGAGTGTCACCCGATGACGACTCGAAACGACGGTCGTGAGCAGTGAGATGAGAACTGCGCGACCCTGATGCGGTCCTTCCTGCCCGGGAGGACCCGGACAGGAGAGAAGTGGCAAAGCCCCGTGTCCATGAGCTCGCGAAGGAGCTCGGCACAACGAGCAAGGAGATGCTCAGCACGCTCCAGGAGATGGGCGAATACGTCCGCTCCGCATCCTCGACGATCGAAGCTCCGATCGTCCGCCGCCTGAAGGAGAAGTACGCCGCGGACGGCAAGTCCTCCGGCGCCTCCGGCGGGAAGCCCGGCCCCAAGCCGGGAGCCGGGAAGCCCGCGGCCCCCAAGCCGGGTTCCGCACCCAAGCCCGGTGCTGCCAAGCCCGGTTCCGCCTCTGGCGGATCCGCGAAGCCCGGTGCTGCGAAGCCCGGTGCGGCCCCCGCGCCCAAGCCCGGTGCGGCGAAGTCGGCTCCGGCCGCGTCCCAACCGGCGGGTCAGCCCGCTCCGGCTCGCCCCGATTCCGCGGCGAAGCCCGCCGCTTCGGCGAAGCCGTCCGGTGGCGCGCCCAAGCCCGGTGCACCGGCGCCCAAGCCGGGAGCATCCGCGCCCAAGCCGGGTGCGCCCGCGCCCAAGCCCGGTGGCGGCCGTCCCGGCAACAACCCCTTCGCCACGGCGCAGGGGATGCCCAAGCCCGGCGCCAAGCCCGGACCGCGCGCACCGCGCGGCGGGGGCGGCGGACGTCCGGGCAACAACCCCTTCGCCTCGGCGCAGGGGATGCCCAAGCCCGGTGCGAAGCCCGGACCCAAGCCCGGTGGCGGTCCCCGCCCCGGTGCCGGCTCCGGTGCGCCCAAGCCAGGTGGCGGCGGTCCCCGTCCCGGCGCTCCGCGTCCGGGCGTGCCGCGTCCCAACCCCGGCATGCTCAAGAACTCCGCACTGGCCAAGCCCGGTGGCGGCGGTCGCGGTCCCGGTGGCGGCCCCGGCGGCCCCGGCGGTCCCGGTGGCCCCGGCGGCGCACCCGGCGGTCGCGGTCGTCCGGGCGGCGGTCCGCGCGGTTCCGGTCGAGGTCGCGGCAACACCCAGGGCGCCTTCGGGCGCGGTGGTGGTCGTCCCGCACGCGGTCGCAAGTCGAAGCGGGCGAAGCGCGCAGAGCTGGAGCAGATGCAGGCTCCGTCCGTGGGCGGCGTCAGCGTCCCCCGCGGTGACGGCACCACGCCCCTGCGGCTGCGTCGCGGCGCCTCGCTTGCGGACTTCGCAGAGAAGATCAACACGGATCCGACGAACCTCGTCACCATCCTCTTCCACCTGGGGGAGATGGCGACGATCACCCAGTCGCTCGACGAGTCGACCTTCCAGGTGCTGGCGGAGGAGCTGGGGTACAAGCTGGAGATCGTGTCCGCGGAGGACGAGGATCGCGAGCTGCTCGAGACCTTCGACATCGATCTGACGGAGGAGGGCGACGAGGAGAACATGGTCCCGCGCCCGCCGGTCGTCACGGTCATGGGTCACGTGGACCACGGCAAGACGAAGCTGCTGGACGCGGTCCGCCAGGCCAATGTGGCCGGCGGCGAGGCCGGCGGCATCACGCAGCACATCGGTGCCTACCAGGTGAGCGTCACGCACGAGGACCAGGAGCGTGCGATCACGTTCCTCGACACCCCGGGTCACGAGGCGTTCACGGCGATGCGTGCCCGCGGTGCGAAGTCGACGGACGTCGCGATCCTCGTGGTCGCCGCGGACGACGGCGTCATGCCGCAGACGGTCGAGGCCCTCAACCACGCGCAGGCGGCCGAGGTGCCGATCGTCGTGGCGGTCAACAAGATCGACAAGGAGGGTGCGAACCCGCAGAAGGTCATGCAGCAGCTGACCGAGTACAACCTGGTCGCGGAGGAGTACGGCGGCGAGACGATGTTCGTGCCGATCTCCGCGCTCAAGCGCGAGGGCATCGATGCACTGCTCGAGGCCGTCCTCCTCACGACGGACGCCGCGCTGGTGCTCGAGGCGGACCCGGACCGTCGGGCCCGCGGCCTGGCGATCGAGGCGAAGCTCGACAAGGGTCGCGGCGCCGTCGCGACCGTGCTGGTCGAGTCCGGCACGCTGCGCCAGGGCGACGCGATCGTCTGCGGCACCGCGCACGGCCGCGTCCGCGCGATGTTCGACGAGAACGGCAACCAGCTCGACGAGGCGGGGCCCTCGCGTCCCGTCCAGGTGCTGGGCCTGTCCTCCGTCCCCCGGGCGGGTGACACGTTCCTGGCGACCGGCGACGACCGGACGGCACGTCAGATCGCGGAGAAGCGCGATGCGCTCGAGCGGAACGCGCAGCAGGCGCGCAGCCGCAAGCGCATCAGCCTCGAGTCGTTCACGCAGGCGCTCGAGGAGGGGAAGGTCGACATGCTCAACCTCATCCTCAAGGGCGATGTGTCCGGTGCGGTCGAGGCCCTCGAGGACTCGCTGCTCAAGATCGACGTGGGCGACGAGGTCGACCTCCGCATCATCCACCGCGGCGTCGGTGCGATCACGGAGAACGACATCAACCTCGCGACGGTCGACAACGCGATCGTCATCGGCTTCAACGTGCGGCCGGAGGCCAAGGCGCGCGATCTGGCCGAGTCCGAGGGCGTCGACGTGCGCTACTACTCGGTGATCTACGACGCGATCGACGACATCGAGAGCTCGCTCAAGGGCATGCTCAAGCCGGAGTTCGAGGAGGCCCACGTGGGCTCTGCGGAGATCCGCGAGGTCTTCCGCTCCTCCAAGTGGGGCAACATCGCGGGCTCGATCGTCCGCGACGGCCTCATCAAGAGGAACTCGAAGGCGCGCCTGACGCGCGACGGCGTGGTCGTGGGCGACAACCTCACGATCGAGTCGCTGCGCCGGTTCAAGGACGATGCGACGGAGGTCCGCGAGGGCTTCGAGTGCGGCATCGGCCTGGGCAGCTTCAACGACATCCGTGAGGGCGACCTCATCGAGACGTTCGAGATGCGCGAGAAGCCTCGCGACTGAGCGCACTCCCGCACCCGGGGGCGGCGGTGACGGCGCGATCCGCGTCCTCGCCGCCGCCCCCGGCGCGTTCCACCCCCACCTCCATCACCATCAAGGGAGAAGCCATGGCAGATCCGACCCGCGCGCGCAAGATCGCCGACCGCATCAGGGTGAGCGTCGCGCAGACCCTGGAGAAGCGCGTCAAGGACCCCCGCCTGGGTTTCGTCACCGTGACGGATGTGCGCGTCACGGGCGACCTCCAGCACGCGACCGTGTTCTACACGGTCTTCGGCACGGATGCGGACCTCGAGGGGACCCGCGCGGCGCTCGAATCCGCGA
>DHCFD07801__coassemble_1707_pt1 | contig 11596 bp, 10 predicted proteins | sample DHCFD07801__metabat2_low_PE_026 | metagenome-assembled genome bin DHCFD07801 | reverse complement strand
TGAGCAGGCGGACATCGTCGTGTTCAACACGTGCGCGGTCCGGGAGAACGCGGACAACCGCCTCTACGGCAATCTGGGCCGGCTGGCACGCGTCAAGGAGGAGCGCCCCGGCATGCAGATCGCGGTGGGCGGATGCATGGCGCAGAAGGACCGCGACACCATCGTGCGTCGCGCGCCGTGGGTCGACGTCGTCTTCGGCACGCACAACATGGGTTCGCTGCCGGTCCTCCTCGAACGGGCCCGCCACAACGCGGAGGCGCAGGTCGAGATCCTCGAATCCCTGGACGTCTTCCCGTCGACGCTGCCCACCCGCCGCGAGTCGACGCATTCCGCGTGGGTCTCCATCAGCGTGGGCTGCAACAACACGTGCACCTTCTGCATCGTCCCGTCCCTGCGCGGCAAGGAGAAGGACCGCAGGCCCGGCGACATCCTCGCGGAGGTCGAGGCACTGGCCGCGCAGGGCGTCATCGAGGTAACCCTGCTGGGTCAGAACGTCAACTCCTACGGTGCGGAGTTCCGCGACCGCGGCGCCTTCGCGTCCCTCCTGCGCGCCGTGGGTCGGGTCGACGGCATCGAGCGCGTCCGCTTCACCAGTCCGCATCCGGCGGCCTTCTCCGACGACGTCATCGACGCGATGGCGGAGACCCCCACCGTCATGCCGCAGCTGCACATGCCCCTGCAGTCCGGCTCGGACGCGATCCTCAAGTCGATGCGGCGCTCCTACCGCTCCACCCGCTTCCTGAAGATCCTCGAGAAGGTGCGCGACCGGATCCCGCACGCGGCCATCACGACGGACATCATCGTCGGCTTCCCGGGGGAGACGGAGGACGACTTCCAGGCGACGCTCGACGTCGTGGAGGCGTCGCGGTTCGCGCAGGCGTTCACGTTCCAGTACTCGATCCGTCCGGGGACACCGGCCGCGACCATGCCGGACCAGGTGCCCAAGGAGATCGTGCAGGAGCGCTTCGAGCGCCTCACCGCGCTGCAGGACCGGATCGGCCACGAGGAGAACCGCGCGCTGATCGGCAGTGAGCAGCGGGTGCTCGTCAGCACCGCCCCGGACGACCAGCACGGCCGCTTCTCCGGCCGCGCGGAGGACAACCGGCTCGTGCACGTGGGGATGGGCGACCGCACGGACGCCCCGCGCCCCGGCGACGTCGTCACGGTGACGATCGACGACGCGAAGCCGTACTTCCTGGTGAGCGACTCCGGTTTCACGACCCGCGCGACGCGCGCCGGTGACGCCCACGATCGGGCGCAGGCGGAGTCCTGCGGCACCCCGGCCCCAGGCACCTCCGCAGGTGCCGCCACCTCGTTGGGCATGCCTGCTCTGCGTCCCGGCCTGGGGGCCTGAGCCCGGGATGACGGACGGACCCGCGGGCCTCGTCCTCCCCGGCACCCCGCTGCTGCTGCCCGGTGCCGACCCCCGGGAACCGGGGCGGATGGCGCGGTTGCGCGCACGCGTCGTCGCGCTCCTGCGGGAGTCGCCCGTCTGGGTGCTGCCTGTGCCCGGGCCCGCGGTGCCGCCGGCACTGAGTCTGGGCGGCCTCGGCGTCGCCATCGGTGCCCCCGTGCAGGGCACCGGCCCGTGCGGGCGGGTGGAGCCGGACGCGCTGCGGGACGGTCCCGGCCTCGCCCAGCTGATAGACGGGCTGGACGACGCCGAGGCCGCACGGGCCGCACAGACGGGTCACGGCACCGTCGTCTCGGCACTGCTGGCCGCGCAGGCGGGTGCCCACGTGCACCTGCACGCGGCTGCCGCGGACTGTGCCGCGGGGGATGATGCGCCCCTGCTGCTGCCGGTCGACTTCTCCGCCGCAGCGCATCCGGACGCGCCGCTGGCGCCGCGCAGCGGCGCGGACGACTTCGACGACCTGCTCCTGCGGGCGCTGCGCGGCCCGGTCGACACGGCGGCTCTCGCAGAGCTGGCGGATGAGGCCCACGGATTCGCAGCGGATCCGGGACCGCTGGCACTCGCTGACCTCGCGGGAGTCACGGGGACCCTCGAGGCTCAGGAGGACCTGCACCACGTCCGGTACGCCGTCGTCTCCCTGCGGACGGACGCGGGATGACGGAGTCGACCCGGCCCCTCGTGACCGTCGTGGGTGCGACCGCAACGGGCAAGTCCGACCTGGGCATCGCACTCGCGCAGGCGAACGGCGGTGAGATCGTCAACGGCGATGCCCTGCAGCTGTACCGGGGCATGGACATCGGCACGGCCAAGCTGCCGGCTCATGAGCGCGGCGGGATCCCGCACCACCTCATCGACGTCCTGGACGTCGACGAGACTTCGACCGTCGTGGACTTCCAGGCCCGCGCCCGCACCGCGATCGCGCAGATCGATGCGCGGGGCGCGCAGCCGGTGCTGGTGGGCGGATCCGGCCTCTACGTCCGGGCCGTCACCGACGACCTGCGGTTCCCGGGCACGGACCCGGACGTGCGGGCACGGCTGGAAGCGGAGGCCCGGAGTACTGGTTCCGGGACCCTGCACGCGCGCCTCGCCCAGCGGGATCCGGAGGCCGCGGCCACGATCGCGCCCGGCGACGCGCGCCGGGTCGTCCGCGCGCTGGAGGTCATCGAGATCACGGGTGAGCCCTTCACCGCGTTCCTGCCCGACTACACGACCGTCCGCCCCACCGTGCAGATCGGCCTCGTGCTGGACCGCGCGCTGCTGCACGACCGGATCGAGCGGCGCGTCCACCGCATGTGGGAGGACGGCTGGGTCGAGGAGGTCGAAGATCTCACGGCCCGCGGACTGGTGCGCGATTCCACCGCGGGACAGGCGATCGGGTACGCGGAGATCATGGACCACCTGGACGGATCCCTCACGCGCGCGCAGGCGATCGAGCGCACGATCGTCCGCACGCGGCAGTTCGCGAAGCGGCAGGAGACGTGGTTCCGCCGCGACCCACGGATCACGGTGCTGCCGGCGGACGACCCTGACCTCGTCGATAGAGCTCTGCGGATCGCCCCGTAGACTGCCCGCGTGATGACTCCACAGGTGACCAAGGGACACGGGACCGCCAACGACTTCGTCCTCGTCGAGGACCCGCACGCACAGCAGGCGATCCCGGCGGAGACGGTCCGTTCGCTCACCGACCGTCGCCGGGGGATCGGCGCCGACGGGCTCATCCGGGTCGTGCACTCCGCGGCGCTGGTCGACGGCGACGAGCGCGTCGCGCACGCGGACGAGGCGGTCACGGCCGGTGCCACGTGGTTCATGGACTACCGCAATGCGGACGGGTCGATCGCGCAGATGTGCGGCAACGGCGTCCGGGTGTTCGCGCACTACCTCGTGACCCGCGGTCTGGTCGACCCCACGTCCCCCATACTCGTGGGCACCCGCGGAGGGGTGAAGACCGTGACCCTCGTCCCGGACCCCACGGGCGGATCCGCCCCCTGGTACCGCGTCGACATGGGCGTCTGGCGCATGCCGCTGCTGGACACGGACGCGGGTGCGGCGGCGGACGCGGTGGTCACGACCTCGGACCAGGACGTCGCCCGCCCGGCCGTGAGCGTCGATATGGGCAACCCGCACACGGTCGTCGCGCTGCCGGACCTCCAGCAGCTCATCGGTGCTGACCTGGCCGTCGCGCCCGCCGTCCAGCCGGTGCCCGCGGACGGCACGAACGTCGAGTTCATCGTCGTCGACGCGGACGGCGACGGCGACCCGCGCACCGGCACGCTGCGGATGCGCGTGCACGAGCGCGGCGTGGGCGAGACGATGGCGTGCGGCACCGGTGCGTGCGCGGCGGCCCTGGCCGCACGGTTCTGGGCGGGTCCGGACGGACCCGTCGACTGGACCGTCGAGCAGCCCGGAGGACCCGTCCGCGTCGAGATCGAGGGGCCGCGCGTCTTCCTCTCCGGCCCCGCGGTCCTCGTCGCGGACGCGACGCTGCTGACCCAGGACTGAGGTCGCGCGGCCGGACCGCGGTGCGCGGGTGCGGCGGGGAAGGCCCTCAGGGCCTGCGCGTCACCTGCAGGATCCGGAACCCCTTCGCCGTCGCCGTGCGCTCGACGTCGCAGTCCGCACCGAACTCGCGCTCCAGCCACCCGCGCAGCGAATCCGCTCCCAGCTTCTTCGCGACGACGAGGTGTGCGGCCCCGCCCGGCTCCAGCCGGGGCAGCCACGTGGAGAGCATCCCGTGCAGGACCGACTTGCCCACGCGGATGGGTGGGTTCGACCAGATCGCGGAGAACCGCACCTCGGCCGGGACGTCCTCCGGTGCGACGGTCCGGACGTCCGGCAGCCCCAGCGCCGCGGCGTTGCGGGCCGTGAGCTCACGTGCCCGTTCGTTCACGTCGACGGCCCACACCTGCAAGGGGACACGGGACTCCCGCGCGCGCAGCGCCGCGTCGAGGGCGATGGGCCCCCACCCGCAGCCCAGATCCAGGAGTGCGCCCGGAGAGGGTTCCGGGACGTGCTGCAGGAGGATGCGCGTGCCGGTGTCCACGTGGCCGGGGGAGAAGACACCGCCGGCGGTGTCGACTTCGACGTCCCGGCCGGCCAGCCGGACGGTGAGCGTGCGCAGCCGCGCCTCGCCCGTGGGAGCCTCCGAGAAGTAGTGATCGGCCATGGGACGGAGTCTAAGCGCTGTGGGAGAATGGTCATCCATCCGCAGAGAGGGAGTACATGACGCAGAGCGACGGCTCGACCACCCGGTCCGGGGGACCCGGATCGGACGCGCGGGACGACCGCGACGGTGCGGATCCGATCGACCGCATCCTGGGGCGGGCCTCGGCGCTGGACGCGGGAGGCGTGTCCCGCGAGGAGGCCCACCAGCTCGACGTGCTGGACCGGTCGGCGCTGCGACGTGTCGCCGGCCTGTCGACGGAGCTCGAGGACGTCACGGAGGTCGAGTACCGGCAGCTGCGGCTGGAGCGCGTCGTCCTGGCGGGTCTGTACGAGTCCGGCCGCGGCCACGACGGTGAGACGAGCCTGCGGGAGCTCGCGGCGCTCGCGGAGACAGCGGGCTCGACCGTGCTGGACGGAGTGCTGCAGAAGCGCGACAAGCCGGACCCGCGCACCTACCTGGGCAGCGGCAAGGCGGCCGAGCTCAAGGAGATCGTCGAGGACGTGGGTGCGGACACGGTCATCGTGGATGCGGAGCTGCCTCCCAGCCAGCGACGTGCCCTCGAGGACGTCATCAAGATCAAGGTGATCGACCGCGTCGCTCTCATCCTCGACATCTTCGCCCAGCACGCGAAGTCGCGGGAGGGCAAGGCACAGGTGGAGCTCGCGCAGCTCGAGTACCTCCTGCCGCGCCTGCGCGGCTGGGGCGAGTCGATGTCCCGCCAGGCGGGCGGCCGTGTGGCCGGCGGTGAGGGCATCGGCTCCCGCGGCCCGGGTGAGACGAAGATCGAGCTGGACCGTCGGCGGATCCGCATGCGGATGGCCAAGCTGCGGAAGCAGATCCGCGCGATGGAGCCCGCCCGCCGGACCAAGCGCGCGGACCGCGAACGCAACGCGATCCCCTCGGCGGCGATCGTGGGATACACGAACGCCGGCAAGTCGTCCCTCCTCAACCGGCTCACGGATGCCGGGGTCATGGTCCAGAACCAGCTCTTCGCGACCCTGGACCCCACCGTCCGGCGCGCGCAGACGGAGGACGGCCGCACCTACACGCTCACGGACACCGTGGGCTTCGTGCGGAACCTGCCGCACCAGCTGGTCGAGGCCTTCCGGTCGACGCTCGAGGAGGCGGCGGAGGCGGACCTCATCGTGCACGTCGTGGACGCCTCGCACCCGGACCCCAGCGGACAGATCGCCGCGGTCCGCGAGGTGCTGGCGGATGCGGGCGCCACCGGACTGCCGGAGCTCATCGCGTTCAACAAGTCCGACGCCGCGGACCCCGCGACACTGGCGGGACTCCTCGTCGAGTACCCGGGGTCGATCGCCGTCTCCGCACGCACCGGCGAGGGCCTGACCGCACTCCAGGACACGATCGCCGCGATGCTGCCGGTGCTGGCGCGCGAGCTCACCGTCCTCGTCCCGTTCGAGCGAGGGGACCTCTCCAGCAGGATCCACGACGACGGCGTGGTGCTGGACGAGCGCTTCCTGCCGGAGGGCACACTCCTGCAGGCGCGCGTGGGGGATGCGCTCGCGGCCGAGCTGGAGCCGTACGTCCAGCCGGACATGTATGCGGGCACGGATGCGCCCGTCCAGGATCCGGAGGACTCGCAGGACTCCGCCGGATGAGCGGGGTGGGCCCGCTGCTCGAGGCCGCTGTCGCCGCCGTGGGCGGTACGGAGCGCGAGGGGCAGACGACGATGGCCGCCGCCGTCGCGAGTGCCCTGGACGGCGGCAGTCACCTGCTGGTCCAGGCGGGGACGGGGACCGGCAAGTCGCTCGCCTACCTGGTGCCGGCCCTCGACCACGCGACGCGGACCGGCGACCGTGTCATCGTCTCGACGGCGACCCTGGCGCTGCAGGCGCAGATCGTCGATCGGGACCTGCCGCGGCTCATCCGGGCGATCAAGGGCGACCTCACGCGCCGGCCGTCCGCAGCGGTCCTCAAGGGGCGAAGGAACTACGTGTGCCGCCACAAGCTGGACGGCGGCTTCCCCGATGACGAGGCCGGCCTGCTGTTCGACTTCGGCGCGGACCAGACCGCCTCCCGCCCGCCGGCGGAGCGCGGACCCTCCCAGCTGGGCGAGGAGATCACGCGGATCCGCAGCTGGGTGCGCACGACGGAGACGGGTGACCGGGACGCTCTGGTGCCGGGTGTGTCCGACCGCGCCTGGTCGCAGGTCTCCGTCAACGCCTTCGACTGCCTGGGTTCGAAGTGCCCCGCGTTCGAGGAGTGCTTCGCGGAGATCGCGAAGATCCGCGCAGGCGGTGCGGACGTCGTCGTGACGAACCACGCCCTGCTGGCGATCGACGCGTTCGGCGACCACGCTGTGCTCCCGGAGCACTCCGCGGTCATCATCGACGAGGCGCACGAGCTGCGTGACCGGGTGACGAACGCGCTGACAGGCAGTCTCACGGGCGCGATGATCGACCACGCGGCGAGCGCGGTGCGGAGGACCGGTCTGGTCCAGGACGGGGTCATCGGGCTCCTCGAGACCGCCGGGGCGGCACTCGTCAAGGCGCTCGACGCCGCCGAGGAGGGGCTGCTCACCCGGTGGCCGCAGGCCCTCGCGTCCGCGGTCGTGCAGGTGCGCGACGCGGCTCGTCAGCTCATCGCGGACCTGGGCACCGGATCGGGCGAGGCGGAACCGGACGCGGGACGGCAGCTGGCCCGTGCCCGGGCCCTCGAGGTGTTCGACGTCGCGACCCGGATCAGCGACGAGGCGGACAACGACGTCGCCTGGGTGACGCGCTCGACCTTCCGCGAGCGGACCACGACCTCGCTGGTCGTCGCGCCGCTGTCCGTCGCGGGCACCATGCGGTCGGGCATCTTCGAGAAGTCGACGGTCGTTGCGACGTCCGCGACGCTGGCGCTGGGGGGCCGCTTCGACGCGGTCGCCGGTGCACTGGGACTCGCCGGACCGGATGCGCCGCGCTACGACGCGATCGACGTGGGCTCCCCGTTCGACTACTCCGCCCAGGGCATCCTCTACGTCGCCTCGCATCTGCCCAGGCCCGGCCGCAGCGGAGCCAGCGCGGAGGCGCTCGACGAACTGGAGGAGCTGCTGCGCGCGTCCGGGGGAGGTGCGCTGGGTCTCTTCTCCTCCCGTGCCGCTGCGCAGGTCGCGGCCGAGGAGATGCGCCGGCGCACGGACCTGCCGATCCTGTCCCAGGGCGAGGACGGTCTCTCGTCCCTCGTCAAGCGGTTCGGGGCGGACGACGAGGCGTGTCTGTTCGGCACGCTGTCGCTCTGGCAGGGAGTCGACGTCCCCGGCCGCACGTGCCGTCTGGTCGTCATCGACCGCATCCCGTTCCCCCGTCCGGACGACCCCCTGGTGCGTGCACGGACGGAGTCCGCGCAGCGCGCCGGTGCGAACGGCTTCATGTCCGTGAGCGCCTCGCACGCCGCGCTGCTGCTGGCGCAGGGGGCGGGCCGCCTCATCCGCTCGACGGGGGACCGGGGCGTCGTGGCGGTGCTGGACGAACGTCTGCGCACCGCGCGGTACGGCGGGTTCCTGGCGGCCTCTCTGCCGCCCATGTGGAGGACCGAGGACCCCGCACTGGTGCGCGGGGCCCTCGAGCGTCTGCGCGACGCGGACGCCTGACGGGGGACCTCCGGCTGATCGTGCCGCGGCACGATCAGCCGGAGGCCCTCAGTCGACGCGGCGGATGACGGCGGCGACGACGCCCATGATCGTCGCGTGGTCGCCGTCGATCGGGTCGTAGAACCGGTTCTGAGGCAGCAGCCACTGCTTGCCGTCCGCGCGCTTGAGCGTCTTGACCGTGGCCTCGTCGTCCAGGAGCGCGGCGACGATCTGCCCGTTCTCCGCGTCCGGCTGTCGGCGGACCACGACGAAGTCGCCGTCGCAGATCGCGGCGTCCTGCATCGAATCCCCCACGACGTTGAGGAGAAACAGCTCGCCTGACCCCACGACCTGGCGCGGCAGCGCGAAGACGTCCTCGACGTCCTGCTCCGCGAGGATCGGGCCGCCGGCCGCGATCCGGCCCACGACCGGCACCATCGCCGTGTTGGGAGTGGGATCGATGCCCTTGCGGACCTCCTCCGGCGGCGTGACGACCTCGATCGCCCTCGGACGCTTGGGGTCGCGGCGCAGGTAGCCCAGTCGCTCCAGCTGGGAGAGCTGGTGGGCGACGGAGGACAGGGACGCCAGTCCCACGGACTTGCCGATCTCACGCATGCTGGGCGGGTACCCGTTCACGTACACCGCGCGCTCGATCGTCTCGAGCACCAGCCGCTGCCGCTGGGTCAGCCGCGTGTCGCCCTCGGCCGCCGATCCGCCGGGCAACTCCACCTCCTCGCTCTGCGCCCTGCGCACCACTTCGATCTCCTCGTCGAGGCCGCTGGTCCGCGGCCGGCCTCTGCGCCGCTGCTGCTCCGGAGTCATCGCCGTTGTCCTCCCCATCCCTGACGGGTGCCGTCACCTGTCGTGTCACCTGCGTGAACGCTGCGACGCGTGGCTGTGTCCGTGCCTCGTGATCGACTCAGACGCATGACCGCACCACAGACGTTCGATTCCCATCATCGCATATCCGTTCGAAAGAATCTGGACTTTCCGTCGAACGCGGTGTTCAATAGTACAAGCGTTCGAAACCAGGCGGGACGGCACGGATCGTCCCCGCATCACGCAGGAGGTGGCGACATGAGTGCAGCAGTGCTCACCCGGCAGACGCAGGTGCGACCCGCGGCGGCCGTGCGCGGGACCGCGGACGGCGCGGGACGGACCTCCGCGCGCCGGATCGGTGCGACCCAGCGCGCCCGGCTGATCCGCACCGCCTGCCTCGCGGCCGTGCTGCTGGCGGTCCTGCTGGGCGTGCTGGCCGCGGTGTGGTCTCCCACGGCGGCGGCGGAGGAGGCCGGGCCGGCCCCGCAGACCGTCACCGTCGTGGTGGAGGAGGGGGAGAGCCTGTGGTCCGTCGTCGTCGACCGGTCCTATGACCGGGATCCGCGGGTCGTCCTGGACGAGGTGCAGACCCTCAACGGGATGAGCACCGGCGTGGTCCACCCCGGTCAGGTCCTCGAACTGCCCGCGCGCTAAACTCCATGCGTGACTTCACTCGGCTCCCTTCCGCTGCGGGACGACCTGCGCGGTCGCTCACCGTACGGCGCGCCCGTCATCGACGTGCCCGTCCGGCTCAATGTCAATGAGAACGCGTTCGCGGTCCCCGCGGACGTCACCGCGGCACTCCAGGCCCGCATCGCGGACGTCGCCGCCTCGCTCAACCGCTATCCGGACCGGGAGTTCACCGGCCTGCGCACCCTGCTCGCCCGGTATCTGACGGACGTCCTCACACGCGAGGGCGCTGCGGACGCCGCAATCGATCCCAGCATGATCTGGGCCGCGAACGGCTCCAACGAGGTGCTGTTCCACATCCTCCAGGCCTTCGGCGGGCCGGGCAGGACCGTCTTGGGCTTCACACCCAGCTACTCGATGCACCCCCTCATCACCCAGTCGACCGGCGCCCGGTGGGTCGAGGTCCCGCGCGGTGAGGGCTACGTGATCACCGCGGACGCTGCGCGGACGGCCATCCGGCAGCACGACCCGGACGTCGTCTTCCTCTGCACTCCCAACAACCCCACCGGCAACCGCACTCCGCTCGAGGTCATCGAAGCGGTCTGCGACGCGGCCCGCGGCATCGTCATCGTCGACGAGGCCTACGCGGAATTCGCGGGGCCGGACTTCCGCACGGCGCTGTCGCTGCTGCCCGGGCGCCCGCACCTCGTCGTCTCGCGGACGATGAGCAAGGCGTTCGCGTTCGCCGGCGCACGCGTGGGGTACGCGGCCGCGGATCCGGCGCTCATCGACGGTCTGCGGCTCGTGCGGATGCCCTATCACCTCTCGTCCCTCACCCAGGCGGCCGCCGAGGCCGCGCTCCAGCACCCGGAATCGCTCCTGGCGGGTGTGCGGGAACTGGCGCAGCAGCGCGACGCGATCGTCGACCGCCTGCGTGCCCTGGGGTTCGACGTCGTCGAGTCGGACGCGAACTTCGTCCTGTTCTCCGGCGTCGCGGACCCCGCCCTGCTGTGGCAGCGGCTGGTGGACCGCGGTGTCCTGATCCGTGACGTGGGAATCCCGGGGTCCCTCCGGGTCAACGCCGGGACGCCGGAGGAGACGACGGCGTTCCTCACCGCTGTGGAGGACATCCTGTCCGCCCACCCCGACACCCTTGGAAGGAGCTCCCAGTGACCCAGCGCACCGCGCGAGCGCAGAGGACGACCAGCGAATCGGACGTGCGGGTGTCGGTCGACCTCGACGGCACCGGTGTCTCTACGATCGACACGGGCGTGCCATTCTTCGACCACATGCTCACCGCGCTGTCGAAGCACTCGCTCATCGACATGGACATCCAGGCCACGGGCGATGTCCACATCGACGTGCACCACACCGTGGAGGACACCGCGATCACCCTGGGGCGCGCCCTGGGCGAAGCGCTGGGGGACAAGGCGGGCATCCGCCGCTACGGCGATGCGACCGTCCCCCTCGACGAAGCCCTCGCACAGGCCGTCGTGGACGTGTCCGGGCGCCCCTACTTCGTCCACGAGGGCGAGTCGGAGGCGCAGCGGTACCACCTGGTGGGCGGCCACTTCACGGGCTCGATGACCGGGCACGCGCTCGAATCCCTCGCGTTCCACGCGGGCCTCACGATGCACGTCCGACTGCTGGCCGGTCGCGATCCCCACCACATCGTCGAGGCGCAGTTCAAGGCCGTGGCCCGCGCTCTGCGCACGGCCGTGGAGCCGGACCCGCGGTCCACCGGCGTGCCGTCCACGAAGGGGGCCCTGTGAGCCGTACGGTCATCGTCACCCCGTTCGGGCGACCCGACCAGCTGGCAGCAGCGTGCGTCCTGTCGGACATCGAGGGGGACGTCGTCCCCCTGGGTGACTTCTCCGCGATCGTGCAGCAGGGGACGGACATCGCGGCGGGCAACCGCGCGGCCGCCGCGATCTCACGGCTGACGGGCAAGCACGAGGTGCTGCTCATGGTCCGCAGCGAGGAGCAGATCGAC
>DHCFD07801__coassemble_1696_pt1 | contig 11721 bp, 13 predicted proteins | sample DHCFD07801__metabat2_low_PE_026 | metagenome-assembled genome bin DHCFD07801 | reverse complement strand
GCAAGGGCATCGCGAACCCGATCGGGCAGATCTGGTCCGCCGCCCTCATGCTGGAGCACCTGGGCGAGGCCGAGGCCGCCGCCGCCATCGAGGCCGCGTTCGCCCAGGTCGTGGAGACCGGGGACCCCGAGGTCGTGACCCCCGACCTGGGCGGGTCCGGCACCACGGCCGGCCTGGGTCAGGCGATCGCCGAGGCGATCACCCCCGACAGCGCTGGTGACGGCTGAGCCTCATCCGCGGATGAGGCCCGCCTCCCGCGCCTTCGCCACGGCGTCGGTGCGGGAGCGGGCTCCCAGCTTCTCGAAGACGTGCACGAGGTGCGTCTTCACCGTCGACTCCGACACGAACAGGCGCGCGGCGATCTGCGCGTTCGACAGGCCCTCCGCCACGGCCTCGACCACCTCGAGTTCACGCGCGCTCAGGCTCACGCCGGGCGCGCGCATCCGTTGCATGAGCATCGCGGTCACGTCCGGGGACAGTGCCGTCTCACCGGCCGCAGCGCGGCGGATGCCGTCCAGCAGCTGGTCCGGTGGCGTGTCCTTGAGCAGGTAGCCCGAGGCCCCGGCCTCGATCGCGGTCACGACGTCCGCATCGCTGTCGTAGTTCGTGAGGACGAGGACGTGCGGGGCGTCCGGACCGGAGGAGCGGATCCGACGGGTCGCCTCCGCCCCGTGGACCACCCCGGCGCCGCTGCCCAGCTGCAGGTCCATGAGGACGAGCTGGGCGGGCACCTGCGCGGCCAGCCGGACGATCTCCTCGCCCGTCGCGGCCTCACCCACGACCTCGATCCCGTCGTCCGTGGCCAGCAGGGCCGTGATCCCGGCCCGCACCACCGGATGGTCATCGCACACCAGCACCCGCACCGTCATCGTGCTTCACTCCCCTCCGTCGTCGGATCGTCTGTCGTCACGCCGTCGGTCATCGGCGCTTCACCGCTACCGGCCATGTTCGCCCCGTCGGTCGGTCGTATCCGCGTCCCGGAAGACCGCCGTCACTCGGGTGCCCTGACCCGGACTCGAGTCGACGCTCAGCGTCCCGCCCACCGCGGCGACTCGCCCGCGCATGACGTCGAGGCCGAACGAGTCCGACTCCGCGGACGGTCGCACACCGTCAGGGTCGAACCCCCGACCGTCGTCCGCGATCTCCACCTTCGCCCGCCCCGTCTCGTACGTGAGGGCCACGGTCACCGTCTGCGCGTGCGCGTGGGCGACGGCGTTGCCCAGTGCTCCCTGGACGACGCGCAGGATCGTCGTGTCGACGGACCGCGGCAGCGAGCGGGCGGTGCCCCGGGAGCGGAAGGCGACGGCGGCCTCGGCGACGGTGTCCGCCTCCGCCACGACGCGGGCCAGCGCGTCCGGCAGGGTCGCGGCCGCCAGTGCGGGCGAGGACAGGGCACGGATGAAGGCGCGGGTCTCCGCCAGCGCGGCGCCGGCGGACTCCTTGGCGAGCGCGATTTCACGGCGCCCGGCCGCGTCGTCGTCCAGGCGGCGTTCCGCAGCGCTCAGCAGCAGCTGGATGCTGGAGAGGCTCTGGGCGACGGTGTCGTGGAGCTCGGCGGCCATGCGGGTGCGCTCCGTCTCGACGCCGGCGGCGCGCTCCGTCTCCGCCAGCTGCGCCTGCGCGGCCAGGAGTCGGTCGACCAGCTGCTCGCGGGCGCGGACCTCGCGGACCAGGGTGCGCACGCCCACGCCGATCGCGACCGCCACACCGGCACCCACGAGCGGACCCGTCACCCCACCCACGGACAGGCCGCGGTGGGCGGCCAGCGCGGTGATGGCGATGAGGGCGAGCGCGAACACCCCCGCCGGACCCCACCAGTCGGGCAGCAGGTGGAGGACGAGGAAGAAGAGGGGGAACACGAGGAACGCCCCGTCCGGCGCCAGCACGGTCGTGCCGATCCACAGGACGGTGAGCGCTGCGAGCCAGACGAGAGGTGCGCGGGGTGTGCCTGAACGTCCCGGTTCAGTGTCTGAGCGGCCCGCGCCTGTGCCGGATCGTCGGCCTGTCGACGGGGAACCGGAGCGGTCTCTCAGCAGCACGACTCCCAGCACGTAGACGACCTCGAAGGCGAGGACGAGGCCGATCGCCAGCGCGGGACTCACCGCGTCGCGCTCGAGGGCGCGCACGACCACCAGCACACCCAGCCCCACGATGAGGCCGTGGAGACACCACTGGAGCGCTCGAGCCACGGTGGAGGCGGACAGGGACGAGTCGCTCATGACTCCACGCTACTGCGTGCACGGCCGCGTCGCGCCGGATCCGGGGGCGTGCGGAGGCAGATCCATCGAAAGGACGAGGGCGGCCTCCATCGTCCGCATTCCGGGGACCGATCGCCCGTCCGATGTGGAGACGCGCTCCGCCGCCCACGATTGAAGGGTCGGGCGATCACCGCCCACCGGACCACTCACCCTCGACCACCTGGAGGCCCTCATGTTCCTCGCTCGCCGCGACATGGTCTTCGCCCGCGGACGCTTCGCCCTCATCACCGCGGTCGTCCTGCTCATCACCCTGCTCATCGGGCTCCTGTCCGGTCTGACCGGTGGTCTGGCCCAGCAGAACATCTCTGCGATCCAGTCGCTGGAGCGCGACCGGATCGTCCTGGCGGCGGAGACCTACGACGAGTCCCAGCTGAGCCAGGACCAGGTGGACGCGTGGCGTGATTCCCCCTCCGTGGCGTCTGTTCGGGAGGTCGGCATCCTCCGCTTCCAGATCGACCCGACGGAAGGGGACGCGGCCGGTGTCAACGCCGCGATCCTGGGCGGCACGGAGGACTCCCCGGAGCGCGATGGCCACGTACGGCTGAGCGCCACCGCCGCAGAGGACCTGGGCGCGACGGACGGCGACACCGTCACCGTGCTGGGCCTGGACCTGACCGTCGACGTCCTGGACGAGGACCGCTGGTACGCGCATTCCCCCGTCGCCTACGTGACCGGTGACGACTGGCAGGAGATGGAGACGCGGCTGGGCCGTGACGACTCCGTCGCGACCGCATTGGCGATCGACCTGACGGACAACGCGGACGAGGAGCAGCTGGAGCAGCTGGCGACCCAGACCTCGACGACGGTGAACGGCACCGTCGACTCGCTCCTGGCGATCAGCTCGTTCCGGTCGGAGATCGGCTCGCTGCTGCTGATGGTGGGCATGCTGTTCGGCATCAGCGCACTGGTCGTCGGCGCGTTCTTCACTGTCTGGACGATGCAGCGCACCGGCGACGTGGCGGTCCTCAAGGCGCTGGGCGCCTCGACCCCGTCCCTGCTGAAAGACGCGCTGGGGCAGTCGCTGGCGGTCCTCATCGCCGGAGTGGGCGGCGGCATCCTGCTGACGACCGGACTGGGGTTGGCCATCGCCGGTGTGCTGCCGTTCGTCGTCAGCTGGTACACGACGGCCCTGCCCGCGGCACTCCTCATCATCCTGGGCCTGGCCGGTGCCGCGTTCGCACTGCGGTCCGTCACGAAGGCCGATGCACTGACCGCCCTGGGCTCTGCGCGCTGACGGCGCGGACGGGGCTCAGCGGCTGACGCCGGCATTTGGGACCCGGGTCCGGACCTCACGCGCACCACCCCTCCTCGACAACCACACTCCGAAAGGACCCCCATGCTCTCCCTCACGGACATCACCCTCACGTTCCCCGATGGCGACGGCCGCATCACCGCCGTCGATGACGCCACGCTCGAGGTCGCAGGTGGCTCCGTCGCAGGCCTCACCGGGCCGTCGGGCTCCGGCAAGTCGAGCCTGCTGGCGGTCGCGTCGACGCTCGTGAAGCCCGATTCCGGCACCGTCTCGATCGCGGGTGTCGATGCGACGCGGATGAATCAGAAGGAGTCCGCCCGTCTGCGCCGCGAGCAGATCGGGATCGTCTTCCAGCAGTCGAACCTCGTGCCCTCCCTGACCGCGCGCGAGCAGCTGCTGGTCATGGGCGAGATGGACGGGAAGCGCGCGAATCGGTCGGCACGCCAGCGGGAGGCGGACGAGCTGCTGGAGATCGTTGGGCTGAGCGCCCACCGGGACGCCCGGCCCGCGGCGCTGTCCGGTGGTCAGCGCCAGCGCGTCAACATCGCCCGGGCACTCATGGGATCGCCGGCCGTCCTCATTGTCGACGAGCCCACGTCGGCCTTGGACCGGGCACGCAGCGAGGAGATCATCGGACTCATCGTCGACCTCACGCGCGAACTGGGAACGGCGACCCTGCTCGTCACCCACGACCTGGAGCTCATGCCGCGCTTCGACACGACCCACCGAATGGTCGACGGGCAGCTCTCCCTCATGCCAGCTGCAGTGGGCGCCGGGGTCTGAGCGGGGCACTCGGCTCCGCGCATCGCCCCATCTACCTTGCGCTTCTCTACCGAAGTACGTGCGAGCATTCTTGTACTTCGCAAGAACCGTTGCGAGGAGAGTGGGCGTCGAGGCCAAGGCTGACGGTGGCGCAGGAGAGTCGCGCGGGCGCGCGAACGCCTCACAAGAGAGACACCGCTCAGATCTCGGCGCCCTCCGGACGCTCGACGATCGGGCCGCGCTTGCGCTTCTCCTGCTGGACGACCATCGGCCACTCGCCGGTGCTCGTGTCCGTGTCCTGCTCAGCGGCGGCGATCTCGTCCGGAGTGCCGCCCACGACCTCGGCGTCGTCGTCACCGCTCAGAGGTGCGGACTCGCGGACCTCGACCTGTGCGTGCTTCTCGCGTCCGAACAGGTAGAGCAGCAGCTCAACCGGCATGCCGACGACGGTCACGGTCGAGTTGTTCGTGCGGCCGGCGCGCAGTTCATCGAAGCCGCGCGGCTTGAGCACCAGGTGAAGTCCGCGACGCAGCGCGTACGGGAGGGCGAGAGCGCGCACCAGGGGCAACATGTCCTTCTGGACGTCAGTGCCCAGCTCCCGGACGTGCCAGCCGGGCTGGGCGCGGCGGACGTCCTCGTGGTGGATGAGGAACTCCGCGGTGTTCATGATCGAATCCACGCCCACGCCCCACGAGCTGGGGTTCCAGGCGGTGGGGCCCTGCGCCAGCTTCCCCACCAGTTCGATCCAGGGGGTGTTCCGCAGGAGCTCGTCGACACGCTCGTGCCGCTTGGCGAACAGCTTGAGGTGCTCGCCCATGATCGCCGGCAGATCCCGGTCGCGCATGACCAGGTGGACGGCGAGGTCACGGGTCTTCCATCCCTCGCACAGTGTGGGAGCGTCCGGTCCCACCTTCCGGAGGAGGGAGGCCAGTCTCAATCGTTCTTCACGTGCGAGCGAAGTCATATCCCAAGCGTGCCCCAGTCCTCACCGCGTGTCGAGGACTGCCGCGCCCATGTCGTCCGATGGACAGAAAGACGTCACCGTTTGATCAGGTGCGAACGGATCACAGAGCGTCACCGGGAGTCCCGCACTGCGTCCACCGGAGCCCCGCGCTGCGACTCACCCGGCATCCCGCACCGCCTGCTCCCACGCGGTGAGGAAGTCCGCGGTCCGGGACAGCGACCGCATGTCCGCCAGGTCGTCGCCGCGCGTGGGTCCGTCCGTGTCGATGACGATGAGCGCACCCCGCTTCGCGGCCGCCCGGACGAACCGCAGGCCGCTCATGACAGCCAGCGAGGAGCCCAACACCACCAGCGCATCCGCGGCCTCGACGAGGTCGCGGGCCCGCTCGACGACGCGCGTGTCGACGGTTTCGCCGAAGAACACGACGTCCGGTTTGAGCAGTCCGCCGCACTGCGGGCAGTCGCGCACGCGAAAGCCGCGTGTCTGCTCCAGCTCCGCATCGCCGTCCGGTGCGACCTCGATCTCCCGAGGATCCACGTCGATGCGGTCGAGGAAGTCGGGGTTGAGCGCCGTCAGTTCGTCCTGCAGCCACTGCCGGGAGTACGTCCGACGGCACGTGAGGCAGAGGACTCGGTCCAGCCGACCGTGCAGCTCGACGATGCCGCGCACCCCGGCCAGCCGGTCCAGCCCGTCGACGTTCTGGGTGATCGTCCCCGCCAGCCGCAGCGCGGCCAACGCCCGATGCCCGTCATTGGGCTCCGCCCATTCGATCCGGTCCCAGCCCACCCAGCTGCGCGCCCAATACCGGGAGCGCTGGAGGGGCCCGGCCAGAAACGCCTGGTAGGTCATGGGCGAGCGCGGCGACGCGTCCGGTCCGCGATAGTCCGGGATGCCCGAGGCAGTGCTCATCCCCGCCCCCGTGAGCGCGACCGTGGACTCCGCGCCCACGGCCAGGAGCCGCTCGATGATCTGCTCGTCCGGGTGCGACGGCTCTGCTGGTCGTTCCCTGCCGCGCATCGGATCGCGGATCACCGCCATTGCACCACTACCTCACTGGTCGTCCCCGGCCGGGCTCACCGGCACTACCCTGTCACTGTGTCGGACCCGGCCGCACGGTCGGGGCACTGCGCCCCGCCGCCCACCTCCAGGAGCACCATGTCCTCGCTCGCTCTGACCCTCACGATCGTCATCACGATCGTCCTCGTGCTCGCGGCCGTCGGTGTCCTCATCCTGCTGGCACGTACGCTGCAGCGGAGCGCGGAGCAGAAGCACCGACCCCACACCCGCCGGGCCGCACAGGACGAGCCCAGCTCACAGCCTCGCCCCGTCGACGATCCCTCGCGCACCGACGACGCGCCCTGACGCTCAGTGCTCCCGGATCCAGTCGATGACCGCGCCGGAGACCACCTCCGGCTCCTGCTCCGGCAGCCAGTGCGTGGCTTCGGGGATCTCGACGAACCGGTAGTCGGCCTCGACGTGGTCACCCGTGAGCTCCGCCGCTCCCCGGGTGAACGCCAGGTCCTCGCTGCCCCACACGTAGAGCGTGGGCACGGTGATGGGGGTGAGCCGCGGCGTGTGCCCCAGCCCCAGTGCCCGGTAGTACGCGAGCGCAGCGGCGAGCACCTCGGGCTCGGAGAACCGGTCGACGTACGACTGCACCCGCTCCGGTGACACCGCGTCGCCGTAGATCGCGGCCAGTCGCCTGCCGCCGTCGGCCAGCATCCGCGCCTCGACCCCGGCGGGGTCCTTCCGGATCTGCCGCAGGTAGTGCATGCGCTCGTACTGGTCCGGATCCTCCTCGATCCGCCGGCCGTGCCCGGTGGGGTGCGCGGTGGAGACGGACGTGAACGTCAGCAGGTCGTCCGGGTGCTGCGCCGCGTAGTGCCAGCCCAGGATGCCGCCCCAGTCGTGCCCCACCAGGTGGAACCGCGTCAGTCCCCACGCCCGCACCAGTGCGCGCAGGTCCGCGACCAGCAGCTCGACCGTGTAGTCCTCGACCTCACCGGGCCTGGCTCCCGGCGAGTACCCCCGCTGGTCGTACGCGATCACGTCGATGCCCGCGTCCGCGAGCGCTCGAGCCGTGTCCTCCCAGCACGCCGCGAACTGCGGCCAGCCGTGCACCAGGACCGCCACCGGCCGGCCCCCGTCCGCGGACTCCCCTGCTCCCGAGGCCGTGGTCGACTCCGTGCCCTCGGTCCCGTCTGCGTCCGCGGCCGTGACCGCCCCCGCTCCCGAGGCCCCGGTCCCGTCCGCGACCGAGCCCACCCCGGTGACGCGGAACCCGTCGAAGACGAGGTCCCCCACCTGCGTCGTGAAGGTCTCCCCGCCCAGCCGGGCCGCGACGGAGGCGTTGTCGAAGGGACTGCCCACCACGTCGCTCGCCGCCCGGCCACCGGCATCGTTCATGTGATCCACGTCTCCCATGGGTCCACCCTAAGCCTGGATCCCGCGCTTCGTGCTCTCTACGCTGGCGCCATGACAGAGACGCGCTGTCCGTCACTGCTGTTCCTCCATGGAGCCGGAGGGCTCGACGAGGACCAGGCGCTCGCCCGGACCCTCGCCGATTCCGTGGGCGCGCACCTCGTGATGCCCCGACTGCCGGACACGGACATGACCGTCGAGGGATGGGCGGCGCCCATCCGCACGGCGCTGGCCGGACTGGATGCACAGGATCACGTCGTCGGGCACTCCTTCGGCGCCTCGATCCTTGTGACGGTCCTGGCAGAGTCGACGTGGCCGGTCTCCCGGGCCGCACTGCTGGGGATGCCGAACTGGAGCCCGGAAGGATGGGACGTCGAGGACTACGTCCCAGCGAGGACGCCACCTGCGGTGTCCCTCGAACTGCACCACTGCGCCGACGACTCCGTGGTCCTCTTGAGTCACCTCGCACTCAACGGCGCAGAGCTGCCCGGCGCCTCGCTGCGGACGCACGACACGGGCGGACACCAGTTCGACGGTCCCGCGCACGCACTTCTGCTCTGACGCTTCCGGTTGAGCCTGTCCGGCCTGAGGCCGCACGGGTACCGTGGACACATGGCACGCATCCTGCTCATCCACCACTCGCCCACGGAGTCGACGCAGCGGATCGCGGACGCCGCGATGAGCGCCGCGCAGATCCCGGAGCTCGAGGAGCTGGGGGACCTGGAGCTGATCGAGGTCGCCGCCCTGGAGCCGGACATCGACCAGGTGCTGGCGGCGGACGCCTACGTGCTGGGCACGACGGCGAACTTCGGCTACATCTCCGGTGCGCTCAAGCACTTCTTCGACACCGTCTACGACCACGTCCGCGAACCCACGGCCGGTCGCCCGTTCTCCTACTGGATCCACGGCGGCTACGACACGACCGGTGCGGAGAAGGCGATGGAGGCGATCACCACCGGCCTGGGATGGTCACTCGCTCAGCAGCCGGTCGTCTGGACCGGCGCCGTCGAGGACGAGCACCTGGAGCGGGTCCAGGAGATGACCGCGACCGTCATGGCGGCGACCGCGGACTGACAGCCTGCCGGGCCCCGACCGGACGGGCCCCAGAGTAGGCCCCTCCTCCTCGGGTTCCCTCAGCGCAGCACGACCGTGCGTCCGCCCTGGAGGATGATCCGGTGCTCGGCGTGCATGCGGACGGCATCCGTGAGGGCCGCGACCTCCGCGTCCTGGCCGTGGCGCTGCAGATCCGCAGGGCTGAAGGAGTGGTCGACCGGCGCGATGCGCTGGGAGATGATCGGGCCCTCGTCCAGGTCGCTGTTGACGTAGTGGGCTGTGGCGCCCACCATCTTGACGCCGCGCTCGAACGCCTGGTGGTAGGGCTTCGCCCCCTTGAAGCTGGGCAGGAACGAGTGGTGGATGTTGATGCAGCGGCCGGTCAGCTCTCGGCTGAGCTCCTCCGACAGCACCTGCATGTAGCGGGCGAGCACGACCAGCTCGGCACCCGTCTCGCGGACGATCTCGAGCAGGCGGGCCTCGGCCTCCGGCTTCGTGTCCTTCGTGACGGGGACGTGGTGGAAGGGCACCCCGTGCCATTCCACGAGCGACCGGTGGTCCGGGTGGTTGGACACGACCGCGACGATGTCGATCGGCAGGTGGCCGGCCTGCGTGCGGTAGAGCAGGTCGCGCAGGCAGTGCTCCCACTTCGAGACCATGAGCACGACGGGCATGCGCCGCCCCAGCGGCCGCAGGTCCAGGTCCATGTCGAACTCACCGGCGACCGCGTCGAGGTCCTCCCGCAGCCCCGCGACCGCGGGGGTGGCCTGGTCAGCGGCACTGTCCACGGCCTCGGCGGCGGTGTGCCCGGACCCGTCTGCAGACGGGAGGGTGAAGGCGAACCGGGCGAAAAACGTGCCGTGGACCGCGTCCTCGAAGGTCTTGGACTCCGTCACGTTGCCGCCGTGGCGAGCGAGCACGCGGCTGATCCCGGCCACGATGCCCGGCTGGTCTGTGCAGTGGAGGGTCACGACGAAGGAGGCGGGCACGGCGGCGGATGCGGACGACGAGGTCATGGGCACATTCAAGCACTGCCCCGGTTGGCCGATCCGCAGGGGGCTGGACTAGACTGGATCCCGGCTTCCCACGCGGCGTCATCTTGCGAACTCCCCCAGGGCCGAAAGGCAGCAAGGGTAAGTGAGCTCTGGCGGGTGCGTGGGAAGTCCTTTTTCGTGCCGATCACCTCGGAGGAGTCGACGATGACAGCACCCGAACAGCCGCACGCACCCGCGGATCGCCTGCCGGCAGAGCAGATCCCCGTGGGCGTCGAGGTGGAGCTGGGCTCGCACACCGTGACGGAGGAGGAGGTCCTGGCCTTCGGCCGCGACTGGGACCCGCAGTACTTCCACGTCGATGAGGACGCGGCGCGGGAATCCGACTTCGGCGGTCTCATCGCCAGCGGCATCCATACCTTGGCGGTCTACCAGCGCCTGAGCGTCACACAGGTGCTGACCGGATACGACATCGTCGCCGGCCGGCAACTGCGCGAGGTCCGCTTCCTGCGACCGGTGCGGCCCGGCGACACGCTCACCGGTTCCATGCGGGTCGAGCGGATCGACCCGGCGGTGAACGGGCGGGCGATGGGAGTGTCCTCCGGGCAGCTGGTGAACCAGCACGGCAAGCAGGTGCTCACCCTCGACGTGGACTTCGTGATCCGGTCGGAGACGTCGCCGGGACGGCAGTCGCGGCCATAGACTTCCGTCCATGCGGAAGATGATCACCACCGGACAGCAGGCACGCGCATGAGCGGCGGCCTGGTCGCCCTTCTGGACGATGTCGCGGCGATGGCCCGCATCGCGGCCGCCAGCGTCGACGACATCGCGGCCGGATCCGCGAGGGCAGGCGCCAAGGCCGCGGGCGTCATCATCGACGACGCGGCGGTGACCCCGCAGTACGTGACCGGGGTGAAGCCCGCCCGCGAGCTGCCCATGATCTGGCGGATCGCCCGCGGCTCGCTCATCAACAAGCTCCTCATCATCCTGCCCGTGCTGCTGCTCCTCAGCACATTCGCGCCGTGGATCCTGACCCCGCTCCTCATGCTGGGCGGCGCCTACCTCTCCTACGAGGGTGCGCACAAGGTGTGGGAGAAGCTGCGCGGGCGGCACGCCGAGCGCACGGACGAGCCCTCGCAGGTCAAGGGCAAGGAGGCCGAGGACACGGTGGTCCGCGGTGCGATCACGACGGACTTCATCCTCAGCTGCGAGATCATGGTCATCTCGCTCAACGAGGTCGCCGCGGAGTCGCTCATCGCACGGGCGATCATCCTCGTCGTCGTGGCGATCGGCATCACGGTGCTGGTCTACGGCGCGGTCGCCCTCATCGTGAAGATGGACGACGTGGGCCTCGCGATGACGAAGAGGGACAGCGCCGGCGCGCAGAAGGTGGGTCGCGGCCTCGTCGCGGCGATGCCGCGCGTGCTGGACGGCCTCGCCTTCATCGGCACGTTCGCGATGCTGTGGGTGGGCGGCCACATCCTGCTGGTGGGGCTCGCAGACCTGGGCGTCACCCTGCCGTACGACCTGGTCCACGCCCTCGAGGTCCCGCTGGCCGGCATAGCCGTGGTGGGCGGGCTGCTGGCGTGGCTGGTCAACACGCTGTGCTCGATGGTGCTGGGCTTCCTCGTGGGCTCCCTGGTCCTGGGCGTCATCAGCCTCACCCCCCTGGGGTCGAAGGGCCACTGACCCGCGGGTGGCCGTTGCACTGACCGCCGGCACCTGCAGAACCCACTCTCAGCACGTTCGCGTCATCCCCGACCACCCCTCTTCCCAACATATGCACGCATGCTAATATGTAGATGTGAAGGGAGGCGTCAGTGGCACACGACCATGATCACGGGGCGGCGACCAGCAGTCGGACCCGGCTGGCGATCGCCTTCGGCATCACCGCAGCGATCCTCGTCGCGCAGACGATCGGCGCCGTCCTCACCGGATCACTCGCCCTCCTCGTCGACACCGCTCACATGCTCACGGACGCCGGCGGCCTCCTCATGGCGCTCATCGCGGCGTCCCTCA
>DHCFD07801__coassemble_1695_pt1 | contig 11726 bp, 8 predicted proteins | sample DHCFD07801__metabat2_low_PE_026 | metagenome-assembled genome bin DHCFD07801 | reverse complement strand
CGATCGCGGACACGATCGCGAAGCCCAGCGAGCCGATGAGCAGGAGGCGGCGGCGCCCCACCGCGTCGCCCAGGCTGCCCATGGGCACCAGCAGCGCGGCCAGGACCAGCGGATACGCGTCGACGATCCACAGCAGCTGGGTGCCGGTGGGTGTGAGCGCCGCGGAGATCCCGGGGATCGCGAAGGACAGCACCGTGTTGTCCACCGCCACCAGGAGCACCGGCAGCATGAGGACGGCCAGCGCCGCCCAACGGCGGGGCGCGCTCAGGCGGGACTGGGTGGTGGGGAGGAAGAGCGTCGTCACGGGAGTGCTCCGGTCGAAGGTGGGATTCTGCACCGTCGACCATACCGTCCAGCCGGTACAGTAAGGGCGTCGAGAAGTGTGAGGATGACCGCAGCGGGCGTGGGGTCTCCGATAGGGTCGCTCCCATGACGACGGCTCGCGAAGGACTGCTGGACGCGTTCGAGGACCTGCTCATCGACGGCGGCGAGCGCTCGACGACGCTGGACGCCGTCGCCGCACGCGCCCAGGTGTCCAAGGGCGGGCTGCTCTACCACTTCCCCTCGAAGAACGCGCTGGTCGACGGGCTCGTGGAGCGTCTGCAGGAGCGCACGGACCAGGACTCGGCGACGATGCGGGATGCCCCGGAGGGCGCGGCCGCGTACTACGTGACGTCCTCCGCCGAGGTCGACTCCCCGTTCGACCGCACGTTCCTGGCCGTGTTCCGCCTGGCGATGAGCGCGGAGGAGAGCGCGACCCGCGCCATCCAGCGCATCCGCGGGCAGTGGTTGGAGCTCATCCGGGAGGATCTGCACGACGACGACCTCGCGATGGCGGTCCTGCTCATGGGCGACGGGTTGTACTACAACGCGTCACTGGCCTCGGCGGGGCTGTCCGAGGCCCCGGAGACGGAGGCGTCACTGCTGCGCGCGCTCGAGCGGCTGCGGCAACGCGGCGAAGCCCCCGCGGAATGATCCCGCGGGGGCCTCGCCGATCAGCGCTTCTCAGCGCCCGATCACGACTCAGTGCTCGAAAGTGGCTCAGTACTCGATGACGACGCGGCCGTCGATCTTGCCGTGGCGCATCTCGTCGAACACCGCGTTGATGTCCTCGAGCGGACGCTTGGAGAACGTGGGCTTGATCTTGCCCGCCGCGTAGAACTCGAGCGCCTCGACCATGTCCTGTCGCGTGCCCACGATCGACCCGCGGATCGTGAGGCCCTTGAGGACGACGTCGAAGATGGGGGCGGGGAACTCACCCGGGGGCAGACCGTTGAACACGATCGTGCCGCCGCGCCGGGTCATCCCGATCGCCTGGCCGAACGCGTCCTTGTGGACCGCTGTCACGAGCACGCCGTGGGCACCGCCCACGGCCTCCTGGACCGCGCTGGCAGGGTCGCCGTCCATGGCGTTGACGACGACCTCGGCGCCGTGCTTCTTCGCGAGCGCCAGCTTGTCGTCCGCGATGTCCACCGCGACGACGCGCATGCCCATCGCGACCGCGTACTGGACCGCGATGTGGCCCAGCCCGCCGATGCCGGAGATGACGACCCACTGGCCGGGACGCACCTCCGTGCGCTTGAGGCCCTTGTAGACGGTCACGCCGGCGCAGAGGACCGGGGCGATCTCATAGGGGTCGGACCCCTCCGGGATGATCGCGGCGTACGTCGCGTCGACCAGCATGTACTGGCCGAACGAGCCGTCCGTCGAGTAGCCGCCGTTCTGCTGCTGCTCGCAGAGCGTCTCCCAGCCCTGGCGGCAGTGCTCGCACTCGCCGCAGGCCGTCCACAGCCAGGCGTTGCCGACCATCTGGCCGACGCTCACGTTCGTGACGCCCTCGCCCACCTCCTCGACGATGCCCACGCCCTCGTGGCCGGGGACCAGTGGGAGCTTGGGCTTGACGGGCCAGTCGCCCTCGAGCGCGTGGAGGTCCGTGTGGCAGACGCCGGAAGCGATGAGCTTCACCAGCGCCTGACCGGGTCCGGGGGTGGGCTTGTCGTAGTCGCCCACGGTCATCTCGTGGCCGAACTGCTCGACGATCGCTGCCTGCATCGTAGTCATGATGTGTCTCCTTCGGTGGGGCGGCCTCGGCTCTGAGGCACGCTCGTGTGGTGGTGGATCTGTGTGCTGTCGACCCGGTTTCGGGACAGCGCAGGGCCGGGCGGAGGACCGCCCGGCCCTGTCCGACGTGGTTCGAGGTGGGTGATCGGCCGTCGGGAACCGATCCGCGATCAGTGGATCAGAAGAAGCCCAGAGCGTTGTCGCTGTAGCTCACCAGAAGGTTCTTCGTCTGCTGGTAGTGGTCGAGCATCATCTTGTGGTTCTCACGTCCGATGCCCGAGGACTTGTAGCCGCCGAACGCTGCATGCGCCGGGTAGGCGTGGTAGTTGTTCACCCAGACGCGACCGGCCTGGATCTGACGGCCGGCGCGGTAGGCGGTCGTGCCGTTGCGCGACCAGACGCCCGATCCCAGTCCGTAGAGGGTGTCGTTCGCGATCGTCATCGCGTCGTCGAAGTCCGTGAACTGCGTCGTCGCGACGACGGGGCCGAAGATCTCCTCCTGGAAGATCCGCATGTCGTTCTGGCCCTCGAAGACGGTGGGCGTCACGTAGTACCCGCCGGACAGGTCGCCGCCCAGATCCGCGGCCTCGCCGCCGATCAGGACCTTCGCACCCTCCTGCTTGCCGATGTCGATGTACGACATGATCTTCTCGAACTGGTCGTTCGATGCCTGGGCGCCGATCTGGGTGTCCGTGTCCAGGGGGTTGCCCTGCTTCGTCGCCCGCACCCGCTCCAGCGCGTCCGCCATGAAGCCGTCGTACATGCTCGACTGGATGAGCGCGCGCGACGGGCAGGTGCAGACCTCGCCCTGGTTGAGGCTGAACATCGCGTAGCCCTCGAGCGCCTTGTCGTAGAACGCGTCCTTCTCCTGCGCGATGTCCGCGAAGAAGATGTTGGGGCTCTTGCCGCCCAGCTCCAGCGTCACCGGGATGATGTTCTGCGATGCGTACTGCATGATGAGGCGACCCGTCGTCGTCTCACCGGTGAACGCGATCTTGGAGATCCGCTTGTTCGAGGCCAGCGGCTTGCCGGCCTCCGCGCCGAACCCGTTGACGATGTTGACCACGCCGGGCGGGAGGATGTCCGCCAGCAGCTCGATGAGGACGAGGATCGACACCGGTGTCTGCTCCGCCGGCTTGAGGACGACGCAGTTGCCTGCGGCCAGCGCCGGCGCCAGCTTCCAGACGCCCATGAGGATGGGGAAGTTCCACGGGATGATCTGGCCCACGACGCCCAGCGGCTCGTGGAAGTGGTAGGCGACGGTGTCCTCGTCGATCTGGGAGAGGCCGCCCTCCTGGGCCCGGATCGTGCCCGCGAAGTAGCGGAAGTGGTCGACGGCCAGCGGCAGGTCCGCCGCGAGCGGCTCGCGGATCGCCTTGCCGTTGTCCCACGTCTCTGCGACCGCGAGCATCTCGAGGTTCTCCTCGATCCGGTCCGCGATCTTGTTGAGCAGGACCGCGCGCTCGGCGGGGGTGGTCTTGTTCCAGGTGGGCGCGGCCTTGTGGGCGGCGTCCAGGGCGACCTCGATGTCCTCGGCGGTCGAGCGGGCGACCTCGGTGAAGACCTTGCCCGTGACGGGGGTGATGTTCTCGAAGTACTCGCCCTTGACCGGAGGCACCCATTCGCCGCCGATCCAGTTGTCGTACCGCGGCTTGAACTCGACGAGGGCCCCAGAGGTTCCGGGCTGTGCGTAGACGGCCATCGCTGTCTCCTTCTTCTGCACGTCAGTGTGCGTCCGATCGCCCCGGCCGGGTGTGCGGCTGACGGATCCCGATGTCCGACACCGTCCCGCCGGGCTGTGGCTCCAGCCTAGGACGAGCCCCGTTGCACGAACGTTGCGCAGATCACAAATGACGTTGCGGGGCGGGCGGGACGGGCGCAACGGCGTGCGGGCAACCGCACCGGTGACCGGGCAGCCGCAACGGCGGGCGTTGTGGGAGAGCGTCAGCCCGCCGCGTTCTCCGCGTCGATCGCATCGAGGCGGGCGACGGCGGCGGCTCGGCGCACGTCGTCGGCCGGCAGCAGCCGCAGTGCCAGCATCCACGCGTCCTGGTCGTCCTGGGCGTCCTGCCGGCGCAGGTACGTCCAGAGGAGGTCGTGGTCCGCGAACTGGAGGACCGCCTCACGCAGGGAGGTCGCCAGGGCGGTGCGGATGCCCTCGATCTCCGGCGCGGTCGACGACGGCAGCACGCGCCCGCGACACAGCCGCACGGCCGTCTCGACATTGCCGTCGGTCAGGGCATCGTGGGCGGCCCGCGCGTCCGTGAGCGGCGCGCGTTCCCGGCCCTGTGCCCCCACCAGCCGGTAGGGCCGCGACGCCAGCTCGACGTCGCCTCCCGTGGCCTCGCCCAGCACCCGCCGCAGCCGGTGCATCTCGACCCGCACGGTCGCGGCCTCGGGCGCCTCCTCGTAGGCCATCTCGCCCAGCTGCGGCCCGGTGAGGCCGTCATCGTGCCAGTCGAGGAGGGTGAGGATCTCCGCGTGCCGCAGCCCGATCTGCCGCTCGCGCCCGTCGCGGGTCACCGTGGGCGCACCCGATCCGGTCACCCGCACGACGGGACGCGCGGCGGCGGGTTCCGGTCCGAGGCTGTCGGGGCCCGCGCTCTCAGCGCCAGGACCCGTCGGCCCCACGTCTCCCCCCGCCGAGGCCCCGGTCGCCCGGGCGGTGACCCCGGCCTCGGCGTCGGTTCCGACCGACAGCGGGTGGTGGGCCGGCACAGCATCGTCCGCCGGCGTCAGGTGGCCGCCTGCGGCCGCTGACCTCGGACCGTCGCCGAACGACACGCCGCTGAAGACGGTGGTCGTGGTGTCCGGGGCCGGGCTCGGCTGGGCGAGCTCGGACTCGATCGCGGCCGCAGCTGCGGTGAGGAGTGGGAGGCTGAGCGGCGAGACGGCCTCGTCGCCGCCGGTGATGTCGAGGACGCCCATGAGAGCGCGGGTGTGCGGGTCGACCAGCGGCACGGCGGTGCAGCTCCACTCGCGGACGACGGGAGAGAAGTGCTCGGCCTGGGCGACGGAGGCCGGCGCCCCGGTCGCGACGACGATCCCCGGCGCCGAGGTCCCCATCGCCGTCTCCGACCAGTCCGCACCCACTGCGAAGCCCATCGATTCGGTGCGCCGCAGCGACTGGTGATCGCCCTCGACCCAGAGCAGGCGGCCCTGCGCGTCGCCGATCGCGACGACCAGGCCCGTGTCCCGCGCCGGCTCGATGAGGAGGCGGCGGACGATGGGGAGGGCGCGGGCCAGCGGGCCCTCCGTGCGCAGGCGACGGAGCTCGTCCGTGTCGAGTCCCACCTGCGCGCTGTCGCGGCCGGTGGGCGGCAGGGCGCTGAGAGAGCGCTGCCACGAGTCCGAGACGATGCGGCGGACCGCCTCCAGCGCCGTGTCCTCCTGGGACTGGGAGAGCGTGCTGAACGCGCGCGTGACGACGCGCTGGTACTCGCGGGCGAGAACGCTCTCGCCCGCCGCGCGTGACGTCTGCATGGTGCGGCGGCCTTTCACACGGTCCTCGTCGACCAGTCCTGCGGCCGGCTGGAACCGACCCGTTCCTGCGAAGACTAGTCGACTTCCGTGTGGCGTTCCACGGGTGGTTCGATGGGTGGCCTGTTGGGTGGTCGACGGGTGGGCTGCGGGTGGGCGGCGGGTGGGCGCGGTCACCGCGCGGGGTCGCGCCTCCGGTCCGCCGCATCGCGCAGTCGCGTGAGCAGCGGGGTCGCACGGTACGGCACCATGTGCCGCATGACGAGGAAGGTGCGCGTGCGCTTGACCCCGGGGATCGCGAGGATCCGTCCGGCGATGCGGTAGAGGTCGTCCGCATCCTGCGCGACCACCTGGATGAGTGTGTCGCCGGGGCCCGTGACGCCCAGGACCTCGAGGACCTCGGGCACCTGGGCCAGGGCCTCGCCCACCTCGTCGAGCCGACGCTGCTTGAGGTTCGCGAGGACGTAGGCGCGCATCGGGTAACCCAGCGCCGCGGGGTCGATGCGGTGGTCGACCGCGTGGAGGGACTCGGCCTCGAGCCGGTTGACCCGCGCGTGTGCGGTGTTCCGCGCGACGGACAGCCGGTGCGCCAGGCCGGCGATCGTCGCGCGCGGGTCCTTCACGAGCTCCAGGAGGAGCCGGGCGTCGAGCGCGTCGGCCAATACTTTTTCGCGTGCCATTCGGACGGGCTCCTCTCTCCACCGCAGCCGTTGCAGCGATGCGCCGATTTCATCACTTCGAGCGCATATGCGGTCCGACGAATTGAGCATATCGATCAATCTTTGTGTCTGCACTTGAGCGTTGTGATCTGGCCTGGTTGTGTCTGTCTCACGCGGCGCCATCCTCGCCGCAGTGCGCACGACAGATCCGTCGGCAGCAGCTCCGGGACAGCTCGTCGTCCCTGTCGGCACAACCGCCGACAGCCGCAGTGGCCGGTCCGCCGACCCGGTGCATCATCCCCGCCACCGGGCCGGCCCCACACTCGCGATCCCCTGTGCCCGGGGCTTCACCACCCCGGGCGCGCTCGGGGCTCCACCCTCCCGGATGTCCGGGAGGAGCCGGTCCCACACACCCCAGCCAGACGGAGGCCACCGTGCATGCGCAGTCCGCAGTCCTCGACGAGATCCAGCGCCGCGTGCTCTGGCTGTCGACGTCGATCATCCACCACGCCAACCGCGTGCGCCCCAACGAGTCCGGCCTCAAAGTGGGAGGCCACCAGGCCTCCTGCGCCTCGATCTCGACGATCATGACCGCCCTGTGGTTCACGACCCTCACACGCGACGACCGCGTGAGCGTCAAGCCCCACGCCGGACCCGTCTGGCACGCGATCAACCACCTGCTGGGCGACCTTGACGAAGCGCACCTCACGACCCTGCGCCAGTACGGCGGGCTCCAGTCGTACCCCAGCCGGACGAAGGACCCGGTCCCTGCCGACTACTCGACCGGCTCCGTGGGCATCGGCGCGACCGCTCCCATCTGGGGTGCGGTGGCGCGCCGCTACGTCGACACGGTGCTGCGTCCCGTGGGCGGAGGCCGCCAGTACTCACTCGTGGGTGACGCAGAGCTGGACGAAGGCGCAGTGTGGGAGGCCGTCGTCGACCCGGAGGTCAAACACCTGGGCGAGATCGTGTGGATCATCGACCTCAACCGCCAGTCGCTGGACCGCGTCGTTCCGGACATCGCCGCCGGACGCATCGAGTCCATGTTCGAAGCCGCGGGCTGGCAGGTCATCACCGTGCGGTGGGGGCGCCTGCTCGAGGAGCTGTTCGCCCGACCCGGCGGAGGACACCTGCGCGACCGGATCGTCGCGATGTCGAACCCCGAGTACCAGCGGCTGCTCCGCTGCGATGCGGACGAGCTCCGCGAGCGCCTGCCCGGCACGGGCGACGGCGCGGAAGCGCTGCGCGAGCTCATCGCGGGCCTCGACGACGAGACGCTGCTGGCTGCGATCCGCAATCTGGGCGGGCACGACATCCCCACCCTGCTGGATGCCTTCGCCCGCATCGACGACACACGCCCCACCGCGGTCATCGCGTACACGATCAAGGGGCACGGACTCCCCAGCTCGGGGCATCCGCAGAACCACTCCGCGCTGCTGAGCCAGGAGGAGTACGAGGAGCTGGCGCGTCAACACGGGCAGGACCCGACCGCACCGTGGTCCCGCTTCGAAGAGGGCACGGAGGCCGGGGATCTCGTCGCACGCGCCGCGGAGCGGCTGCGCAGACCCGAGTTCCCGCGCGCAGCCGAACCTGCGCTCACCCTCGACCTGGGCCGCGCCCACCGCGGGACGTCCTCCACGCAGGCGGCACTGGGCCGCGCACTCATGGACCTGAGCCGCCAGTCGCCGGAGACGGCCCGGCGCGTCGTGACCGTGAGCCCCGACGTGTCGTCGACGACGAACCTGGGCGGCTGGGTCAACAAGGTGGGTGCATGGAGTGCGTCTCAGGCGCCCAACTGGTTCGCGGACGACCGCGAGACGATCCTCCACTGGAACGAGTCCGCCCACGGCCAGCACATGGAGCTGGGGATCGCGGAGACGAACCTCGTGGGACTGCTGGGCGAACTGGGCGCGACGTGGAGCCGGTGGGGCGAACCGCTCTATCCGATCGGCGTCCTGTACGACCCGTTCGTGAACCGCGCGCTGGAACCCTGGACGTTCGGCATGTACGCGGGCGGTCAGTCCATCCTGGTGGGCACGCCTTCGGGCGTGACGCTCGCGCCCGAAGGCGGCGCCCATCAGTCGATCACGACGCCGTCGACCGGGATCGAGGTACCGGGGCTGCTGGCGTACGAGCCCGCTTTCGCGCAGGACCTCGAATGGGTCCTCCTGCACGCGATCTCACGGCTGGGGAGACCGGATGGGTCGTCCTCGTACCTGCGTCTGTCGACTCGGGGCATCGACCAGTCACTGGCGGCGGTGCCCGAGGACCCCGCGGCACGGGCACGCAGGCGAGAGCAGGCAGTGGCCGGCGGGTATCTCCTGCGTGCAGCGGAGGATCCACAGGTCACGCTCGTGGGCATGGGCGCGATGCTGCCGGAGGTCCTGGCCGCCGCCGACCGCCTGGAGCAGCAGGGCACGCCCGTAGATGTCGTCTGCCTCACGAGCCCCGGGCTGGTGTTCCGCGCACTCCAGGCGTCACGCCGGTCCGGAGTCACCGCAGAGAACGGGTGGATCCTCGACCAGGTGTTCCCGGCCTCGCGCGCCCGGCCGATGGTGACGGTGCTGGACGGGCACCCGCACTCACTGTCGTTCCTCGCGACGATCAATCGCGTCGACCACATCGCGCTGGGCGTCAGCGAGTTCGGCCAGTCTGGCGACATCGCGGACGTCCACCGACACCACGGCATCGATGCGGACGCGATCGTGCGGGCCGCCCTCGACGCCGCACGGAGGTGAGGGAGCCGGCGGTCGTGTGACGGCTGCTGTGGGGCCGGCGGAGCCGGGACCGGGGTTCGAGACCGGTGACGCCGGGACCGGGATCCGCAGACTGGCCCGGCCCCGGCCTCGGCGGCGGTGTCAGTCGTCGAGGACGTGCGCCCGCATCGCGGCACCGACGGCGCGCATGTGGTCTTCGACGGCGACCCGCACCGGGGTGGGGCCGGCGTCCGCGTCCGGTGACCACTGGGCGAGCACCGCGTAGGACAGGGCTGCGGCGGGACCGGTGACGAGGCCGGCATCGGCGCGGACTCCCGCGTCGTGGCCGGTCTTGTGGCGCAGCAGCACCCCGCCGTCCGAGTCTCGGTGCGCCAGAGGGTCGAGGTGGAGACCGCCCGCCGCCATCGATGTGTCCGCGCCGGCGGCGAGCAGGTCGAGCGCGCGGGCGGAGACGGTCGGCGAGACGGCTTCCCCGGCGTGGAGAAGGGCGAAGAGACGGGCCAGTTCGCGAGCGGTGCCACAGGAGGGCGCCCACGGGTGCTGGGGTCCGCGGTCGTCGCGGATCACGTCGAGGAACGCGGTCTGCACGAGCCCGAGGCCGTCTCCCATCGCGCGCACCGCGTCCAGTCCGCAGAGGTCGGCCAGCGCGTTCGTGGCGAGGTTGTCGCTCACCGCGGCGACTAGCAGGCACGCATCCTCGACGGTGACGGTGCGGTCGCGGAAGAGGTGGAGGAGGCCGGAGTCGGCGACCTCGTGGGCGGGGGCGATGGGCAGGGGCGCGGCCAGGTCGAGCTCGCCGGCCTCTGTCTGCTTCAGGACCTCGAGGAGGAGTAGGACCTTGCCCATGCTGGCGGTGGGCAGCTGGCGGTCCGCGTCATGGGTGAGCGTGTGGCCACCGACGGAGGTGGGGTGGGTGGGGTCGGACCGGCGGCTCATGCCCCTCAGTATTGCGCAGGAGGCGGATTCCCTCACGTGAACGGTGTGTCGCCTCGCGCAGGTAAGTCGCCCACTGACGCCGGTGGGTCGCCTCACGGAGGTCAGTGTCCGTCCAGCGCGCGATGACAGTGTGGAGGGAGATATGTTTTCCGACCCGGAGGTGGACCATGCCCAAGGCCGTGACGCTCATCCGTTCACAGCAGCTGTCCGATGCGGCCGAGTACGCGTATGCCGCAACCGCACCCGCAGAGTCCCGTCTGATCTTCCTCGCCGGGTCGTGCCCGCTGAACCAGGACGGGACCACGCACGGCGAAGGAGACTATGCGGCGCAGGCCGCCAAGTGCGTCGAGAACATGACCGTCGCCCTCCGCGAGGCCGGTTGCGCGATCGAGGATGTCATCGCCACGCGCGTGCTCGTCGCGTCGTCCTCGCAGGCCGACCTCGTGCAGGCGTGGGAAGTGGTCCGCGACGCCTTCGGCGACCACGACCCGCCGAGCACCCTGCTGGGAGTCGCCGCACTGGGATACGACCATCAGCTCGTGGAGATCGAAGCCACGGCGGCGGTACTCGACTGAACGCAGAGCCGTCAGCTGGCCACGCAGCCAGCCGACGGATTCGCGCATCCGACATGCCCGATCTCACGGGTGCTCCCAGAGGCGGTTCGATCTACCTTCCCGCTCTATCGAAGGCCAGCGGCACTTCGTTCGATCGTCCCGGCCGCAATCATCCAGATCTATCGGCGCGTCCGCGGATCGTCGTCTCCGCCGATCACCCTGTTCGCTGCCCGTCGGGCCTTTCGAATCTTGTCTTCATGCTTCGATCCGGCGGCTCTCCTCGCCGCGTCCTCGGCCCGGTCAAGGACCTGCCGGCCCTTGTCTCCCCGCAGCGCGCGGCGCAACCCTCGCATGATGTCTCCTGCACCCATGTGTTCCCCTCCGCCTGTGATGTGGAGGAGACACTATCTGCGGAGCCTGCGGCGATGCGGTGAGACGGCTGTAGAGATGACGAGTGCACTCCACCGCCAGACGGGAGAGGACATCCGGCACAGACGGTGCCGGACACGAAAAAGACCCCTACGATCCGCACCGGAATGCAGATCGTAGGAGTCCAGGGGGTTGTGGAGATGGCGGGAATCGAACCCGCGTCCGTCGACGAATCGCCGGGTCTTCTCCGGGCGCAGTCCGTGAAGAGTTTCTTAGGTCCTGGCCACCGCACGAACACGTAGACCAACGGACGGAGTCGAGTGAGAGTCCCGCACGCACCCCCGACATGTGCGTGCAGCAGTGGCTTCCTAGCTGACGCCAGGATCCGGAGCGGAAGCTACCCCGGGCTGACGGATTCGCTCAGCTCGCTATCAGGCAGCGAGGGCGAAATCGGTGCGAGTCTTGGATTCAGCACCTATTGGTTTGCAGAGGACATTAACGAGTTGACTCTGCGTTCTCGGCCCGCTTCTCCCAGCTCAACAGCCGGCGTCGAAACCGATCATCCCCCTATTCAGTTGCCATCGGCCCCACTGCGTGGAGCCTGACACCCTCCGGTCTGATCCAGACCAGAACCGGAAGAACCACTGTACACCTCCAACACCGCGCGGGCCATTCGCATTCCCGCTCGTCGCGTCATGTCAGAGTCTGGTCGACGCGCTCACGGTCGGCCGCCGTCGGTCAGCGCCGCCGCAGGTTCGACTTCATCGCCCGCTCGGCCTCGCGCTTGTCCTGCTTCTCGCGCAGAGCCTGCCGCTTGTCCCAGTCCTTCTTGCCCTTCGCGATCGCGATCTCGACCTTGACCCGCGACCCGTCGAAGTACAGTTCCAGCGGAACGAGCGTCTTGCCGGACTCCTTGATCTTCTGCGAGATCTTGAGGATCTCCTGCTTGT
>DHCFD07801__coassemble_1693_pt1 | contig 11752 bp, 10 predicted proteins | sample DHCFD07801__metabat2_low_PE_026 | metagenome-assembled genome bin DHCFD07801 | reverse complement strand
CGTCATCGTCACCTCCCGCCCGGAGCTCATCCCCGCAGTCGTCGCCCTCGTCGCGCACCCGGACGACGAGCGCTACCAGCCCCTGTTCGGCCGCACCGTCGTGTCCCCGCTGTTCGGCGTCGAGGTCGAGGTCCGCGCCCACGGACTGGCGAAGGCGGACAAGGGCACCGGCATCGCGATGGTCTGCACCTTCGGCGACCTCACGGACGTGACGTGGTGGCGCGAGCTGGACCTCCCCACCCGCGCGGTCGTGACCCGCGACGGCCGACTGGCGCAGGAGACGCCCGCGTGGATCGCGGACTCCCCCGCCGCGGGCGCCGCCAAGGCCTACGAGGCTCTGGCGGGCAAGACCACCTTCACGGCCCGCAAGGACATCGCGGACATGCTGCGCGAGTCCGGCGATCTGCTGGCGGAGCCGGAGCCCATCACCCATCCGGTGCCGTTCTTCGAGAAGGGCGACAAGCCGCTCGAGGTCGTCACCTCCCGCCAGTGGTACATCCGAAACGGCGGCCGCTCCGCGGACCTGCGCGATGAGCTCATCGCCCGCGGCCGCGAGCTCGAGTGGCATCCGTCGTTCATGCGGTCGCGCTACGAGAACTGGGTCGAGGGCCTCAACGGAGACTGGCTGGTGTCCCGCCAGCGCCACTTCGGTGTCGCGATCCCCCTGTGGTACCGCCTCGACGAGGACGGCACCCCGGACTACGACGCGCCGATCGTCCCGGACGACGCCCAGCTGCCGGTCGATCCCCTGGCCACCGCGCCGGCCGGATACGACGAGGCGCAGCGCGACCAGCCCGGCGGCTTCACCGCGGACCCGGACGTGCTGGACACGTGGGCGACGTCCTCACTCACCCCGCAGCTGGTGAGCGGTTGGACGCGTGACGAGGAGCTCTTCGCGAACGTGTTCCCCATGGACCTGCGGCCGCAGGGCCACGACATCATCCGCACGTGGCTGTTCTCCACCGTCGTGCGCGCGCACTCCCTCAACGACTCCGTCCCGTGGACGCGCACCGCGCTGTCCGGCTGGATCCTCGATCCTGACCGCAAGAAGATGTCGAAGTCGAAGGGCAACGTGGTCGTGCCCAGCGACATCCTGGCGGAGCAGAAGCCCGGCTTCGGCCCGGACGCGGTCCGGTACTGGGCCGCCAGCGCCAAGTTCGGTGCGGACACGGCCTACGACACGCAGCAGATGCAGATCGGCCGCCGTCTGGCGATGAAGCTGCTGAACGCCTCGAAGTTCGCCCTGGCGCAGGGCGTCCACGCCGGTCACGTGGGACGCGACGACCTCATCACGCACCCGCTGGACAAGTCCGTCATGGCGGCCCTGCAGTCCGTCGTGGCGGATGCAGGCCGGCACATGGACGAGTACAACGGCGCGCAGGCGCTGCGGGTCGTCGAGTCGTTCTTCTGGGACTTCACGGACGACTACGTCGAACTCGTGAAGGACCGGTCCTACGGCGCGCAGGGAGAGGCGGCGCAGCAGTCCGCGCACGCGACGCTCGCGACCGCACTGGACGCACTCCTGCGCCTGTTCGCCCCGTTCCTGCCGTTCGTGACGGAGGAGGTCTGGTCGTGGTGGCGCGAGGGCTCGATCCACCGTGCCCAGTGGCCCACGGCGCAGCAGGTCCAGGAGCCCACCGACCGTCTGGAGCTCGTCGCCTCCGCCCTCACGAAGCTGCGGCAGACGAAGACGGAGGCGAAGGTCTCCCAGAAGACGCGGATCACGCGCGCGGTGCTGCACGCACCGGCGGACGTGCTGGAGGCGGTCGAAGCGGCGCGCGCGGACCTGCTGGCCGCAGGCCGCGTCGATGAGCTGGTCACACAGGTGTGGGAGGACGCGACCGCACTGTCGCCCGGTGCGGATGAGGCCGGTGCCGAGTCCGCCGTGCACGTCACGGACGTCGCCTTCGAGACCGTCGACGCCTGAGGGATCGCCGGGAATCGTGGCAGATCTGCACCACGAGGTCCGTTCCGGCTGAGTCACCGCGGTCTACTGTGGGGTGGTGCGGACGCGAGCGTCCGCACCACCCCACAGCCGTCCCCAGCGCCGCACCAGCGGCTCCGACAGAACAGGTGACTCATGAGATCCGAACTCTTCGCCAAGCGCAACGCGGAGATCCAGTCGACCGAACGCTGGACGCTGCAGTCCCAGAAGATGCTGCGCACCGTCATCACCCCGCAGGCCCCGATCGTCGCGACGAAGGGCGCGATGGTCGCGTACCAGGGTGCCGTGCAGTTCAAGCACCAGGGGTCCGGCTCCGTGGGCAACTTCCTCAAGAAGCAGGTGTCCGGCGAGGACACCCCGATGATGCGTGCCGAGGGCCAGGGCGAGGTCTTCTTCGCCCGCAACGCGGCGAACATCTTCATGATGCAGCTCGAGGGACCCCAGGACGCGCTGAGCGTGAACTCATCCTCATTGCTGGCCTTCGACCCGTCCCTCGATCAGGACATCCGCCGCGTCAAGGGCCTGGGCGCCATGGCATCCGGCACCGGCCTGTTCAACGTCGTCCTGTCCGGGCAGGGCATGGCCGCACTCGCATGCCAGGGCGACCCCCTGGTGCTCGACTGCTCGCAGCAGCCCACGTTCGTCGACCCGCAGGCGGCCGTCTGCTGGTCGGCAGGCCTCGCACCGGACATCCACACGGACGTGTCCCTGGGCTCCTTCATGGGGCGCGGCTCCGGCGAGTCCGTCCAGATGAAGTTCCACGGACCCGGCTTCGTCGTCGTCCAGCCCTCGGAGCTCTGACGCTCCCCCGACGCACGGAACGGCTCCCGCACCTTCTGGTGCGGGAGCCGTTTCGCTGATGTCCGGGCCCGAGGCTCCGGGTCAGGCGCTCTTGCGGCGCGAGGCGCTGCGACCGGTCGCCGTCTGATCCTTGGGGACCAGCGTGGGGGCCACGTTGTCGTCGACGACCGCCTTCGTCACGACGACGCGGTCGACGTCGTCGCGGGAGGGGATGTCGAACATGACGGGCTGCAGGACCTCTTCCATGATCGAGCGGAGGCCGCGTGCACCGGTGCCGCGCAGCAGCGCCAGATCCGCGATCGCCTCCAGCGCGTCCTGCTCGAAGACGAGCTCCACGCCGTCGTAGCGGAACATCCGCTGATACTGCTTGACGAGGGCGTTCTTGGGCTCGCTGAGGATCTGCATGAGCGCCTCGCGGTCCAGGTTGCCCACAGCCGCGATGACGGGCAGGCGTCCGATGAACTCCGGGATGAGGCCGAACTTGTGGAGGTCCTCCGGCTGCAGGTCCTCGAACGGATCCTGCACGTCCTCTGCGGAGTGCAGCAGGGCGCCGAAGCCGATCCCGTGCTTGCCCTTGCGGGAGGAGATGATCTCGTCGAGACCCGCGAAGGCGCCGGCGACGATGAAGAGGATGTTCGTCGTGTCGATCGAGAGGAACTCCTGGTGCGGGTGCTTCCGACCGCCCTGCGGCGGGACCGCCGCCTCCGTGCCCTCGAGGATCTTGAGCAGCGCCTGCTGGACGCCTTCGCCGGACACGTCGCGCGTGATCGACGGGTTCTCCGACTTGCGGGCGATCTTGTCGATCTCGTCGATGTAGATGATGCCGCGCTGGGCCCGCTCGATGTCGAAGTCCGCGGCCTGGATGAGCTTGAGGAGGATGTTCTCCACGTCCTCGCCCACGTAGCCGGCCTCCGTCAGCGCGGTCGCATCGACCGCGGCGAAGGGGACGTCCAGCTTCTTCGCCAGCGTCTGGGCCAGGTACGTCTTGCCGGAGCCGGTGGGGCCCACCATGAGGATGTTCGACTTCGCGATCTCCACGCCGTCCTCGTCCTGCTGCGCGGAGTCCTGGCTGCGGATCCGCTTGTAGTGGTTGTAGACGGCCACGGCCAGCGCGCGCTTCGCGGGGTCCTGCCCCACGACGTACTCCTCGAGGAAGTCGAAGATCTCACGGGGCTTGGGCAGCTCGACCGGTTCGCCGGACTCCGCCACCGCCGCGTTGAGCTCCTCCTCGATGATCTCGTTGCAGAGGCCGATGCACTCGTCGCAGATGTACACGCCGGGACCCGCGATGAGCTTGCGGACCTGCTTCTGCGACTTCCCGCAGAAATTGCACTTGAGGAGGTCAGCTCCCTCTGCACTGCGCGCCACTGTCCCACCTTCCCCAGGAGCGCGCTCCCAGCGCGCAGCCCCTTAGAACATTCGTCTGCTCAAGCATCCCACACCGGACGGACACGGCGGCCCAGGAGGCCACAGGCGTGTCACCGCACCTGCGTCGCCCCTGGGCCGCCGCATTCCGGATCCGACAATCGGATCAGGCCTGACGGACCGCCTTGCGGGAGGTCAGCACCTGGTCGACCAGGCCGTAGTCCTTCGCCTGCTCCGCCGTGAGGAACAGGTCGCGCTCGATGTCGCGGGACACCTGCTCCGGCGTCTTGTTCGAGTGCGAGGAGAGGGTGTTCTCCAGCCACTCGCGCATGCGCAGCACCTCGTTCGCCTGGATCTCGATGTCGGAGGCCTGGCCCTGGCCCTGCCCCTGCATCGACGGCTGGTGGATGAGGATCCGCGCGTTGGGCAGCGCGAGGCGCTTGCCCGGCGCACCGGCGGCCAGGAGGACCGCGGCGGCGGAGGCCGCCTGGCCCAGGCAGACCGTCTGGATCTCCGGCTTCACGTACTGCATCGTGTCGTAGATCGCGGTCAGCGCGGTGAACGAGCCGCCCGGCGAGTTGATGTACAGCGTGATGTCGCGGTCGGGGTCCTGCGACTCGAGGACCAGCAGCTGGGCCATCACGTCGTCCGCGCTCGTGTCGTCGACCTGGACGCCCAGGAAGATGACGCGGTCGTCGAACAGCTTGGTGTACGGGTCCTGGCGCTTGAAGCCGTAGGGGGTCCGCTCCTCGAACTGCGGCATGACGTAGCGGGAGGAGGGCATCGGGCCGGCGGTACCCCAGGGGGTGTGGTTCATCATGAGTCCTTCAGTGTTCCCTTCTGCTCCGACGATCACGCGCCGGGTGCCCCGTTCGTCAGATCCTTCGCACTCTGCACGACGCCGTCGATGAAGCCGTACTCCTGGGCCTCCTCCGCCGTGAACCAGTGGTCGCGGTCGTTGTCCTCGAGGATCTTCTCGACCGGCTGCCCGGTCTGCTCCGCAGTCAGCTCCGCCATCTGGCGCTTCATGTGCAGGATGAGGTCGGCCTGGATCTTGATGTCCGTCGCCGTGCCGCTGATCCCGCCCAGGGGCTGGTGCATGAGGATGCGGGTGTGCGGGGTGGCGAAGCGCTTGCCCTTCGTGCCCGAGGACAGCAGGAACTGGCCCATCGACGCCGCCATGCCCATCGCGACGGTGCCCACGTCCGGCTGGACGTACTGCATCGTGTCATAGATGGCCATGCCCGCCGTGACGGAGCCGCCCGGCGAGTTGATGTAGAGCCAGATGTCCTTGTCCGGGTCCTCCGCGGCCAGCAGCATGAGCTGGGCGCAGATGATGTTCGCGTTGTCGTCGCGCACATCCGAGCCCAGCCAGATGATCCGCTCGCGCAGCAGCCGGTTGTAGATGTGGTCGTCCAGACCCAGCCCGCCCTGCGGCGTCGCCATGGTCGGGCTCAGCGAGGAGTTGCCTCCGTTGCTCACGTCTCACTCCTGTCGTCGGTGTGGAAGTCTGTCTGAGAGCGTAACCCGCCCCCACCTCCGATTAGTCCTCCGGACACCCGGTGTTCGCCCTCAGCGTGAACGATCCCGGATGCCGCGAGGGCCCCGGACGGTGTCCGGGGCCCTCGTGCCGCGGTCACCGACCGCGGGTGCGCTCCTCTTCCGGGAGCGGCGGGTTCACTTCTCGTCGGCGTCCTCGCCCGAGGCCGCGGCCTCGTCCTGCGACTCGGTCGCCTCGTCCGCCACGACCTCGGCGTCCTCGACCTCAGCGGTCTCGTCGGCGTCAGCGTCGGCCGCCTCGGCCTCGGCAGCGGCCTCCGCAGCGGCACCACCGGGCGTCGTGAACGCGGTCATGTCGATGACGTTGCCCTCCGGGTCCTTGACGATCGCACCGGCGAGGACCTCGGCGAGGCCCTTGCGGCGGGCGACGTCGCCCATGAGTGCGGGCACCTGGCCCTGCTGGTCCAGCATCTGCGCGAACTGGTTGGGGTTCATGCCGTACTGCTGGGAGGCGTTGATGATGTACTCGATGAGCTCCGGCTGGGACACCTCGATGCCCTCCGCCTTCACGACCGCGTCCAGCACGAACTGGGTACGGAGGTTGCGGGTGGTCTCCTCGGTGACGTCGGCGCGGTGCTCGTCGTCCTCGAGGCGGTTCTCGCCCTCGAGGTGGCGGTGCACCTCGTCCTCGACGATCTTGGACGGCACCGGCGGGTCGATGCGCTCCAGCAGCGCCTCGAGGACCTTGTCGCGGGCCTCGACGCCCTGGTCGAACTCCTTCTTCTCCGCCGCCTGCGTGCGCAGGTCCTCGCGGAGCTCCTCGACCGTGTCGAACTCGGAGGCCAGCTGGGCGAACTCGTCGTCCACCTCCGGCAGCTCGCGGACCTTGACGGACTTGACGGCCAGCGTGACGGCGCTCGTCTCGCCGGCGTGGTCGCCGCCGGCCAGCGTCGTCTCGAAGGTGGTCTCCTCACCCTCGGACAGGCCGTCCAGCGCCTCGTCCATGCCCTCGAGCATGGAGCCGGAGCCCACCTCGTAGGAGATGTCGGAGGCCTCGTCGACCTGCTCGTCGTCGATCTTCGCGGTCAGGTCGAGGGTGACGAAGTCGCCCTTCGCCGCCGGGCGGTCGACGGACACGAGGGTGCCGAAGCGCTCGCGCAGCTCGTCCAGCTGCTGCTGCACGTCCTCGTCCGTCACCTCGATCGAGTCGACCTCGACCTCGATGGAGTCGTAAGCCGGCAGCTCGACGGTCGGTGCGACGTCGACCTCGATGGTGACCTTGAGGTCGCCCTCGTCCTTGCCGTCCAGGCCGGGCACCTCCTGCACCTCGACCTCGGGCTGGCCCAGCGGGGTCAGGTCGTGCTCGGTGATGGCCTGGCGGTAGAAGCCGTCCAGGCTGTTGTTGACCGCTTCCTGCATGACGACGGGGCGACCCACGCGCTGGTCGATGATGCGGGAGGGGACCTTGCCGCGGCGGAAGCCGGGGACGTTCACCTGCTTCGCGATCTCGCGGTAGGCCTCGTCGACGCTCGGCTTGAGCTCGGCGAAGGGCGCCTCGATGCTGAGCTTGACCCGGGTGGGGTCGATGGTCTCGACGGAGCTCTTCACAGTTTCCCTCTCGTTGTCTGCTGCGGAGTGCGGGGCGGCGGCCGAGCCGTGCAGCAGACTGCGGAGCGGACGGACGCGTACCGGTATCATCTGCGGCCGGGCACAGCCGACCGCACATCCTGCGCAATAGTACTCACCCCGGGGACCGATTGCAGAATCAGGGGCGAGTGGATCCCTGCGGGGACCGCGGTCGGAGACCCCTCACCCGGCCCGGGGCGGTCGCTTTCGCGACGAGGGCGAGCAGCCCGTCGAGGAGGAGCGCGAGTGCCGCGACCAGCACTGCGCCCAGGACGACGCGGTCGTAGTCGCGCACCGCAAGACCGTCGAAGATGAACCGGCCTACCCCACCCAGGTTGACGAACGCGGCGATCGTGGCGGTCGCGACGACCTGCAGCACCGCGGAGCGCAGTCCCGCGACCATGAGGGGCAGCGCGACGGGGATCCGCACCTGCAGCAGCACCTGGCGACCCGTCATGCCCATCGCGTACGCCGCGTCGACGGCCGCGCGGTCGGCCGTCGCGATCCCCGCGGCCGTGTGCGACAGCAGCGGCGGGATCGCCAGCAGCACGAGGGCGATCGTGGGCGGGACGAGGCCGGCTCCCAGCAGCAGGACCAGCAGCGTCATGAGGCCCAGGCTGGGCAGCGCACGCAGCGCGTTCGCCCCGGCGATCAGCCAGGCGCCCCGTCCCACATGCCCGATGAGGAGGCCGGCCGGCACCGCGAGCAGGACCGCGATCCCCACCGCCAGCCCGGAGTAGGCGAGGTGCTCCCCCACCCGGGTGAGGACGAGTGCCGTGTCGAGGCCGGTGCCGGCTGCAGTCGCGGACGCCGTCGCCGAGGCCGTCATGCCGCGGTCCTGCCGGCCCGGTCCCAGCGGGTGAGGCTGCGGCCCAGCAGCGCGAGCACCCGGTCGAGGACGAGCGCCAGGACGACCGTCCCGATGATGCCGGCGAGGATCTGGTCCGGGTAGCTGCGCTGATATCCGGCGGTGAATAGCTGCCCCAGTCCCCCGATCCCGATGACCGCACCCACGGACACGAGCGACACGTTCGTGACGAGGACGACGCGCAGCGCGGGGATGAGGACGGGGAGCGCGATGGGCAGCTCCACTGCGGCGATCCGGCGGGCGGGCGCGTACCCCATCGCCCGCGCCGCGGAGCGGACGGCGACCGGGACCCCGTCCAGGGAGTCCAGCACCGCGCGGACCAGCAGGGCGAGCGCGTAGAGGGTCAGCGCGAGGACGACGTTGAGCGGGTCGAGGATCCGCGTGCCCAGGATGCCGGGGAGCACGACGAAGAGCGCGAGGGACGGAATCGTGAAGAGGATGCCGGCGATCAGGACTGCGAGTGCGCGGGCGCGGGGACGGCCGCGCAGCGCGGCGCCCACGGGGAGCGCGAGGAGCAGACCCAGGACGGTGGGCAGGACGGAGAGCACGGTGTGCTCGGCGAGGAGGGACCAGAACGGATCGGGGTTGTCCAGCAGCCAGATCATGACGGATCACGGGGTGCGTCGACGGCTGCCAGCACGGCGCTGCGGGTGATCCATCCCGTGACGACCCCGCGGTCGTCGACCGCGTGCACCGCTGCGGTCGGGGACGACAGGACGGCGTCGAGCGCCTGCCGCAGTCCGTCGCCCACGCGCCACCCCTCCCCCGCGGGGATGCGCTCTTCGCCACGGACCCACGCGGCGGGACGGCCGTCGTCCTCGCAGTCGAGTCGCCACCCGTCGGCGATGCCCGGCACCGGCGCCGTCCCGTCCTCCGTGGCGCGTTCCAGGGGCAGGACCTCAAGGGCGGCGGTGCGGAAGCCCAGGGATCGGAAACCGCGGTCGCGTCCGATCATCTGCGCGACGAACGGATCCGCGGGCCGCTCCAGGAGCGTCTGCGGATCCGCGTGCTGGTGGATCGTGCCGCCCGGGCCGAACACGACGATCCGGTCGCCCAGGAGCAGAGCCTCGTCGATGTCGTGGGTCACGAACACGATCGTCTGCGACAGAGACGCCCGCAGGCGCAGCAGCTCCTGCTGCAGCTCCGCCCTCACGACGGGGTCGACGGCAGAGAACGGCTCGTCCATGAGGAGGATGGGCGGGTCAGCGGCGAGCGCACGGGCCACGCCCACCCGCTGCTGCTGGCCACCGGACAGCTCGGCGGGGAAGCGGTCGTCGAGTTCCGGCCGCAGCCGCACGAGCCGCAGTGCGGCCTGCGCCCGCTCCCGGGCTTCGCCGCGCGGGACGCCGGCCAGACGCAGCGTCGTCGCGACATTGTCGACCGCGGTCCGGTGGGGGAACAGCCCCGCGCCCTGGATGACGTATCCCATGGACCGGCGCAGCGTCACCGGCGCCACATCACGGACGTCCTCACCGTCGACCAGGATCCGGCCCTCCGTGGGCTCGACCATCCGGTTGATCATCCGCATCGTCGTGGTCTTGCCGCAGCCGCTGGGTCCCACGAACACCGTGAGGGAACCGGACTCGATCTCGAGGTCGATACCGTCGACTGCCCGGGTGCCGTCCCCGTAGGTCTTCGAGACCCCGTGGAACTCGATCATGCGCAGGCCTCGCTCATGAGCCGGCCAGGCCGCGCTCCTCCAGCCAGTCCGCGGCGGCCGTGGCGGGTTCGGCCTTCTCGTCGCCGGACACCCGCAGGTTCAGGTCGATGAGGTCCTCGGTCGTGAGCTCTGCGGACACCGCGTCCAGCGCGTCCTGCGCCTCCGGGGACAGGCGGCCGTCCCTTGCGATGGGAAGGACGTTCTGGGCGGGGAAGTGGCCGGTCTCGTCCTCGAGGACCACGAGGTCGTCGGTCTTGATCGCGGGGCTCGTGCTGAAGATGTTCGCAGCGGACACGTCGCCGTCGACCAGGGCAGCGACGGTCGCGGGACCGCCGCCGTCGGAGATCGGTTCGAACGCGGTGGGGACGATGTCGAAGGACTCCTCGAGCCCGGGCAGCCCCACCGCCCGCTCGGCGAACTCCGGGGGACCCGCGATCGTGAGCTCGTCGTTGTGCTCGGCCAGGTCCGCGATCGTCGTGAGGTCCCACTCCTCGGCTGTCTCCTGCGTGACGACCAGGGAGTCCTTGTTCTCCGCCTCCGAGGCCTCGAGGGAGACGAGGCCCTCCTCCGCAAGGGCGTCCGGCAGTGCGGAGCTGATCGCGTCCTCGGACGAGGCGTCGGCCTCGGGGTCCAGGAAGAGGAGCAGGTTGCCGGTGTAGTCGGGGATCACGTCGATCGACCCGTCGGCCAGGGCGGGGACGTAGGCCTCGCGGGAGCCGATGTTGAAGGAGGTCTCGACCTCCAGCCCCGCACCCTCGAGCGCCTGGGCGTAGAGGTTGCCGATGATCTCCGATTCCGTGAAGTTCGCACTGGAGACGACGATCGGTCCGCCGTCGTCGCCGCCGGTGGCGTCACCGCCGGACAGGGGGTCTCCCCCGCAACCGGTGAGGACGAGGAGCGCAGTGATCGCTCCGACCGTCGCGGTCGTGTGAAGTCGTCGTCCCATGGCTCGCAGTCTCCCCGTTCCGTCGTGGTGTCAGGACTGCCGTCCGGACTTCGAGCCTACATCGGTGCAGGTCGACGCGGCGGCTGCCACGACGACGCGAGGACCGGCGCGTCAGAGGAGATCAGCTGAGCTCCGCAGCCGGATCTGCGGATCGAACAGCCCCATGACGCGCAGGGCGGCGGCACCGTCCTCGGCCGTCGAGCCGGCACAGCCGTCCGTCAGCACCTCCACGTGCGCGCCCGCGTCCGCGGCGGCCAGGGCGGTCGTGATGACGCAGCAGTCGGTCGACACTCCCGTGAGGACCAGGCGCGGCGCCTCCCCCACGACGGCACGCAGGTCCTCGCCCCACTTGCCGAAGGTGGGCGCGTCGACGGTGGGACGGTCCGTGAGCGCGCGGGCGCGCGGCACGAGGTCGTAGAGGGGATCCGTGGCGGGCCTGTCCGCGAACGGCCATGCCTCGAAGTAGTCGGTCCACGAGGTGGGTGCCCCCACCTCCGTCATCCGTGACGCGGTGGGCAGCCACCGGGTCACGACGACCCGCCCGTCGAAGGAGGGGGCGACGGCCTCGATGACGTCCATCGCGGCGTCGAACTCCGGCGACGCCCACTCCGATGCGGGGTCCGCGAAGATCACCTGGGGATCGACGACCACCAGCCAGGCGGCCTCGGCGGCGGTGTGCGGGACCATCTGCCCACTCATGCCGCGGCACCCTCCTGCCGGCGGATGCGGCCGCGGCGCAGGAGGAGGGCGAGGACGAAGGAGAGGACGAGCGAGACGATGACGCCCAGGTTCGCGTATGCCCAGGCGCCCTCGCGGCCGCCCAGCGGGCCCAGCAGGTAGCCCTGCCAGTTGTTCCAGGCGGCGGCGTCCGCGAAGCCGTTGACGACGAGCCCCCACCCCACGAACGAGGCGAGGACCATGATCGCGACGGAGATCCAGTCCGTCGACCGGTAGCGGCCGGCCGGATCGAAGAGGGCGGCCTCGTCGTAAGGCTGACCGCGGGTCAGCACGTCCGCGATGAGGATGCCGGCCCACGAGGCC
>DHCFD07801__coassemble_1692_pt1 | contig 11753 bp, 10 predicted proteins | sample DHCFD07801__metabat2_low_PE_026 | metagenome-assembled genome bin DHCFD07801 | reverse complement strand
GCCGGCGGCGTCGCGGTGCTCATCGAGTGCCTGACCGACAACCGCAACCGCGCGGCCTCCGATGTGCGCGTCGCCGTGACGCGCAACAACGGGTCGATGGGGGATCCGGGCTCCGTCGCCTACAACTTCAACCGCAAGGGCGTCGTCGCCGTCAAGAAGGACGCGGCGGACGAGGACACGATCCTCGAGGCGACGCTCGAGGCCGGTGCGGAGGAGATCAAGGACGCGGGCGAGCAGTGGGAGGTCATCTCCGAGGCGACCGACCTCGTCGACGTCCGCACCGCGGTCGTGGACGCGGGGCTCGACTACGAGTCCGCGGAGGCCGCCTTCGTCCCGACCGTCGAGGTGCCGGTCGACGTCGACGCCGCGCGGAAGCTCTTCGGACTCATCGACGCGCTCGAGGACCTGGACGACGTCCAGAACGTCTACACGAACGTCGACCTGACCGACGACGTGCTCGCAGCACTCGACGCGGACTGAGCCGTGCGGGTCCTGGGTGTGGACCCCGGGCTCACCCGGCTGGGCCTGGGCGTCGTCGAGTCGGGGCGGCCCGCACGTCCCCGGCTCGTCGCGGTGGGGGTCGTCCGCACGCCCGCGGACGACTCCGTCGACGTGCGCCTGGGCACGATCGCGGAGGCCTTCGACGGCTGGATCGACGAGCACCGGCCGGACGTCGTCGCGATCGAGCGCGTGTTCGCCCGCTCGGACGTCTCGACGATCATCGGCACCGCTCAGGCCTCTGGCCTCACGATGGGGCTGGCCGCCCGCCGGGGCATCCCCGTCGCGATGCACACGCCCTCGGAGGTCAAGGCCGCCGTCACGGGCAGCGGCCGGGCGGACAAGCAGCAGGTGACGCGGATGGTCACCCGCATCCTGCGGCTCGACGCCCCGCCCAAGCCGGCGGACGCGGCGGACGCGCTGGCGCTCGCGATCACGCACGTGTGGCGCGGTGCCACCGCGGGCGCCTCCACCCCCGGCAAGCGCAAGGACGTGCTGGCGCGCCGGGCCGCCGGGCGGCAGGGGTCCGGGCTCACCCCCGCGCAGGAGCAGTGGGCCGCCGCGCTCCGCGCGGCGGAATCGTGAGGAGCGCCCCGCCGGGTTAGACTGCAATCGCACGTGTGTTCGAAAACAGATCGCTAGGAGTCGCCCCGTTGATCGCGTACCTGTCTGGCACCGCCCGCTCCGTCCGGGCGGATACGGTCATCGTCCTCGCAGGAGGTGTGGGCCGGATCGTCACGATCGCGCCCGGTCACGCCGCGCGCATGCACGAGGGCCAGGAGATCGAGCTGCACACGGAGCTGGTGGTCCGCGAGGACTCCCTCACCCTCTACGGCTTCGAGACCGCGCACGCCCGCAGCGTCTTCCGCACGCTCCTGACGGTGTCCGGGGTGGGCCCCAAGCTCGCGATGGCGGTCCTGGCGGTGCTGGGCGCGGACGGAGTGGCGGCGGCGGTCGCGGCGGAGGATGCGAAGGCGCTGACCGCGGTCCCCGGGATCGGCGCGAAGGGTGCCGCCCGCATGCTCCTCGAGCTCACGGGCAAGCTCCCGGCGGACGCGGTCCTGCCGGGCGCGACGGTCGCCGCGGCTCCCGCTCCGGGCGATCAGGTGGTCGAGGCGCTCGTGGGCCTGGGCTGGAAGGACGCGCAGGCTGAGCGGGCGGTCGCGGACGTCCGTGCGGCGACGCCGGACGCGGATGTCTCCGCGCTGCTGAAGGACGCACTGCGGATGCTGGGCGGTCCCCGGTGAGCGAGCGGTCGTACGAGGTCGACTTCGGGGACGACGGACCCACGGGAGCGGAGGCGGAGCGCCTCACGCGTGCAGGCGCCGGCGAGCAGGAGCGCGCGGCGGAATCGGCCCTGCGGCCGCGGGGACTGCGGGAGTTCGTGGGCCAGCCGCTGGTCCGCGACCAGCTGTCGCTCGTCCTCGACGCGGCCCGCGCCCGCGGCCGCGCTCCCGACCACGTGCTGCTGTCCGGCCCGCCGGGGCTGGGGAAGACGACGCTCGCGATGATCATCGCGCACGAGATGGACCAGCAGATCCGGGTGACCTCCGGTCCCGCGATCCAGCACGCGGGCGACCTCGCCGCGATCCTGTCGTCGCTGGAGGAGGGCGAGGTCCTCTTCGTCGACGAGATCCACCGGATGTCGCGGGCGGCGGAGGAGATGCTCTACGTCGCGATGGAGGACTTCCGCGTCGACGTCATCGTGGGCAAGGGCCCCGGCGCCACCGCGATCCCGCTGGACCTGCCCGCGTTCACGCTCGTGGGCGCCACGACCCGGTCGGGTCTGCTGCCGGCGCCGCTGCGCGACCGCTTCGGCTTCACCGGCCACCTCGAGTTCTACTCGACCACCGATCTGCTGCGGGTCCTGGCCCGGTCCTCGGGCAAGCTCGAGATCGACGCGGACCCGGCGGGCCTCCACGAGATCGCCTCGCGCTCGCGCGGCACCCCGCGCATCGCCAACCGGCTGCTGCGCCGCGTGCGCGACTGGGCGCAGGTCCGCGGGGACGGGCGGATCGACGAGGACGCCGCTCGTGCCGCCCTCACCGTGTACGAGGTGGACGAGCTGGGCCTCGACCGGCTGGACCGGTCCGTCCTCCACGCGCTGTGCGTCCGGTTCCGCGGGGGGCCGGTGGGGCTCTCGACGCTCGCGGTCGCGGTCGCGGAGGAGGCGGAGACGGTCGCGGAGGTCGTCGAGCCGTTCCTCGTGCGCGAGGGTCTCATGGCGCGCACCCCGCGCGGTCGGGTCGCGACCGGCGACGGGTGGCGGCACCTGGGGCTCGAAGCACCGGACGATGCATTCTGATCCTCGATGTGAGACTCCTCGACAGGACCACTAGACTGGCCTCCGGTCTTCTCGACTCCACTCACGAAAGGCGGCCACCGCCCCATGGAAATGATCCTCATCCTCGGATTCGGCGCGCTCCTCATCTTCTTCATGATGAACTCGCGCAAGAAGCAGCGTCAGCAGCAGGAGAAGCTGTCGACGGGGCTGGTCCCCGGTGCCCGGGTGATGACGTCCTTCGGCGTGTTCGGCACGGTCGTCGAGGTGCTGCCGGAGGAGAACAAGGTGGTCATCGAGTCCGGTCCCGGCACGGTGCTGACCGTCCACCGCCAGGCGATCGGCACGATCGAGCAGCCCGTCGCGGACACCCCGCTGGACGACGAGCTGGGCGGCACCGAGGTCCCCGACGACCTCTCGTCCCTCACCCCCGTCGACGAGGACCGGGCGGGGACGACCGAGGCCCGCAGCAGCGACGCCACTGAGGACGTCGCGGATGACACCGCGGTCGAGGATGATGCGGTCGCGACCGCAGACGACGACCTCGCGGACGCGGACGCGACGGACCGCACCGTCTCGGATGAGGCGCAGGACGAGGCCGCTGACACGTCGGTCGACACCGATGACGACTCGGACGACGAGACCCGGCAGAACCGCGGCTGACCGGTCCGGTCGGACCCCGACCGGCTCTCCTCCCGCTCCCACCTCCCGAAAGCGATAACGTGGCCGCACCCTCCAACGAACCGCGCCCGGTACTGTCCTTCATCTGGCTGACCGTCATCACGGTCGCACTCGTCGTCCTCGTGGGCGCCGGTGCGATCTGGTCGACGGCGACCTGGGCGCCCAAGCTCGCCCTCGACCTCGAGGGCGGCACGTCGATCATCCTCGAGCCGCAGGTCGACGAGGAGACGACGATCTCCTCCGAGCAGCTCGAGCAGGCGGTCGCGATCATCCGCCAGCGCGTCGACGGCACCGGTGTGTCGGAGGCCGAGATCACGACGCAGGGCGACCGGAACATCGTCGTGAATCTGCCGGGCAATCCGGACGAGGAGACCCGCGAACTGGTGCGGTCCTCCGCGCAGCTCAGCTTCCGGCGCGTCGCCTACCAGGGTCCCCCGGAGCCGGTCAGTCCGGACGGCGAACCCACGGACGAGGCGACCGAGGACCCCACCGCGGACCTGAGCGACGAGGAGCGCGAGCGCCTCGAGGAGCTGCTGCGCGAGGACGCGGAGGACGCGCAGGGCGGCGGCACGGTCGCGCCGGACGAGTCGCAGCCGACCGGGGACGCGACGGAGCAGACCAGCGCAACCGACGAGCCCGGCACGACGGACCAGCCCAGTGCGGGAGCGACGGACGAGTCCGGGCAGACGATCCCGCGCTTCGACCCGATGACGGACATGTCGTGGGCCTCCGACGAGATCATGAACGAGTTCGCGGCGCTCGACTGCACGGACCCGGCCAACCGCACCGGTGGCGTGCAGGGCGATCCGGACGAGGTCGTCGTCTCGTGCGCCCAGGACGGATCGTCGAAGTTCATCCTGGGCCCGGTCGAACTGGACGGTTCGCACGTGTCCGACGCGGACTTCGGCTTCGAGACGACCTCGACGGGCACGCAGACCAACCGCGTCGCCGTCACGATCGAGTTCGACGAGGTGGGTCGGGACGTGTTCGGCCAGATCACGACTGCGATCACCGGCCAGCAGCAGCCGTACAACCAGTTCGCGATCGTGCTGGACGGCCTCGTGCTGTCCGCCCCTGCGTCGCAGACACCGGTGACGGACGGACGCGCACAGATCACCGGCGACTTCACCCTGGAGTCGGGTGAGACGCTCGCCAACCAATTGCGCAACGGCGCACTGCCCATCAGCTTCCAGGTCCAGAGCGAGCAGCAGATCTCGCCCACCCTGGGCTCCGAGTACCTCGCGATGGGTGTGCTGGCCGGCGTCATCGGTCTGGGCCTGGTCGTCGTCTACTCGCTGGTCCAGTACCGGGTGCTGGGGACGGTGACGGTCTCGAGCCTGGCGGTCGCGGGTCTGCTCACCTATCTCCTCCTGCTCCTCGTGACCTGGAGATACGGCTACCGGCTGTCGCTCGCGGGTGTCGCGGGCCTCATCGTGGGCATCGGCGCGGCGGCGGACTCGTTCATCGTCTACTTCGAGCGCATCCGCGACGAGCTGCGCGGCGGCCGCAAGCTCACCTCCGCCGTCGAGATCGGCTGGGATCGCGCGAAGCGGACGATCTTCGCGTCGAAGGCGGTCAACCTGCTGGGCGCCGTCATCCTCTACATCCTCGCGGTGGGCAGCGTCCGCGGCTTCGCGTTCACGCTGGGCCTCACCGTCATCGTCGACCTCCTCGTCACGGTGCTCTTCACGCACCCGATGATGCAGCTCCTGGCTCGCACGCGGTTCTTCGGGGACGGCCATCCGATGTCCGGCATGGACCCCCGGCAGCTGGGTGTCACGGAGGCGACGTACCGGGGCGCCCTCAACATCGACCTGGAGCGCGCGCGGCGCGACGGGACGAAGAAGGGCTCCTTCAAGGAGGCCAAGCGCCGGCAGAAGCAGGTGGACCGCCGTGAGGCGAGCCGTTCCGGCCTCACCCTCGCCGAGCGCAAGGCCCAGGAGGCGCGCGAGGCACAGGAATCCGACACCGACGCACAGGCGGGGGACAACCGATGAAGAAGTTCCTGTCGTGGGGCAACGACCTCCACAGCGGTCGCACGTCGATCCCGTTCGTGGGCCGCGCACGGCTCTGGCTCACGATCGCCGGCGTCGTCGGACTGCTCTGCGTCGCGGTGCCCCTCATCTTCGGCTTCAACCTGGGCATCGCCTTCCGGGGCGGTTCCGAGTTCCAGGTGTCGCAGGTCGACGCCTCCCAGTCGCAGGCCGCGACGGACGCCGTGACGGATGCGGTGGGCGACGTGGGCACGACGGTGGTCCCGACCTCGGACACCTCCGTGCGGATCACCACAGAGCAGCTGACGGATCCGCAGATGCAGGAGGTCCGGGACGCGCTCGTCGAGGTCTACGACGTGGAGACGGAGGACGTCACCTCGAACTTCGTGGGACCCGCGTGGGGGCAGGACGTGACGGACAAGATGCTGCGGGCGCTCGTGATCTTCGTGGGGCTCGCGATGATCTTCATGGCGATCTACTTCCGGACGTGGAAGATGTCGGTCGCCGCGATCATCGGCCTCATCGCGGTCATGGTCGTGACGATCGGGATCTACTCCGCCACGGGCTTCGAGATCACACCGGAGGCGGTCATCGGATTCCTCACCGTCCTGAGCTTCTCCCTGTACGACACGGTCGTCGTGTTCGACAAGATCAGGGAGAACACGCAGGACTTCGAGGACAACGTCCACATGAAGTTCTCCGAGCTGGTGAACCTGGGCGTCAACCAGACGACCGTGCGCTCGATCAACACCTCCGTCATCGCGGTGCTGCCGATCGCGTCGATCCTCTTCATCGGCGTGGTCCTGCTGGGCGCGGGCACGCTCACGGACATCTCGCTGTCCCTCTTCGTCGGCACGATCGTCGCCGCACTGTCGACCCTGTTCGTCGCGTCGCCGCTCTACGCGGTGCTGCGGCGCCGCGAGCCCGCGGTGCGGAAGCAGGAGGCGGCCGTCGAGGAGCGCCGGCAGGAGAAGGGGCTGCCGGACCGGGCCCCGGTCCTGGGCGACGAGGTGCCCGTCAGCGTCGGACGGTGACGCGCGGCGCGTGCGGCGCAGCGCCTCCACCGGCCGTACGATGGTCGTCACGGCGGTGACGGCTGTCGGTCGCCGCAGCGAGGGGAGGATCCTGTGACGCACGTGGACGAGAGCGCCGGCCACCGGCGCCGGGGTCTGGGCCGGCTGGCCTTCTGGACGGCGCGCGCCCAGCAGGACCCGGCGCGCCCCCGTGCCCTGGGCCCGCTGCTGCAGGCGCTCGAGGTCAACCACCCGCGCAGCGACACCGGACTGGTGCTGCGGGCCTACCGGGTCGCGGACCGGGCGCACACGGGCCAGACGCGCAAGAGCGGCGACCCCTACATCACGCATCCCGTCGCCGTCGCGACGATCCTCGCGGAGATCGGGATGACGCCCACGACGCTTGCGGCAGCGCTGCTGCACGACACCGTCGAGGACACGGACTACTCGCTCGAGCAGCTGCGCGAGGACTTCGGCGACGAGATCGCCGTCATGGTCGACGGGGTCACGAAGCTCGACAAGATCGAGTACGGTGCGGCCGCCCAGTCGGAGACGGTGCGCAAGATGATCGTGGCGATGAGCCGCGATATCCGCGTGCTCGTCATCAAATTGGCCGACCGCCTGCACAACGCGCGCACGTGGAAGTACGTGCCGGCCTCCTCGAGCGGCCGGAAGGCGAAGGAGACGCTCGAGATCTTCGCCCCGCTGGCGCACCGGCTGGGCATGAACACGATCAAGTGGGAGTTGGAGGACCTGTCGTTCCAGGTGCTCTACCCCAAGGTGTACGAGGAGATCGTGCGGCTCGTGGCGGAGCGGGCGCCGGAGCGCGAGAAGTTCCTGGGCATCGTGTCGAAGGAGTTGGGCGACGAACTCGTCTCCTCCGGCATCGACGGGACGATCTCCGGCCGACCCAAGCACTACTACTCGATCTACCAGAAGATGGTGGTGCGGGGGCACGAGTTCGCGGACATCTACGACCTCGTGGGCGTGCGCGTGCTCGTCGAGACGGTCCGCGAGTGCTATGCGGTCCTGGGCATCGTGCACGCGCGCTGGTCGCCCATCGCGGGACGGTTCAAGGACTACATCGCGATGCCCAAGTTCAACATGTACCAGAGCCTCCACACGACGGTCATCGGCCCCGACGGGCGACCCGTGGAGATCCAGGTGCGCACGCGGGAGATGGACCGGCGGGCGGAGTACGGCGTCGCCGCGCACTGGAAGTACAAGGACCGCGGCGGCCTGCGCTCCGGCGGGCGCACCGCGAAGGTGGGCGACACCGGCACCGTCGACGACGTCGCGTGGCTGCGGCAGCTGCTGGACTGGCAGAAGGAGGTCTCCGACCCGGAGGAGTTCCTCGACAGCCTCCGCTACGAGGTGAACTCGCAGGAGGTCTACGCGTTCACGCCCAAGGGCGACATCATCGCGCTGCCGGCGGGGTCCACGCCCGTCGACTTCGCCTACGCGGTGCACACGGAGGTGGGGCACCGGACGATGGGCGCCCGCGTCAACGGCCGCCTCGTGGCACTCGAATCGGAGCTGGCCAACGGCGACGTCGTCGAGGTGTTCACGTCGAAGGACGAGTCCGCGGGCCCCAGCCGGGACTGGCTGGCCTTCGTCCGCTCGCCGCGCGCCCGCAGCAAGATCCGCCAGTGGTTCAGCAAGGAGCGGCGCGAGGAGGCGATCGAGTCCGGGCGAGAGCAGCTGGCGCGGGCGATGCGCCGCCACTCGTTGTCCGCGGAGCGTCTCATGTCCGCCGAGGGCCTCCTGGCCGTCGCCGAGCAGATGCACCTGACGGACGTGACCGCCGTGTACGCCGCGATCGGCAACGGCACGACCTCGGCGGCGCACGTCGTCGACCTGCTGGCGAAGGCGGTGGGCGAGGAGAAGGCCCCGGCGGTGCCGGTGGGTCCCACCAACCCCACGGGGCGCTCAAGCGGCCACCACTCGACGGCGGAGGGCGTCCGCGTCACGGGGGCGGACGGACTCCTCGTCAAGCTGGCGCGCTGCTGCACGCCGGTCCCGGGCGACAGGATCGTGGGATTCGTCACGCGCGGGGCCGGGGTCTCCGTGCACCGCGACGACTGCACGAACCTCGAATCCATGCGGGCGGAGCCGGAGCGCTTCGTCGACGTCGAGTGGACGGGCAGCTCGCGCGGCCTCTACCTCGTCAACATCCAGGTCGAGGCACTGGATCGGGCGGGCCTGCTGTCCGACATCACCCGCGTGCTGTCGGAGCTGCACGTCAACATCCTGTCCGCCTCCGTCGCGACCTCGCGCGCCCGGGTGGCGCAGTCGCGGTTCGTGTTCGAGATGGGGGACGGGACGCACCTCGACAACGTGCTCTCCGCCGTCCGCCGGGTGGAGGGCGTCTTCGACGTCTACCGCGTCACGGTGTGAGGGCCGGGCTGGGCTCGCGACCGATGGTCGCGAGCGCCAGAGCCCGGGTGCGCGCGGCATAGGGGCGTCGTTCGATGCCGTCGAGCCACGCGAGGAAGGACTGCCGGTCCGCGTGCGGGACGCGGGCGAAGGTGTGCTGGCCGGTCGCGACCGGGTCCGGGGCCAGGAGCGCGGCACGCAGCAGGTCGTAGAGGGTCCGCTCCGGTGAGGTGACGGTCTGGCCGTCGAACTCCACCCGCTCCGCCGGGAGGACATCGCGTTCGTAGACGGTCCAGGACCCGCGGGAGCTGCGCATGCGCCGCCGGGAGAACGTCGTGTACTCCGTCAGCGCGGGCGCCCTGCCGGACGACGAGCCCCACCACACCCAGTGCGCGGACCGGTGGGACAGAGCGATGGAGGGCCGCGGTGCCGCACCCAGTGCGGCGCAGCGCAGGGCCGGATCCGCGATCGTGCCCGCCGCGACCCACACGTCCCGCGTGAGCCGCTGCAGGAGGCCGTCGTACTCGAGTCCCAGCAGATCCGTGAGGGGGAGCGGCCGATCCAGCCGGATGAACCCAGACATGGACCCACTCTCACGCGCCGGGGGCGGGCGCGCAACAGCACGCCCGCCCCTGTGGAGAACTCCGGGATCAGCCCAGATCGGCCGCCGTCGCCGCGATCTGGTCGTACCACGCGCGGCGGGCGCGTAGCGCCTCCTCGGCGCGTGCGATCCGGTCCGCGTCGCCGCTGTCGCGGGCCGCCGCGAGATCCGCCTCGAGGTCCCCGATCGCGTCCTCGAGCTGCGCGAGCATGCCCGAGGTGCGCGCACGGGTCTCCGGATTCGTCCGATCCCATTCCGCCTGCTCGGCGTCCGCGAGGGCCTGCTCGACGGCGCGCAGTCCGCCCTCGACCCGGTTCAGATCGCCGCGCGGCACCTTGCCGGCGTCCTCCCAGCGGTCCTGGATGTCCCGCAGGGCGGTCTTCGTCGCCTGGATGTCCGTGATCGGCAGGAGTGCCTGGGCCTCCGCCAGGAGCCCCTCCTTGACGGTGAGGTTCCCGCGGTACTCCTCGTCGATGCGCGCGTTCGCGGCCGTGCGTGCGTCGAAGAAGACGTCCTGGGCGGCGCGGAAGCGCGCCCACAGTGCGTCGTCCTCCTTGCGTCCGGCGCGGGGCGCGGCCTTCCACTCGTCCATGAGATCGCGGTACTTCGCCGCGGTCTCGCGCCAGTCGGTGGAACCGGACAGCTCCTCCGCCCGGGTGATGAGCTTCTCCTTCAGCCGCCGGCCCTCCGCCGCGCGCTCGTCCAGCTGCGCGAAGTGGGCCTTCCGCCCGCGGTCGAACGTGGAGCGCGCCTGCGAGAACCGACCCCACAGCTCCTTGTCCTGCGCGGCCGGCAGGCGGGGGTAGGAGCTCTGGACGGACTTCCACTCGTCGAAGAGGGCGCGCATGCGGGCCGCAGAGTCCTTCCACTGCGTGCGCTGGGGATCCTGCGCGGCGACCGCCTCCGCCGCCTCCACGATGCGGGTCCGCTCCGCGCGGCCCTCCTCGAGCCGCTGGGACCGGCGTTCGCGCTCCTGCTGGGCCGCGGCCTCGGTCGCGTCCAGGAGGGCCGCCAGGCGGGCGTCCAACGCGGCGAAGTCGCCCACGGCGGCGAGGCCGGGCAGCTCCTCGCGCTGCGACCGGGCGGACGCGCGGACGGTCTGCGCCTCCGCGCCGGCGGCCAGACGCTGCTCCAACAGCTCGACCTGCTCCTCGACGGCGATGAACCGGCCGGCGAAGTAGCGGAGGGCCTCGTCCGCGGTCGCGTCCGGGTACTGGCCCACCTCGCGCTCACCGTCCGGTGCGATGGCGAAGACGCGCAGCTCGTCGTCGACGCGTCCGTGCGCGGAGGCGGCGGTGATCGCCCGGTCCCGGTCCGCCTGGGACCGCGCGGGGGCCGCCGGTGCGGCCGCGGGCCGGGCACCTGCGGGGCCGGGCACGGGCCGAGGCCGGGGGACGGGTGGCTGCTGCGGCGTGGGCTTGGTCATCGTGATCCTCGAGACGTCCTGCGGCCGGGTGGCCGCGGGGTGCGGGCGGGGTGCCGACAGGGAGTGCCGACGCTTTCCGGACCAGCATATCCGCCAGACGGCGGCGGACCGGGGAGGACTAGACTCGTGGGCATGGAGATCACCGGTGTGCGCGCGTCCCTGCTGGACGTCAACTGCTATGCGATCGCGTCCGGCGACGGCGAGCCGGGCTCGCCGTGCCTGCTCATCGATGCCGGGTACGAGTGCGCCGACGACATGGCCGACCTCCTCGACGAGCTGGACTGGCACCCGCAGGCGGTGCTGCTGACCCACGGGCACGCGGACCACGTCCTCGGGCTGCCCGGACTCCTCGAGCGGTTCGCGGTGCCCGCGCACATCGGTGCCCCGGACGTCCACCGCCTCGAGGATCCGGCCGCCGGAGTCTCCGGCGCGTTCGCGCAGATGCTCAAGCCGCTCACAGCGGACTGGGCCGCGCCCGCGGTCCGGCCGGTCGCCGACGGAGACGTGCTGCGGTACGCGGGACTCACCATCACCGCGACCCTGGCACCCGGCCACACGGAGGGCTCGATGCTCTACGCGATCGTCGACGACTCGCCCGCAGGAGACGGCCCGCCGCTGGTACTGGCCAGCGGTGACGTGCTGTTCGCCGGCAGTGTGGGCCGGACCGATCTGCCCGGCGGCGACCCGCAGGCGATGGAGGTCTCGCTCCGGGCGCTGCGCGAACGGCCGGACTCCCCGGTCCTGCCCGGTCACGGCCCGGCGACGCGCCTGTCGCACGAGCTGACGACCAACCCCTTCCTGTGACGCGCGCCGTCGCCTGATCCCCACGCCCACCGTTCCACGCATCCGTCCACGCACCAGGAGTTCCCCCATGGCACGAGCC
>DHCFD07801__coassemble_1690_pt1 | contig 11774 bp, 9 predicted proteins | sample DHCFD07801__metabat2_low_PE_026 | metagenome-assembled genome bin DHCFD07801 | reverse complement strand
TCGCGCGCACCTCGTCGCCGGACGAGGAGAAGCGGCACCGGGGGATCTCGACGTTCCTGCTGGAGAAGGAGCGCGGCTCGTTCCCGGAGGGCATGACCGGCACCCCGGCCAGGAAGATCGGCTACTTCGGGTGGAAGACCTGGGACCTGAACTTCGACGGACTGCGGTTGCCTGCGGACGCGCTGCTGGGTGAGCAGGAGAAGGGCTTCTACCAGGCCGTGTCCGGCCTGGAGGTGGGTCGTGCGCACACGGCGGCCCGGTCGATCGGGCTGGCGCAGGCCGCGCTGGAGGACTCGATCGAGTACATGCAGCAGCGGGTGCAGTTCAAGCACAAGCTGGCGGACTTCCAGCATCTGCGGTTCAAGATCGCGGACATGGCCGCGCAGATCGAGGCGTGCCGGCAGCTCATGTACCACGTGTGCACGCAGATCGATACGGGCCGCCGGTGCGACCGGGAGGCGGCGATGGTGAAGTACCTGGCCGCGGAGATGGCGGAGAAGGTCACCAGCGAGGCCGTGCAGATCCACGGCGGTGCCGGTTACACGAAGGACTTCGCGGTCGAGCGGCACTGGCGGGATGCGCGGTTGACGAAGATCTTCGAGGGGTCCTCGGAGATCCAGATGCGCATCATCAGCGACGACCTCCTGGGCCGCGCCTGACGAACGAGCGACGAGGCGGGCAGTGCGATGCACTGCCCGCCTCGTCGTCTCCGGCGCGGCGGAGGCTCAGCCGCGACGGTCGCTGCGGACGAGGCCCAGCGCCAGATCGACCTGCCGCGCGACGATCTCGTCGCGGGACAGCTCGCCGTCGGGGCGGTACCAGTTGGACATCGAGTTGCAGACCGTCACGACGGCGCGCATCGCGAACCCCGCATCGATGACCTGGAAGTCTCCGGACCGGATCCCGTCTTCGACGATTCCACGGAAGACCGCCTCAGTCCGGTCGCGCTCCTTGACGACAGAGGCGCGTGCGTCACCGGACAGATAGCGGAACTCTGTGATGCCGACGACGGACCTGCGCGGCTCCGCGATGACGAAGTCGACGTACGCGGAAACCGCCGCCTCGAGGCGGACGGAGGGTTCGTCACCCGCCGCGCGATCCGCGGCTTCGAGCTGTTGCGCCAGTTCGCGGGCGGTCACCTCGAGCACGAAGGCCAGCAATCCGTCCTTCGAGTCGAAATAGTTGTAGAGGTTGGACTGCGAGGTGTGAGCGACTCCCGCGATCCCGCGCATGGACGCCCCGTGGAACCCGCGCTCCGCGAACACCTGAATCGCCGCATCGATCACCGTCGCGCGATCGATGTAGTGGGGCGCCGCCCTGCGGCGCCCGTTCGACTCACTCACCGCCGTCTCCCCTGATGCACCGTCTCCCACCACTGCGGGAATCGCGGCCTGCGCCCGTCAGGCCTGGGCGGGCGCTTGGGTCCCTGCGCCCTCGAACGTCTCCGTGTCGATGACGAAGCGGAACTGGACGTCACCGGCGACCACGCGGTCGTAGGCGGCGTCGACCTCGTCGACTCCGATCGTCTCGATCCAGGAGCCCAGGCCGTGCTCCGCACAGAAGTCGAGCATCTCCTGCGTCTCGCGGATCCCGCCGATGTTCGATCCGGCGATCACCTTCGATCCGCCGATCAGCGCGCCGAAGCCCAGCGGCTGCTTCTCCGGCGGCAGGCCCACGACGGCCATGACGCCGCGCGGCTTCAGCAGACCCAAGTACCGGTCGACCGGGATGTCCGCGCTGATCGTGTTGAGGATGAAGTCGAACTCGTCGCGGTGGTTCCGGAAGAAGTCCTCCTCCGTCGTCGCGAGCACGCGCGAGGCACCCAGCTTCAGCGCCGTCTCCTCCTTCGCCAGCGAACGGCTGAGCACCGTCACGTCCGCGCCCTTCGCCGCGGCGATCTGGACGCCCATGTGCCCCAGGCCGCCCAGACCCAGCACCGCGACCTTCGAGCCGGGGCCCACGCCCCAGCGCGCGATGGGCGCGTACGACGTGATGCCCGCGCACAGCAGCGGCGCGGCCTGCTGCAGATCCAGGCCCTCCGGGATCCGCAATACGAAGTCCGCGTCCACGACGACCTTCTGCGCGTACCCGCCCTGTGTGATCGAGCCGTCGACGTCGACGGAGTTGTACGTGCCCACCTTGCGCCCCTTGCCGCCGGAGCACTCCTGCTCCTGATCCGACCGGCACGCGGCGCACTCGCCGCACGAGTTCACCAGGCAGCCCACACCCACGCGATCGCCCGCCGCGAAGCCGGTGACCTCCGCACCCACGGCCTCGACGAAGCCCGCGATCTCGTGGCCCACAGCCAGGGGGAAGTGCGCCTCACCCCACTCGTTGCGGATCGTGTGGATGTCGCTGTGGCAGATGCCGGCGGCCCGGATGTCGATGAGGACGTCGTTCGGGCCCACCTCGCGACGCTCCAGGTCGACGACCTGGAACGGCTCGTGCGGCCCGGTCTTCTGCAGTGCCTTGACGGTGATGGTCACAGTAGTCCCCCTGGGATCCGTGCGGCGTCGATGTCCGTCCACAGTATGTCAGCGAGACCCGTCGCTTCGCGGATCGGTCTCATCGCGACACGTTGCGACACACATCACGACCCGCGGCGGGGATCACACGAAAAGAGGGGGCCGGGGCCAGGCATCCGCCGATCTTTTCGGGTACTGTCGGGAATAGTTCTTACCGAACGATCACTCAGACTGCGGCCACGCAGGCTGAGCCCCCACCGTTCGCGCCGGGGACATGGTACGACAACGACGCCGCACCGCGCAGAGCCCCGGCGACAGCAGCAGAAGAGGAGTTCCACGTGGCGACCACCAACGGACGCGCAGAGATCCTGCGTGCCGCGCGCATCACGTTCGCCCGGCACGGGTTCGACGGTGCCTCGATCCGTGACATCGCGCAGGAGGCCGGGCTCAGCCTGTCCGCCCTGTACTACTACTTCCCGTCGAAGCAGGATGCGCTCTTCGAGCTCATCCACAACGCCTTCACGTGGTTCAGCGCCCGAGCAGTGGAGACCGTCGAGACCACCGGCCCGGACCCGGTCGACCGCATCGCCGCGCTCGTGCGCTTCACGGTCCGCTACCGCTCGACCTACCGCCAGGTCAGCCGCGTGATCCTCCGCGACACGGAGCGCCTCAGCCAGGAGAGCTTCACGACGATCCGCGGCCTGCAGCGCGAGTCCCGCGACATCTTCGTGGGCGTCGTCCAGGAGGGCCGCGACGCCGGCGTCTTCCACGTCGACAACGCGGACATCGCCTCGCGCGCGATCCTCTCGATCATCAACTCGATCCCGCTGTGGTTCTCCAAGGACGGCACTCTCACGATCGACCAGCTGGAGGAGCAGTACACCCGCTTCAGCCTCCGCCTTCTGGGCCTCGACCCCAGCGATGCGGAGATCGAGCGGCTGATCGCCCTGCCGCTTCCCGCCATCGACGGTGCCGTGGGCGACCCCGACGCCGAGGTCGCCGCCGCCTCCCGCTGACGGCGCACCGGCCGCGGTCCGCACCCGTCGGCTCCTCCGATCCGTCGTCTGTAGCCGATCCGGCACACGGCCCTCGATCCCGCTACACGTGCGGCACGAGTGGGCCGGCCGGTCGGCGGATGCTGGAGGCATGACGCGACGTCCCGCTTCCCCGCACCGCTCCTCCCGCCTGCTCGCCCTCGCTCCCGCGACGGTCCTGGCGCTGGTCGCTCTGACCGCCTGCACGGAGGGGACGGAGACGGACACCCGTCCCGTGTCCAGTGCGGATGAGTTCTTCGAGGTCGTCGAATCCCTCGATGCGGTGGAAGGCATCGACCGCATCGCTGTGGACGCAGACGATGTGGACCCCGCCCCCACCTACCCCCAGCCGTCCTGCGGCCCGGACGATCCGACCCCGGAGCCAGCCGCTCCCCCACGGACCGTCGTCCACCTCGACGACGAGGCCGACTCCGTCGCTCTCCGTGTCGCCGAGCGCGCGATCCTCAATCTCTACTCCGACCACCGGTATCCGGACGGGCCCCCACAGATGACGATGGTGAGCGGCCGCTTCCGCGTGGACGCGCCCCGGTTCGACGGCTACTCCCGCGCCGCCGCTGGATCGGGCGACGGGACGGCCGCCCTCAATCTCCCGCAGCTGCCGCACCTGGCCGATCTGCCGGACGTCGAGGGGGGCGCCCTCGAGGACACGCAGGCCACCGCCCGTCTGAGTCCGGGCACAGATCTGCGCGACTGGTTGCTCGAGAACACGGATGCCCCGGGATCCGTCCGTCTGGACGTCACCGCCTCCGCCGCAACCGGCTCATCGTCCTGCTCAGACGACTCCGACGACGCGGCCGCGCTGGACTCCACCGCCTCCGCGGAGCCGTCGACGACCCGGTTCTCCTTCAGCCTGGGATCGGACACCGCGCCCGAGGCCGTCCGGACCCTCTTCGAGACCGCGGACGCCGGCGGGGCGACCGTGCTGGCCGGCTCCGTGGACGACCGCACCCAGCAGCGCACGGAGCAGGGCGATCTGCAAGTGCCCTCCGTCGATGACGTCTCCGCACTCCACGACGCACTCGTGACCCAGTACGGCGCCGCCGCGCAGGACGGCTTCTCCGTCCGCACCGACGACGGCCTGACGATCGAGTTGGGCGACGGCGCAGACAGCCTGGACGACGTCCTCGCGGCGCACACCCGGCTGACGGATGCCGGCGCGTCCGTGCGGAGGATCGAGATGAACAACGGCGGGGTCGCGGTCACCGTCGACGACTCGGACGGGCTGCAGGAAGTGGTCGACCTCGTGTCGGATGCGGACTGGCCGCTGGGTCCGGACGAGCCGGTCGAGGTGAGCCACCGCGACCTCCACCACTACGGTGCGGACTTCGAGGCGCAGGCGTGGCCCGCCCACCGCCAGACCATCGCGGCGCTGTGGGACGCGGGATTCACCGCCGTGCTCACCGGCAGCGGCTCACGCGGCGCCGGTTTCGGCCTCTCGATCGGCGACGCGGCCGGGCCGGACGTCTCACAGCCCGCGGGCCGGGACGCCCTGGTGACCGCACTGCGGAACGGCGACTGGCCGGGAAGAGCCTCGATCGCCGTCGAGCACGACGGCGACCGCGTCTCCTTCACGTCCACAGCGACCGGCACCGCGGACCGCACGGACGACAGTCGGTACGGCGAGGACCAGCCGCAGCCCCCGTGGGCCCGGGAGCTCCTCGCCACGTGGGACGCCACCACCGGGTGAGGCGCACGCGGGCCGCGGTGCCGGCTCGAGCCCCGCATGCGGGAGAGGCCCGCGCGTCAGCGGACCTCGCGCTTGGCGAGCGTGCGCAGGTGCACCTCGTCCGGACCGTCGAAGATCCGCATCGCGCGGTGCCAGCCGTACATCGCCGCCAGCGGCACGTCGTCGCTGATGCCTGCGCCGCCGTGGACCTGGATCGCCCGGTCGATGACCTGCAGCGCGGTGCGCGGCACGGCGACCTTCGCCGCGGACACGTAGGCGGCGGCCGCCTTGTTGCCGTGCGTGTCGATCACCTTCGACGCGTACTGGCACAGCAGCCGGGCCTGGTCGATCGCGATGCGGGATTCCGCGATGTCCTGCTGGATCGTGCCCTGCTCGACCAGCGGCTTCCCGAAGGCCACGCGCTGCTGCGCCCGGGACACCAGAAGGGCGAGCGCTCGCTCCGCCGCACCCAGCGCGCGCATGCAGTGGTGGATACGGCCCGGTCCCAGGCGGGCCTGGGCCAGCGCGAAGCCGGACCCCTCCTCCCCCAGCAGGTTCGCGACGGGGACGCGCACGTCCTCGAACACGACCTCGGCGTGCCCGTGCTGGTCGTGGTGCCCCATGACCGGCAGGTCGCGGACGATCCGCACCCCCGGCGTGTCCACCGGGACGAGGATCATCGACTGCTGGCGGTGCGTCTCCGCCTCCGTGTCCGTCTTGCCCATGAGGATGAGGATCCGGCAGCGCGGGTCGGACGCACCGGAGGTCCACCACTTCCGTCCGTTGATGACGTACTCGTCGCCGTCGCGGGCGATCGTCGTCTCGATGTTCGTCGCGTCCGAGCTGGCGACCTCCGGCTCCGTCATCGCGAACGCGGACCGGATCGTCCCGTCCAGCAGAGGCTCCAGCCACTGCGTGCGCTGCTCCTCCGTCGCGAACATGTGGAGCAGCTCCATGTTGCCGGTGTCCGGCGCCTGCCCGTTCGTGGCCTCCGGAGCCAGGTGGAGACTCCACCCGGTGATCTCCGCCAGGCCCGCGTAGTCCAGCTGGCTCAGCCCGGACTCCGCCGGCAGGAAGAGGTTCCACAGGCCGCGCTTCCGGGCTTCAGCCTTGAGCTCCTCGACGACCGGCGGGACCGAGTGGTCGTGAGGGCCGTGCTGCGCGCGGTACTCGTCGTAGCGGGCCTCCGCCGGGAAGACCTGCTCGTGCATGAACGCGACGAGGGCCTCGCGCAACTCCAGTGCCTTCTGAGACGGCCTCAGGTCCAGCGATTCGACGTCCGGGCGGACGGGCATGCCCTTGAGTGCGGTGTCAGTCATCGGATGCGTCTCCTTGTGCGGGTGCGGGTGGATCCACCGGAGCGGAGTCCGGGGATGAAGCGGGTTCCGGGGACACGGCGGGGCCGGTGGCCGGGTCCGTGCGGGCCTCGACGAGGCCGAGTGCGAGCCGCGCGTAGCGCTCTCCCATCTGGTGGGGAGTGAGGCCGCCGCCGGGGCGGTACCAGGAGGCGACCGAGGTGCCCATCGCGATGAGGGCGCGGACGGCCTCGGCGGGGTGGGGTGTGCCGAAGGCGCCCGTCTCCGCACCGTGCTCCACGACCTCGCGGAACAGGTGCTCCTGCTCGTCGCGCAGCGCGACGACGAGGCGGCGGCCGTCCGGGTCCAGGCTGCGGATCTCCGTCGCGCCCACGACGGCCTCGTCGCGGCGCTCCGTGTGGAAGACGAGCCACGCGTGCATGAGGGCGCGCAGCTGGTCGTGCGGCAGCGCGCCCGCCCGCAGCACGGCGCTGCGCGTCGCGGCGAGCGCATCGGTGAGGATCCCGACCATGATCTCCTGCAGGATCCGCTGCTTGGACGGGAAGTGGTTGTAGATCGAGGCGACCGTGAAGCCGGCGCCCGTCGCGATGTCGCGCATCGAAGTGCCGTGGTAGCCGACCCGCTGGAAGTTCTGGACCGCGGCGTCCAGGACGGCCGCACGACCGGACCGTGCCTGCATCGTCGCTCACCGCCTCTGCCGGGTCGGGGCGACGCCGTTGCCGCCCTCCTGTTCCGCCCATCATGCGCATGCGAACACTTGTTCGTCAAGGATTCCCGGAACGCGCAGTCTCTGGGTGTAGTCTGCGCTCTTGGTCGTGAACGCTTGTTCGAGGCACGTGCGCACAACCCCTTGACGCGGCACCCGGAACAGGGCAATGCTGGCAGTCCCGGACGGATGTTCCGGAGCCGGCGCGCCCCGCAGTCGAGGCGTGCCGGACACCAGCCGTCGAAGACGCCGGCAGGCGCCAGTCTCCTCGGCACTCACCGTGATGAAAGGCGAGATCCATGGCAGATGCACCGCAGCTCACAGACCTCCTGGCGAACGCCCCCTCCAACTGGGGCCGCTGGGGCGACGACGACGAGGTCGGTTCGCTCAACTTCCTCACCTCCGACGAGGTGCTGCGCGGTGTCCGCAGCATCAGGACGGGTGAGGTGCACACCCTCCAGAGACTCATCGGCGATCCCAAGGGCGACCCGGTGTGGCCGTCCCGCCTCCCCGCGGAGCGCGAGATGGTCATCGACGAGTCCGCATGGGACAGCGACGACGCGCCCCAATTCCCGGGCGGACTCCACTACGCGGACGACAAGCTGGTCGCCTTCCTCCAGGGTTCCACGCAGTACGACGCGCTGGGCCACGTCTGGTACGGCGGTCAGATCTGGAACGGATACGACGCGCGCACGACCGTGGGCGGCCTGGACAAGGCGAGCGTCGAGCCGATCGCCCAGCGCGGCGTCGTGGGCCGGGGCGTCCTCGTCGACATGGCCCGACACCTGGGCGTCGAGGCGATCGAGGCCAAGCGCACCTTCGACCACAACGACCTCCAGGAGGCGGCGGAGGCGCAGGGCGTCACGATCGAGAAGCACGACATCCTCCTCATCCGCACGAACCACCTGCAGCTGTTCTTCGAGCAGGGCGACAAGTTCTACGAGGACTTCTGCGAGCCGGGCCTCCAGTACAGCCCGGAGCTCGTCCAGTGGTTCCACGACATGGAGATCCCCAACCTCGTGACGGACACGATCGCGAACGAGGTGACGACGGACCCGGACACCGGTGTCGCGCTCACCCTCCACAACGCGCTCATGCGCAATCTGGGCATCGCGCTCACGGAGATCTGCGACCTGGAGAGCCTCGCCGCCGCATGCGCGGAGGACGGCCGCTGGGACTTTCTCTACGCCGCCGCTCCCCTCAAGATCCACCGCGCGACGGGCTCACCGGTCAACCCCCTGGCGATCCGATGAAGCCGTTCTCAGAATCGCTGACGCCGGCGCACCCCACGTTGCTGGACGCGTGGGAGCACCGGGTCCGGGAGTCCGCGGACCAGCCCTTCCTCCACGCCTTCGCGGAGACTCTCACCTTCGGCGAGGTCGACCGGCAGGCGCAGGCGCTCGCGACCGCGCTCGCCGGGGACGGGGTGAGCCCGGGCGACCGGGTCGCGCTCTACACGCAGAACGACCCGCTCTTCGCGGTGGGCGTCGTCGCGGCGTGGAAGCTGGGGGCGGTGGGCGTGCCCATCAACCCCATGAACACGGCTCGCGAGTTGCGCTACCACCTGCAGGACTCCGGTGCCGTCGCGCTCGTGACCCTCCCCACGCTGTGGGACGACGTCGCCGCCGAGGTCGTCGCGGACACCTCCGTCCGCCTCGCCGTGATCGGCCGGTTCCGTCGGTGGGTCACCGAGGGCGACGGGATCCGGGAGGAGGCGGTCGAGGCCGTGCCCGCACAGGCGACGGCCGCACCCACCGGGGTGCGGCTGGCCTCCCTCGAGGAGCTGGCAGGCGACGGGGACGGTCAGTCGGTCGGGGCCTCGGGCGCGGTCTCCCGGCCCCAGCTGGGACCCGACGACCCGGCGCTGCTGACCTACACCTCTGGGACGACGGGCAGTCCCAAGGGTGCGATCAACACGCACGGGAACCTCGCGTTCAACGCTGAGACGTACGTGCAGATGGGCGGGCTGGAGGCGGGTCAGCCGATCCTGGCGATCGCGCCGCTGTTCCACATCACCGGGTCGGTGGGCCATCTGTCGTACGCGGTCCGGGGCGGGCACCCGCTGGTGCTGAGCCATCGGTTCCACCCCGTCGCGGTGCTCGAGTCGATCCGGCGGTGGCGACCGGTCTTCACGATCGGCGCGATCACCGCACTCATGGCGGTCGCGGACTCCGCGCAGCTGCGCGACGGCGATCTGGACAGCCTGCAGACCGTGTACACGGGCGGGGCGCCGGTCGCACCGTCGCTGTCGGACCGGCTGGAGCAGGTGTACGGGACGTACATCCACGGGGCGTACGGCCTCAGCGAGTCCGCGTCGCCGCTCACGGTCGTGCTGCGGGGCGAGCGGGCGCCGGTCGATCCGGAGTCCGGCTCCCTGTCCGTGGGGAAGGCGGTCTACGACACCCAGGTGCGGATCGTCGGCGAGTCCGGGCAGGACCTGCCCGACGGCGAGTACGGGGAGATCTGGGCGCGCGGCCCGCAGATCACGCCGGGCTACTGGGAGAACCCGGAGGCGACGGCGGCGGAGATCACCGATGGCGGGTTCTTCCACACCGGCGATGTCGCCTTCCGGGACGCCGACGGGTGGATCTACCTGGTCGATCGCAAGAAGGACATGATCAACGCGGCCGGCTACAAGGTGTGGCCCCGCGAGGTCGAAGGAGTGCTCTACGACCACCCCGCCGTGTCCGAGGCCGCGGTCGTGGGCGTCGCGGACGACTACCGCGGCGAGACCGTCGCGGCGTACGTGACGCTCAAGGCGGGGCAGAGCGCCACCGTCGAGGAGTTGACCGCACACTGCCGCGAGCAGCTGTCCGCGTACAAGGTGCCGCGGTCGATCGGTGTCCTGGATGAGATGCCCAAGACCGCGACCGGCAAGATCCTGCGGCGCATGCTGCGGGAGTAGGTCGAGTGCGGGACTGAGTGGGCGTCGGATCGCGGTCCGACGCCCACTCCCACACGACCGCGGGCCGGAGGGGATCCCCTCCGGCCCGCGGTCGCTCGCTCTTCGTCAGCTGTCGCTGTCGTCGGCGTCCTCGGTCGCCTCATCGATCGTCACGGACGGGCTGCCGGTCGATCCGGGGTGCGTCGCCTCCGCCTCATCCGCACGGGTGAGGGTGCCCAGTTCTTCGCCGTTCTCGTCCTGCACGGTCATCGTGTCGCCGTCCACGGTCACGGTGTTGACGCCGCTCAGCCACGTGTCGACACCCGGGCAGCCCTTGAGAGTGCTGGGTCCGCGCTCCACACGGGCGGTGTCGCCGTCGATGAAGAAGTCGCCCCCGATGCCGTTGCACCCGTCGCCTCCGGCCACCGTGCCGCCGTCGTCGTCGACGACCGTGAAGTCGAGGAATGCGTCTTCCGGGTCGTCCGCCTCCCACCGGCCGTCGAACGTCGGCTCTTCGGCTGCGGCCGAGGTGGTCGAGTCCTCGCCGGGCGTGCCCGATCCCCCGCAACCGGTCAGGGCGAGAGCGGAGGCGGCGAGGACCGCCGCCACGGTGATCTGTCGCTTCATGGAATCTCCCGAGTCGTGAGTCGGACAGGCCCATGGTATCGGCCGAGTCTGGGGCCGCAGGGATGGAACCCCGTGCATCGCCGCTGAATCCTCGGACCGTTCAACCGCCGTGGGTCCGGCCCCGGAACACGCCGAAGGGGGCATCCGCCTCTCAGCGGATGCCCCCCTCACTCTGTTCCGTCAGCAGTCGGGCTGTCTCAGCCCGACCGCCTCCGGATCAGATGCACTCAGGCCTGGCGGCGGCGTGCCACGTAGACCAGCGCGCCACCCAGGGCGACCAGTCCGGCAGCACCGGCGACCAGCGGAGCAGTGGTGGAACCGGTGCGCGGCAGGTCTTCGCCGTCCCCGTTGTCACCGTCGTCCTGACCGCCCTCGCCGTCACCCGAACCGTCGACGACGCTGAAGGAGCCCTCGAGGGTCTCATCCTCCGTCGTCACGACGACCTCGTAGTCACCGACGTACGCGGACGGGGCCGCGCTCGTCTCGCCCCACACACGCGAGGACGCAGTACCGTCCTCATCCGCCGTCACCGTGATCGACTTCGCCGGCTCGTCAGCCGCCTCCGCAGCCGGAGCAGCGGCGCCGGAACCGGCGTTCGCAGCGTCGTCAACACCCGTGTAGGTGTCGAAGGTGACCTCCGAACCCGGCTCCACATCCGTCACCGTGTAGGCGACGCCGCGGTCCTCCTCAACAGCCTGCTCCTCGCCGTCGGCGACGAACTGCTCAGCAGCGATCTCCTGGGGGTCGACTGCCAGCGACGGGTCGAGCTCCGGGTCCTCGGTCTCCGTCGCCGTGGGCGTCGGGTCCGCCGTCTCGGTCGGCTCACCGGTCTCGGTGGGCTCCTCCGTGGGCTCACCGGTCTCGGTGGGCTCCTCGGTCGGCTCGCCGGTCTCGGTGGGATCGTCCGTGGGCTCCTCGGTGGGCTCCGTGGTCTTCACCTCGTAGCCATCGGCCACGGTCTCGAGGCCCTTCGCCAGCTCGGCGACCCAGATCCAGTCGCCTTCCTCGGTCGCCGGGTCGTAGTTCGAGAGGGAGGTGACACCCACGGCCTGGTC
>DHCFD07801__coassemble_1683_pt1 | contig 11864 bp, 10 predicted proteins | sample DHCFD07801__metabat2_low_PE_026 | metagenome-assembled genome bin DHCFD07801 | reverse complement strand
ATCGGCCCCTCCGACTACGTCGAGTGGCTGGACGACCGCAAGTGGGCGTTCGTCCGTCTGGAGGGCCGCAACTTCGGCGATGCTCCCGTGTCGCTCGAGTACAAGCTGGAGGTCTGGGACTCGCCCAACAGCGCCGGCGTCATCATCGACGCGGTGCGCGCGGCGAAGATCGGACTGGATCGCGGGGTCGGCGGAGCGCTGCTGAGTGCCTCGTCGTACTTCATGAAGTCCCCGCCGCACCAGCAGGACGACGATGCGGCGCACGCCGCCGTCGAGGCATTCATCCGCGGCGACATCGACAGCTGAGTCGACCCCTGCCCGCTCGGCGGGTGAGCGCACTCCGGTCGTGCGGTCGGGAGTGCGCATCGCGCCGCTCAGGCACTACAGTGTCCTCGGTCGCTTCTCGCGAGTGCTCTGGGGCACCCGGCGGCGGCTGAGTACCCCGTCTCCGACTGCCCTGAGGAGGAACCGTGTCCGGTTCCACGGCCGCGAGCCCGACCCCCACTCCTTCGACCGGCGCGGGGGAGCGCCTGGGTCCGATCATGCGGGCCCTCATCGTCATCGAGAAGGCCGGCAACAAGCTGCCACACCCGTTCTGGCTGTTCCTCGGCCTCGCGGGGATCGTCATGGTCCTGTCGGCGATCTTCTCCGCAACCGGACTGTCCGCCCTCAACCCGGCCACGGGTGAGGATGTCACCGTCACCAATCTGTTCAGCGCCGAGGCTCTGCGGGCGCTCGTGGCCGGTGCGGTCGACAACTACGTGTCGTTCCCCGCCCTGGGCCTGGTGCTGGTGGTGCTGTTCGGCGTCGCGGTCGCGGAGCAGTCGGGACTCATTCCCGCACTCATGAAGGCCGCGCTGCGCTCGGCCTCACCGCGCTGGGTGACCGTCATCGTCGCGCTGGTGGGATCCGGCGCCTCCATGGCGTCCGACGCCGCCTACATGATCGTCATCCCACTGGGCGGAATCGCGTTCAAAGCGGTGGGCCGCAACCCGATCATCGGCTGCGCCGTCGCGTATGCGGCGACGTCCGGCGGTTACTCGGCTGCACCCTTCGTGAACTCGCTCGATGCGATCCTGGGTGGACTCTCGACGTCAGCGGCTCAGATCATCGATCCGGAATACGTCGTCACCCCGGTGGCGAACGTCTACTTCAACTTCGCGTCGATGTTCGTCGTGGCCTTCGCCGTGACCCTCGTGACCGAGCTCGTCCTCAACAAGCGCGGCGAGCAGCTGGCGGTCGATGCGGACTCGGACGACGGCGTGGACGACCACGCGGAGTTCGCCCGCGGAGCGACCGCGACGGAGAAGCGCGGCATGATCGCCGCACTCATCACGATGGTGCTGGGGATCGCCCTGGTGATCGTCCTGGCACTGCCGGAGGCTTCCTTCCTGCGTGACGCGGAGGGCGGATTCGGGCCCGAGTCCGGCCTCATGGCGGGTATCGCGGCGATCGTCGGATTCGGCTTCTTCGTCATCGGCATCGCCTACGGAGTCGTGACGGGCTCGATCCGCTCCTGGGACACGATCCCGAACATGATGGCCGAGGGCGTGCGCCCGTTCGTCCAGGTGATGGTGCTGTTCTTCGCCGCCGCCCAGTTCCTCGCGGTCTTCAGCGCATCCTCGCTGGGTGAGATCTTCGCGATCAAGGGCGCGGAGTTCTTCGAGCAGGTCGACGCCGGGCCGTTCGTGATCCTGCTGGGCGCCTCCCTGCTGGTCGGGGCGGGCGCGCTCTTCATCACCTCCGGCACCGGCCTCTGGACGCTGTTGAGCGTCATCCTCGTCCCCATGCTCATGCTGCTGGGCATCTCCCCGGAGACGACTCAGGCGATGTACCGCATCGGCGACTCCACCTTCAACATCGTGTCGCCCATGAGTCCGTACTTCGTCATGATCCTGGGCTTCGTCCAGCGCTACAAGAAGGACGCGGGCATCGGCACACTCCTGTCGATGACGATCCCGCTGAGCATCGTGATGTGGCTGTGCTGGACGGCGTTCTTCTTCGCCTGGTGGGCTCTGGGCATCCCGTTCGGCCCCGGCACCAGCGTCACCTACTGAGTCCCGGTGTCGAGCGCAGGGTCACGGCGGCGTCACGATCGATCCGCATCGCGGGAATGCTGAGCGCTGTTCCAAGGTTCATCCATAGAATGGACGTACGAACACCACGACGCCCCCTGGGAGGGACCACATGAGCAACCCGCTGGTGCGCCGCGGTCTGAATGACGGAATCAAGGCCGGTCAGCAGCAGAACCGCATCCCCGCCCCGTCCGATGCGCAGCTGCAGGAGATGTACGACGCACCGTCGTACCAGCAGCCGGTCGCAGATCGGTCGATGACCTACGACGACGTCCTCATGAAGACGGCGATCTGCTTCGCCGTCCTGCTGGCCGGTGCCGTCATCGGCTGGATCATGCCGATGCTCGCACTGCCGGCGGCGATCGTCGCGCTGGTGATCGGTCTGGTCATCGCGTTCAAGAAGGAGCCCAGCAAGGGACTCATCCTCACGTACTCCGCGATCGAGGGCGTGTTCCTGGGCGGCATCTCGCGCACGTTCGAGACGGCCTACGACGGGATCGTCATGCAGGCGGTGCTGGGCACGCTCAGCGTCTTCCTCGTCATGTTCGCGCTGTTCAAGTTCAAGATCGTCCGGATGAGCTCCGGCTTCATGAAGTTCCTCATGCTCGCCGTGGGCGGGTACGCGGTCTTCTCGCTCGTGAACTTCGCCTTTGCGATGTTCTCCGGCGGCGAGATGAACGCCCGCAACATGGAGATCACGCTCCTGGGGATCACGATGCCGCTGGGCGTCCTCATCTCCGGTGTCGCTGTGATCCTCGCGGCGCTCACGCTCGTCGCGGACTTCCAGATGATCGAAGAGGGCGTGCGCCACCGGATCCCGGAGAAGTACTCGTGGGTCTGCGCGTTCTCGCTCATGGTCACGCTCATCTGGCTCTACATCGAGATCCTGCGCCTGCTGTCCTACTTCCGGCAGAACTGACGGGATCACCGGGACACGGCATGGTCACCACGGCGCGGGCGGCGGAACTCCACGAGGAGGTCCGCCGCCTTCGCATTCGGGTGACGGCGCTGACGACGCCGCAGTTGGACGACGGCCGGCGGACCCACATCCGGACGGCGCTGCGGCGGCTGTCGGACGTGGGAGCGCACGGCCGGCCGGTCCCGGATCTGGGCGATCGGGTGCTGGCGGATCAGGTGGTCGTCCTCCTGACCGACTGCCTGCCGGAATACGGGGCCACCGATCAGCAGACGGTGCGCGCACTGCGGATCGCGCAGGAGCTGCGGCAGGACCTCGCATGAGGCCGCGACTCTCCACGGATCGCGCGCAGAAGGAGGAGCACGACGCATGACCGAACGCCACCACCACGACGAGGCGATCCAGGGCCCGCACGGCGAGGACCGCTTCGACGCGATGAACTTCCACACCCGCAAGTGGGTGCGACCCGAGGACCTCAACGCGAACGGGACACTGTTCGGCGGCAGCCTCCTGCGCTGGATCGACGACGAGGCGGTCGTCTACGCGATGATCCAGCTGGGCAACCAGCGGATCGTCACGAAGTACATCTCAGAGATCGAGTTCGTGTCGTCCGCTACGCAGGGCGACATCCTGGAGATCGGCCTGCAGGCCGTCCACTTCGGACGCACCTCACTCACGATGCGGTGCGAGGTGCGCAACATCATCACGGGGGACACGATCCTCTCGATCGACAGGATCGTGTTCGTGGCACTGGCCGAGGACGGGTCGCCGCTGCCGCACGGCTACTCCACCATCACGTACGCGCGCGACCGGTTCCCGGAGGACCTCCGGCGTCGGAAGCGCTCGATCTCCTGAGGAGCTCTCCATGACGATCCGGCTGGAGAACGTGGGCATCGCCGTGCAGGACCTGGATGCGACGATCGCCTTCTTCACGGACCTGGGACTGACGGTCCTGGGGCGCGACACCGTGCAGGGGGAATGGGCGGACACCGCGGTGGGCCTCGACGGCAACCACTCCCGCATCGCGCTCCTGCAGACGCCGGACGGCCACGGCAGGCTCGAGCTCTTCGAGTACAACCACCCGGAGGCGATCCCGACCGCGCCCACGCAGCCGCACGCAGCGGAGGACCTGACAGGGGAGGGCGCATGAGCGAGGCGCGGCAGAACGGCGCACCGGGCCGCCGCATCGTCTACGAGACCGCGACCTCCATCGACGGGTGGATCGCGGATCAGCAGAACTCGCTGTCCTGGCTCTTCGCCGTCCCCATCGAGGAGCAGGACCAGGCGTCGCTCGCCCCGCCCGCGGCACCCGTCCAGGTCATGGGATCGACGACGTACCTGTGGGTGGTGGAGGAGATGGGGGCGCTCGAGGATCCGCAGAAGTGGTCGGAGGCGTTCGCGCCGGCGGACGTCTTCGTGTTCACCACCCGGGACCTGCCGGTCCCCGAAGGCACGGAGGTCACGTTCCTGTCCGGCGACGTCGCGGACCACCTGGGGACTCTGCGCACCGCGGCGGCCGGCGGAGACATCTGGGTCGTGGGCGGGGGCGATCTGGCCGCACAGTTCCTGGAGGCCGGCGCACTCGACGAGATCGTCCTGTCCGTCGCACCCGTCATGCTGGGTTCCGGCGCCCCGCTCTTCCCGCGCAGGCTCGAAGCGGACCGGCTCACCCTGGTGAGCGCGACACAGGCAGGACAGTTCGCCCGGCTCGTCTACCGCGTGACCCCGTGACGCGACGGGCGCCCCGTCCGCGCTCGCGGAGGGGACGCCCGTCCACGGGAGTCGGCGGCCGTCAGCCGGGACGGTGCTCCAGCATCGTCTCCTCCAGCAGCGCCTGCGCGATCGGGCGGTAGTCGGTGCTCTCGTCGTACCACTGGTCGAAGTCCGCGAACTCGCCGGTCTCCTCGTAGCCCAGCTCCTCGATCTTCGCCTGCCACGTCTCGCGGGAGGCGTCGAGGCGCTCCTGGATGTCCTCGCCGATGATCCCGGACTCCGCGACCTCGCCGCGCGTCTCCTCCGCGAACGACCGGATCTCATCCTGCAGCGCGGTGGAGGCCTCGTCGATGCTGCCGTCGCCCTCGTTCGCCAGTTCGATCGCATCGACCTTGCTGCCCACGGTCGAGACCATGCCGCCGTGGAAGTACGCGTCGAACCCGTCGAAGAGGATCTGCTGGTACGCCAGTGGCAGGGAGTCGACCGTTGATCCGGTGAGGATCGCGCCGGCCACGCGCGGGAAGCTGGTCTCCGTGGGGTAGCCCAGGTGGGGCGCGACCTCGAAGAAGCCGCCCTGGACCACATCGGACAGAACGGCAAGCGTGCAGTCGATCGTGCCGCGCTGCAGGGCCTCGTACGCTTCGACGCCCGCGATGGACACGGGCGTGCCGCCCACGTGCTCGACCATGTCATTCGCGGCCGGCGATCCGACGCGCACCTGGAGCCCCTGCCAGTCCTCCAGGTCCGGGACAGGGTCCGTGCAGATCGAGTAGTAGTTGCCCGAGGCCATGACCGGGACGAGCGGCGTCACGCCGATCGCCTCGTATTCCTCGAGGATCTGGGGCGTGCCCCACGCGACGTCCGCCGCGACGATGTTCGCCAGGATCTCGCCGACCATGGGGGACGACGGGTCGCCGCCCAGCATGTTGTTGAGCGCGTTGAAGGCCGGGAACTGCGCCGGGTCGTAGGACGGCAGTGTAAAGGCCATGTCCACGCGACCGTCGGCCAGCGCATCGTGGATCTCGTCGTAGGTCGCGATCGACTGGTTCCAGGCCAGGTCGACGGTGATCTTCCCACCGGACCGCTCCTCGACCGCCTCCTTGAATTCCGTGCCCAGCGGCGCCTGCGGCGAGTCCTGCGAGGTGGCCGGGACCTGGTACGTAATCGTCACGGGCTCCAGGTCCTCCAGCGCGGCGGCGACCTCCTCATCGGACGCGCCGTAGTCGAAGCCGTCGCCGGCCTCGCCACCGGAGGTGGAGCCGCCCGCGCTGCCCGCGCATGCGGTCAGGACGAGTGCCAGTGCGGACAGCGCCGCGGCGCCGCCCAGCCGTGGGTGCAGTGATGTGTGTGCCCTCATGCGTTCGCCTTTGAATCGAGTGGAAGGAACGGTGCGAGGAATTGACCCGCATCTCAGATCGTATCTCACTGATCGTTCGTTCATCCTTGACGCTCGCGCGTGCGCCTGCCTAACCTGCTGGTGACAGGCACGCCGGGGTGCCGTGCGTGTCGATGGGACCGCGGATCCGGTGTACCGGGAAGGCCGCACCGCCGTGACACACACATCCCCGCAGCTCAGCATCGCCGTGGCACCCGTGGGTGAGGGACTCGATGTCGACGTCGAGCCCACGTTCTCCCAGCAGTTCGCTCTCCACGCCCGCGACCGCGGGGAGACGGACGCGATCATCGACTCGACGGGAACGCTCACCTTCGCGCAGCTGGAGGCCCGGACGAACCAGCTGGCCCGCCTGTTCTGTCAGCGAGGAGTGGGGGAGGGCGACTTCGTCCTCCTCGCGTCGCCGGCCCCGTCCGACCTGCTGCTGGGGGCCATCGCCGCGTGGAAGGTCGGGGCCGTACCCATGCCGGTCTCCGATCGGCTGGTCCAGCGCGAGCTCGATGCCCTCGTCGAGTTGGGGCGGCCGGCGCTCGCGATCGACACGACGGATCGCGCGCTGGGTGTCCCCCGCATCATCGACCTCGCTGAGGCCAGCACGCAGGAAGCGGGCCCGCTGCCGCCGGTCATCGCCCCGTCCCTCAAGTCGCCCACCTCCGGTGGCAGCACGGGGATGCCCAAGCTCATCGTCTCCGGCTCGACCGCGGTCCCGGAGGCGATTGCGGGCATGGGCCGGCTCATGGGCGTGCCGCCGCACTCCGTCTGCCTCATCACGGCGGCGCTGCACCACAACGCCTCATTCAGCGACGCGCTGGCCGCCCTCACGATGGGCAGCACCACCGTGCTCATGGAGCGCTTCGACGCGGAGGAGACGCTCGCGATGATCGAGCGCCATCGTGCGCACTGGGTCTATGCGGTGCCCACGATGATGCAGCGGATCTGGAAGCTTCCGCAGGCGGTGAAGGACGCGTACGACCTGTCGTCCGTCCAGACGCTCTTCCACGTCGCCGCGCCCTGTCCCGCGTGGCTCAAGCGCGCATGGATCGATTGGCTGGGACCGGAGGCGATCCGCGAGCTCTACGGCACGACGGAGGGCCAGGCCGCGACCGTGATCACCGGGACCCAGTGGCTGGAGCACCCCGGATCCGTAGGGGCACCCGTCGTGGGCGAGGTGAGCATCCGCGACGACGCGGGGCACGTGCTGCCGATCGGCGAGACCGGTGTGGTGTGGGCGCGGCGCGGGGCGGGAGAGCCCGCCTCCTACCACTACCTGGGCTCACAGGCGGAGGTCGACTCCGACGACTGGGAGACGGTGGGCGATGTGGGCAGGCTCGACGCGGACGGGTACCTGTACCTCACCGACCGCCGGACAGACATGGTGCTGGTGGGCGGGGTCAACGTCTACCCGGCGGAGGTCGAGGCCGTCAGCGACATGCATCCGGAGGTCCTGGCGTCGTGCTGCGTGGGCATCGACGACGAGGAACTGGGATCGGTCCCCGCACTCGTCGTGGAGACACACTCCGGGCAGGTTCCCGCGGACCTGGACGACCACCTGCGGGCGCACCTGGCGCGCGTGAAGCAGCCCCGACGCACCGTAGCGACGACGGATCGTCTGCGGGATGCGGCGGGCAAGATCCGGAAGCGGGAGATCCGCGCGGCCCACCTGGTGGGCTGATCCCGGCCGCTCCACGACGGCTGCACGGCCTGACACGGGCGCGCCCGTCCAGTGGTAGCGAGCCGTCCTGCTCCGCGGACCGGCCCCTATCGCCCCGCGCGGAACCGGTCTAGCGTGGAGGTGTGACGACCTTCGACGCCGCCTCCGCCTCCCCGCAGCCCACGATCACGACGCTGGGCGGTCTCCGCGCGGCGGGGATCGCCACCCGCTCGCTGCGGGAGGAGCTGCGGGGGAACCTGCTGGCCGCGCTGTCCACCGGCGCGGATCCGTGGCCGGGTCTCCACGGCCTGGGCGACACCGTCCTGCCGCAGGTCGAGCGCGCCCTCATCGCCGGCCACGACATCGTGCTGCTGGGGGAGCGCGGACAGGGCAAGTCGCGGCTGCTGCGCGCGCTCACCGCCCTGCTGGACGAGTGGTCGCCCGCGATCGCCGGCACGGACCTGTCGGAGGACCCCTTCCACCCGATCACCGCCGCGGCGCAGGCCCGCGCCCGCGCCCAGGGCGACGAGCTGCCGATCGTCTGGCGGCACCGGTCGGAGCGGTTCGTGGAGAAGCTCGCCACCCCGGACACCTCCGTCGCGGACATGATCGGCGACGTCGACCCCGTCAAGGTCGCGGAGGGGCGCAGCCTGGGCGACCCGGAGACCATCCACTTCGGCCTGGTGCCCCGGGCGCATCGCGGGATCGTCGCGATCAACGAGCTGCCGGACCTCGCCGAGCGCATCCAGGTCGCGCTCCTGACCGTCATGGAGGAGCGCGACGTCCAGATCCGCGGCTACGTCCTGCGCCTGCCCCTGGACGTGCTGGTCGTCGCCTCCGCGAACCCGGAGGACTACACGAACCGCGGGCGCATCATCACCCCGCTCAAGGACCGCTTCGGGGCGGAGATCCGCACCCACTACCCTCCGGAGCTGGACGACGAGATCGCGGTCGTCCGGCAGGAGGCGCACCTGGCCGCGGACGTGCCCGACCACCTCATCGAAGTGCTGGCCCGCCTGACGCGCGGCCTGCGCGAGTCCCCGGCGATCGACCAGTCCTCCGGTGTCTCCGCCCGCTTCACGATCGCGGCGGCGGAGACGGTCGCGGCCGCCGCGCGTCGCCGGGCCGCGCTGGCGCAGGCATCCCGGGAGGAGACCGCGGTCCCGGACGGCACCGCCGCCGAGGCCGTGGCCCGTCCCGTGGACCTGGGCACCCTGGTCGACGTGCTGCGGGGCAAGCTCGAGTTCGAGCCCGGTGAGGAGGGCACGGAGCGCGAGGTGCTGGAGTACGGCCTGCGCGTCGCGACCGCGGAGACGGCGCGCCACCGACTGGCCGGCCTGGACCTGGGCCCGCTGGTCCGGGCGTTCGAGGACGGGGTCACCGTCACGACGGGTGACGCGGTCTCCGCCACCGCACTGCTGGACGGACTGCCGGACCTGGACGAGGCGGGACTCTACGACGCGATCGCAGAGCGGCTGGACGCGCAGTCCGACGGGGAGCGGGCGGCGGCGATCGAGCTGGCGCTCGAGGGTCTTTACCTGTCGCGGAAGCTGTCGAAGGAGACGGGGGAGGGACAGGCCGTCTATGGATGACGTCCGCTACGGCCGCTTCGCCGGAGGTCCGGATCCACTGGAACCGCCCGTGGATCTGGCCGACGCGCTCGCGTCCGTCGCGGATGACGTCATGGCCGGCTATGGTCCCGACCAGGCACTGCGCGAGTATCTGCGTCGGGGCGGGGAGCGGACGAGGGGCCTCGACGATCTGGCCGGCGACATCCAGCGCCGGCGCCGCTCCCTGCTGGACCGTCACGGGATGGGCGGCACGCTCGAGGAGGTGCAGCGGCTCCTCGACGACGCGGTCCTGGCGGAGCGGGGGCAGCTGGCGCGCGACATCACCATGGACGAGACGGACCGGGCGCTGCGCGAGATGCAGATGGAGAACCTCCCGGACTCGCCGGCCGCAGCGGTGTCGGAGCTGCGCGACTACGACTGGACGTCGCAGGAAGCGCGCGAGTCGTTCGAGCAGATCCGGGACCTGCTGGGTCGCGATCTGCTGGACGCGCGCTTCGCGGGCATGAAGCAGGCGCTGGAGAACGCGACGGACGAGGATCGCGCCCGCGTCCAGGAGATGCTGAGCGACCTGGGCGATCTGCTGGAGAAGCGGGAGCGCGGTGAGGACACGGACGAGGACTTCGCCCGCCTCATGGACAAGCACGGCGATCTGCTGCCGGATGGCGTCCAGTCGCTCGATGAGCTCGTAGACGAACTGGCGCGGCGGTCCGCTGCGGCCTCACGCATGCTCGCCTCGATGACGGACGAGCAGCGGGCGGAGCTCGCCCAGCTGTCCCAGCAGGCGTTCGGCTCGCCGCAGCTGCAGGAGCAGCTCGATCGGGTGGACCGTGGCTTGCGGGGATTGCGGCCGGAGTTGGACTGGAGCGGCGGGGAGACCTTCGGCGGGGACGAACCGCTGGGTCTGGGCGAGGGCGCCGGGGTCATGGAGGACATCGCAGAGCTCGACCGCCTCGCCCAGCAGCTGGGTCAGTCCTACCCGGGCGCCACCCTGTCCGACCTGGACCTGGCCGGCCTCGAGAAGCACCTGGGACGCGACGCCGTCGCGGACGCGCGGATGCTCCGAGAGATCGAGGAGCGGATGCGCGACTCCGGATACCTGCGGCGTTCCCCGGACGGCGACCTGCGTCTGTCGCCGGCGGCGCTGCGCCGCCTGGGGAAGTCCCTCCTGCGCGATGCGGCCACCCGCCTGTCGGGGCGGGCCGGTCAGCGGGACGCACGGATGGCCGGGATCGCCGGCGAGCAGACCGGGGCGACCCGGCCCTGGGAGTTCGGGGACACGGAGCCGTGGGACGTGGGCCGGACCGTGGGCAACGCGATCATGCGCACGGCCGCCGACGGCGGCGATCCCCGCCGGGGAGTGCGCATCCGGGTCGACGACGTCGAGGTCCAGCAGACGGAGGCACGCACCCGTGCGGCGGTCGCCCTCCTCGTGGACGTGTCGTTCTCCATGGCGATGGAGGGCTGGTGGCTGCCCATGAAGCGGACCGCGCTCGCCCTCCACCACCTGGTGCGCACCCGCTTCCGCGGGGACGACCTCACGCTCATCACGTTCGGCCGGATGGCACGGACGACGGACCTCGAGGGGCTCGTGGGGCTGGGCGCGGAGTACGAGCCGGGCACCAACCTGCATCACGGCCTCCTGCTGGCCGGCGAGTTCTTCCGCAAGCACCCCACGGCGCAGCCCGTCCTCCTCATCGTGACGGACGGTGAGCCCACCGCGTACCTCACGCCGCGCGGCGAGAGCGCGTTCTCCTATCCGCCGGACTCCGTGACGATCCGGAAGACCGTCGAGGAGCTTGACCGAGTGGGCCGGATGGGCGCGCAGACGACGATCTTCCGGCTGGGGGAGGACCGCGGTCTGGCGCGCTTCGTCGACGCGATGGCCCGCCGTGTCCGCGGCACCGTCGTCGCCCCTGGCCAGGACGAGCTGGGGTCTGCTGTGGTGGGCGAGTTCATGCGAGCGAGGCGCCGCGGCGGCGACCAGCGCGCGGGGTGAGGCTCATCCCTCCGGGGCGACGGGCTTCGCGTCGATCCGACGGTTCCGTCCGGCGGCGCGGTGGGGGATGCGGCCGCCTGCCAGCACCATCTCGACCTGACGGTCGGACAGACGGTGGCGCAACTCGATCTCCTTCTCGCCCACTCGGGCGAGGACCGTGGTGGAGTCCTGCAGCGTGCCGCGCAGCCCGGTGAAGCCCAGGACATCGTCGCGGGAAACCCGGTCCGCGTCCGCGGGGTCCGCGAATTCGAGGGGGAGGACGCCGAAGTTCGCGAGGTTCTGCCAGTGGATGCGCGCGAAGGACTTCGCGACGACGACGCGCAGCCCCAGGTAGCGGGGCGCGATGACCGCGTGTTCGCGGGACGAGCCCTGACCGTAGTTCTCGCCGCCCACGATCGCATGGCCGCCATCCGTCTCTGCCGCACGGCCGGAGTATGTGGGGTCGACCTGTGTGTATACGAACTCCGCGATCCTGGGGATGTTGCTCCGATACGGCAGGACCCGGGATCCGGCGGGGAGGATTTCGTCGGTCGACACGTTGTCGCCCAC
>DHCFD07801__coassemble_1663_pt1 | contig 12116 bp, 11 predicted proteins | sample DHCFD07801__metabat2_low_PE_026 | metagenome-assembled genome bin DHCFD07801 | reverse complement strand
GGCGGCGACTCCGCCCGCCCGCTGCTGGCGGTGTCCGGCTCCGCCACGGAGCTCACGCGCACGCAGCTGGCGGCACTGGGACAGGCGCGCGACCTGTCCGTCGTCCGCCCCGTGTTCGTCCCGGGCACGCGCCGGATCGACGTGGAGGCCACCGCACGCGACGTGCGCCGCGACCTCCGCGCCGCCGCCGGCACCCGCTCGATCGTCCTGCTCGCCACCGTGCTGGACGTCTCCGACATCTTCGATCTCACCGAGGCCGAGGCCGACGACATCCCCGCGGCCCTGGGCCGCGTCGTCCGCGCCGTCCTCGACTCGACGGATGATGCCGCCCCGATCGGCGGCCTCTACACGACGGGAGGCGACGTGACCGCGGAGGTCCTCGACGGCCTCGGCGGCGCCGGCATCGAGATCCACGCCGAGGTCGTCCCCCTCGCCACCTCCGGCTTCGTCGTGGGCGGCGACCACGCGGGCCTGCCGATCGTCACGAAGGGCGGGCTGGTGGGCAGCACCGACACCGCGATCGTCTGCCTCGACGCCCTCGCTGACCTCTCTCGCACCTCTTCATCACCGACCTCTTCCGGGAAGGAATCCTCATGACCGCACCCGTCCTCGCACTCACCCCCGGCGACCCCGTGGGCATCGGCCCCGAGATCACCGCCGCCGTCCTCCACGAGCACGCCGGAGACGACTCCGTCCACGGCATCGCGGTCGCCGACGCGTCCGTCATGCGCCGCGCGGTCGAGGTCCTGGGCCTCGACGCCGAGGTCCGGACCGTGTCCTCGTGGGACGTCCCCTCGGCCGGGGCCGGCGTCATCGACGTCTTCGACATCGACGTGCTGGGCGAGGAGCAGCTGGAGTGGGGCATCGTCGATGCGCGCGCCGGCCGGGCCGCCGTCCGCGCGATCGAGATCGCGACGACCGCGGCGATGGACCAGCAGATCGCGGGCATCGTCACGGGTCCCATCAACAAGGAGGCGATCTGGCAGGCCGGCTCCGAGCACCTGGGGCACACGGAGATGCTGGGCGCCCTGACCGGGGTGACGAAGCAGGACACGATGTTCGTCGTCGAGCGCTCGCACGTGCCCGGCCACCACATGCACGTCTTCTTCGCGACCCGCCACATGTCGCTGCGGAAGGCGCTCGACGCGATCACGGTCGACACGCAGGCGGATTCGATCCGGCGGGCCCATCGGGCGCTCGAGGTGTACGGGATCGAGAACCCGCGCCTGGCGACCGCCGCGATCAACCCGCACGGCGGCGAGAACGGCGCGTTCGGCGACGAGGAGATCGAGGTGCTGACCCCCGCGCTCGAGCGGGTGCGGGCCGAGGGCCTCGACGTCGCCGGCCCCGTCCCGGCGGACTCCGTCTTCCACCAGGGGCTCACCGGCCGGTACGACGGGATCCTGTCGCAGTACCACGACCAGGGCCACATCGCGGCGAAGACCTTCGACTTCGACGGCACGATCTCCGTGACCGTGGGGCTGCCGATCCTGCGCACCAGCGTCGACCACGGCACCGCCTTCGACATCGCCGGCCAGGGCAAGGCCGACCCCGGCACCATGCGCTCCGCGTTCCGCGCGGCGATCGGCTACGCGCCGTTCGTCGACGGGATCCGCGCGGAGTACCTGCCCCGGTCATGAGGGTCCGCCCGTGACCCCCGCAGCGGCCGCACGCCCCCACCGCGCGACCCGGGACCGTCGCGACGCCCTCATGGGGCTCGTCCGGTCCGGGACCGTGCGGGTCGAGGACCTGGCTGAGCGCTTGGATGTCTCTCCCTCGACGGTGCGCCGCGATCTGGCCGCGCTCGAGTCCGACGGCCACGTCTCGCGCACCTACGGCGGCGCGATCACGGGTGCGCCCTACCGCGACCGCGCGCTGGGCGAGCGGCTGGCGGCCAACTCCACCGGGAAGGCCCGGATCGGGCGGGCCGCGCTGGATCTGGTCCACGACGGGGCGACCGTCTTCGTCGACGCGGGCTCCACGACGATCGCGTTCGTCGAGGCGCTGCGCGACACGGCCGTGAGGGACCTCACCGTCGTGACGCGCGGCGTGGAGAACGCGGTGCTGCTGGTGGGGCGCGAGGGGATCGACGTGCACGTGGCCGGTGGCCGGCTCACGCCCGCCTCCCACGGCACGACGGGCCCGCTCACCCTCGAGGCTCTGGGGCGGTTCTCCTTCGACGTGGCGGTGCTGGGGTGCGATGCCGTCTCCCCCGTCAGCGGGGTGGGCGAGCCGACGCTCGAGGAGGCGTACGTCAAGGAGTTCGCGGCCTCCCGCAGCGCCCGCACCGCCGTGCTGGCGGACGCCTCGAAGTTCCACGTGTCCGGGATCAGCGCGTGGGCGCACCTGCCGGCCGGGTGGACGCTCGTGACCGACCACCGCGATGAGGAGGCACTCGCGCAGTTCGCTGCCGCCGGTGTCCGAGTGGTGTCCACGGCGGGGGACGCATCATGAGAAGTGCCTCATGAGCGCCTCATCCTCGGTTCATCCGGCATCAGTACAGTCAGGGACATGACGAACACACGCGCATTCCGCACCCTGTCCCTCTCCGTCGTCGCAGCCGCAGCCCTCACCCTGTCCGCATGCGGTGGCGGCGAGGCCGCACCGGAGGAGTCCGAGGCCGCACCGGCCCAGTCGGCCGACTCCGGCGAGGCCGTCCCCACCGCCGAGTCCACCGAGTCCGCGGACAGCGCGGACTCCTCCGCCGACTCCGCGCAGAGCCGCGGCGGCGACCTGGACGATGCGCGGACTGCGGTCCAGACCGCGGAGGACGAGAACGGCGGAACCGCCCACAGCCTCGACTTCGATGACAACGACCTCTGGGAGGTCACCGTCCTGGCGGACGGCACCGAGTGGGAGTACGACATCAGCACGGACGGTTCCACGATCGAGCGGACCGACGAGGACACCGAGGACGACGCGGACGATCAGCGCGAGCTGGATCAGGCCGAGGTCACGCTCATCGAGGCGCTCGAGACCGCGCTCGAGGACACGCCCGGCACGATCGACGACATCGACCTGGACGAGGACGACGGCACCCTGCGCTGGGACGTGACGGTCTACGCGGAGGACTCGGGCGATGAGCAGGAGATCGACGTCGACGCCGTCTCCGGTGAGGTCCTGGACTCACGCACCGACAGCGACGATGACGACGACAGCGACGACGATGATGACGACTGAGTCGTGAGGATGATGGGTGCGTCACACTGACGCCCCTTCATGACGAAACATGACGGCCCGTGACGCGCGAAGGCGCGGCACGGGCCGCCTGTGTGACATCCCGGCGTCGCGGACCCAGGCGCCCGCGATTGGATGGGGGCATGACGGCAGAGACCACGACGGCGACCACGACGCAGGCAGACGCAGCAGACCCGGCCCCCACCGCCGGCCCCGGCGGCGCGGCAGAGGACCGCGTCGCGTTCTGGGAGCGGCAGGCCGGGCGGCTCGACTGGGTCCGCCCCTGGGACACGACGCACACGTTCGCACCACCGCAGCGCATCGGCACCCACGACGACGGCTCCGCGCAGTACTCCGTGCCCCGCATCGAGTGGTTCGCCGGCGGACAGCTCAACGCCGCGTACAACTGCGTCGACCGCCACGTGGAGGCCGGCCACGGCGACAAGCCCGCACTCCACTTCGAGGGCGAGCCCGGCGACCGTCGCACCCTCACGTACCGCGACCTGCAGGAGGAGGTCTCGCGCGCGGCGAACGCACTGATCGCACTGGGGATCACGGCGGGCGACCGCGTCGTCATCTACCTGCCGGTCATCCCGGAGACGGTCGTCATCACGCTCGCGTGCGCCCGGATCGGCGCGGTCCACTCCCTCGTGTTCGGCGGTTTCAGCGCGGACGCGCTGCGGTTCCGCGTCGAGGACACCCGGGCGAAGCTGCTCGTCACCTCCGACGGCCAGTTCCGGCGCGGGCGGGCCGTCCCCGTCAAGGAGGCGGCGGACCACGCGGTCGCGGGCCTCGACCACGTCGAGCACGTCCTGGTCGTCGAGCGGACCGGGGACGACATCCCCTGGACGGAGGGCCGCGACGTCCGGTGGGCCGACGCCCTCGCCCAGGCCTCGCCCCACCACGAGCCGCAGCCGTTCGACGCGGAGCATCCGCTCTTCCTCATCTACACCTCCGGCACGACCGGGCGGCCCAAGGGGCTCCTCCACACGACCGGCGGCTACCTGACCCAGACCGCGTACACGCACGCGCTGCTCTTCGACCTCGTCGCGGAGGAGACGGACGCGGTCAACGACCCACAGAAGGTGGCGGACACCGTCCACTGGTGCACCGCGGATCTCGCCTGGGTCACCGCCCACACGTACGAGATCTACGGCCCGCTGCTCAACGGCGTCACCCAGGTGATCTTCGAGGGCACGCCGCAGCAGCCGCACCCCGGTCGCCACTTCGAGATCATCGAGCGCTACGGCGTCACGACGTACTACACGGCGCCCACCCTCGTCCGCTCCCACATGGGTGCCTTCGGCTCGCAGCCGCAGCCGGGCGAGCGGCCGGCCGACCGGTGGGACCTCTCCGCGATCCGCCTCGTGGGCACCGTGGGCGAGTCCGTGAATCCGGAGGCCTGGACCTGGCTGCGCCGCGAGGTGGGCGGCGGCACCGCACCGGTCATCGACACGTGGTGGCAGTCGGAGACGGGGTCCTGCATCCTCTCCCCCCGCCCCCGCGACGCGGTCTGGGCCGAGGACGCACCGCACGCCCCCAAGCCCGGCTGCGCGACCCGCCCCCTGCCCGGCCTGAACGTCCGAGTCGTCGACGAGGACGGGGCGGACACCCCCACCGGTGAACAGGGGCTCCTCGTCGTCGACGGCCTGGGTCCGTCCGCCGCACGCACCGTGTGGGGCGACCCGCAGCGGTACCTCGACTCGTACTGGGCGCACTTCGGCGAACGGGGCTGGTTCCTCTCCGGCGACGGCGCGCGCAGGGACTCCGACGGCGACATCACCGTGCTGGGCCGGGTCGACGACGTCATCAACGTGTCCGGCCACCGGCTGTCGACGATCGAGATCGAGTCCGCGCTCGTCTCCCACCCGTGGGTCGTCGAGGCGGGCACCGCTCCCACGCACGATCCCCTGACCGGGCACGCCGTCCTGTCCTTCGTCGTCCTCGACCGCGCCGCCGCAGGCGTCGACGAGGCCGAACTGCGGGACACGCTGCGCGCCCACGTCGCCCAGCGGATCGGCCCCATCGCGAAGCCGGCCCATGTCATCGCCGTGCCCGAGGTCCCCAAGACCCGGTCGGGCAAGATCATGAGACGGCTGCTCACCCAGCTGTTCGAGCACACTACGCTCGGAGACACGACGTCGCTGACCAATGCCCACGCGGTGGAGGAGATCGCCGGGATCGTCGGGCACCCGCAGGCCGCGGGCGCCCGATCCTGACGACGTCTCCCCGTCCGTCCGGCACCGTTCACGAGAGGCAGGAACCCCTTTTGTCCGACCACCAGTTCGGCTTCCGCACCCGCGCCCTGCACGCCGGCGGCGTGCCCGACGCGGTGCACGGCTCGCGCGCCGTGCCGATCCACCAGACCACGTCGTACGTCTTCAAGGACGCGGACGACGCCGCGAACCTCTTCGCGCTGCAGAAGTACGGGAACATCTACTCGCGCATCAGCAACCCCACGGTCGCGGCGTTCGAGGAGCGCATCGCCAGCCTGGAGGGCGGGATCGGGGCGGTCGCCACGGCCTCGGGCATGTCCGCCGAGTTCCTCGTCTTCGCCGCGCTCGCGCAGTCCGGCGACCACATCGTCGCGTCCTCCCAGCTCTACGGCGGCACCGTCACCCAGCTGGACGTGACCCTGCGCCGGTTCGGCATCGACACGACGTTCGTCGACGGCACGGACCCCGCGGACTTCGAAGCCGCCCTGCGTCCGGAGACCCGCGCGGTCTACACGGAGCTCATCGCGAACCCGTCGTCGGAGATCGCGGACCTCGAGGGGCTGGCACGGGTGGCGCACGGCGCGGGCATCCCGCTCATCGTCGACGCGACGCTCAACACCCCCTACCTGTGCCGTCCGATCGAGCACGGCGCGGACATCGTCATCCACTCCGCCACCAAGTTCCTGGGCGGGCACGGGACCACGCTGGGCGGCGTCATCGTGGAGTCCGGCCGCTTCGACTGGGGCAACGGGAAGTTCCCCCTCATGACGGAGCCCGTGCCCACGTACAACGACCTGTCGTGGTGGGACAACTTCGGCGAGTTCGGCTTCCTCACGCGCCTGCGCTCCGAGCAGCTGCGCGACATCGGTCCCGCCCTGTCCCCGCAGTCCGCGTGGCAGCTGCTCCAGGGAGTCGAGACCCTGCCGCAGCGCATGGACGAGCACGTGGCGAACGCGCAGCGCGTCGCGGAATGGCTCGAGGCGGACCCCCGGATCGCGTACGTCAACTACTCCGGGCTGCCGTCGCACCCGCACCACGAGCGGGCCAAGAAGTACCTGACGTCCGCCGGGTCCGTCTTCTCCTTCGGCGTCGCCGCCGCGGGCGGACGCGACGGACGCGCCGTGGGCGAGACGTTCATCGGCAGCCTGCAGTTGGCCTCGCATCTGGCCAACGTGGGCGACTCACGGACCCTCGTCCTGCACCCGGCCTCGACGACGCACCAGCAGCTGAGCGCCGCGCAGCTGGAGGCCGGCGGTGTGAAGCCGGACCTCATCCGCATCTCCGTGGGACTCGAGGACATCGATGACATCCTGTGGGATCTGGACCAGGCACTGACCGCCGCCGCGGAAGGAGTGGAGTGACGATGACGGAGACGACCGCACGCACATGGGAGGGCCCGTCCGCCGGTGAACGCCTGCGGATGCTGAAGAACGCGCAGTCGATCGCGATCGTGGGTGCCTCCGCGAAGCCCGCGCGCGCCTCGAACTTCGTGGGCACGTACCTGCTGTCCTCGTCGTCCTTCCGGGTGTACTTCATCAACCCGCGCGAGAAGGAGATCCTGGGCCGGCCGGTCTACGCCTCGCTCGAGGACCTGCCGGAGGTGCCGGACATCGTCGACGTGTTCCGCAAGCACGACGACCTGCCGGAGGTCGCGCGGGAGGCCGTGGCGATCGGTGCGCAGACCCTCTGGATCCAGTTGGGCCTGTGGAACGAGGAGGCCGCACGCATCGCACAGGACGGCGGGCTGGACGTCGTCATGGACCGCTGCGTCAAGATCGAGCACGCACGGTTCCACGGCGGCCTCAACCTGGCCGGCTTCAACACCGGGGTCATCTCCTCCAAGCGACAGACGCTGGACTGACCGGCCCTCCCGCGCACGCGTCGAGGCCGTGAAGGAGAGGAGTGCCGTGAGCTCACCAACGGGCGGCCTGCGCCGCCGTATCGCGATCCTGCTGCGAAGGCCGGACGTCACGACCGATGCGCTGCAGATCCTCAAGACCGTCGTCGCCGCCACCCTGGCCTGGTGGCTGGCGGTCGAGATCCTCGAGTCCCAGATGCCGTTCCTGGCGCCCTGGGTCGCGCTGCTGACCGTCTATCCGACGGTGTACCAGTCCCTGCGACGCGGCGCCCAGACGACGGTCGCGTCGTGGGCCGGTGTGGGCGTCTCGTTCGTGATCGGGCACTTCCTGGGCGTCGGTCTGTGGACCTTCGCCCTGGCGATCGTCGTGGGGATGGCGGCGTCGAGGATCCCGTGGATCCGCGACGAGGGCGTCGCGATCGCCACGACCGCCGTCTTCGTCCTGGGAGACGGCTTCACCGAGCAGCAGCCCATGTTGCTGGACCGGATCATCGAGGTGGCGGTGGGCGCCGCGGTCGGCCTCCTCGTCAACCTCCTCCTCATCCCGCCGCTGCGTGATCGGCAGGCCTCCCGGTACGTCGACCACATCAATCTGAGGATGGGGCGCATCCTCGTCGACATGGCCGATGAGCTCCGGGACTCGTGGGACACGGACGATGCGGAGTCGTGGGCGACGGAGATCCAGTCGATGACGGACGACCTCTCCACCGCCTGGGAATCCGTGCGCAGTGCCCACGAGAGCCGCCGGGCCAATCCGCGGTTGCAGGTGCTGCGCTCGAGGCCCGCACAGACCTCGTCCGGCCGCGCCGACTACGGAGAGATCCTGGGCCGGGTGGACGAGGGCGTCTCCCATCTGCGACACCTGGTCCGCACGCTGCGCCACGCAGCGCACTCGGAGGGCGCATGGGACACCCGGTTCCGCGAGGCGTGGGCGGACATCGTCCGGGATGCGGGTCACGCGATCGCGGATCCGGACAGCGAGGTCGAACCGATCGACGATCGGCTGGTGGAACTCTCGACCGAGCTGTCCCGGGACCGCTCGCTGCCGCAGCGCACCTGGCCCCTCTACGGCTCCCTCATCACGAGCATGCGGCACATCGCCCGCATCGTCGACGACGTCGCCTCCGCACGGGAGGCCCGCGAGTCAGGCCCGACCGGGACCTGACGCGGGCCTCCCGTTCACGGCTGGTGGGGCGCGCTCACGGCTGGTGCGGCGGCTGGGGCGGGATGCCGCGGTTCTGCTGGTCCTGCACCCACTGCTGGGCACGCTGACCCAGATCGCGGGGCCGTCCCTGTCCCTGGCCGTGCCCCTGCTGCTGCGAGGACTGCTGACGCGACCGCTCGACCTGCTGCTGCGCCTCCTGCGCCTGCTGCTGGGCCTGCTGCCGGGCGCGCGCCGCGCGGCGCGAGGCCTCCTGAGCGGACTGCTCCTCCCACTCATCCGCCATCGCGGTGCCGCGATCGTTCGCCTGGGCGGAGAAGAGGGTGTTGCGGATCTCCCCCATCATCTCGCCCAGACCCCCCGGATTCGACGGCATGAACAGGACGTTCGAGCGGCCCCCGCGGGCCACCTCCTGCATCGCGTCGAAGTACTGGGTCATCATGAGCAGCTGCTCTGCGGAATCGCTGATGCCCACCTCGCTGAGGCGCTCGTACTGCACCGCGATGCCGTCCGCGATCGCCTTGCGCTGGGCGGCGACGCCCTCACCGTGCAGGCGCATCGCCTCGGCGTCCGCCTCCGCCTGCGTGACGCGCTTGATCTTGTCCGCCTCCGCCAGGGACTGCGCGGCGACGCGGTCGCGCTGGGCGGCGTTGATCGAGTTCATCGAATCGCGCACCCGCGAATCCGGCGAGATGTCCGTCACGAGGGTGTTGACGATGCGGAAGCCGTACGCGGCCATCGACTGCGAGAGGCGCTGCTCGACGTTGTGCGCGATGTCGTCCTTCGACTCGAACGCGGAATCGAGGGTGAGGGACGACAGCGCGGACCGGACCGTGTCGAACACGTACGAGCGGATCTGCTCCTCCGGGTTCGCCAGCCGGTAGTACGCGTCGACGACGTTGTCCTCGCCCACGACGTACTGGACCGCGACGGGGACATTCACGAAGACGTTGTCCTTCGTCTTCGACTCGATGTCGACGCCCAGCTGCTGGACGCGCAGCGAGATGGGCTTCGTGGTCGTCTCGATGAAGGGGGCCTTCGTGTTGAGGCCGGGCCTGGCGACCTTCTTGAACTTGCCGAACCGTTCGACGATCACGTTCTCCTGCGTCTTCACGGTGAAGAAGATCGAGGTCCGCAGACCGCCGAACAGCAGGGCCGCCACGATGATGACGACGACGATGAGGACGACGGCACCGATGCCCAGTCCGAAGAGTGCTTCCATGACGTGCTCCTGGTGTGTCCGACGGTCAGTTCAGTGCGGCGACGGCGGCGTCGTAGTCCGGCTCCTGTCCGATCTCCGGCACCTGCTCCGTGTGGAGGACCGTTCCGTCCGCATCGAGGACGACGACGGCGCGGGACAGCAGACCGGCCAGCGGGCCGTCGTTCTGCACGAGGCCGTAGTCCTCGCCGAACGTGGAACGGAAGGCGGACCCCATCGTCACGTTCTCGATGCCCTCGGCACCGCAGAAGCGGGCCTGGGCGAAGGGGAGGTCCTTCGAGACGCACACGACGGTCGTGTCCTCCAGGGAGGCGGCGCGCTCATTGAACTCGCGCACGCTCGCGGCGCACACACCGGTGTCGACGCTGGGGAAGATGTTGAGGACCACACGGGAGCCTGCCAGCCCCTGGGCGGTGACGTCGGAGAGGTCCGTGCCCACGAGGGTGAAGTCGGGTGCCTTCGCACCGACGGAGGGCAGCTCGCCGCTGGTCGTGACGGGTGTTCCGCGGAATGTGATGTCAGCCATGCGCCCATCCTTTCGCACGGGCAGGCCCGAGGCAACCCGAGGTGAGGGTCGACTAACCTTGCTCCGCTAGGGTGGGCAGAGCACTCCGTGCAGGACCTCAGCGCGCTCCGCGCAGGACCGCGCGGCCACCACCCTCGAAGGAGCTCCTCGCATGACCGAGCAGTCCCGCCCCGCCCGTCCGCCCCGCCCGCAGCACGTCATGGAGGTGCTCTCCCGCATTCAGCTGGGCCCGTCCCTCGTCCGCCTGGAACTGGGCGGGGACGGCTTCTCGACGTTCCCGGAGACGCCCAGCACGGACGCGTACGTGAAGATCGTGTTCGCGAAGCCCGAGCTGGGGCTGGAACCTCCGTACGACCTCGCGGCCCTGCGCGAGACGCTGCCGGGTGAGGACATCCCCGTGACCCGCACGTACACGGTCCGCTCCGTCGACCGTGAGGCCGGGACGCTCACCCTCGACTTCGTCGTGCACGGCGACGAGGGGCTGGCCGGTCCCTGGGCGCGCGATGCGCAGCCGGGCGACCGCGTCGCGTTCATGGGACCCGGCGGCGCGTACAGCCCCGACCCGCAGGCGGACTGGCACCTGCTGGCCGGCGACCTGTCCGCGGTCCCCGCGATCGCCGCCGCCCTCGAGGCGATGCCGGACGACGCACGGGGGCTGGCCTTCCTCGTCGTCGACTCCGACGAGGACCGCCTCGAGCTGACCGCGCCGCAGGGCGTCGAGGTCGTCTGGACGACCGGAGCGCAGGGCGGCGCGGCGACCGAGCTGCTGTCCACCGTCCTGCAGTCGCGGCCGTGGCCGGACGGACGCGTGCAGGTCTTCGCCCACGGCGAGCGGGAGTCCATCAAGCTGGTCCGCCGCCTCCTCAAGGAGCGCGGGATCGAGCGCGATCAGATCTCGATCTCCGGTTACTGGGCCCACGGCCGGAACGAGGACCGCTTCCAGTCGGAGAAGCGCGAGCCGATCGGGAAGATCGACGACTGACATCCATGGGCGCATCGCGCCTGTGGCCGACCGGAGCCCCCTGCCCGGGGCCTACGCGCAGTCCGGCAGCTCCACCGTCGAGAGGATGGTCGCGGACCCGATCGCGTCGTCCGGAGTCTCCGCCGCCGGTGGCGCTGCCAGTGCGGAGTCGACGAGAGCGCACTGCGCGTCCTCGTAGGCGTGCGTCGCCGCCGGGGTCTCGACCCGCAGGGGCGTGAGCAGCGCCCACCCGTCGGGCCGGGCCAGCGCAGCGGTGAGCTCGTCCGCGTCGCCGGCCTCGGCGTCGACGGGCAGCGGCGATTCCCCGGAGACGTCCGGGTTCGCCTCGACGGCCCCCAGCGACAGCGGAGCGCCGGAGGCGGGGTCACCGGACACGCCCAGCGCGGGCACGACGCCGTGGCAGCCGGCCTCCCCCAGCGGTGCCACAGCGTCCGCGAGCGCCTCGTCGGCCTCGGCGGCATCGCAGACGAGCGAACCCGCAGCCCACACGGGCACGATGGCTGCGGCCGGACGGGGGTAGTCGGCGCCCTCGACCCCGTCCTCGTCGCTGTGGCCGCCCTCGTCCCCGGTGTCACCGGCGCCCCGGCTCGTGACGTCCACGGTCGCAGAGGCCCGGACCAGCAGTCCGTCGTCCGCCGGCTGTGCATCGAAGAGAGCGGAGACCGTGCCGATCTCCAGTGCCGGCAGATCGTCCGCGACGAGTGTGCCGGACAGTCCCACCGTGCGGGTGGCCCGCTGCTGGCGGGCGGCCTCCGCCTCCGCCGAGGCCGTGGCCGTGGCCGCCATCTCCGGGTCCATCTCCGGGGCCGTCACCTCGACGGGCACGGGATCCGATGCGAGGTCGGTCCCCTGCTCGCAGCCGGCCAGGGCGAGCAGCCCGGCGCACAGCGCGGGCAGGACGGTCGATCTCCTCATGGTGGAGAGCCTACGACGCCGCCCTGTCTGCCCCGGCGCCCTCACCGGAGGAGCTGCGCGA
>DHCFD07801__coassemble_1654_pt1 | contig 12178 bp, 11 predicted proteins | sample DHCFD07801__metabat2_low_PE_026 | metagenome-assembled genome bin DHCFD07801 | reverse complement strand
GTCTCAGTACGTGGTTCCACAACCGCACTCCGGGCGCAGTCCATCGGCGAAACTACCACCGCATCACGCCCGGAACGGACTTCTTCACCTGCCGTTCATGAAGCGTTCCCCTTTGTATCACAGCAGGTCAGAGGGCATATGTTTAAATTTTGACGACCCCCGGTCTCGTGTACTGTCTGCCCCATGCACGCACAGACACCGCACGTTCGTCGCGTCTCAGTTCGTGGAGTACGACGCGTGGGCGCCCTCGCCGCAACCGCCGTCCTCGCGCTCTCCGGGTGCACATCCGGGGGTGACGGAGGCGGCGGCGGAGAGCCCGACGAGGGCGGTGCGGCGACCTCGGAGCAGGCGGACGCACCGCCCGCGATCGTCGAGGAGGACGGCTTCCACCGGTCGAACACCCTCCCGGATCCACTGGCTGAGCAGATCGTGACCCTTCCTACGGAGAACGGGACCGGGAGCGCGAAGCTGCAGATCGTCTCACTCGACTCCGACGGTGAGTCCGTCCGACTCATCGGCGCCTGGCTGCAGCCGGTCGACGGGGAAGGGCTGGCCTCGGACACTCTCACGAGCTCCGCGGAGAGTGTGGGGCTGCGACCCTGGGTGCGGCTCATCGATCGGGAGTCGGGCACGCTCATCGAGCCGCTCCAGCACGACGGCGGCAGCGGCAACTTCGATCCCGGCACGCCCGCGAACGTGACGGATGCCGGCCCCGCCACGGACACCGTCCACAAGACGCAGTGCGTGTGCTCCGGCGTCGCGAACTCCACACCCAGCGATCCGTCGAGCGACCCCACGGAGCTCTTCTACCTCGACTTCCCCGCGCCCACAGGCGGCGAGGTCGACGTGCTCGCGGGCGAATCCCTCCAGCCGCTTGCGGACGTCCCCGTCAGCCAGGGACAGGCGATGACGTACGACGAGGAGCTCACGAACGTGACGATCAGCTCGTCCATCGCGCAGGAGTTCCCGTGGGACTACGGTGCCGGCGCCACCGTCGCGCGCACAGTCCCACTCACCTCGAAGGAGGAGACCGTGGGCGGCTCCTTCGTGGAGAAGGACCAGGAGATCACCCGCGTGAACCTGCCCGCGGACGTCCTCTTCGACTTCGATTCGGACGAGCTGACGGACGAGGCCCAGGACATCCTCGACGACTCCGCCGAGCAGCTGCAGGAGGATGCCGCAGGCAAGACCGTCACAGTCGAGGGCCACACGGACGACGAGGGTGAGGACGCCTACAACCAGGACCTCTCCGAGCGTCGCGCCGCCGCGGTCGAGGAGGAGATGGCCGGCCGGCTCGAAGGCTCGGACATCACCCTCGAGACCGAGGGCTTCGGCGAGACCCGCCCGGCCTTCCCCAACCGCGATTCCCAGAACCAGGCGATCGAGGCGAACCAGGAGAAGAACCGGCGCGTGTCCTTCTCCTTCGAGTCCGTCGACGACGTCGATGCTGCGGTCGATGCGGGTCGCGAGCTGCCGGACATCCCGGACATGGAGGACGCGGCGACTCCCAACCCGGACGCGATCGCCGAAGGTGTCATGACGGGCACCGGCGACGGCGACGATTCGGAGATCCAGGTCTCCGTCACCGCCTTCGAACGGTTCGACGACGGCATCCGCCTCGAGGCGCAGGTCTCGACGGCCTCGGGATCGTACGAGGCCGATGCGCTCTCCGTGCTGCGCCCCGCCGCCGGCGAGCAGTACTTCGGACCCAACCCCTACGCGGGTGCCTCGGAGTACCCCAGCGCCGCGGGCTTCAGCCTCCTCGACGAGGACGCGCAGACGCTCCTATCCCCCACCACGGCGGCGTCGACGGACTGCCTGTGTGCACAGGGCTCGCCGATCGGCACCGACCTGTCCGGCGAACCGCTCACCCTGTGGGCGCACTACCCCGACACGGAGTTCAGCGGCGACGAGGTCGTCCTGCGCATCAGTGACACCGCGCAGCTGCGCCTGCCGGTGCCGGATGATGCACAGTCCGGTGACGCGGCGTCAGATGGCGCACAGCCCGGCGACGCGCAGTCCGACGACGCACAGCCGTCCGACGCACAGGGCTGAGGAGGCCCGGACCCATGGCACATCGAGGGGTCTTCGCCCCGCTGCGCGCCTCGACCCGGACCGCGCGCCTCCGCATCGAGCCGCAGGCTCCGGACACCGGGGCCGGCACGGAGAGCTCTCCGTCTCCGGCCGCTGACCCGTCCTCGCATCTCCCGCTGTCCGCAGTCCCGTCGGATCGCACCGCGCCCGAGGTCCCGGTCGCCGCGAATGCGCTGCGTCGCCTGCGCGGTCTCCTCCTCTCGCAGGAGACCGCCCTGCTCATCGTCCCGTGCAGTTCCGTCCACGGGTTCGGGATGACCCGACCGCTCGAGACGGCCTACCTGGCGGAGGACGGCACGGTCCTGCGGACCGCGCTCCTGCGCCCGTGGCGCGCGCACGGCCTGGTCCGCGGCAGCGTCGCGGTGCTGGAGGCGGAGCCTGGGTCGTTCGCACGCTGGGGCGTCGAGACCGGCGTGAGAGTGGTCCCGGAGACCGCATTGACCACAGAGGCACCGGCATGAACGACCGCCTGCGGGACCTTCTGCACGCGGTGTTCCCGCCGCGGGAGCGCGCGTCGAAGGAGGAGCGCCTGGCGGCCTCGGACGCCCGCGCCCCCAAGCTGCTCCTCGCCGTCACTGTCATCGCGGCGCTCCTCCTGCCGGTGGGCAGCAGCGTGGGGAACCGCCTGACGGGCGCCGTGTGCTCCAGCACCGGCTGCGATCAGCCCGTCTCCGTCCTCCCCGCGTGCGAAGCGGTGGGACGCGACCGGCTCATGGCCGGCCAGATGCTCGCCTTCTCCACGACCAGCATCGACGGCGCGCAGCGTGCCTCGACCTACGGCGACGGCCAGGTCGAGGTCGCGGTCGACGATCCGGACCGGCAGGACTCCGTCCTGCTCTATGCGTTCCCGGACAGCGCCGCCGCGCAGCGCTGGCTGCTGGCCGGCTCGTCGACCGCCACGGCCGCGATCGACGCCGGTGCCGGCCCGGCCCCGGCCGGCGTGGCGGACGGCTACCGCGGCGCAGCGGGCACCATCGGCCTCATCGGCGACACGGAGCAGGAGCCGCGCGCCACCGCGCAGCGCACCGGCCCCCGGGACGGCGTCCTGGGCGAACTCGAGGAGCGCGACGCGGTCTCCGGCACGTCGCGCCGGGTGACCGTGCTGGATCTGGGGACGGAGGCCGGGTCGTCCCCGCAGCCCCAGGCGGCGCGCTTCGCGGCTGAACTGGGTCTCACCGGACTGCTGTCCGTCAGCGTCACGCACGCGCAGGGCGGGACGCCGCAGCGCGTCGAGATCGCCGGCTGGGGTTCCGAGCAGTGGAGCCTCGATGCGCTGCGCGCCGCGGACTCGGCCGGCGACCAGCCCTCCCGCGCGCTCTCCCTGGACGACGACGGAGCCGTGTGGCGGGTCTACTCGCTGGACCTGCGCCGCCAGACGAATGCGACCGTCTTCCAGGCCGCCTGGGACACTGCGGACGCGTTCGGGGTCGAGGCCTCGGCCGCCCTCCAGGACCGACTGGCCGGCGATGCGATCTTCGCGGAGGCGACCATCGCGACCGGACCGGACGCGCAGCCGGCGGACCTCGTCGAGTCGATGGGGCTGAGCCTCGTGCGATCATCCGCGGACCAGGCGATGGAGACGCAGATCGTCGATGCGAGGTCCGCGGACCTGGCGGTGGCGGGCTCGCAGCTCCAGCCGCTGCTCTCGTGCGAGGACCCGGACGCGCAGGCGGACGAGGAGGACGCGGCCTGATGCTGCACCGCCCGTCCTTCCTCCACGCGCTGTGGTCCCATGCGGCGATCACCCTCGTCATGATCGTCGCGGCGATCTGCGCGGGGCCGGCGCTGGGCATGCTGCTGGGTGCGATGCCCGCGGTCGTGCTCCTCGTCGCCGTCCTCAGCCTGGTCCGGTTCGCCTACTCCGAGGTCGTGGCCCGCGGGATGCTGAGCCGTCGCGCCCCGCTGCGCCGCGTGTTCGCGAACGTCCTGCCGGGGGCCTTCCTGGGCACGGCCGCCGTCATCCTGCCGTTCACCGTCTGCGCGCTCCTCCTGGCGCAGCCGCCGGACCCGCTGCTCTTCGCGGGGCTGGGGATCGACGCGGCCACCGCGGTCATCGCCGCAGCGGCCGGCTGCCTGTGGGCGACGCGGACCGCGCGCCGTGCGTGACCGGGTGAGCACCGCCGAGGCCGGGGCCGGGTCCCGCTGCGGACGCACCCGGTCTGGGCCCCCGTCTGGGCCCCAGGTTGGGCCTCGCTTTGGGCCTTCGAGCCCATGTGCTGAGTGGGGGTCCGTCCATACGATCACGGCATGGTCCCCTCCTCGCGCCCCGAGCGCTCCGCGTCCCGGCCCGGGTTCGACGATCTGCGACGCCTCTGGCGCACCCGCGGCGAGCGGGGAGCGAGCACGGTCGAGTACGTGGGTGTCATCGTCGTCGTCTCGATCGTCATCATCGCGACCGCAGCGACGCCGTGGAAGACGGACCTCAATGCGGGGATCGAGAAGAGCATCTGCTCGATCCTGTCCCACATCCCCGGCGGTGGCGGCGCCTGCGAGAGCCTGGAGAGCCCCGAGGACGACCTGCCCACCTGCATGGTGTCGGAGGAGACCGACGGACACGGCTCGAAGGTCGACGTCCTCATCTTCAACCTGGGCGGCGGCGTCCAGATGAGGGTCACGAAGTACTCCGACGGCTCCGCGGAGGTCTCGCTGGTCGACCAGTGGGGCGGCGGTGTCGACGTCGATGCGGGCAAGGTGAAGGCCGGCGACTACGTCGAGATCGACCTGGGTGCCGGAGGCCAATTCACGTACGGCAACGGCGACACGTGGGTGTTCGACTCGTGGGAGGACGCGGAGCAGTTCGCGCAGGACCAGCAGGACCGCGTCGAGGCCTGGCAGAACAAGGTCCCGTTCATCGGGCCCTGGCTCAACCCGCATGAGCCGCCGTCCGACCCGCAGAAGACCTACGACCAGTTCGAGCTGGACCTGCACGGCGGCGGCGATGCGGGCCTCGACCTGGGCGGCGGAGACGACAAGGGCGACGGATCGGGTGACTCCGGTTCCGGCGACTCCGGTGCGGATGACTCCGGCAGCGGTGACGGTTCGGGCGACTCCGGTGACTCCGGCGAGTCGGACGGCGGGGGTGCGAACATCCCGCAGGAGATCGTCGACCTGCTGCCGGAGGCCGGGGGCGAGCTGTCCCTGGGCGGCGAGGTCATCGTCGAGCACGACCGCGGATCCGACCGCGACTCCGCCTCCGACGACCGCCGGACGTACTCGATCGAGCTGAACGGCGACATCTCCGGTGAGGGCGGCGTCCTGGACGAGTCGATCGGCGGCAACGCCGGGGCCGGCACGATCCTCTCCTACACCGTCGACAACGACGGCAACGTGGTGGGAGTGAACCTCACCCAGGTGTTCCAAGCCGGCGGTGACGGCACGACCGACAACAGCGCGGTCCGCTACAGCGCGGACTTCGACCTGACGGATCCGGCGGCGCGCCAGAAGTTCCAGGACTGGATCCAGAACCCGGGCGGCATCCCCAACCTGGGCGACATCCAGGACGGCGGATTCGAGGGTGCCCTCACCCCGGAGCAGCAGGGACTCATGGACCTCATCCAGGATCCGAACGTCACGGACCTGACGGAGAACCACTACGACAATGCCTTCAGCGACGACGGCGACGAGTGGGGCGGCAAGCTCTTCGGCATCGGCCTGGGCTACGGCTTCAACGACGATTCGTCGTCGAGCACTCTGAATGACGCATACGTGTGGCGCCACGGGCCCAACGGCTGGGAGAGGATCCAGAACGTGGACTGCCTGGGTGGATGACCACGCGGCACGGACCCGGTGCGAGGATCAGGGACAGGGGAATGACGACGGAATGAGGAGTAGACGATGAGGCGCAGCGCACGGGCGGTCCTGGCGGCGACGGTGGGACTCGCTCTGGTCCTGCAGAGCGGCTGCGGCCAGGTCTCGGGCCGGGAGGTCCAGGCGGGACCGGTGACCGTGACCGTCCCGGAGGATTGGGTCGACTCCCCCTCCGAGGCGCTGACGGAGATGTGGACGGCGGGCGCGGACAGCTCGGCGGACGGTGCGACGGCCCGCGTGCGGATCGCACCGGAGCTGGACTCCGGACCGTATGCGACCTCGGCGCTGTCGGAGGTGTCCTCCCGCGCGACGTTCGAGGGCTGGTACGGCGGCACGTTCCAGCAGGGGACGGAATCGGAGATCTCCGTCGACGGCGCGGATCAGGCACAGGAGATGCAGTTCGAGTTCACCGGTGCCGGCGACGGCGCGACCTACACCGGCCGCTTCTGGGCGATGGCGGACCGGTCGAACGGGAAGACGGCGGTCGTCGAGCTCACGACGAACACGGACAGCGGCCTGAGCGAGGACCAGATCGAGCAGATCCGCGACTCGTTGGAGTTCGACCCCACGGCGGAGAGCTGACCGGGATGCGGCAGTTCATCCGACCCTGGCTGTGGGCCGTGGGCGTGTACTTCGCCCTCGACCTCCTCATCTCCCTGCTGGTGGGCACGGCCAATCCGCTCTGGTTCCTGCTGTGCCCGTTCCTGGCGGCGGTCGCGGCGGACTGGGTGCACGCGCTGCACGGCCGGCCGCTGGAGCGCGACCACCTCATCGCGGTGTTCGCGATGCCCGTCGTGCTGGCCGTGTCGCAGGCGGTCATCGGGATGTTCAACGGAGTCTTCGCGGGCATGCCGTGGGCCTACGGGGTCTCCCCCGTCATCGCGGTGGCGGCGGCCGCCGTGGGATTCGGACTGAGCGCGCTGGTGCGCGTCTCGCTCCTGGAGTACACGCCGGAGACACGGGGGTACGCGCATGAGCGCGCACGCTGACCGCACGCATCCCTCCCCCGAGGCCGCTGCACAGTCCCAGCCGGAGGTTCAGTCCCAGCCGGGTGTGCAGTCTCAGGCCGATGCCCAGCTCCAGCCGGACGATCAGTCCCAGACCGAGCCGTTCCAGTGGCGCATCTTCCGGCAGGAGCCGCCGTCCCGCATTGCCGTGAGTGCAGCCGTGGGAATAGGGATCGCGCTGGCCCTTGTGCAGATCGCGCTGCACGGCTGGGGCTTCGCGGGGCTCGTCCCGCTGGTCCTCCTCAGCGCTGCCGGTCCCCTCATCGCTCTCGTCGACGGGCGGGAGCGCCGGATCCCCGACCTGCTGAGCCTGCCGCTCGCCGCTGCGAGCGTCGGCGGAGTCATTGCGCACTCCTCGCTCGTGGGCGACTGGGCGACCGGAGGGCGGGCCCTGCTGGGCATGGTCGTCCTCACCGCCGTCTTCTTCGTCCTGGCGATCGTGAGCCGGGGCGACTTCGGCCTGGGCGATGTGAAACTGGGCGCCACCCTGGGCGCGGTCCTGGGCGCGTTCGGCTGGATGGAGATCGTCTGGGGCGTCTTCCTGGGCTTCGTCGCGGCCCTCCTCTGGGGCCTGGCCTCAATCCTCATGCGGCGCCTACGGGGGCAGTCGACCCAGGGCGCGAAGACCACCCTGCCCATGGGCCCGTTCCTCGTGGGCACCACGATCGTCCTGGGCCTGGTCCTGACCGCCTGAGTCGTCAAGGGCGAGGGCGAGAGGCCCCTGCCCGCACGCCGTCATGAGCGCTGTTCCTGTCAGGCCGCTCCCAGGAGCGTCGGCAGGACCAGGAGCATGCTGAGCGACCACACGACGTGCAGAACGATCGGGGAGGTGAGCGACTGGGTGTGCTGCGCCTCGACTGCGGCGACGATGCCCAGGACGGCAGCCGCGACCACCAGCAGGGGCACCCCCATCGTGGCCGAGACCGCCATGAAGAGCAGCAGCGCGACGACGACGCGCGTGCGGGACCCTCCGGGCAGGGTGAGCACGGCCGTGCGGCGGTAGAACAGCTCCTCGGCGATCCCGCTGACAGATGTGAGGATCGCAACGGGCACCAGCCGCCCCGCAGACGCGTGGGCCAGTAGATCCTCGACCGGTGCCGTGAGCAGAGGGATCTCCCGGACCACCAGTGCTCCGACCGCGAACACGCCCACGAGCACCAGGCCTGCGACCAGCCCGCGCACCGCATCGCGCACCAGTCGATCCGTGCGGAACGTCTCGCGCGGCTGCCCCCAGAGCACCCACGCGGAGACGTAGACGACGGCGACCGCGCAGGTCGAGATCATGAACACGGCACCGCCGCGCGGCGCCGCTCCTGCCACCGTCAGACCAGCGGCCGCGAGTACGACCGGGACAAGGGTGCGCAGAAGAGCCCTCGCGAGGGGCCGGCTCTCCGCGTTCAGACTCACAGCTCTGTCGACGCGGTGCCAGCGCCGGGAAGGCCACCGGCGATCGTGTCAGCCATGAGCTCCTCCTCCGGGCGCGGCCGCGTCCTCGACGTGGCGCCATCGTACAAGAGGCGGGCGCTCCGTCACCGACGGCAGGCATCCGGCAGGACCTCGAATCCGGGGTTCGATCCCCTCACGCGACTGCTTCGGATGGCGCAGGTCCGGACGTAGACTCCTCGCAGACCGCCGCGCACTCCGCCCAGAGGTTCCGCCGCACGAGGGAGGCCCCGATGACTCAGGGTTCAGCAACAGAGACCCGCCAGCGAAGCGCGCACCGCCCGTCACGCGATGCCCCGCACCGCCTGGCGCTCGTCACCGGGGCGACCGGCTATGTGGGCGGCCTGCTGGTCGGTGAGCTGCTGTCGCGCGGCTGGGCGGTGCGCACGCTCTCCCGCAGCCGCACCAGAGCGGAGTCGATGCCGTGGGCCTCAGCGATCGTGCCGCCGGGCCACGCTCCCCGCCCGGGTGAGGTGGATGTCTGCGAGGGCGACGCCGCCGATGCCGCTGATGTCGCACGGGCCATGAAGGACGTCACCTGTGCGTGGTATCTGCTCCACTCGCTGGGGGACGCCACGGACCTCGTGGCTGAGGAATCCGCGATGGCGACGACATTCGCGCACGCGGCCGAGCAGGCTGCGATCGCACGGATCGTGTATCTGGGAGGGCTGCACCCGGATGATGAGGACCTCTCTGAGCACCTGACCTCGCGCACGGCGGTGGGCGAGATCCTGCTGGCGAGCGCGGTGCCCTGCGCCGTCCTGCAGGCGGGGGTCATCCTGGGGGACGGATCCGCCTCCTTCACCATGCTGCGCGACCTCGCCGAACGGCTCCCCGGTGCGATCGGACCCCGGTGGATCCGCAACCGGATCACTCCCATCGGCGTGCGCGACGTCCTCCACTATCTGGCCTCGGCCGCCGAGATCGATGCGGACATCAACCGCACCTTCGACATCGGGGGTTCGGACACTCTGGAGTACGCCCAGATGATGCAGGCCTACGCGCGCGCCCTGGATCTGCCGCACCGTCTCGTCCTCACGGCCCCCGTCACCACGCCCGGCCTCGCCGCGCACTGGATCGGACTCGTCACCCGCATGTCCACGCAGAACGCCCATCATCTGATCGGCAGTCTTCTCAATACGACGGTGCTGAAGGAGCGCGACCTCGAAGCACTCGTCGGGACACCCAGCGGAGGCAACCAGACCTTCGAGGAGGCCGTCCTCGCCGCCACGGAGCAGCTGCACCCACGCCGATGGGGCCGCATCCTGGGTGGAGCGCTGGCCGCCGGTGCGGCATCCGCTGCCCTGGGAGTTCTGCTCAGCGCCGCGGCGGGGACCCGCTGTGCGCAGGAGTCACCGGTCGCGACAGCGGCTCTGGACCTGGCAGCTGCCACCGTCTCTGCCGGTGTTTCTGCGCTCGTCATCGCGGATGCCTTCGAAGAGGACGACCCACGCCGCGCCCGGAGTGCGGCCGCGCTCTTCGCGGTCTGCGGCACGGGGCGGGCCCTCAGCCGATTCGCTGTGTGCGCCGGATCCTCGAGGGGGTTGCGCGTGATCAGCTTCGCGGCGGCTGCCGCGTCCGAGGCGGCGATGGCGGTGCTCGCGTACCGGTCCGCTCCGGAACGGGCCGCGGTGTCCGCCCTCGCCTCGAGCGCGTCCCTCCTGAGGATCCTGCGGTGAAGGCCTTCGATTACTCGCTCGACTACGCGCACCTCGATCTGCGTGCGCATCCGGAGCTCTACCGGATCGGCCGAGGAGAACAGGGCGTGCTCAAGGTCGAGCCGTACAAGTCCGAGATCCTTCCGCACTGGCGCTTCGCCACTCCCCAGCAGGCCCGCGCGTCCAGTGAGAAGATCACCGACCTGTTCCAGGCATACCTGGCGGACGACGACTTCGTGGGCGCTGACATGGCCCGCAAGTTCCTGCAGATGGGGTTCACCCGGGCGCGGCGCTACGCGAACTATCCCGGCGGCAGGAAGTACCGCGGTGCAGTGCCCGCGGACAAGCTGGGACAGAGCGGAGCACACGGCCGCCAGACGAACGAGCGAACACTGGATCCGGTGAAGGCAGAGAGCGCGCGCATCTTCAAGCAGGCGTGGGACAGCGCCGCTGCGGACGCGCGCTATCGCGAGCTCCGCGAACGGCACATCCGCCGCCACGAATCCGACTGACGCGCGCGTCTCGACCTGATCCGTCATCACCACACACGTGAGCACCTCCCGACGGCCCCTGTCGGGCTGTCAGAAGGTGCTCACATGAGGGGCCGGCCAGCAGTGTCACCGCACCGCGGTGAGGCGCAGGCCCGGCTCGTCGAACTCCGCGGGCCGGTCCACGGTGACGGTGTCGCCGTCGTGGATCTCGCCGGCCAGGATCTGCTTCGCCAGGCGATCGCCGATCTCGCGCTGGACGAGCCGGCGCAGCGGGCGAGCGCCGAACGCGGGGTCGTACCCCTCGATCGCCAGCCAGTCCTTCGCCGCGTCCGTCGCGGTGAGGGTGATCCGCTTCTCCGCCAGCCTGCGCTGCATCGCACCGATCTGCAGATCGACGATGCGCGAGAGCTCCTGCGTGCTCAGCGCGTCGAACATGACGACGTCATCCAGCCGGTTGAGGAACTCCGGCTTGAACGCCATGTGCACGACCTCCATGACCTTCGCCCGCTGCTCCTCGCGGCTGAGCGACTGGTCGACGAGGAACTGCGAGCCCAGGTTCGACGTGAGGATGAGGACCGTCGACCGGAAGTCGACCGTCCGCCCCTGCCCGTCGGTGAGGCGACCGTCGTCCAGTACCTGCAGCAGGATGTCGAAGACGTCCGGGTGGGCCTTCTCCACCTCATCCAGGAGGACGACGGAGTACGGGCGGCGGCGCACCGCCTCGGTCAGCTGACCGCCGGACTCGTAGCCCACGTAGCCGGGAGGCGCACCGACCAGGCGGGACACGGAGTGCTTCTCCCCGTACTCGCTCATGTCGATGCGGACCATCGCCCGCTCGTCGTCGAAGAGGAAGTCCGCGAGCGACTTCGCGAGCTCCGTCTTGCCCACGCCGGTGGGGCCCAGGAACATGAACGAGCCGGTGGGCCGGTCCGGGTCGGAGATGCCGGCCCGGGCACGGCGCACCGCGTCGGAGACCTCCTGCACCGCCCGCTGCTGGCCGATCAGGCGGCGACCGATGATCTCCTCCATCTGCAGCAGCTTCTCGGTCTCTCCGCGCAGCAGCCGCCCCGCGGGGATGCCGGTCCAGGCCGAGACCACATCGGCGATGTCGTCCGGCCCCACATGGTCGGCGACCATGGGGCGCTCCTGGTCGCCCTCTCCCCCGGCCTCCTGCTCCTCCGCCTCGCGCAGCTGTTCCTTCAGCGCGGGGATGTCGCCGTAGAGGATCTTCGAGGCCGCGGTGAGATCGCCCTCGCGCTGCGCCCTGTCGGCCTGCATCCGCAGCTGCTCGAGCTGCGCCTTGAGGTCGCCCACCAGGTTCAGCCCGGCCTTCTCCCGCTCCCAGCGGGCGGAGAGCTCCTCCATCTGCTCGGTGCGGTCGGCCAGCTGGGTGCGCACGGACTCGAGCTGGGCGATGCTGCCGAGGTCCTCGCTGCCGGCCAGGGCCAGCTCCTCCATCTTCAGCCGGTCCACCTGGCGGCGCAGGATGTCCAGCTGCTCGGGCGAGGAGTCCAGCTCCATGCGCTGGCGCGAGGCGGCCTCGTCGACCAGGTCGATCGCCTTGTCCGGCAGCTGGCGGCCCGAGATGTAGCGCGAGGAGAGGGTCGCCGCGGCCACCAGCGCGCCATCGGTGATGGTGACCTTGTGGTGCGCCTCGTACTTGTCCTTGAAGCCGCGC
>DHCFD07801__coassemble_1570_pt1 | contig 13387 bp, 12 predicted proteins | sample DHCFD07801__metabat2_low_PE_026 | metagenome-assembled genome bin DHCFD07801 | reverse complement strand
CCGAACTCGGCGGGCTGGCCGAACCGGCGGGCGGGGATGCCGTCCGCGGCCGCGGACCGGACCTGGTCGACGGGGGTGCCCGAGGCCTCGGCGGCGATCTTCTGTCCCGACTGCAGGCGGTCCGTGTCGAACGAGCCGGGCAGCAGGAAGTTGATGGTGACGTTCGCGTGGGCGACCTCGCGGGCGATGCCGGCGAGGAATCCGGTGAGGCCGGCCCGCGCACCGGAGGACACGTCCAGCCCGGCCAGCGGCGTCTTCACCGAGGCCGAGGTGATGTTGACGATCCGCCCGAACCTCCGCTCGACCATGCCGTCCAGCACGCGGCGGACCATCGCGATGGGCGTGACCATGTTGTTCTCGACGCCGTCGCGGATCGCGTCGTCGTCGACGGCCGTGAAGTCGCGGAAGGGCGGGCCGCCGTTGTTGTTGACGAGGATGTCGACCTGGTCGTCCGCGGCGGCGATGAGCTCGCGCTGGACACCCACATCGGAGACGCTTCCGGCGACGGTGCGGACCTCGGCGCCTGTGCGGTCGCGGATGTCCTGCGCGGTGGCCTCCAACGCGGACTCAGTGCGCCCGTTCAGGACAATGCTGGCGCCCGCCTGTGCCAGCGAGTGCGCGCAGGCCCGCCCGAGGCCGGCACTGGACGCGCAGACCACAGCCCGCTTCCCTGCGATTCCCAGATCCATGGAGACTCCTCTTCGATGTCGCGTCGATGTCGCTCGTGCCGGCCCCGCCTGCGGCCCGCGCGTGTGAGCATCGTCGCAGGCACGCGACCGCACCGCCACCACCAGCGCATCGTTCTACACGATGCGCTCGTGATGGCTGTAGGCGTTGAAGCGGGCGCCGCGGTTGAAGCCCACGACCGTGATGCCCTGCTCTCGGCCCAGCTCGACCGCCAGTCCTGACGGCGCGCTCACCGCGGACAGCACCGGGATCCCCGCCATCGACGCCTTCTGCACCAGCTCGAAGCTCGCGCGCCCCGACACCTGCAGCACCGTGTCGTGCATCGGCAGAAGCCCCTGCTGCAGCGCCCAGCCGATCACCTTGTCGACCGCATTGTGGCGGCCCACGTCCTCGCGGACCGCCAGGAGCTCGGCACGCTGGGCGACCCCGGCCTCGGGGCCGGTCCCAGCCGCACCACCTGCCGCCGCGGCCTCACCTGCGCCAGCCTCACCAGCACCCCCACCCCGCACCAGCCGGAACAGCCCCGCCGCGTGCACACCACCGGTCGAGCCGAACAGCGTCTGCTCCTCCCGCAGCGCATCCGGCAGGCCCAGCAGCGCCTTCGCCGTCACCAGGGGCGCCGCGACCGGCCCGTCCTCACTCATCGCGTCCAGCAGGATCGGGAACGCCGAGCTCCGCTGCACCGCCTCGATCGACGCCGTCCCACAGATCCCGCACGCCGAGGACGTGTACACCTGCCGAGCCCTGTACACCTCCGGATCCCACGTCCCCGGCTCCAACGACACCCGCGCCACGTTCAGGTTCCGCGTCCCGTCCGGATCGATCCCCGCCGCGAAGTCGATCTGCCGGATCTGCGCCCAGTCGCGCACGATCCCCTCGCTCAGCAGGAACCCGGCGATGAGCTCGACGTCGTCACCGGGCGTGCGCATCGTGACGGTGAACTGCTCACCGTCCAGCCGCACCTCCAGGGGCTCCTCCCCCGCCAGCGCGTCCGCCCGCGCATCCTGCAGCCCGTCCTCACCGAACCGCCGCACCCGCGTCCGCACCGTCCTGCGCATCGCCGCACCTTCCCTCGACCAACGAGCCGCACACCCCCGCCGTCACCGCAGGTGCCGAGGACGGCGGTCTACCGCCGCCCGCAAGGGTGGCCGTGGTCACCCGACCTCGGCCCTCCGGCTCAGGCGTCCCCTCCAGTGTCCCGCACCCAGGCCTCGTACCCACCGGCCAGGTCGATGAGTCGCATGGTGGAGTTCGCATCAAGCACGGTCTCCAGCAGCTCCTGCGCCCGTGCCGAGCGCACCCCGGTCTTGCAGTGCAGGTACACGTCGACAGTTCCGGCCGACCCCGGCCCGACCGGCTCATCCGCGGCCCCCGCCAGTTCCTCCGCCCACTCCCGCACCTGCGCCAGCGCACCTTGCGGGTCGACCTCGATCCTGCCCAGCGGCAGGTGGCGAGCGCCCGGGATCATCCCGGCGGCGGCCTCGGCGGGGGTCCGGACGTCGATGATGAGCCCGCCGTCAGCGGCAACGGCCCCCGGGTCCAGGTCGTGCATGCTCATCTGTCGTGGCAGGTCGGCGCCCACGTCCGCCTCCGTGACCGGCCGGGTCACGCGCGGCGAGCGCGCCAGCGGCACGGACTCCCACTCGGCGGTCAGCATGTCGTAGACGAGCACGCGGCCGATAGCGGGCTCCCCGATCCCCAGCACCAGCTTGAGCACCTCGCCGGCCATCGCCGTGCCCAGCACTCCGGGCACCGTCCCCAGCACGCCGGCGACCGCGCAGCTGGGCACCGACCCCGCCGACGGCAGCACCGGCATGAGGTCGCGGTAGACCGGCCCGCGCGAGGCGTGGAAGACGCTCAGCTGCCCGCCGTCCGTCAGCACCGCCGCCCACACGTGCGGGATGTCCAGCACGGTGCACGCATCGGACACGATCGCCCGGGTCGCGAACGAGTCCGCCCCGTCGACGACGATGTCGTAGTCCCGCACGACATCCATCACGGTGTCCCGCGTGAGACGCAGCGGGTGGGTCCGGACGGTCACCTCCGGATTCAGCGCGCGGATCGCATCCGCGGCGGACTCGACCTTGAGTCGCCCCTCATCCTCCGTCCGGTGGACGATCTGCCGGTGCAGGTTGCTGCGCTCGACCCGGTCGTCGTCGACGATCCCGATCGTCCCGATCCCGGCCCCGGCCAGATACAGACCCGCCGGGCTCCCGAGGCCGCCCGCACCCACCAGCAGCACCCGCGCCTGGCCGAGCCGGGCCTGCCCGTCCTCCCCCACGCCGGGCACCTGCAACTGCCGCGCATAGCGGGAGACGTCGGAGTCCGCGGGTCCCGTCACTCGATCCCCACCCAGTCGTGGGACCCGTCCGTGTAGTCCTGCTTCTTCCAGATGGGGACGCGGGCCTTGATGCGGTCGACGAGCTCCGCGCAGGCGGCGAACGCCTCCCGCCGGTGCGCCGAGGCCGCCGCGACCACCAGCGCATCGTCGCCCACCGCCAGCCGGCCCACCCGGTGCTCCGCCCACAGGCGCACCTCCGGGAAGTCCGCCTGCGCTTCACCGAGCACCTCGCCCAGGATCCGCTCCGCATCCGGGTGTGCCGAGTACTCGAGACCCACGACCCCGGAGCGCCCACTGTCGTGATCGCGGACCACCCCGCGGAACAGCGCGACCGCACCCATCGCGGGGGTGAGGACGTGGGCCTGGGCGGCGTCCGCGTCGAGGGGCTCGGCGGTGAGGCGGGCGAACGGGGTGGCAGGATCGCCGGAGCCAGCCACGGCCTCGGGAGCCGCGCCCGAGGCCCCGGTGACCGGATCGTCAACGGCCGGTTCCGTGGTGGTCGGGGCCGCGGGGCCCTCGGCTTCGTTGGAGCCGGCCACGGCCTCGGCCCCAGAAACTGTCGACGCAGCCTGCGGCCGCGGCGGGTGCACGCCGTCGTCCGCGGCGCTCCTGCCGTCCAGGCCGTCCTCCAGCTGGGCCTGGATGTGGTGGAGGATCGGGTCGAGGACCGTGATCCCGTCCTTCACCCCACCCACGGATCCGGGCAGGTTCACGACGAACGTGCGCCCCGCGGAGCCGGCGGTCCCGCGACTCATCGCGGCCTCGGGCAGTTTGGCCAGGCCGAAGTCCACGAGCGCGTGCGCGATGCCCGTCGCCTCCTTGTCGAGGAACCGGCGGGTCTCCTCCGGCGTCGCATCATCGGGCGCCAGCCCGGTGCCACCGGTCGTCACGAGGATGCGCGGTCGCTGCGCGTCCGGCAGGTCGTGCAGGTGGTGGGCGAGCGCGCGGCCCACTTCTGGCCCGTCGGCGACGATCTGCGCGCCCTCGACCTCGTAGCCGCGCTCCTGCAGCCAGCCCACCAGCACGGGTCCGGCGGAGTCCTCCGCGGTGCCTGCCGCCGCCGAGGTCGACACGACGAGGACGACCGCCCGCCTCCCTGTCCCGAAGGTGGGAGACCGATCACCGCCGCGCGTGGCGCGGCGGGCGCGCTTCGCAACGCGGTCCGACTCCGGCCTCGTCAGCCGCTCATCAGGCCGGATGCGCTGGCCGTGCCGCACGTACGGTCCAGGCTCGGGTGCGCGTCCATGGCGTCCGTGGCCGTTCGTCTCCTGTTCGTCCACTCATCTGCTCCAGTCGCCGGAGGCGCCTCCGGCCTTGTGCTCGACCCGGGTGGGTCCGATGACGGCCTCCCGGTCCAGCGTCTTCACCATGTCGTAGAGGGTGAGCGCGGCGACGGAGGCCGCCGTGAGCGCCTCCATCTCCACCCCCGTCACCCCGGTCGTCTTCACGCGCGCCCGGACCTCGATCGCACCCGGATCGTCCGCCGCGCGCTCGAGGTCCACCGCCACTCCGGTGAGCGGCAGCGGGTGGCACAGCGGCACCAGGTCCGGCGTGCGCTTGGCCGCCATGATGCCCGCGATGCGGGCGACGGCCAGGGCGTCCCCCTTGGGCAGGGTGCCGTCCAGCATCTGGTCGACGACCTCGGCCCTCGTCGTGAGCCGGGACGAGGCGATCGCGACGCGGGCCGTCACGGCCTTGGCGGACACATCGACCATGTGGGCGGAGCCGTCCTCACGCACGTGGGTGAGGCGGCCCTCCGTGCGGGCGTCGTCGTGAGCGTCCGGCTGGCGGTTCCCCTGCTCCAGGCGGTCTCCCTGCACGCGGTGGTCCTCCTGCTCCCGAGGTTCGGACTGGTCGTGAGCGCTCACAGCAGCACCACCTCGACGGGGGTTCCGGCCGGCAGCGGCGCGTCACCCGGCGGGACGACGATGAGGGAGTCCGCGCGGGCGGCGGTCGCCAGCAGGTGCGAACTGGTCCCGGCCAGCGCGTGGGTGCGCAGCTGGGTCGAGTCGGTGTCGACGGTGCCGTCGGCGCGCAGTCCCACGCCCGTGCACGCCCGGCGCATCTGCGTGCGGGTGGGCAACGGGGTGACCTCCTCCACGAGCGCGGCGCTGATCCGACGCGCGGGGGCGCACGTCCGCCAGGCGCGGGCGATCGCATCGCGCAGCAGCACGTGGGCGCTGATCCACGTGCTGACGGGGTTGCCGGGGAAGCAGACGATCGGGACGGTGGTCCCCTCGTCACAGCGCAGCACTCCGGCGCCCTGCGGACCGCCCGGCTGCATCGCGATGGACCCGAACCCCACATGCGGGGCGTACCCGTCCAGGTCCGCGCCGTCGGCCAGGCTCTGCTGGACGACCTCGAAGCGACCCGCGCTGATACCGCCGCTCGTGACGACGAGGTCCGGCTCGACCGCGCGGATCCGCTCCGCCAGGACGGTGCGGAAGTCGTCGACGTCGTCGTTCACGACGATCGAATCCGCGACCGCCGCTCCCGCGGACCGCAGCACCGCCGTCAGCAGAGCGGTGTTCGCGTCGTAGAGCTGGCCGGGTCGAAGAGTCTCGCCGGGGACCGCGACCTCGTCGCCGCCGGCCACGATGAGGACGCGGGGACGCACGCGCACCGGGACCTCGACGAGACCGAACGCGGCGAGCACGCCCAGCGCGGCCGGGGGCAGCGGGACGTCCGCCGGCAGCGCGCGGTCGCCCTCCTGGATGTCGCTGCCGCGGTGGCGGACGAACTGTCCGGCCGACACGGCGTCGACGCGGATCGCGGGGGCGTCGAATCCATCGGTCGCCTCGACGGGGACGACGGCGTCCGTCCCCGGTGGCACGGGAGCGCCCGTCATGATCGCGGTGGCGGCACCGGCGGGCACCTCCTCCCCCGTGTGCCCGGCCGGGGTCACACCCGTGACGTCGAAGGTGCCGGGCGTCGCGGCGGAGGCGAGCGCGAACCCGTCCATCTGCGAATCGTCGAAGCGCGGCAGGTCCGTGGGTGCGCGGAAGTCGCCGACCAGCACGCGGCGCAGCGCCTCCGTCACGCGCACGTTCTCCTGCCCCAGCGCGCGCGTGCTGAGCGCCTGGACGAGGAGGTCCACGTGCTGGTCGACCGAGCGCGGCTGCGACCAGCTGCGGAACGGCCCCTGGACGGCGGGCGGCGAGGCCGGGACACCGGGTGCGGTCATGCGGACGACTCTACCGGCGGACGGTGAGCGCGGTCTGGGAACTGTGGACGGCCTCGGGAGCGGTCCTGCCGGGAGCGGGCGAGGCTCAGGCCGCGACGGTGAGCAGGAGGACGGCGATCGACAGCGCGAGCATGCCCAGGCAGTTGAGCCAGAACGCCTGGCCCAGGAAGCGCGCGCGGATGTGCGCCGCCACGGCACAGAGAAAGTAGACGACCACGCCGGTGGCGGCGGCCAGGGCGAGTCCCGGCACCCAGATGCCCGCGACGAGCCCGGCCGCGGCGAGGACCTTGACGACGATGAGCGTCCACCACCACTCGCGCGGGAACCCCACCCCGTCGAAGCAGTCGCGGATGAAGGCCGGCGGGCGCAGCGACAGCGCCGCGTCCGCCAGCAGCACGAGGGCGAGGACGGCCGGGGGCCACCAGAGGTCGGGGACGAGGGTCTCAGGTGACAGGGACATGACTACTCCTTGCAGGTGCAGACGGCCGCGAACACGGCGCGCAGCCCGTCCGTCAGGCCGGAGGGATCGTCGGTGCCGCGCGTCGACCAGGTGAAGAGCGTGCCCACGTATGCGGCGTGGAGTGCCTGCGCACGGGCCGGTGCCTCCGCCTGCGTCGTGCAGCCGTGCAGGCTGATCGCCCGGGCGAACTCCTCGGTGAGCTGCGCGGCGAGATCCGTGAAGAGAGTGGAGGTGTGAGCGCCGGACACGAGGATCGACGCGTAGGTCCGCGACAGTTCCGGCGTCGCGGTGAAGAGTGCGACGAACGGCTGGACGAGGGCACCGACGCGGTCCGCGCAGGTGCCGGCGTCTGGGCCACCGCCGGTCGAGTCCCCCGCCGCCGAGGCCGTGGCCGGCACGCTGCCCGAGCGCCGGTCGTGCTCCGCGGCGATGAGCGCGTCGAAGACCTGCACGAGGAGACCGTTCTTGTCACCCACTGCCATGACCGTCCCGACGCTCACCCCTGCAGAGGCGGCGACGTCGCGGACCGTCGTGGCGGCGAAGCCGTTCTCCTGGAACTGCCTGCCCGCTACATCGAGGACGCGCGACCGCGTCGCCTGCCGGAGCTCCTGCCGGGTGGGGGCCATGCGCACTCACTTCCGATGAACGCGTTCAGTGAACACGTTCATCGTAGCACCGGCAGCCCTGCCCCCGCGACTACCGCAGCTTCGGGCGGGCGAAGGCCAGCGGCACCGTCAGCAGCGAGACCGCGCCGCCCACCAGCAGGGCGGTCGTGTAGGAGGAGCCGCCCGCGATGAGGCCGATGACCATCGCGCCCACACCGGTGCCGGCGTCGAAGCCGATGTTCCACACCGCGCTGGCCGCGCCGTAGTGCGGCCGGCGGACCGCCTCGAACGCGATGACGAGGGTGAGGTTCTGCAGCCCGCCGTAGCTGATACCCACGATCGTCGCGCCCACCAGCAGCGCCCACGCGACCGTGTCCAGCGGGTCGCTGACCGCCCACGCGACGACGGCCATCCCCACGACGGTGAGCAGCACCAGCGGCCAGATGTAGGCCTGCGCGCCGTGACGGTCCGCCAGTCCGCCGGCCCTCCAGCGGGCGACCGCGGCGGCCGCCGTGAGGAGCAGGAGAGCGACGGTGCTCAGCAGCGCGCTGTCGCTCATGGGCGCCATGAAGGTGATGAGCGCGCCACCGGCCAGGGTGACCGCCAGCAGGAGTGCCATGGGACGCAGGAGCGCGGTGTAGGGCGCGGGCTCGTTCGCCTCCGGGACGTGCTCGGCCATGCGGCCCAGCAGCACGGCCGGCACCGTCGCCAGCACCGGCAGCACGCCGATCGCGAAGATGACGCCGTACCCCAGGTTCTCGACCACCCAGGGACCGCCGGAGACGAAGAGGATCTGCGGGGCGGCGATCGCCAGGCCGTAGACACCGATCGCCTGGCCGCGGCGGGCGGGATCGACCAGCTCCGCGACCAGCGCGCTTCCGCACACCGTCAGCACACCGAAGCCCATGCCGCGGATCGCGGACAGGACGAGGATGGGGGCGAGCGCGTCGCTCAGCGCGAGGAACGCGGACGGCAGGCCCAGCAGCAGCATCCCGGCCGCCAGCACCGGGGTCCACCCGAACCGTCGCAGCGACCGGGGCACCACCATCTGGGTGAGGACGGTGAAGAGCATGAGGACGCCGTTGACCGCCCCCGCGCCCACGGACCCGGCACCGCCGTGCACCGCCCACAGCGGTGCGACCGGCATGAGCGCCGCGAAACCGGAGAAGCCCAGTGCGGTCATGAGCACCAGCAGCGGCATGCCGGGCTCGCGCAGGACGGAGCCGGGACGGGAGGAGGACATGTCCGCAGGCTATCGTGCCCGCCCGCGCCGCTCCCCTTGCCACTGTCACTACACTGGAGGGGTATGGACGTGAGCCTCGGGATGCCCACCGTCCGCGGCGCAGCGGACGGAGATTCCCCGGATGCAGCAGCGCGGTTGCGCGCGCGATCCGCGGCCGCGACCCGTGCGCATCTGGACGACCGCGCCGGTGACGCACCCACCGCACCGGGCCTCCACGACCGCTTCGGCAGGCGCGGCACGGACCTGCGGATCTCACTGACAGACAAGTGCAATCTGCGGTGCACGTACTGCATGCCCGCCGAGGGCATGGACTGGATGCCCCAGTCCTCCCTCCTCACCGCGGACGAGGTCGTCCGCCTCGTCGACATCGCCGTCACCGTCCACGGCGTCCGCGACCTGCGCCTGACCGGCGGCGAGCCGCTCATCCGCCCCGACCTCGAGGACATCGTCGCGGGCGTCCGCGCCCACCACCCGGACCTGCCCATCGCGCTCACGACGAACGGGATCGGCCTGACCCGCCGCGCGCAGACGCTCGCGGACGCAGGCCTCACCCGCATCAACGTCTCCCTCGACACGATCGACCCGGACACCTACCGCACGCTGGCCCGCCGCGACCGGCTCTCCGACGTGCTGGACGGGATCGACGCGGCGCTGGCCGCCGGCCTGCACCCGGTCAAGCTCAACGCGGTCCTCATGCGCGGCGTCAACGACGACCAGGCCCCGGACCTGCTGGCGTTCGCGCTGGCCCGCGGCGTGCGGCTGCGCTTCATCGAGCAGATGCCCCTGGACGGCGACCACGGCTGGACGCGCGAGGGGATGGTCACCGCCGCCGAGGTCCGGGCCCGGTTGGCGCAGCACTGGGACCTGGCACCGGATCAGGCCCCGCGCGACGGCGCCCCCGCCGAGCTCTGGCGGATCACCTCCCGGACGACCCCGCCGCGGGACCTGGGCACGGTGGGCGTCATCGCCTCGGTCACGGAGCCGTTCTGCTCCGCCTGCACCCGCACCCGCATCACGGCGGAGGGGAGGGTGCGCTCGTGTCTCTTCTCCCACGAGGAGTTCGATCTGGCCGCCGCACTGCGCTCCGGGGAGTCGGACGAGTCCGTCGCCCGCCTGTGGCAGCAGGCGATGTGGCTCAAGCCGGCCGCCCACGGCATGGACGCGCCGGGCCTGGACAGCGAGGACTATGTGCAGCCGGAGCGCTCGATGAGCGCGATCGGCGGCTGAACTCGATAGTCTCGAGGCGGGTCTCCGATGACAGGGCGAGACCCGTGGCGAGTCTCAGAGGGGCTGGTCCCAGAGGGAGGTGCGTGCGCCGATGAGCGACATGATCGAGGTCCGGTACTTCGCGGCCGCGCGGGCGGCCGCCGGCGGCACCGCGCGCGAGGCCGTCGCCCTCCCGCCCCGCACGGACGCCCTCACCCGTGAGCAGCTGGTCGCACTCCTCATCTCCCTCCACCCGGACCAGCCCGCGGGCGAGCCCTCGCTGACACAGGTCCTCGACCAGTCGAGCGTGCTGGTCGACGGCGTCGTCCTCCAGGACGAGGACGCCCCCACCGTCCGCGCGGGCATGCGCGTCGACGTGCTGCCCCCGTTCGCCGGCGGATGAACACCCCGCACCCCGGCTGGGCGGAGGCGATGCGCCTGGCCCACGCGCTGGGCGCGCACGCGACGGCCGCTGCGACGGCAGGAACCACCGCCGAGGCCGTGGCCGGCACCCCGGACCCTCCCACCTCTGTCACAGGCACCGCCACGCCCCTCCCCCTCCCGCAGGCCCACGGCCGGATCCTGGCCGCGGATCTGCGCGCCGCGCAGCCCGTCCCCCACGTCGCGACGTCCGCGATGGACGGGTACGCCGTCGCGGGCGACCCGCCGTGGGACCTCGAGGACGCCTCAATCGACACCCCCTTGGAGCCCGGGCGGGCACGCACGATCGTGACGGGCGGCCGGGTGCCGGCCGGGGCCTCGGGCGTGGTGCGGCAGGAGTACACGGAGACGACGGCAGACCAGCCGGCCACAGACCAGCCGGCCACAGACGAGCCGAACACGGACCACGGGGAGGCCGACCGGCCCGTCCGCATCCGTCTGCGCGCGGACGCCCCCACCGCCGAGCTGACCCCCGGCCGCCACGTCCGCCCCGCCGGGCGCGAGGTCCGGGCCGGTGACCTGCTGGCCCGGGCCGGCGATGTGCTCACGCCGGCCCGCGTGGCGCTCGCGGCGATCTGCGGGTTCGACGCGGCACCCGTCCGCCGCGCCCGCACCGTCGCCCTGCTGCTGACGGGCGATGAGGTCGTCACCTCCGGGATGCCGGCACCCGGGCAGGTGAGGGACGCGTTCGAGGTCCAGCTGCCGCATGTGCTCGCCCGGCGCGGGCTGGAGGTCGCAGCCGTCGAGCGGATCGGCGATGACCGGGCGACGACCCGGGCGGCGCTCGCGCGGCTGACCGCACAGGCGGATGCAGTCGTGACGACGGGGGGAACGGCGCGCTCGGCGGCCGACCACGTGCGCGCCGCCCTTGAGTCGACGTCCGGGGTGCGCGTCGTCATCCCCCAGCTGGGGATGCGGCCCGGGCATCCCACGATGCTCGCGGTCGATGAGCGGGCGGGCGCACCGGTCCCGATCCTCGCGCTGCCAGGCAACCCGCTGGCGGCGATGGCCGCGATGCGCGTCGTGGGCTCCGCCCTGCTGCGGGGGCTCACCGGCCGACCCGCCGAGGCCCCGCTCACCGTCCCCGTCGCCGTCGACCTGGACGGCGAGAAGGTCGACCGACTGGTGCCGGCGACGCCGGAGGGTGGGGTCCAGGAAGGTGGGGACGACGGCCCGGGCGCGGCCGAGGACAGTGACGAGCCCCGCTGGCGCCCGCGCCCGCACGTCGCCGCGCACATGATGCGGGGACTGGCGGACGCGCAGGGGTGGCTCGTCCTGCCCCCGCACCCCGTCACGGCCGGCGAGCGCATCCCGTTCCTGCCACTGGAGGAATGACCGGCCTTCGCACCGGTCCACCCCGCCTCGGCCCCCCGGGGACACCTGCGAGCAGACCTCCGCGAGTGAACCGCATATGCGCTCATATCGAGTTCATCAGACCGCATCTGCGGACGATCAGCTACGGTGTCTCCGAATGGGTCTGTCAGGCCTCATGCTCATCCAGGAGGATCCCCATGCAGCGACGCGTCCCGAATCGCCTGACCCGGAACGCCTCCGCAGGCCGTCCGTCGGCCAAGCGCACCCCCGCGCGGCGTACCTCGCTCGCCGCGCTCACGGGTGCCGGGATCCTCGCCCTGACCGTCGCCGGCTGCGGCGGAACCGGGAGCAGCGACGGCTCCGCTGCGAGCGACGCCTCCGGCGGCGGCGAGTCCACCACCCTCACCGTTTTCGCCGCGGCCTCGCTGACGGACACGTACGAGAAGCTCGCGGACCTCTTCGCGCAGCAGCACGACGGCGTCGACGTGCAGCTGAGCTTCGCAGGGTCCTCCGACCTCGTGACCCAGATCCAGGAGGGCGCACCCGCAGACGTCATCGCGACCGCGGATCAGCGCACGATGGAGACGCTGGTTGGGGCGAACGCGCTGGCGGCGGATCCGCAGGTCTTCGTCTCGAACACCCTCGTCATCGCGGTCCCCACCGGCAACCCGGAGGGAATCGAGGCCCTCGCGTCCCTCCAGGACGCGGAGCTGGACGTCGTCGTCTGCGCGCCGCAGGTGCCGTGCGGTGCGGCGACGGAGGCGGTCGAGGAGGCCGGCGGCGTCACCTTCACCCCGATCAGCGAGGAACCCGCCGTCACAGACGTGCTGGGCAAGGTCGCGAACGGCCAGGCGGACGCGGGGCTCGTCTACCGCACGGACGCCGCGGGCTCCCCGAACGTCGACGCGATCGAGTTCGACGAGTCCGCCGACGCCGTCAACCTCTACCCGATCGCCCCCGTCCGGGACACCCCGCACGCGGACCTGGCCCAGGAGTTCGTCGACTTCATCCTGTCCGACGACGCTCGCCCGGTCTTCGACGACGCCGGGTTCGCCGCACCCTGATGCACGCGCCCCGGAGCCGCACGCGCACCACCGGTGGATCCGCCACCGGCGGATCCACCGCCCGCGGTCCCGTCTCCCGCGAGCGCGGCCCCGGTTTCCCGCTCGCCCTGCTGCCGTTCGCGGTGCTGGGGTCGCTCGTCGTCATCGTCCCGGTGGGCGGGCTACTGGGGCGGGTGCCGTGGCCTGACTTCTGGGAGCTCATCACTGCCCCGGACTCGCTGACGGCGCTGCGGCTCTCGCTCACGACGGCCTCGATCTCGACCGTCCTCTGCGTGCTGCTGGGTGTGCCGCTGGGCATGGTCCTCGCCCGCAGCGAGGCCCGTCCCCTCCGCCTCGTCCGCGCCTTCGTCCTCCTGCCCGTCGTGCTGCCGCCGGTGGTGGGCGGCCTGGCGCTGCTGGCGACCTTCGGACGCCGCGGCATCCTCGCCGCCCCCATGGCCGCGACCGGCATCGACATCGCGTTCACGACCGCCGCGGTCGTCGCAGCCCAGGTGTTCGTCGCGATGCCGTTCGTCGTTATGGGCGTCGAGTCCGCTGCCCGCACCCGCGGCACCGGCTTCGAGACCGCCGCCGCGATATTGGGCGCCCGCCCCGGCCGGATCCTCACGACCGTCACCCTGCCCCTGCTGTGGCCTGCGATCGCGTCCTCCGCGGTCCTGTCCTTCGCCCGCGCGCTGGGCGAGTTCGGCGCGACCCTCACCTTCGCCGGCTCCCTGGCCGGCACGACCCGCACCCTGCCGCTGGAGATCTACCTGCGCCGCGAGACGGACCCGGACGCCGCGCTGGCCGTCTCCCTCCTCCTCGTCGCGATCGCGCTGGCCGTCGTCGTGACCGTCCACTCC
>DHCFD07801__coassemble_1568_pt1 | contig 13409 bp, 16 predicted proteins | sample DHCFD07801__metabat2_low_PE_026 | metagenome-assembled genome bin DHCFD07801 | reverse complement strand
CGTCGCGGACCGTGGGCCGCACCAGCTGGTTCTGGAAGTCCTGGTAGACGTAGCCGACACGGGCGGACAGCTCCGCCACCGAGGACTCCCAGGTATCCACCCCGCCCACGTGGACGTGACCGGCGAAGTCGCCGTTCCAGTAGTGCGGGACGAGACCGTTGAACGTCTTGCACAGCGTCGTCTTCGCCGAGCCGTTGCCGCCCACCACCGCCACGAAGTCACCGCGCTCGATCGTGAGATCGACGTTGCGCAGCGTGTCCCGGTCCGTCCCCGGGTAGCGGAAGGACAGGTCCTTCACCCGGATCGCGGGCGGGGCGGCCTCGTGCGCGGTGGTGCCCGGCGCGGCGTCGCCCTGTGGCGTGCCGCCCGGTGAAGCGCTGCACGGCTCGGACGCGTTCGGCACGGTGCGTGCGGCGGTGGTCGGGGTGATGAGCGGCACGGGTGCCTCCTCCTCGGTCAGTGCGGTGCGAGTCAGGACTGGTCTGCGGTCGCCCGAGCGGACTTCGACAGGCGGAAGAGCAGGATCGCCGCACCCAGCACCACCGCGATCGCGACGATGGAGACGAGGATGAACCAGTCGCCGAACAGGTCGAGGAAGTCCGGCTCGAACGCTCCGGCGGAGATGTCGAACGCCTCGAGGAACGCGAAGCCGAAGCTCGCGATCGACAGCAGCACCGCGAAGCCCACGAAGACGCCCGAGGCCCTCGCCTGCCCCGGGATCGGCTCACCCGGGACTCGGGGCCGCATGCCCATGAGCGGCTCGATCTTCCCGTGCAGGGCGGGGATGAGCCACAGCGCGGGGATGACGCCCAGCAGGACGCCGGACATGATGACGTCGACGCCCAGACCCAGCACCTCCAGGGCGAGCATGGACTGAGGCAGGCCCTCGACGAACTCGGCATCCTCGACGCCGATCCACACCTTCCCCAGATCGACGATCGCGGACAGCACCTTGTCGACGAGGACCAGGACGATCGCGCCCACTGCGATCTGCGCCTTCGACTGCGGGTTGCGGATGAGCGAGCCCGCGATGAAGACCGCGAGGAACATCTGCAGGAATCCCTCGACCTCCGCGAGGCCGGAGAAGTCGCCCATGAGGAGGTCGGTGAAGACGATCTCGCCCAGCGGCGCACCCAGGGCGGCCCAGAACGGCGAGAAGAGCGCGGCGATCGTGAGCGGCACGAACACCATGTAGGACACGGAGATGTCGACAGGCCCGATCGAGTGGTCCGGGATGATCTCGAGGATGATGTTCGCCAGTCCGAACAGCGACATCGACAGGACGAAGATCATGAGCTTCTGCGACGTGGTGAGCTCGACGGAGCGGATGCCGTCGATGGCGCCGCGCAGGGTGCCGCGGCGCTCCTCGGCGGCCGGGGCCGGAGTCTGTGTGGTCATGGTGGCTCCTTCAGCAGGGTGGGGCGGAGAAGTGAGAGGCAGGTCGGAGAGGTCTGGTCGGGACGTCAGGTGGTGGGAGGTCTGGGGTCAGGAGGGGGACGTCCGGGTGCGGTCAGTCAGGTAGTCGGGGAGGATCCGGGTACGAGCGCCAGGCGCTCCTCGAGGACGCCGATCACGGCGCCCGGGCCGTCGAGGACGTGGTCCGCCCAGCCCTGGGCGCGCGCCTCCTCGAGTGCGTCGTCCGTGTCCTTCCCGCCGCGCAGCAGGCAGATCGTGCCGATGCCGGCGTCGCGGCCGCCGCGGCCGTCATTGAGGGCCTTGTCACCCACGTAGACGACGTCTGCGGGGTCGGCCTCCAGGCCGGACAGGGCCGCCTCGAACACGGCGACGCCGGGCTTCCGCACCCCCACCTCGTCGGAGTAGGCGCCGGGGCCCAGCAGGACGAGGATCCCGTAGTCGGCCAGCGTGGCGCGGACTCCGCGGCCGGAGATCGTGTTCGACACGATCCCCACGACGATGCCGTGCGTGTGCGCCCACCGGACCAGCTCGAGCGCGCCCTCCCGCGGGCTGGGCGTGCCCTTCGTCCGGTGCAGCAGGTAGGACAGCTCGGCGGCCTCGAGCCGCATCGCCGCGCGCACCGGATCCGGCAGATCCGCGCCCACGAGGTCACCCCACAGGACGGCTGGGTCCACCTCATCGAACTGGTGGGCGGGGTCGGTGAGGACGTCGCGGGAGCGCTTCCGCGCCCGGTGCCGGTCCCAGCCGGTGCGCATCGCGGCCTCGGCCGCCTCCTGCGTGATCGGGTGACCGCAGCGGGCCGCAAGGTCAACGAGTGCCCGACCCATGACGGCGTCGCGCTCCGGGTTTGCGACCGAGGTCGTCAGCACCCCTCCGTGGTCCAGCAGCAGGGCGAGCCGCCGAGGCCCCGGCCGGCTCCCGGCGTCCGTCCGGTCCGCAGGTCGAGCGGAGGACGACCCGGCGGCTGCGCCCTCGGTGCTGACGGACGCGGACTGTCCAGCGGCCTCGGCGTCGAGGAAACCGGTGGCGGCCTCCGTGGAGGGAGCCGCGGCCCCCTCGTCCGCGATGTGCCCGGACGTCCCCGCGGGGACGGTCCGGCGCAGCTCGTCGAGCAGGCCGGCGGGGGTGTCGAGGATGAGGTCGGGTGCCTCGGTGACGGGGAACGGCGGGTGGTCGGTGCGGCGGTCGCGGGTGACGATGACGCGTCCGGTGCCGGCGCGGCGGCCGGCGACCACGTCGCGGTCGAGGGTGTCCCCCACGTACCAGGCGTGCTCCGGGGTGGTTCCCAGGGCCTCGGCGGCCAGGCGGATCATGCCCGGGTGGGGCTTCCGGATGCCGACCTCGTCGGAGTAGACCTGGACGCCGAAGAACTCGTCGAGGCCCAGCTCCTCGAGGATGCGGCGATGCGCGCCACCGGCGTGCGCGTTCGAGACGATGCCCAGGCCGATCCCCCGCGCACGGGCCTCAGCGAGCAGCTCCGGAATGCCGGGGCGCACGTGGTGGTCGGAGACGGCGCGGCTCTTCGCCGCGAGGATGCGGGCGGCGTCCAGGGCGAGCGCGCGGCGGACCGGGCGGGGCAGGTCGGACAGCAGGAAGTCCTCGACGATCTCGCCGGGCGACAGCTCCTGCGGCTCATGCCGGCGCGAGGAGGCGTTCTTCCACAGCGACAGGGCTGACCTGCCGGTGCGCAGCGAGGCCTCGACCTGCTCGCGCTCCAGGTCGTACCCGGCGCCCGCCGCCAGACGGAGGACGGTGTCAGCGAGAGTCTGGGCCCAGTCCTCCCGCGGCGTCGTCGAGACGACGACTCCCCCGAAGTCCAGCAGCAGCGCCCGCGGCTGGGGCAGCGGGGCGAGCGCGGTGCCGGCAGCCGGGACGGAGCGGGTGGCCTCGTGAGTCTGGGCGGCCTCGGGAGCAGGACCGGCCTCAGGAGTCCGGATGGCAGCGGCAGTCCGGGCGGCCTCGGCGGCGGGGTCCTGCATCACGGGAAGGGTCAGGGCGGAGTTCATGACTGCGACGCTACGGAGCCGGGCAGGGGCCCGGATGAACCGTCGGTGAACCCGCGACCACCGCACGGCCACATCTTCTGCAGATCTGCAATCCGAGCCCGTGACGGCTTCGGACCAGTGCTAAGCAGGGGTCATGGGTGCACGATCGGGCCGGGCCACGCTGGCGGATGTGGCGGAGACGGCAGGGGTCTCGGCCTCGGCGGTGTCGATGGTCATGAACGGGCGGGCGGGGCTGAAGCCGGCGACTCGGCTGCGGATCCTCGCGGCCGCCCGCAGCGTGGGGTACCCGGTGCGGGCGCGGGCCGGACGGGGCGGCCCGGTGCTGGGAGTCCTGCCCACGGACCTGGGGAATCCGTACCACACGGACGTCATCACGGGGATCGAAGCGCATGCGGAGGCCTCGGGCGCGGCGGTGGTGATCGGCCACGGCCGGCGCGACAGCGCGCACCTGGAGCGTCAGCTCGACCGGATGCTGGGCTTCGGCGTCGACGGGATCATCGCGGTGACGACGTGGCTGCGGCCGGCCGCACTCGAGGACGCAGCGACCGTGCTGCCGGTCGCGGTGATCGGGAGGATGCAGGATGCGGCGACCGGTGTCGACACGGTGCGCGGAGATGACGCGGCCGGAGCCGCGCAGGCGGTCCGCCACCTCGTGGAGCTGGGGCACACGCGGCTGGTGCACGTGACGATGTCGAACCGGCCCGGACCTGCTGCCCGGCGTGCGGGATTCCTGGCCGAGACCGCCCGTCTGGGACTGGAGGACCAGACGCGGGTCATCGGACCGGCGGCCGATTGGTCGATCATGGAGGAGCAGATCGACGCGCTCCTCGATCGGATCCGCTCCGGGCGCCCCACGGCACCCACCGCGGTGTTCGCCGCGAATGACATCGCGGCCGTGCGGATCATGCACCGGGCGGCCGCGCTGGGGGTGCGAGTGCCGGAGCAGCTGAGCGTGGTGGGCTACGACTCCTCGGCGGCGGCACTCATGATCCGGCCCCACCTCACGAGCGTGAATCAGCCGCGCGAGGAGATGGGCCGGCTGGCCGCCGGGATGATCCTCGAGCGGCTGGCCGGACGCACGCACGACGCGGATCTGGTCGTCCGGCCCGTCCTGCGCGAGCGCGAGTCGAGCGCGGTGAGCCCGGCGACGGTGAGCGCGGGGCCGGCCTCCTGAGCCCCAGGAGCGGCTGGGCCACCACCGCTGACCATCACGCGCGACAGTCGGGTTCTCCCCCGCCCGGCCTGGGGTCTTCTGCAGTGTTCCGCGCCGTGCGGGTCCGTACCGTAGAGGGCATGAGCTCCTTCTTCGACACCATCCGGAACATGGGCTTCCGTCGCGGCCCCCAGCGCATCATCGGCGGCATCAGCGGCGGACTCGCGCAGAACCTGGGCCTCAACGTGTGGCTGGTCCGCGTCCTCGTCCTCCTCTCCTTCCTGCTGCCCGTCCTGGGCCTGGGCGCCTACGCGATCGTGTGGGCACTGACCCCGTGGCACGACGGGTCGATCCCGCTGGAGCGTGCGCTGGGCGGCTCGAGCCGTCCCTGACGGGCACTGCGCCCGGGGTCGGCCCGGTGGCCTGCCCCGGCCGGGTCACCCCACCCGGCCGGTGGACCGGCCGGGTCACCTGACCGACAGGGTTCCCCCGGCGTAGTCTGCGGACTATGGCTCCCGCACCCGCGTCCTTCGACCGCGTCATCGTCGTCCACGGCTTCCGCGCCTCGCCGCAGAAGCACTGGTTCCCCTGGCTCGCGCAGACCCTGCCTGCCGCCGAGGTCGTCGCACTCCCCGACTCCGCCTCACCGAGCGAACCCGCCTGGGTGGGGACGGTCGCCGAGGCGATCGGCACGCTGGATCACCGCACCGCCGTCGTCGCCCACAGCCTGGGCTGCGTCACGGCGGTGCGCGCCGTCGCCCGGCTGGCTGCGGAGCATGCACCGGGTTCGGATGCGCGCCTGGGCGCCTTTGTAGCCGTCTCACCCTTCGCGGATCCGCTGACGGTCACGGGCGACGACGGCCTCGATGCATTCTCGGCGCACGGTCTGGCACCCTTCCTCGACGGAGTTGATCTGCCGGCCACGCGCCCGCACCTGGGTCGTGTGACGGTCATCCGGTCCGACGACGATCCCCTCGTCGTCCCGCAGCTATCCGACGCGTTCGCCCGCGGGCTCGACGCGCCCGTGCAGGTGGTGCCGGGCGCCAAGCACTTCATCGAGGCGCACGGGGTGACGCAGGTGCCTCAGGTCGTGAGTGCTCTGGAGGATCCCGCGGCGCCGACGACCTGACCCGTCGCCCGGGTCCGTCAATGTCGACGGAGACTCAGCCGTCGAAGGCTGCCTGCATGCCGCCCATCGCCGCGAGTGCCGCCATGTTGAGCATCTGCCGGTCGCGCAGCTCCAGCCCGTCCCGCTGGTAGGTGCCGCCGAACACGGCTCCCACCACCCAGTCGGAGGCGCCGGGCGCGTACTGGTCCAGCTGGTGCTTCCAGGCGGCGGTGCCCGCCGGGTCCTGCGTCGCCTCGACGAACTCGTTGCCCTTGTCCATGCTCAGTTCCACAGATTCCTCCTCGCCAGACGGCCGACCGGGCCGCACACGATCCTGCGCCAGCCACGCTAGCAAGGGAGACCCCACCGTCATCGGCTGGGTCGCGGACGGGACGACGGGTCGTGAACAGGCACAGCCGGAGGGCAGTCAATCACGACCAAAAAATCACTCAGCCGCGATCAGCTGGCAGGGTCCAGGTCTCCTCGCCGTCGTCGTCGAGCACCCCGGTGGGCTCCAGGCCCAGGTGCGACGCGACGCGGGTCGACGCCCGGTTGTCCGGGTGGATCGAGGCGGTGACCGACCGGACGTCGTGATCCCGCAGCCACGCGATCATGGCCGCGGCGGCCTCCGTCGCGTACCCGCGGCCCTGGTGCGAGCGGCCCACGACCCAGGCCACATCCCCCGTCATCTCGACGATGTCGGAGGTCTCACCGGCCTCGGGCGCGGGTCACGGCGACGGCACAGCCCAGCTCGCCTCTCAGGCACTGACAACCGCGTCTCACGAAGATTCCGACGATCCGACCTCACAGAACGATGCGCTCACGCGTCTGCTGTGCGAGAGGATGAACACGACCCCGGAAGAGGTGAGGACGATGGACGGACTGCGGCACGCGCGGATCGACACGCAGCTGGGTGAACTGGTCGTGGTCGCGGAGGGACCTGCGCTCACGGGTGTCTACTTCCCCGGCCACTGGCACCTCCCGGAACCGGACGCCTTCGGCGAGACGGTCGAGGCGACGACCGATCCGGTGATCCGGGACCTCGCGGGCCAGCTGAAGGAGTACCTCGCTGGCGAGCGCCAGGCGTTCGAGATCCCGGTCCGCACGGACGGCGATGCCTTCTCTGAGCAGGTGTGGATGATGCTGCGGGAGATCCCCTACGGGGAGAGGACGACGTACGGCGCGCTCGCGGAGCGACTGGGCAACCGGCATCTGGCGCAGCGTGTCGGGCAGGTCGTGGGCCGCAACCCGGTCAGCATCGTCATCCCGTGCCATCGGGTCGTGGGGTCCGACGGGTCCCTGACCGGGTACGCCGGCGGGCTGGAGCGCAAGCAGCATCTGCTGGAGCTGGAGGACCCGCTGATGGCGGAGAGCAGGCTCTTCTAGATGAGACTCCCGTTCGAGGAGGCCGTCACGCGGCACGGGCCCACCGTGCTGCGCGTCTGCCGCGCCGTGCTGGGTGCAGGCGCGGACGCGGACGACGCGTGGTCGGAGACCTTCCTCGCCGCGCTCCAGGCGTGGCCGGATCTGCCCGAGGACACGAACGTCGAGGCGTGGCTGGTGCGCGTCGCAGGCCGCAAGGCGATCGACATCACCCGCGCCCGCGCGCGGCACGCGATCCCCACGGACACACTCCCCGAACGGACCACCGCACTGGGACAGGCCGGCGACGACACTGCCCACGTGTGGGCGGACGTCGCTCGACTGCCGGAGCGGCAGCGGCTGGCGATCGCCTACCACTACCTAGGCGGACTCCCCCACACGGAGACCGCGCAGATCATCGGCGGCACCCCCGATGCGGTGCGCCGCGCCGCCGCAGACGGCATCCGCACGCTGCGGCGCCAGCTCCGGGCGGAACAGTCCCAGACGGATGCCGCGCGCACAGCGGACGTGTCCCCACCCACGGCACCGGATCGCACGCCACGAACGTCACCCGACCACCGCACGGACGGAGCAGCCCGATGACCACCAGTGACACGACCCGGTCCCCAGCGACGGCCTCGGCCGCGGTCTCCACAGAGCCCGACATGACCGACCTCTTCCCGGTCGAGACCCCCGACCTCGACCGGCTCCGCTCCCGCCTCGCGCAGACCGCCGCTGACCGCGGACTCGTCGACGTCGCCTACCGCACGCTCGACACCCCGATCGGCCCGCTGCTGCTGGCCGCAACGACGACCGGCCTCGTCCGCGTCGCCTTCGAGCGCGAGGACTTCGATACCGTCCTCGCACAGCTCGCCGCGAAGGTGAGCCCCCGCATCGTCGCCGCACCCGGCCCCCTCGATGCAGTCGCGACCCAGCTCGAGGAGTACTTCGCCGGCACCCGGCACGCGTTCGATCTGCCGCTGGATCACGCGCTGTCGTCCGGCTTCCGGCAGGAGGTGCAGCGCTTCCTGCCCCACATCGGCTACGGCCGCACGCTCACGTACAAGGAGGTCGCCGCGCAGGTGGGCAACCCCACCGCCGTCCGCGCCGTCGGCACCGCGTGCGCGACGAACCCGCTGCCCGTCGTCGTCCCGTGCCACCGGGTGCTGCGCTCCGACGGCGGCCTGGGCGGCTACCTGGGCGGCCTCGAGGCCAAGACGACGCTGCTGGACCTGGAGCGGGCCGCATGAGGCATGCTGGTCGCACCCGGGCAACCGCCGCCGAGGCCGTGAGGAGGAGCCGTTGAGCACCCTGTTCGGAGACGAGCTGTTCGCTTCACCCCCGCCGGCGCTGCCCGCGGGCGCCCACCACGTGCCCGGCTGGCTCACACTCGAGCAGCAGCGGTGGATCGTCGAGAGGTTCCACGAGTGGACGCAGGGTCCCGTGCCGATCCGGGCGGCGAAGATCCGCGGCCACGAGATGAGCGTGCGCACCGTGTGCCTGGGCTGGCACTGGCGGCCCTACGCCTACTCCCGTGAGGCCGTCGACGTGAACGGCAACCGGGTGCTGGACTTCCCCGACTGGATGGTGCGCCTGGGCCGCAAGGCTCTCGTGGCTGCGACCGGCGACCCGCACGCGGGCGATGACTTTACGCCGGACACGGCGCTGGTGAACTTCTACGACGACACCGCGAAGATGGGCATGCACCAGGACAAGGACGAGGAGTCCCTCGCCCCGGTCGTGTCCCTGTCCATCGGGGACGCGTGCCGCTTCCGATTCGGCAACACGGAGACCCGCACGAAGCCGTACCAGGACATCGAGCTGGGCTCCGGCGACCTCTTCGTCTTCGGCGGACCCTCCCGGCTGGCCTACCACGGCGTCACGAAGGTGCACCCCGGCACGGCGCCTGCCGGCTGCGGACTGGAGACCGGCCGGATCAACATCACGATGCGAGTGACAGGACTGGACGGATGAGCACAGACACGGGCGTGGTGATCGGCGAGGACGGACTGGCCCGCCCCGCGTGGGCAGCGGTCGACCCGCTGCTGCGCGACTACTACGACACGGAATGGGGCATGCCGATCCGCGACGAGCAGGGCCTCTTCGAGCGGATCAGCCTCGAGGCGTTCCAGTCGGGCCTGTCCTGGGCGACGATCCTGCGCAAGCGACCGGCGTTCCGTGCCGCCTTCGACGACTTCAACCCGGACCGCATCGCGCAGTACGGGGAGTCTGACGTCGCCCGGCTCCTCGAGGATGCCGGCATCGTGCGGAACCGGGCGAAGATCAGGGCGACGATCACGAACGCGCACGCGACGGTGGGGCTGCGGGAGAAGGGCGGCCTCGTCGACTTCGTGTGGTCGTTCCAGCCGGAGGAGACCCCCTCGCCCCGGACCCTCGCCGAGGTCCCCACCCGATCACCGGAATCGCTCGCCCTGTCCAAGGCGCTCAAGAAGGAGGGCTTCGCGTTCGTGGGCCCCACGACGATGTTCGCCCTCATGGAGGCGATCGGGATCGTCGACACCCACCTCGTGGACTCGCACCGGCGCGGCACCTCCGGCGTCTGGCCGGCATGAGTTCCGCCGCGCAGATCCGACTCGAGGCCAACGGGCCCTTCGACCGGGAGGCCGCCCGCACCTCACTGGCCGTCCACGCGGTGGAGGGTCTGCACCTGCTGGAGGGGGCCTCGGCGACGATGACCCGGTGGGTCGACGTCCACGGCGACCCATATGCGATCACCGTGAGCCTGGAGGAGACCGGCGCGACGGTCACGACCGGGACCCGCGATGCGGGTGTGAACGACGAGATCGCCGCCCGGGTGCGGCACTGGTTCGACCTGGACACCGACACGTCCGCGATCGACCGGCACCTGGGCGCAGATCCGTTCTTCGCGGAGCAGGTGCGTGAGCGGCCGGGGCTGCGGATGAGCCGGTTCCAGTCGCCGTTCGAGGCCGTCGTCATGACGGTCCTGGGCCAGCAGGTGACGCTGCGGACCTCGCGCCTGTTCGACGCGCGACTTATCGCCGCGTACGGGGTGAGTCCAGCGGCAGGCGCGGATCGCAGTGCTGGTGTCCACGACCCGTCGAGCCGCGCCGGGACCGCACCGAGCGGGATCGCGGACCTGCGCCTCTTCCCCACGCCCGCCCGGCTGGCGGAGGTCCCCCTCGAGGAGCTGCGCGCCACGGTCCGCCTCACCCGCAGCCGCGCACGGACCGTCCACGAGGTCGCCGACCTCTTCGCACAGACGGGCGATCCGGACGTGCTGCCGCCGCGGTCGGACCTGCAGTCCGTCCACGGGATCGGCCCGTGGACCCTGGACTACCTGGCGATCCGGGCGGGCACGGACCCGGACGCCTTCCCGGCCTCGGACGCGGTGCTCCGGCGCACCCTGGCCGCGCTCGCTCCGGATCTGGACGCGGGCGCACTCACGGAGCGGATCGCCACCTGGAGCCCGTATCGCAGCTATGCGGCCGCACGCCTGTGGGCGCAGGCCAGCTGACCTGACGCAGGCGGCGAGGCCCGGTCTCGCAGTCGCAGTGTCGATTCTCACCGGCACCCCGCGCGGCCCGCTGATATGATGACTTCATCATGCCGCACACTTGGTCCTCCCGCCCGCTCTACGAGATCAAGGCCGGTCTCTTCCGCGGGCTCTCGCATCCGTACCGCATCCGCATCCTCGAGCTGCTGGCCGACGGCCAGGAGCACACGGTGTCCGAACTCATCGAGGGCACCGAGCTCGAGGCCTCGCACGTCTCCCAGCACCTGAGCGTGCTGCGCCGGAACCGCCTCGTCGCCTCGGAGCGTCGGGGCAGCTTCGTGCACTACCGCCTCACCTCCCCGCGGGTCGCGGACCTGCTGGCCGTCGCCCGCACCCTGCTGGGCGAGATGGCCGCGGACGACTCCCGCCTGGTGGAGGGCTTCGCCGACCTGCCGGAGATCCCCGCCCATGACCGCTGACACCGCCCAGACCTCCGCTCCCCGTCTCGCCGACCGCCTGCGCGGTGCCGCCGCCGAGGCCCGCCGCCTCCTGCCGTCATGGCGCGACTACCGCTCGCTGCGGTCGACCTGGCGGTCCGACCTGGTCGCCGGTGTCACCGTGGGCATCGTCGCGCTGCCGCTGGCCCTGGGCTTCGGTGTCAGCTCGGGCGTGAGCGCCGAGGCCGGGCTCATCACCGCGATCGTCGCCGGCATCATCGCCGCCGTCTTCGGCGGCTCGAACGTGCAGGTCTCCGGGCCCACCGGGGCGATGGTCGTCGTGCTGCTGCCGATCGTCGCGCAGCACGGCGTCGCAGCGGTTGCGACGGTGAGCCTCCTGGCGGGCCTCATGGTGCTCATCGCCGGGGCCCTGCGGCTGGGACGCTCCGTATCCTTCATCCCCTGGCCAGTCATCGAGGGCTTCACCCTGGGGATCGCGGTCATCATCTTCATGCAGCAGGTGCCGGCACTCTTCTCGGGTGCGACGGTCGAGCCGGGAGAGCACAGCTCGAACGCGATCGTCGCAGCCGGCCAGGCACTCATGGCCGCTGACTGGTCGTACGTGCCGTGGGCGGTGGGGGCCGCGGTGCTCGTCGCGCTCATCATGGTGCTGGCGCCGCGCCTCCACTCGGCGATCCCAGGATCCCTCGTGGGCATCATCGTCGTGACGCTGCTGTGCGTCCTCGTGCCCACGCCGCTCGCACGGATCGGGGCGCTGCCGCATTCGCTGCCCGCACCCTCCCTGCCCGCGATGGATCCGGCGCTCGTGAGCACCCTGCTGCTGCCCGCGCTGACCGTGGCAGCGCTGGCCGCGATCGAGTCGCTGCTATCCGCCCGCGTCGCGGCGGGCCTGGCGGACACCGGGCCCTACGACCCCGATCGCGAGCTCGTGGGACAGGGCCTCGCATCCATCGGCTCCGGCTTCTTCGGCGGGATGCCAGCCACGGGTGCGATCGCGCGTACGGCGGTGAACGTGCGCGCCGGCGGTCGCACGCGCGTGTCCGTCGTCGTCCACGCCCTCGTGCTGCTGGCGATCGTGCTCGTCGCTGCGGGCCCCGTCGGGGCGATCCCGCTCGCGGCGCTGTCCGGCGTCCTCATGGTGACGGCGGTCCGCATGGTGCAGGTGGCGACGGTCCGGTCGATCGTCCGGTCGACCCGGGCGGATGCGGTCGCGTTCGTCGTGACGGCGGCCATCACGGTCTCCGTCGACCTCATCATCGCGGTGCTCATCGGCATCGTCTTCGCGGGCATCGTCGCGATCCGCAACATGTCGCGGTCGACGGCTGTCCGGCGGGAGGACCTGCCCGGTGAGGCTCAGGACGGTGATGAACGGATCGCGATCATCCGCTTCGAGGGACCCCTCATCTTCACGGCCTCGGACCGGATCTTCGAGCAGGTGAATGCGATCCGGGGGATCTCCGTGGCGATCCTGCGGGTGTCGCAGGTGGGACTGGTCGATGCGAGCGGCGCGCGCGTCCTGGCCGACCTCACGCAGTCGCTGGAGCGGCGCGGCATCACCGTGCTCATCAAGGGCGTGCGGGACGACCACGAGAGGCTGTTCCGCTCCGTGGGCGTGCTCTCATCCCTGCGGCACCACAAGCACCTGTTCGCGGACATGGACTCCGCTGTGCAGCACGCGCGCAGTCACATCGAGCGCGAGCGGGCCGGACGGGGGCAGGCCGGCTGACGCCTGCCCCCGAGCGATCAGGCGGTGAGGACGTACGTGAGGGTCTGGACGACCTGGTCGGTGGTCGTGCACCAGGCCTGGGCGTCCGCGTCGACCTCCTTGAGCGGGTGGACGATGTCCGCGTCGTGCAGGGTGATGTAGGGCTTGCCCAGGGCAGCGGCGTAGCCGGCGTCGAAGGCGGCGTTCCACTGCTTGTACTTGTCACCGAAGCGCACGACCACCAGGTCGCTCTGCTCGATGAGCGTGCGCGTGCGGATGGCGTTGACCTTGGCGGACTGGTGGTCGCGCCAGAACGAGCTGTCGTTCTCGCCCAGGTGGTCGCCCGCGGCGTCGCTCGCGGGGTGATCCGTCACGGGTGCGGTGAAGACGACGTCGAGGCCCGCGGCCTCTGCTCCGCGCTGGATCTCATCGCGCCAGTCGGTGTGGATCTCGCCGGAGAGGTAGACGAAGAAACTCATGCTGGGATGCTCCTCGATCGAGTCGGTCAGCGGTCGTCCACCACCCTAGTCGGTCATTGTTCGCACTCGGTCGACCGTCTCAGACGACGCCCACGATCATCCCAGCGGGAGGACCTCCGCCGCGCAGAAGGCGCACATCACAGCCCCGGGCACGAGCGTGAATCACGCCGAAGCCGGACTGCGCGACGCGGCGCTCCCGCACTGCACGACATCCTCCTGGTACGCCCCCGCGTCGCGGAGTCAAGGG
>DHCFD07801__coassemble_1538_pt1 | contig 13816 bp, 13 predicted proteins | sample DHCFD07801__metabat2_low_PE_026 | metagenome-assembled genome bin DHCFD07801 | reverse complement strand
CCCGCGCCTTCATCCACGACCAGCACGCGCGGCACTTCTCCGACTACGCGGACCGCACGTCCCTCGCACAGGCCTACGAGGTCTCGACCCGGCACACCGTCGCCGAGGCCGCGGCCGGCCTGGCCGACTCCGCCCACCCCCTGCTGGTTCTCGCCGGGGACGACGACCTCATCGCGCCCCTGCCGGCGGCGCGGGGATTCGTCGACGACCTGCGGGGGCTCGGAGCGGACGTGGACCTGCAGGAGCTGGGAGGCGTGGGACACCTCCTCCACTACGAACGCCCCCACCGGGTGGCAGGGGCGATCGAGGAGTTCGCAGCTGGGCTGGACGCCAAAGGCATGCAGGACTGAGCCATCCGCCCCGACGGTTCACGTGGTGACACCGTCGTCCGAGGTGACCAGACGGTCGAGCTGCCCGGTCGAGCGCACAGGAGGGTGTGTCAGTCGCTCCCCTGCGCCGGTCCGTCCCCGTGGGCCGGTTCCGTCTCCGCGGTCGGATCACCGGTCTCGCCGCCCTCCACCGGCACCAGCGGCTCGACGAGGCGGTTGGGGCGCGTGTACCGGTGGACGGGCGATCCGGCCAGCACCGTCGAGCGCGACAGCGTGTTCGACGCGATCGAGCTGACGATGATGAACGACAGGAAACCCACGATCGCGATGAGCAGGCGGTAGACGGAGAACCCCTCGTGCTGCAGCGTGTAGATGTAGCAGCCCAGCAGGACCAGTGGCATCCCCAGGCCGGTGGCCGGGGAGAACACGTTGATCCGCGACAGTGCGTCCTTCGCCCGGAACATCGCGAGCGCGCTCGTCACCATGAGCAGCGCCCCGGTCAGCACGAAGACGGCGATCAGCACGTCGACGATCAGCATCAGCGGTACCCCCTCGTGAGGATGCGCGAGAGCGCGATGGTCGAGAGGATTCCCAGCAGCGACGCCAGGAAGATGACGTCGAGCATGATCGTGAGGTCCACCAGCATCGCGATCATCGTGAGGATGCCCACAGCAGCGAAATACACGAGGTCGCCGATGATCGCGCGCGATCCCAGGTCCTTCGCGGTCGCCACCCGGGTCAGCGCGATGGCGATCGCCAGCGCGAAGAGGCAGATCGCGATCCAGAACACGATGCTCATGCGGTCTCTCCTTCCTGGGTGCCCTGCGCGCCCCGCAGGATGGCGTCCGCCACCGGCTTGGGCGGCCGCCTCCGCATCGCGGTGAGCAGGCGGGTCTCCATGTCGTAGAGCCCGTCCAGGGCGTCCGCCTCGGAGTCCGCGAACAGCACGTGCACGAACAGGGTGGGCGGATCGTCCGCCTCGTCACCGGCGGCGATCGCGACGACGAGCGTCCCGGGCGTGATGGTGATCGACGACGCGAACATCGTGATCTCCAGGTCGGTCGTGCAGCGCAGGGGCACCTGCACGATCATGGGGCGGCTGTACCCGCGCGGGGTGAACAGCGACGTCGTCATGGAGAGCGTCCCGGAGACGATCTCCTTGAAGATCCAGAGGAAGTACCCCAGGAGTCGCAGCGGATCAATCATGTCCCAGCACCGCCCTGATGTAGTCGCTGTCGTGCAGGAGCGCCTCCGCGGACCGCTGCGTGATCTCGATGAGCGGCTGCGGGACCACGAAGATCAGCACGGACAGCCCGATGAGGATCGCCCCGGGGGCCAGCAGGCGCTTGGGGATCCGGACGTCCGCGGGCAGATCCGTGGCCTGCGAGCGGCCGGTCAGCGCGGAGTCCGGGCGGTACGAGGTCATTGGCTCGCCCCAGAACGTCCCCCGCCACAGGCGGATGAGCGCGAACAGGCTCAGCACGGAGCCCAGCACGATCGCGCCGATGAGGACCCAGCCCAGCACGGAGGTGCCGTCGTCGCCCTCACCGGGGGCGGCCGCGCCCACGACCAGCCCCACCTTGCCCCACAGGCCCGAGGTCGGGGGCAGACCCACGAGGGAGAACAGTCCCAGCACCACGAGCACGGCGGTCGCCTTCTCACGCGAGGCCAGCCCGGACAGCTTCCGGTAGAGGCCGGTGCCGTAGACCTGCTCGACCGCACCGAAGACCAGCAGCAGGCCCGCCATCGTGATGATGTGGTGCACCGTGTAGAAGACACCGGCCTGGACCGCGACGGAGGTGAGCAGGACCGCGCCGATGAGGATGTGGCCGATGCCGGAGGTCATCTGGAACGCGAGCGCGTTGCGCACACGGTCTTCCGCCATGCCGGACAGCGAGCCGATGAGGATCGTCAGGACCGCGATGACCGCCAGCGCCCACGCCCACGCCGGCGGCTCGCCGAAGATCGTCCCGTAGATCCGGAAGATCGCGTAGATGGCGACCTTCGAGTGGAGTGCGGAGAACAGTCCCATCATGCCGGCGGAGGTGTTGGGGTAGGACCGCACCAACCAGGTGTGGGCCGGCACCGCGCCCGCCTTGATGAGGAACGCCACGACCACCAGTGCCAGGGCCAGCTGCGCCGATCCGTCCAACTCCTCCAGGTTCGCGAGCGTTCCGATGTTGACGGTCCCGGTCGTCGCGTAGACGAAGCCCACTCCCACCAGCAGCAGCGTCGACGTCAGCAGGTTGACGATGACGAACATGCGGCCCACGCCCAGGCGGCGCCACGTGCCGGTCACCGCGACGAGCGCGTACGACGGCAGCACCATGACCTCGACGAAGACGAACATGTTGAAGAGGTCACCGGTGAGGATCGCGCCGTAGACGCCCGTGAGCATCATGAGGATGAGCGCGGGGACGAACCGGTACTGGTCCTCGCCGGTCGCGATGAGGAACCACCCGCACAGGATCGCCGCGATGCTGGTGATGAGCAGCATGAGGGCGGAGAACGTGTCGGACACGAACGGGATCGCCAGCCCGTTGAGGTAGCCGCCCACGGAATGCGCCAGGACCGGGTGGTCGCGGTGCACGATCAGCAGCACGACCGCGGCCGCGCCCACGAACGTCGGGGAGCCGATCATGAGGGTGCGGTCGAACCCGCGGTGCTTGATGAGCGTGCTGAGCGCGGCCGCCGCCAACGGCACCGCGATGAGCAGCAGCAGGAGGGCGGGGTCGAACGGCGCCTCCACGGGCTGCACGGTCTGTGCGTCCATCAGCGCTCCTCCCCCGTCTCCGGTGTCCTGTACTGGTCGTCGTCGTGGCCGAACACGGCCATCGCGAGCATGAAGATCGTCACGGCCAGCGTGATGACGATCGCGGTCAGCACGAAGGCCTGCGGCAGCGGGTCCGCCGCGAGCGCCACGTCCGTGCGGCCGTCGATCGGCTCACCCCGCCACGCGGAGACGCCCGAGGCCAGCAGCATGAAGTTCGCCGCGTGCGAGATCATCGTCATCCCGAACACCGCCCGCACCATAGACCGCTGCAGGGTGAGGTACACGCCGCCCGTGACGAGGACGGCGACTGTCACTGCGAGGATCATGATCCGTCCTCCTCCGCTTCGCGTCCGCGCGACATCGTCGCCGTGCGCGCTCCGACCTTGGGCTTCCACCACGCCCTGCGCCTGCTCCACCACGAGGGCCGCTCGCCCCGCACGGCCTCCATCGGACCGGACAGTTCGCCGTAGACCATCTCGTCGGCGCGCTCGCGGGTCGACTCCGGAGTGTCGTCGACGACGTCGCGCAGCATCCGGCCGTTGACCAGCACGTCGTTGCCGGCCGGGGTGAAGGCGGAGTCCGAGGTTCCCAGCAGGTTGAAGCTGATGAGGATGAGGCCCAGCACCGCCATGTAGACGCCCACGTCGAACAGCATCGACGTCGTGAAGTGCTGACCCAGGATGTACCCGTGCAGTGGCTGCAGGAACGACCCCACGAGGATGAGGCCCACCGCACCGGTGAGGACGGCGATGAAAACACCGCCGCCGATCAGGAAGACCGGCGCCTGCGGCTTGCCGATCGCCCGGTCGGACGTCGTCGACATGTAGAGGAGACCGATGACCGCAGAGCCGATGAGCGCGGCGATGAAGCCGCCGCCGGGCTCGTTGTGGCCGCGCCAGAACACGAGCGCGGAGGTGATGATGAGGATCGGGACCATGCGGCGGACCGTCATCTGGACGGGGATGACGTTGGGCCACGCGACGAACAGCGCCCGCTGCGAGGTGGGGTGCCGCAGCTTCACGTACGGGGTGCGCGGGACCTCGGGCACGTTCTCCGCGGGCGGGTCGATGTACCGGTCGCGCACGGAGGACATGACGGCGACGATCGCGATGCCGGCCATGCCCAGCACGGTGAGCTCGCCCAGCGTGTCCAGTGCGCGGAACTCGACGAGGATCGTGTTGACGATGTTCGAGCCGCCGGAGATCTCCGGCGCCTGCTCCAGGTAGTACATCGCGAGGTCGGAGCGCTCGCGCCGGCCGGCCATCGCCCAGGTCGCGGCTCCCATCGACAGACCGATGACCACCGCGAAGCCCGCCCGCTTGAGCTGGAACGAGCGCGAGTGCTTCCAGAAGGTGCGCGGCAGCTTCTGGAGGACCAGCATCATGATGATGATCGTCATCGCCTCGACCAGCAGCTGGGTCAGGGTCACGTCCGGTGCGCCCAGCGACATGATCTGGACCGTCGCGAGGATGCCCACGGCGGACAGGGCGACGATCGCAGTCATGCGCGAACGGGCGAAGCAGGCGACGAGCACCGCGATGGACGTGAGGACGAGCACGACGACATCGATCGGCCGGTTGAGTCCGTCCTGCGCCTGCGGCAGACCCGGCCCCTGCACGATCGCGCCCACACCGCCCAGGATGACGACGGCCAGCAGCGCCAGACCGGGGACCACGTGGCGGGCCGCGCGGATCGGCTCCGTGAGGACCACCGTCGCGCGCGCCGGGCGGATGAGGAGGCGCTCGATCGCGTTGATGACGTCCGCGCCGTCGAACGGCAGGACCGCGCTGTCGAAGAAGCGCCACACCCGGTGCCGGGTCAGGATGATGAGCACGCCGGCGGCGAGGATGAGCGCGGTGGCCAGCAGCTCCGGGGTGAGACCGTGCCACAGCGCCAGGTGGGGGTGGGGGTCCGTGCCGGGCAGGGCCGCCGTCACGGCGGGGACGACCAGCTTCTCCACCTGCGGGAGCATGAACGCCAGCGGGATCGACGCGAGGATGGGCAGCGCGGCGAAGACGAGCATGACCGGGTTCTCGCGGCTGGTCTGCTCACCCCCGGCCTGCTGCTGATCGCGGCCGGCGGCCGGCGGGCCGTCGACGAACGCTCCGAAGACGAGCTTCGCGCAGTAGGCGAACGTGAGCACGGAGGCGGCGGCGCCCGCGATGAGCGCGGCCCAGCCGGTCCAGTCGGCGCCCGGCGCCTCCAGCAGCCCCGTGAACACGGACTCCTTCGACACGAAGCCCAGCAGCGGCGGAATCCCGGCCATCGACGCGCTGCCCAGGACCGTCACGACGAACGAGGCGGGGGCGACGCGGATGAGCTGCGGGATCGATCCCACCTGGCGGGTGTGCGCGACGTGGTCGATGACGCCCACCATCATGAAGAGCCCGGACTTGAAGAGCGCGTGCGCGATGACGTGCAGGACCGCGGCGACCAGCGCCATCTCCGTCCCCACCCCGATCGCGGCGGTGATGAGGCCCAGCTGGCTCACGGTCGAGTAGGCCATGAGCTTCTTGATGTCCGTCTGGGTGAGCGCGAACCAGCCGCCGATCGCGGTCGTGAGCAGTCCGGCGACGATGAGGAGGGCGTTCCACGCGGGCACGTCCGCGAACGCGGGGCTGAAGCGGATGAGCAGGAAGATGCCCGCCTTCACGACCGCGGCGGCGTGCAGGTACGCGCTCACCGGGGTCGCGGCGGCCATCGCATCCGGCAGCCAGGAGTGGAACGGGAACTGCGCGGACTTCGTCATCGCGGACACGGCGACCAGCACCGCCAGCGTCGCGACGAGGAACGGGCTTGCCTGCTCCCACGCCGGTGACGTGAGTGCCTCGGAGATCCGGGTCGTGCCGGTCACGACGATGATCCCGGCGATCCCGGTCAGCAGGGTCAGTCCGCCCAGGAAGGTGATCAGCAGCGTCCGCATCGAGGGAGCCTGGGCGGCGGTGCCGGACCGGGCGATGAGCAGGAAGGAGGCGAGGCTGGTCGCCTCCCAGCAGACGAAGAGGACCAGCAGGTCGTCCGTGAGGACCAGGCCCGTCATCGCGAGCGTGAAGGTCGTCATGAGCCAGTAGAAGCTCAGCTGGCGGCCCTTCTCCAGGTATCCGGTCGAGTACGCGAGGACGACCGCGCCGATCACCAGTGCGATGAGGGTGAAGACGACGCCGATCCCGTCCGCGCGGAACGCCAGTTCGACTCCGGCGCCGGGGAGGCCCAGTCCGGGCGCCCAGGGGATCGACCACTCGAGTGGAGCGCCGTCGATCGCCGCGGTGACGGCGGGAAGGAAGGTGAGGGTCGCGAGCACGTAACCGGCCGCCAGCAGCCAGCCTGAGGCGCGTCCCAGCAGGGACGTGACGACGGGGACCAGGACGACCAGAGCGGCGAGCACACCGAGCGTGAGCACTAGGGGCAAGCGGGAACTCCTCCGGTCGTCAGCGACACTCCTCAGCGAACCGGCGCTGGTCTCGGGGTGTCCCGGACGACGGCACTGCTGGACGGCTGCAGGTGCATGAGCGCGTCCACTCTATCGAGACTCAGCGCACACGGGCAAAACGCTCAGGATCCGGACAGCGATCCGGCAGGCGCGTCGCAGGCGTCGACGCGACTAGGGTGGGGCCGCATGAGGCTCCTCTTCGACGCCCGATACACGCGCTGGCCGCGCCACGACGGCATCTCGCGCTACGGAGCAGGACTGCTGACCGCGCTGGCGCGCCTCACCGCGGACGACGACGCGATCACCCTCGAGGCGCTCATCCACGACGAGCGCCAGATCCCGATGCTGCCGACCGTGCCGCTCCACCGCGTCTCCGCGCCCACGTCGCCCCTCGAGCCGCTGCTGGCCCGGCAGATCAACCCGCTGCGCCCGGACGTCGTGTTCTCGCCCATGCAGACGATGGGGTCATGGGGCCGCGACTACCGGCTCATCCTCACGCTCCACGACCTCATCTACTACACCCATCCCACTCCCCCGCGGGACCTGTCCCTGCCCCTGCGCGGTCTGTGGCGCGCCTACCACACCGCGTACTGGCCCCAGCGACTCCTGCTGGACCGCGCGGACGCGGTCGTGACCGTCTCGCGGACGACCCGCGATCTCATGGCGACCCACCGGCTCACGCGCCGGCCCGTCACCGTCGTCCCCAACGCCGCGGACGAGGTCCCGCGGCCGCCACAGCGGCGGAACGGGCACGCGGCACGCACCCTCACGTACATGGGCGCCTTCCTGCCGTACAAGAACGCCGCGGCCCTGGTCCGGTCCCTGGCCTGGCTCCCCGGCTACACCCTGCACCTGGCGTCCCGGATCGAACCCCGGGAGGAGGCCCGGCTGCGGGCTCTTACGCCCGCGCAGGCCCGTGTCGTCTTCCACCGGGGCATCAGCGATGAGGACTACGCGCAGCTGCTCGATCGTTCGACGGCGCTCGTGACCGCGTCACGGGCCGAGGGCTACGGCCTGCCGATCGTCGAGGCGATGGCCCGGGGGGTTCCCGTCGTCGTGACGGACATGCCCATCTTCCGGGAGGTGACGGGGGCGGACGCCGATGCGCCGTCGGCCGCTGGTACGCGGCCGGGTGGTGGACCGGCGGAGTTCGCCGACCCGGATGATCCGCAGGACTTCGCCCGTGCGGTGCGCCGACTCGAAGATCCCGCCCGGTGGCGGGAGGCCGCGCAGTCGGGACCCGTCCGGGCCGCCGCGCACACGTGGGAGGACTCCGCACGCACACTGCTCGCGCTCGTGCGATCCCTGGCGGAGGACACTCAGGCCGGGGACGTCTCCTGAGCTCGGGCCACGGCCTCGGCGCCGCCGCCCCAGGCGCGCAGCACCCAGCCCGTCTCGCCGGGGATCAGGTGCGCATAGGTGCAGTTCGTGAGGACGCCCAGATGGCCGTGGGTCTCCGTCATGCCCAGCAGCAGCTCCGTCGCACCTCGGATGACGGCGCCGTGTGCGACGACCAGCAGATCCGCGTCGTCCGCGGCCTCCTCCACGTGCCGCAGCACGGCGTCGTGGACGCGCTGAGCGGACTCCGCACGGCTCTCACCGCCCGGCGGGCGCATGTCCGCACCGGACAGCCACGCCTCGAGGTCTTTCGGCCACGTGAGGGCGACCTCCTCGCGAGTGTAGCCCTCCCAGTCCCCCACGCTGATCTCGCGCAGCAGCTGGTCGTGGACGACGGGCAGGCCCGTCGCACGAGCGACCGCGTCCGCGGTCTGGGCCGCGCGCGCCAGGTCGGAGGCGACGATCGAGGTGATCGAGGCGGAGGCGGCCAGGTGTGCCGCGACGGCCTCGGCCTGGGCCAGCCCCAGGGAGTCGAGCGGCACGTCGACCTGGCCCTGGAAACGACCCACGGCGTTGTACTCCGTGCGGCCGTGCCGCAGGAGCGTGAGGGATTTCACCACAGTCAGTCCTCCTGGGGAGCGGCGGGGGCACCGGCGGCGGCCACGGCCTCGGCGACGTCGACCACCGGGCAGTCCTTCCACAGGCGCTCGAGTGCGTAGAACTCGCGGTCCTCGTCGACGAACACGTGCACGACGATGTCCGCGTAGTCGAGCAGGACCCAGCGGCCTCCACTCTTGCCCTCGCGGCGGACCGGCTTCTGGCCGTCCTCCCGCAGGAGGCGCTCCTCCACCCGGTCGACGATCGACAGCACCTGCCGCTCGCTGGGAGCGGACGCGATGACGAAGACATCCGTGACGACCAGTTGGAGGCTCACGTCGAGGGCGACGATGTTCGTGCCCAGTGCCTCGGAGGCCGCGAAGGCTGCGGAGCGCGCGAGGGCGACTGCTTCAGGGGTGGCGGTCACGGGTTCCTTCCGGAGTGGGTGCGGGTCAGAAGAGCAGGGTGATCGCGACGATGACGAGGATGAGCGCGGCGAATCCCGTCACGCCCAGGACGATGTAGGGGACCATCGAGTTGCGCTCCGCGACGAGCACGGAACCGTCCTCGTTCGTGACGGAACGGGCGCTCATGGGGCGCGCCGGCGGCTCCTCCAGCTCGTCCGAGTCCTCCTCCTCGTCCTCCTGGCCCAGACGGGACCACGGGTCCGCGGCGGGACGGGAGGTGCGGAAGACCGGCGACTCGGAGGTGCGGAACGTGTCCGTGCCGCGCGAGCCACCGGTCGCAGCGGATTCGTCGATCGCGGACATGGGCGTCGTGGGCGGGTTCGCCTCGAGGTCCGACTCCTGCACGATGGGCAGTGCGCCCGTCACCACACGGATGTTGGAACCCGTGGGCGGCTTGACGACGGGGCTGCGGCGCTTGAGCGGCGCGTCGTGGTCGCCCAGTGCCGACGGTGTGATGACGGCGGTCGAGCTGGTCTCGAAGTCCGGGCCGGTCGCATGGGAACCCACGCGGCGGCTCGCCAGGTCGAACTGCGGGGCTCCGGAGCCGGTGGTGACAGCACCGGTCCGTCCGGTGGCGGTGCCCGTCGAGTCGGTGCCCGTCGTGGCGGTGCTCGCGGTGGGGCTGCCCGTCGGGGACTGCGCGGACGTGTCGTCGAAGAGGGACCCCAGGCCGCCGCTGGGTCCGGCGGCCGGCTCGGCCGACGGCGCCGTGGTGACGGTGACCGGGTCGTCGGACCCGAAGAGGCTGCCGGAACGGCCGGACGCCTGAGGTGAGGTCTGGGTCGAGGGTTCGGTGGTCTCCGGCGTCGCGGACTCGGTGGACGACGGCGAGGTGGCCTGCGTGGAGTCGGAGTCGCCCTCGGCGTCGCCGCTCGGCGCGTGCTGGGAGGCGGTGGGAGCTGCGTCCGGAGTGGATGCAGGAGCCTCCGCAGCGGGCGCGGAAGGTTCGGAAGCCGTGGAGGTTTCGCGGTCCGTGGCGTCTGCAGTGCTCGTGGAGGCGGCTCGTCCCTCGGAGGTGGCTGCTGCTCCCGTGGACTCGCTGACCGACGATCCAGCGGCGTCCGCGGCGGGTGCGGCGTCAGCACTGTCCGCGGTATCCGCGCTGTCCGTCTCGATGCCGGCGGCGCGCTGTGCCAGGACGATCGGGATCGAGGCCGTCGGGATGTCCGCCGGCAGATCGTTCTCACGCAGGAAGCGCTTGCGCTCACCGCGGGTCGCGAAGTGCGGGGGTTCCGTCAGCTCGGCCGCCGCGGGAGGATCGGTGGGCGCAGGAGGTGCCGTCGGAGGCGCCGTGGGAGCGGGAGGTGCGGCGGGCGCGGGCTGAGCCGGTGCGTCCTGCGCCGACCGGGCCGGTGCCGCCGGCTTCTCCGGTGCTGCGGGCTGCGCTGGCGGCGCGGGCTGGGCCGGCGCTGCGGGCTTGGCAGGTGCTGCGGCCTCGGCCTCCGGGGCCTGCTGGTCGTCGGACCGCTCCGCCTTCGCCGCCTGCTGAGCGTCGTACGCGGCGTCGGCCTGCCGGCGCTCCGCCTCGCGGCGCTCCCGTCGCGTCATGAACTTCTCAGCCACTGTGACTCCTGTAGAGATCGTGCTTGGCAATGTACTGGACGACCCCGTCCGGCACGAGGTACCAGACCGGGAGATCCTGCTCCGCACGCCGGCGGCAGTCCGTCGACGAGATCGCGAGGGCGGGGATCTGCAGCAGACTCAGCCGGCCCGTGGGCAGGCCGTCCCCGGTCAGCTCGTGCCCCGGTCGGGACACGCCCACGAAGTGCGCCAGGGCGAACAGCTCGTCGACGTCCTTCCACGACAGGATCTGCGCGAGCGCATCCGCACCGGTGATGAAGAACATCTCCGCCGCATCGCCGTAGATTCCGCGCAAGTCCCGCAGCGTGTCGATGGTGTACGTGGGACCCGGGCGGTCGATGTCCACCCGCGAGACCGTGAACCGCGGATTCGAGGCCGTCGCGACGACCGTCATGAGGTAGCGGTGCTCGGCGGCGGAGACCCGTCGGTCCTGCTTCTGCCACGGGCGCCCCGTGGGCACGAACACGACCTCGTCCAGGTCGAACTTCGCCGCCGCCTCACTGGCGGCGACGAGGTGACCGTGGTGGATGGGGTCGAACGTGCCGCCCATGACGCCGATGCGGCGCGGGCGGTCTGCGGGGCGGACGGGAATCACTCGCGGAGGAGGACGAGGGGACCGGCGGCGTCAGTGCCGGTGCGAGATGCCGCTCCAGGACAGCGTGACGACGCCCAGGAACATGAGGATCGAGAAGGTGATGAGCCCGAACCCGATGGGCGGGATCGGCAGCTCGTACGCGACATGGGGCGTCTCGGCCACTGCTGCGAGGATCGAGGTGGTCATGAAGGCCGTCCTTCGTTCGGTGGAATGATCAGTCTGGGAAAGTGTCTCATGCCCGGGCGCGGGAGGCGGAGTCGGCCCGCCGCCGGGACTCAGGTGCGGATCTGGCCGTTGCCGCGCATGACCCACTTGGTGGTCGTGAGCGCCTCGAGGCCCATGGGTCCGCGAGCGTGGAGCTTCTGCGTCGAGATGCCCACCTCCGCGCCCAGCCCCAGCTGGCCGCCGTCGGTGAAGCGGGTCGACACGTTCACGCCCACGGCGGCCGCGTCGACCGCCTGCACGAACGTGTCCGCGTTCGCCAGGTCGTTCGTCACGATGACCTCCGTGTGACCGGACGTGTACGCGTGGATGTGCTCGATCGCCTCGTCGACGCTCGAGACCAGCCGGACGGCCAGCTCGAGGTCGAGGTACTCCTTCGCCCAGTCGCGGCGCGTGACCCGGCGGATCCGCATCCCCTCCGGCGCGAACGACTCGATCTCCTTGTCCGCGCGGACCACGACACCGGCCTCGTGCAGGGCGCCCAGGATCTTGGGCAGGACGCGCTTCGCGGCCTTCTCGTGGACCAGCAGGTTCTCCAGCGCGTTGCACACGCTGGGCCGATGCGTCTTCGAGTTGAGGACCAGGTCCGTCGCCATCCGCACGGGTGCCGACTGGTCGATGAACATGTGGACGTTGCCCACACCCGTCTCGATGACGGGGACCAGCGACTCGTGGACGACCCGCGCGATGAGCTCCGCACCGCCGCGCGGGATGAGCAGGTCGACGTGGTCGCGCGCCTGCATGAGCACGACCGTGCCGTCGCGGCCGAACTCGTCGATGCCGCTCACGACCTCCTCCGGGAGGCCTGCGGACGCGACGGCCTGTCGCAGCAGCGAGATGAGGAGCGTGTTCGAGGAGCGGGCCGCGGAACCGCCCCGCAGGACCACCGCGTTGCCGGACTTGAGCGCGAGGCTCGCGATGTCGACCGTCACGTTGGGCCGCGCCTCGTAGATGGCGCCCACGACACCCACCGGGACCGCCTCCTGGCTCACCCGCATGCCGTTGGGCATCGTCTGGCCGTGGCGGATGACGCCCACCGGATCCGGCAGGCCGATGACCTCGCGCACGGCTCCCGCGATGCCCCGCACCCGCTCCTCGGAGAGGGTGAGGCGGTCGATGAGCGATTCCGGCGTCTCGCGCTTGCGGGCCGTCTCGATGTCCTCCGCGTTCGCGGCGAGGATGTCGTCGACGTTGGCTTCGAGGGCATCCGCGATCGCTGCCAGCGCCTCGTTCTTCACCTGCGTCGACGCCTGCGCGATGCTGCTGGCGGACTCCTTCGCGGCCGCGACGATGCGCGTGACCCCGCGCGTCACGCGTGGACTGATCTCAGTCGTCATTGTTCCCCTTGTTCGAAGACCGCGTCCGTGAGGACCATATCGTTGCGGTGAATGACCTCTCTACGGTAGTCCGACCCCAGTGCGTTCCCCAAGTCCTCCGACGACCTGCCCATCATGGCGGGCAGCTCGTCCTCCGCGAAGTTCGCGATGCCGCGTGCCACGAGCGCGCCGTCCGGACCGCGCACGTCGACGGGGTCGCCGGCGTCGAAGCCGCCGTCCGCCCCCACGACGCCCACCGCCAGCAGGGACCGCCCCCGCTCGGACACCGCGCGGGCCGCGCCCGCGTCGACGTGGATCGTGCCGTGCCTCTGCGCCAGGTGAGCGATCCACAGCAGCCGGGTGGCCCGGCGTCGGTGCGTCACGCCGAAGGCGGTGCCCACCTCTCCCCCGGCCACGGCCTCGGCGATGTGGTCGGCCGAGGTGAGGATCGTCGCGATCCCGGAGTCCGCGGCCATCGTCGCAGCCTGCACCTTCGTGACCATCCCGCCGGTGCCGGTGCCCGCGGAGCCGGTCCCGCCGATCCGCAGCTCGTCGAGGTGGGCCGGACCGCCGATGAACGGCACCCGCTGGCTGCCGGGGGCGCCGGGCGGTGCGGTGAGGAGGGCCTCGACGTCGGACAGCAGGACGAGGGCCTCGGCGTGGATCAGGTGCGCGACGAGGGCGGACAGACGGTCGTTGTCGCCGAAGCGGACACCGTGGGAGACGACCGCGTCGTTCTCGTTCACGATGGGGAAGAGACCCAGTGCGAGCATGCGCTCGACCGCGCGCTGCGCGTTGCGGTACTTCGCGCGGTGGATGAGGTCATCCGCGGTCAGCAGCACCTGTGCGGGCACGATCCCGTGCTCTGCGAGCGTATGGGTGTACTCCGCCATGAGGAGGCTCTGGCCCACCCCTGCGGCCGCCTGCTTCGTCGCCTGGTCCTTGGGCCGTCGGGTGATGCCCATGGGCTCCAGCCCGGCGGCGACGGCACCGGAGGACACGAGGACGATCTCGCGACCCGCCGCCCGCTGCTCCCCCAGGACACGGGCGATGCGACGCACGCGATCCCGGTCCAATCCGTCCTGGACGGTCGACAGGGACGACGACCCGACTTTCACGACGATGCGCTTCGCGTCGCGCACCTGCGCGCGCGTCTGCGCCTCCGTCC
>DHCFD07801__coassemble_1512_pt1 | contig 14339 bp, 13 predicted proteins | sample DHCFD07801__metabat2_low_PE_026 | metagenome-assembled genome bin DHCFD07801 | reverse complement strand
TAGACTACGGCACTGCACGGACGCGGCCGCGGGTCAGCCCGCAGCCGCGTCCTCCGCCTCACTTCTGGTCGTACAGCTTGAGCGCCAGGAATCCGTGCGTGAAGGCCGCACCGGCGCGCAGTGCCGCGGCGACCATGATGGCCCGCGACAGGTGCTCCTCCGTCGCCCCCGCCTTCTTCGCCTTCTCGACGTGCCCCGCCAGGCAGTACGGGCACTGCGTCGTCGCGGCGACGGCGATCGCGATGAGCTCGCGCGTGAGGACGCTCAGGACGTCGTCGGCGGGGTCGAAGACGGCACCGTCGAACGCCTGGAACGCCTCGACCGCGCCGCCGGAGGTCTGTCGCAGCGGCCGCAGGTACGACCGGTCGCCGGGCTCGTGGAAGTGCTCCAACTCCGAACCCTGCTCGTACGCCTTGTGCGCCAGGAATCCGTGCGTGTACGCGGCACCGGCCCGCAGCCCGGCCGCGACGTACACGGCGCGGGCGACCTCCTCGCGGCTGGCGCCGGCCTTCTTCGCATTGCCCACGTGCACGTCCAGGCAGTAGGGGCACTGCGTCGTCGAGGCGACCCCGATCGCGATGAGCTCCTTCGTCCGCAGGTCGAGGACCTCGTCGTCCCTGTCGAACACCGCCGCGTCGAACGCGCCGAACGCCTTCGTCTGGCTGGGCGCGACCTCCGCCAGCACCTTCTGGTAGTCGAAGTCTCCGGACTCGTGGTAGTGCATCTGTGAACTCCTTCGTCAGCCCGCGGGGCCCCTGCCCCGCTCCTGCGACCAGCCGATCACAGCCGACTCGCACCTGTCCAGAGTGTGACGATCCGCGACAGGTGCGCGCGGGCCGGGTTGCGACGCTGTCGCAGGTCCGACTCCGGGACCACCGCCGAGGCCGCGGCAGGCCGCCGCGACTCAGTCGAGTCCCAGCAGGCGGACTCCGTTGTCGTGGAGGATCTTCCGCTCGACGTCCGCACCCAGCCCCAGGCCCAGGATCGCGTCGATCTGGACGGAGTAGGGGTAGGGGATGTTGGGGAAGTCGCTGCCCAGCACCACCTTGTCCTGCAGATCGACGAGGTCGCCCATGAGCTCCTGCGGGAACGGCGCCGTCTCCTCGACGTAGGGGGTGAAGGTCATGCAGGTGTCGACGCACACCCGTTCGTAGTCGCGGGCCAGCCGCAGGAACTCCGCGTACTCGGGGGTGCCGGTGTGCGCGATGACGAGGGCCAGGTCGGGGTGCCGGCTCAGCACCTGCCGCATGGGCTCGAGGCCCGTGTGCCGCCCCGGCACCGGGCCGGAGCCGCAGTGGATGACGACGGGGACCCCGGCCTCGGCGATCTGGGCCCAGACCAGATCCAGCAACGGGTCCGCTGGGTCGTACCCGCCCACCTGGACGTGGGACTTGAAGACCTTCGTGCCGACCTCGAGCGCTTCGCGGGTGTAGTCTGCGGCCTCGGGCTCGGGGAAGAAGGTCGAGGTGTGCGCGCAGTCCGGGGTGCGGGCCGCGAAGTCCGCCGCCCAGCCGTTGAGCCACTGGGCCATGCCCGCCTTGTGGGGGTAGAGCATCGAGGTGAAGGCGCGCACGCCCATGTCGCGCAGCCGCTGGACACGGGCCTCCTCTTCCCAGCGGTAGGCGATGGGCCAGGGGCGCAGCCCGCGCTCGGTCGCGTGGTCGAAGTAGCCCCACACCTTGTCCAGCACGTTCGTCGGCATGAAGTGCGTATGGATGTCGACGAAACCGGGGATGCCCAGGTCTGCGGCGATGCCGCGGAGGCGTTGGGGCTCGTCCGCGGGCAGGTCGACGGTGACCGGCGCGGAAGGCGCGGGGGCAGCGGAGCCGGCGGCGGCCTCGGGAACGGGGGTGTCATCGGCAGTCATGCCGCCATCGTAGAACGGACGATCAGTGACGGTGTCGACGGCGACCAGGATGACGCGTCGACGACAGGCCGCCTATCCACAGGGTGGACTGCGCTCTTCCCATCGGGACCGCTTCTCATTACGGTGATCATCGAAGTGGCACAGCTCACACTCAGGATTCTCACCGGCGACCGGAGGACTGCGCGATGGAGGCAGTGGAGATCATCCGTGCTGAAGTGCGCGATCTCATCCGCATGCGCGGGATCGATCCGCGGTCGGACGCCCGCCCCACCGCGGACCTCATCGACGAGGTGATCCGCTCCTACGACGAGCGCACCCTGTCCGGCTCGCTGCCTCTGCTGGCGGATGCGGACGCGGCCCGCCGCAGCGTGCTGGACGACCTGACCGGGTACGGGGCGATCCAGCAGTTCCTCGACGACCCCTCGGTCGAAGAGATCTGGGTGAACGGACCGCACGCGGTCTTCGTGTCGCGGCACGGGGTCTCCGAACTCACCCCCGTCGTGCTGAGCGAACCGGAGGTCTCCTCCCTCATCGAGCAGCTGCTGCGCACGACGGGACGCCGGGTCGACCTCTCCTCACCGTTCGTCGACGCCTCCCTGCCGGACGGCTCCCGCCTCCACATCGTCCTGCCGGACATCACGCGGACCCACCCGGCGATCAACATCCGCAAGTTCATCGCGCACTCGCGCAGCCTGCACGACCTCGTGGAGAAGGGGTCGCTCACCCCGCCGGCGGCACGATTCCTGGACGCCGCCGTCGCCGCGGGGGCCAACGTCCTGGTGTCCGGGCAGACGCAGGCGGGCAAGACGACGATGCTGGGCGCACTGTGCGGATCGATCCCCGTCCGCGACCGGGTGATCACCTGCGAGGAAGTGTTCGAGCTGTCCGTGCCCGCCCGCGACTGGGTCGCGATGCAGTGCCGCCAGTCCAGCCTCGAGGGGACGGGCGAGGTCGCACTGCGGCGCCTCGTCAAGGAGGCCCTGCGCATGCGGCCCGACAGGATCATCGTGGGCGAGGTCCGCGAGGCGGAGAGCTTCGACATGCTCATCGCCATGAACGCGGGCCTGCCGTCGATGGGGTCCGTGCACGCGAACTCCGCCCGCAGCGCGATCACGAAGATGTGCACGCTGCCGCTGCTGGCGGGCCCCAACATCGGCTCGTCGTTCGTCACACCCACCGTCGCCGGCTGCATCGACCTGGTCGTCCACCTGACCCTGCTGCGCAACGGCTCCCGCCGCGTCCAGGAGATCGTCGCGGTCCCCGGAGGGATCGAAGGCGAGACGGTCGAGCTGGAGACCGTCTTCCAGACGGACGCGGACGGCCGGCTGGTCCGAGGCCGCGGGTTCAGCCACCTGGGCGACCGCATCGCCGCGATCGGGAAGAACCTCCACACGCTGCTGGAGGCCGCGTGACCACCACTCTCATGGCGACGCTGTGGGGCATCGTCCTGGCCGCCGGACTCCTGTGCATCTGGTCCTCGTTCTGGGAGGCGCCGGTCAAGCGCCGCGAGCGGTCGCGCTTCGTCGCCGAGCTGGCCGACGACCTCGTCGCCGCAGACCTGCCCCGCGTCTCGCCGACGCACCTGCTGCTCATGTGCGCCGGTGCAGGTCTCATCGTGTGGCTGGTGGGGTACGCCCTCACCGCGTCCGTGCCGATCAGCCTGTGCTTCGCGGGCTTCGCCTGCGTGCTCCCCTACGCGATCGTCCGCCGCCGGGCCCGGTCCCGCGAGGTCGAGCGCCGGGTGCTGTGGCCGGACGCGATCGACCACCTGCACTCCGGGGTGCGGGCCGGCATGTCCCTGCCCGAGGCCCTGGCCGCCCTGGCACACCGCGGTCCCGACGGTCTGCGGCCGGTCTTCCAGGTCTTCGAGGACGAGTACCGGGCGACGGGTTCGCTCACGCTCGCGCTCGACGCCTTCAAGCAGGCGAGCGCGGACCCGGTGGCCGACAGGATCGTCGCGGCCCTGGCCGTGACGCGAGACGTGGGCGGAACGGAGCTGGGCACGCTGCTGCGGACGCTGGCCCAGTTCCTGCGGGAGGACGCGCGCACCCGATCGGAACTCACCGCCCGGCAGAGCTGGACCGTCACCGGTGCACGGCTGGCGGTCGCCGCGCCCTGGGTCGTGCTGGCCCTGCTGGCCACGCGCGGGGAGGCGGCCGCCGCCTACAGCACCGCACAGGGCACGATGCTCCTGGGCGCCGGCATGATCATCTCGCTGGGCGCCTACCAAGCGATGAAGCGGATCGGGCGCCTGCCCGCCGAGCCGCGGGTGCTGCGATGAGCGCGGCGATCTGGTCCCACGTCGACGTCTTCAACCCCAGTGTCGCGATCATCATGGGGCTGATCCTGGGCGTCGCCCTGGCGCTGACCGTCGCCCAGCTGCCCGTCCTGCGCAGGCCCACGCTGGAGGACCGGATCGCCCCGTACCTGCGGGACCAGCCCCGCGTCGCCTCGCTCTACAGCGCCCCCGCCGGTCCTCGGACCGGATTGCTGGGGATCGGGGCCCAGCTGGCGACCCGCACGGGGACCTGGCTGGCTTCGCGGATCACGACGGACGCCTCAGTGGTGCGCAGGCTGGAGCAGCTGGGTGGGGCGACGACCATCGAACGCTTCCGCACGCGGCAGGCACTGTGCATCCTCGCGGGGCTGGCCGCCGGTGCAGCGGTGGGCGCGGTCTCCGCCGTCACCCGCGGGTTCTCGCCGCTCATCCTCGTGGGCCTCATCCTCATCGGCGCGGTGCTGGGCCACATCGTCAACGACTGGTGGCTCACCCAGCAGGTGCGCGAGCGCGAGCAGCGCATTATGGCCGAGTTCCCCACCGTCGCCGAGCTGCTGGCCCTGTCCATGACGGCGGGCGAGGGCACGATCGACGCACTGGAGCGCGTGTGCCGCTCGACGCGGGGCGAGCTGAGCCAGGAGCTGTCGCGGGCCCTCGCGCAGGTGCGGACCGGCACGCCCCTGGTCGACGCCCTCGACGAGTTGGGCCAGCGCACCGGCAACCCGTCCATCATCCGATTCGTCGACGGCATCGCGGTCGCCACCTCCCGCGGCACGCCCCTGGCTGAGGTCCTGCGCGCCCAGGCCGCCGACGTCCGCGAGCACGGTCGCCGCGCCCTCATGGAGGTGAGCGGCAAGAAAGAAGTGGGCATGCTCGTTCCCGTCGTCCTCTTCGTGCTGCCCGTCACCGTCGTCTTCGCCCTGTACCCCACCCTGGCCGTCCTGCAGCTGGGCCCCTGACCACGCACGATCCGTTCCCGCATTCCGAAGGAGAACCCATGTTCACCCGCTTGCACGCGCTGCTCCTCACGACGCTCGCGACGCTGCTGACGGCCCTCCCACGTCCCGGCGCGGAATCCCCGCCATCCCGCGCCCGAGGCCGCCGCGAGACCCGCTCGGACCGCGGCGATGTGCCCGGCTGGGTTCTCATCACCGTTATGACCGCTGCCCTCGTCGTCGCGCTCTGGGCCCTGGCCGGCGAGGCGTTCACATCGCTCTTCACGGACAGCATCAACCGGGTGCGGCAGGCAGGCTGAGTCGCCGATGGGCGCGGAGCGGACCACGGCCTCGACGGGCCGTCCGGGCGGCAGGTCCGGCAGGCGGTCTGGCCAGCGGTCGGACAGCGGGTCCGCCGTCGCCGAATTCGTCATGGTCTCCGCACTGCTCGCGCTCGTGTTCGCTGCCCTCCTGCAGATCGGTCTGGCGCTGCACGTGCGGAACACCGTCGTAGACTCGGCGATCGCAGGTGCCAGAATGGCCGCCGCTGCCGACCGCACCGAGGCGGACGGCGCCCAGCACACCGCCACGCTCATCGCAGCCGCGGTCAGCGAGCGCTACGCGCAGGACATCCGGGTCGACACCACGCAGTCCGGGCCGCAGGACCTCATCACCGTGACCGTCCGCGTACCCGTCCCCGTCGTGGGCTTCGCGGGAGTGGGGCAGACGTGGGAGCTCACGGGCCGTGCCTTCGCAGAGGACACAGGACTGTGATGCTCCGGGATGGGGTGCGACGGGCCGTCGGAGGTGGCCGGATCCGGCGCGGGACCCGTCACCGCACTTCGGGGCGCACCGGCCCAGGGCTGCGTCCCGACGCCGGCACCGCGCCGATCGAGTTCGTCTTCGGCACGACCGTGCTGCTGCTCCCTCTGCTGTTCCTCATCGTCTCGCTGGCGCAGGTGCAGGCCGGCCTCTACGCCGCTCAGTCCAGCGCGATCGACGCCGCGCGCACGGCGTCGCGGTTCCCGGCCGATGCGCAGGCATCCGCGCAGTCGATCGCCCGCCTCCACTTCCAGGACCACGGGCTGGAGGACGCGGATTGGGAGATCGACCTGCACTGCTCCACGACGTGCACCACGTCCGGCGCCCCCGTCACCGCGACCGTGACCGCGAAGATCCCCATCCCAGGCATCCCTGCCATCCTGGGCGAGACGCGGATCCCCCTCATGGTCGTCCGCTCCTCGCACACCGACCTCATCGCCCCGGTCGTCGAATGAGTGGGCCGGTGAGGGGTGACGGGAGCAGCGCGGCCCAGCGGATGGTGGATCGCCTGCGCTCGCTGTGCCGTGCGGGGCGGACCGACGAAGGCTCGATCACGCCGCTGACGATCGGTTTCGCCTCGATCGCCCTGGCGCTCATCCTGCTGGCCGCGCTCATCACCGACATGTGGCTGGCGCACCGCAAGCTCTTCGCCCTAGCGGATTCCGCAGCGCTGGCAGCAGCCGAGTCCTTCGACCCCGCGCCCACGGAGGAGCCGGGCATCCTCCTGACGGACGACGGCGTGTCCACGGCGGCCCGCGAGTATCTCAACGCCGTCGACGTTTCGCCGCGCTACTCCGACGTCCGGCTGGTGGGCAGCAGCCCCGACGGTCTCAGTGCCCACGTCGATCTGCGCGCCACCTACACGCCCGTCCTGCTCTCGCCCTTCGGCACCTCCTGGATCGAGCTGGAGGCGAGCGCGACCGTCCGCGGTGCGCTGCGCCTCTGAGGCGGATCACCCGCAGCACGTTCCGCTCTGCGTCACAGCCTCGCCCCTGTCCCGACCACCACCGGCGCGCGATCCTGTGGATGGTGGCGCGCCGCTCCACATACGTCCGCACGACCAGCCAGCGCTGCCGCGATCCGTCCATCCTGCAGAGGGTGAGCACCTCGATGATCCACTCTCTGACGCGCACCGGGCCGCAGAGCCTCAGTGTCACGGCACCGGGGTGGGTCCCGGCTTCCGCCGTGCTGGAATCTGTCACGACCGAGATCAGCACACCCACTCGGGACCCCGGTGTCACTGCCCACACCACGTGGTCCCAATGGTCTGCGGCGCACCCGGTCCTGGTGCGCGGCGCGACGGTCCCCGTCCTGCCTCCGGCGACGCCCACTCCCCCGGGCCACGCACGCATCGTCGTGCGCTCGGGGCCCGAGTCCGGCTTCGCCGTCGCCCTGCCCCAGGGCGAATGGACGCTGGGCCGAGGGTCGGGCGCTGACGTGCCGCTGGCGGACCCGTTCCTCTCCCGCACGCCCCACCTGCTCGTCAACAGCCCTGCCGGGATCCGGATCGACGGAACGGCGGAGGACCACGCAGTGGTGGGGTCGACCACGCTCCTGCTGCCCCACCACCTCACCCGGCGCCCCCTGGGTCAGCCGTCCGCGGCACCAGCCTCACCCGAGCCCCACTCCTCACCCGACGCCCTCACCTCGCACGAGCCTCTCGACTGGCCAGAGCGCCCCGACGTCGCCCCCGTTCGAAAGCCCTCGTGGCTCGTGTTCGCCGCACCCGTCGTCATCGGGATCGTGCTGGCCCTCGTCGTGGGCACATGGTGGTTCCTACTGTTGAGCGCCGCCGGCCCGCTCACAGCGGTCCTCACTCTGCGCGGGGACCGGCGCCGGTTCGCACGGGAGACGGTCCAGGTGGCGCGCGACCACCGCCGCGCCATCGACCGGACCCTCCGGCAGCTCGAGACCCGACTGCACGCCTTCACCGCAGACCTCGACCGGATCGCCTACGGCGGGAACTCGCGCGCAGCGGGGTCTCCATCCGGGCACTCGGCTCCCTCCGGTGCGAGGTCGCCGGCCGGTAGTACAGGGTCGTTACCCGGTCAGTCGTCACGGCCCACTTCGGGATCCGCTGAGGACGTGCCGCCGGGACGCGACCGCGTCGTGGTCCTGGGCTTGGGCGACGTCGTGAGCACGGCCTCCGTGCACCTGCCCCGCGACCGCTCCGCACGGGAACAGGCCCGCCGCCGGCTGCCGCCCCCCGTCGTCGCCGGCGATCGGGCCGTGCTCATCGCTCACGACGCTCCGCTGCTGGTGGATCGCGCGACGACGGTCCGGATCGACGGGCCCGAGGCCGCAGTCCTGTCCGCAGTCCGGTCCCTGGTCTCCGCTCACCTGGCGGCGGGGTCCGGCTGTGTCGCTCCTGCCCGATTCCCGGAGTTCGCAGGTCTGTCCGGACTCCCCCATCCCTGCACCGTCGAAGTCCTCGAGGCGCAGGAGACCGGACCCGCGAATCCGGAGCGCGGTGCAGGTGCCGGTGCAGAGTCCCCGCTGTCCGTCCTGGTGCACGGCCCGGAATCGACCGAGCACTCCCCCATCCTCACGGTCACATGCGGGCCCCTGGGCCAGCCCGCGCACATCCGGGTCCCGTCGCCCGACGGACCGGCCGCCCCCGGCGACACCGGCCTCGGCGCCGGCGGCCGGTCCGGTCGAGCGTCGTTCCACCCCTCGTTCGGCCGGCCGCTCACCGGACCCGCGCATGTGCACTCTCTGAGCCGGGCGAGCGCGATCCGCATGCTCGCGTCGATCGCACCGCGCGCTGGCGGGGCCGCCCTCTCGCTCCCGCCCGCCTCACAGGTGCCCACGACCGGGATCGCCGATGTCCTCCGCCTCTGGGAGACGACCGGCAGGCACGGCCATGGCCCGCTCGTCGCACCGCTGGGCACCCCGGTCGACGGCCCCCGGACCACGGCCTCGGCGACGACCCTGCCGACCACCCCGATGTCGGCTCCCACGCGTGCCTCGATCACGGCCCCGGCAGCATGCTCTCCGACCACCGCGCCTCCACACGACTCCCTGGCCTCCCGGGACCTCTTCCTCCTGGACCTGCGCACGTCGGGGCCGCACGCGCTGGTCGCCGGCACGACCGGCAGCGGCAAGTCCGTGCTGCTCGAGACCTGGCTGGAGGCGCTCTGCCGCACCCACTCCCCCGAGGATATGCGCCTCGTCCTCCTGGACTTCAAGGGCGGTGCCAGCCTGTCGCGGTTCGTCCGCTACCCGCACACCGACTGCCTCCTCACCGACCTCGACGAGGCCGCTGCCCTGCGCGCCCTCCGCAGCATCACCGCGGAGGTGAGTCGCCGCGAGCTCCACCTGTCCAGGGCCAGGTGCCGCGACATCGACGAGCTGCTGGACCGGTCGCGCACCGATCCTGCGGTCGCGCGTCTGCCACGCCTCCTCGTCGTCATCGACGAGTTCCACGTCCTCACCGGCCTGGGTCCGCACGTCGTCGCCCAGTTCGAACGACTCACCGCGGTGGGCCGCTCGCTGGGAGTGCACATCGTCCTCGCGACCCAGCGCCCGTCGGGGGTGGTCTCCGCGCGGATGCGCGCCAACATCGCCCTGCGGATCTGCCTGCGGGTGCGCGACGACGCGGACTCGCACGAAGTGCTGGGAATACCCGACGCGGCCCGCCTCGACCCGCGGATCCCCGGCGTCGCGCTGATCTCCGATGAGGAGGGGATCCGAGCCGTGCGCTGCGCGGTCCCGGACGACCCGGCGCAGTCGGGCGATCCAGCGACGGCACGTGGCCGCCTCCCGCACGCCGTCGTGCGTTCGCTGACGGATGACGCCGAGGTCGCGGTCCCTCTCAGCTGCCCGTCGCCGCCTGCTGCACGGACCTGGGACGGTCCTCAGGGGCCACGGCACGAGGTCATCGCACCGCCCCTGCCCGCCCGACTCGAGAGTGCGCACCTGCCCGGACGGATTCAACGGGACCCACGGGACCCCGGTCGGAATCAACAGGGCCCGCAGGACCCAGGACGGGATGACGGGGTCTGCACTGACGGAGACTCACACGTCGGAGACCGAGCCGTGGGTCTCGTCGACCTGCCTCAGCAGAACCGGACCGCACTCGTGGAGCTGACGGCGGCTTCGGGGTCGGTGACTGTGTCCGGCGGGCGCGGCAGGGGCTGGACGACGACGGTCGCGGCGTTCGCACACGCGTTCGCCGCGACCGGTCTGCCGGTCATCCGCGTGGATTCCATGCGCGCCGGCGACCCGGATGCACTGCCTTTCGTCGACGCGTCGGGCGTCCTGCGGCTCACGCACGCGCAGGGCTGGATGATCGATCACCTCATCGACGTGTGCTCAACGGCCGACCACCCTGTCGTCTGGGCGATCGACGACTGGGATGAGCTGACGCACGCGCAACCCGGCGGTCCGCGGATCGACCGGCTCGAGCGGCTGCTGGCGGGAAGTGCGAGGATGCGCTTCGTCGCATCCGCGCCGCGGCGCGGTGTGGGGCAGCGGCTGGCGCAGGCGGCGACCACCCGCATCGTGTTCCCGCCCGCGGCGGACACGGACGTCGTGCTCTTCGGGCTGAGCGCCACCCGGTTCCGCGGCGAGTGGCCAGCCGGTCGCGCCGTCATCCTGGGTGACGCGGCGCAGACGGACGACCGCGACGGGGCGGACATACAGGTCGTACGGCGTGCGGAAGTTCGGGACATGCGGGGCGCGGAGACCCGGGAGAGTCGAGCGAGCGGCCGGGCGCAGGCGGACGCGACTCAGGAGTCCGCAGTGCGCACACACGTGCTGTGGACCGGGTTCGAGCGCCGGGTGGGACCCGGATACGAGCGACTGGTGCGGTCGACCCGTGCGGACGCGGATGCGATCGCGATGGGCCTGGATCCGGGTGGTCGAGCAGTCGACTGGTCCCCAGAGCGCGACGGCGCGATCCTCACGGTGAGGTGCTCGCCGCCCTTGATCGACTCACCAGATCTCCGAGCGCTGACGGATACGCTCCGAGCCCATGGCATCGCGGTGCTCGACCAGCGACAGGACCGCTCTCCGGGCATCCGTGCCACCGATGCAGCCGGGCCGATCTGCGTCGTCGCCGGTGCACCAGACCCACGATCCGCGGGGTTCGGAGTCGAGACTGCACCGGGTCCCACCCTCCTGCTGGGCGACTGGCGGGACGCCGACCTGCGCGCCGCCGGTCACCGCTGGTTAGCACCGATCCCACCCGCGGCGTGTGCGTCATGGTGGCTGATGGATGACACGACGACCCCGGTGCGGCTCCACGATGCTTCGACCAGATGCGACATAGACTCATCAGCATGACGTCCGAACATGGAACGTATTCCGTTTCCGACGGGACCCGGGTGGACTTCGCCGACGCCATGGACCGGTGGGTCCCCCTCGCGCACGAGATCCTCGTGCAGACCGCGAAGACCTACAACGCGACGACAACGTACAAACAGCTCACGGAGGCGGTCCAGGAGAGCTCGGGCATCCGCACGAAGATGCTGATCGGGCATTGGAGCGGGAAACTGCTGGAGCGGGTCGCGCAACGAGCCGTCGACGCAGGCGAACCACCGTTGACCTCCTTGTGCGTCCATCAGGACGGCACGATCGGCCCGGGGTACCTCCATGCACCGCGAGCCGTCGCCGACACCCCGGACGCCGACGTCGAGGAGTTGGCCGCCGAGCACCGACTGCTCTGCTACCGGCGGTACGCAGCGGATCTGCCGGCGGACGGTGGCACCCCCACGCTCACTGCTCAGGTCTCAGCGGCGCGATCCCGTCGAGCGAGGACCGAACCCCGACCGCGCGCCACCTGTCCGACCCACTTCGTCGAACTGTCCGCCACCGGAGTGTGCTCCGACTGCGACTGAGTGCTGCGATCGTCAGTCCCGCACGAGCGTCGTGTACGACTCGAGGACCCGCGCGGAACCGGCCTCCACCAGCTGATCGACCAGCTCCCGCTCCGTCTCCATCGCGTCCGTGACCTCGACGACGACCGGGGTGTCGACGGACAGCCGCGCGATCAGCGATCGCAGGTCCTCGAGGTTCCCGTCGACGCTGCCGACCGTCAGCTCCGTGGCGTCCTCGCCGCCCGCGACCGCGAAGACGTGGTCGCCACCCGCTGCGGTCGGGTCACTCATCGCCGAGGCCGCCGCCCCTGATCCGTCCACACCGGTCCCGCCTGCGCCCGGTCCACCGGCACCCGGCTGCCCGGCCCCGCTCCCGGCTGCACCGGGCGCTCCGGCTCCCGCGGCCTCCCCGCGCTCCTGCGCGTAGGACACCGCGAACGCGGTGACCGGCCGCTTGTTGATGTTCTCGTCCCCCACGTCCCCGCGGGGACGCCAGAGGGCGGCACCATGGGCACCCGCGGCCTCCGACAGGAAGCGCGTGTTCACCTGTCCGATGCTCATCTGCGCCGCCGGATCCTGCGCGTTCACCCGCTCGTACCAGCCGGCGAACGCCTGCGTGAGCGCGACCGAGCCGGTGTCGATGACCTGCAGGTCCTCCGTCCGATCCAGACCGGCAGCACCCAGCGCACCGGCCTCGATCCGCACGATCCGGGTCGTGAACAGGTCCGTGAAGCCCACGGCGCGGGCGAACGCCCCGGCGCCCTCATCGCCGGCAGCCAGCCGCGTACGCAGGCCCAGGCCGTCCAGGGACGTCCCCGCGGCCTCGGCGACGGCGGCGGCGAGCAGAGCGGAACCCACGCCCGCACGACGCTCCCCCGGCGCGACCTCGACGTGAACCCATGCACGCGTGGGGTGGGCCGGGGACTCCGCGATCGCGGCGGCACCGACGACCACGCCGCCCACCGTCGCGATGACGGTGCGGGTGAGCGGCGAGGCACCGGGCTCGCGCAGCAGCGCGCGGGCGGCCAGTTGCGCGGGGCTGGACGGGTCCGGCAGCACTTGGGCGAGCGCTCGGTCGTCGCCGTCCCTCCACGGGCGGATGGTGACGGACGACGGGGCGGGGGTGCTGGACGACATGGCGGCTCCTGCGCGGGCGGGGACGTGACGGGATCCCGCCGACGACGCGAGGTCGGTGGGACCGGCTGGAACCGATCCTATCGGCGGCGGATCAGGCACAGGAACGGCCCGGATGACCGTGTCCGCTGTGGGCGGTACTGTTCGTGAATATGAGCGCACACGATTCCGAGCAGGCGACGCATCTCGCCCAGCAGGCGGCCCAGGTCCTCAACGACGCGGCCGGCATCGACGGCCATGACATCGCACTGGTCCTGGGCTCCGGCTGGGGCGGTGCGGCGGACCTCCTGGGCGACACGATCGCGGACACCGCGGCAGAGGACGTCCCCGGGTTCCAGGCCCCCGCGGTCCCCGGCCACGGCGGTCGCCTGCGCACGGTCCGTCTGCCCGGCGGGGCGCACGCGCTGGTGCTGGGCGCCCGGCGCCACTTCTACGAGGGTCGCGACGCGCAGGCCACCGCGCACGGCGTCCGCGTCGCCGCGGCGGCGGGCTGCTCGACGCTCGTCCTCACGAACGGCTGCGGCGGCCTCAACCCGGAGTACGGCCCCGGCTCCGTCGTCCTCATCGAGGACCACATCAACCTGACGGGCGCCACCCCGCTCACGGGTGCGAACTTCGTCGACCTGACGGACCTCTACTCGTCGCGTCTGCGCGGCATCGCCCGCGACATCGACCCCTCGCTGCCGGAGGGCGTCTACGTCCAGTTCAGCGGCCCCCAGTACGAGACGCCCGCAGAGGTGCGGATGGCGAAGACGCTGGGTGGCGACCTCGTGGGCATGTCGACCGCACTCGAGGCGATCGCCGCCCGCGCGGCCGGTCTGGAGCTCATGGGCCTGTCCCTCGTGACGAACCTGGCCGCCGGCATCCAGGAGACGCCGCTCAGCCACGAGGAGGTCATCGAGGCCGGCCAGGCGGCGGGCCCGCACATCTCCCGGCTCCTGGCCCAGATCGTCACCCGGATCGCAGAGGACTGACATGACCCGCGTCGCGAGCGCCTTCACCTCCGGATTCGACGCGGACATCGTCCGTGCCTGGATCCAGGACGACCCGGACCCCACCACCCGCGCAGAGTTGAGTGAGCTGCTGGAGACGGCACTGGCAGAGTCCGGCGATGCGGCCTCGGAGGCGCTCGGGGAGCTGTCGGACCGGTTCCAGGGCCTTTTGGAGTTCGGCACCGCCGGTCTGCGCGGCGAGATCGCCGCCGGCCCCCACCGCATGAACCGCGCCGTCGTCATCCGTGCGGCGGCCGGGCTGTCCGCGTTCCTCGCGGAGCACACCCCGGACGGCGAACCATTCACCGTCGTCATCGGCTGCGACGCCCGGTACGGGTCCGCGGACTTCGCCCGCGACACCGCCGCCGTCATCACCGCCGCGGGCGGGCGCGCTCTGCTGCTGCCGGCCAAGCTGCCCACCCCGGTGCTGGCCTTCGCCGTCCAGCACCTGCAGGCGGACGCCGGGGTCATGGTCACCGCCTCCCACAACCC
>DHCFD07801__coassemble_1475_pt1 | contig 14975 bp, 14 predicted proteins | sample DHCFD07801__metabat2_low_PE_026 | metagenome-assembled genome bin DHCFD07801 | reverse complement strand
CGTCTTCATGGAGTTCGAGCTCTCCGCCGTGCGGTCGAAGACGGACTTCGACATCGCCGGCGACCTGCCCGCGAAGAACATCGACACCGGCATGGGCCTCGAGCGCGTCGCGTTCCTCAAGCAGGGCGTCGAGAACATGTACGAGATCGATGAGGTGTACCCCGTCATCGAGGAGGCCGCACGGCTGTCCGGCCGGGCGTACGGGGACCGCGAGGAGGACGACGTCCGCATGCGCGTCGTCGCGGACCACGTCCGCTCCGCGCTCGTCATCATCGGCGACGGAGTGCGCCCCGGGAACGAGGGCCGCGGGTACATCCTGCGCCGCCTGCTGCGCCGCGCCGTGCGCGCGATGCGACTGCTGGGGGTCACCGAGCCGGTCCTGCCGCACCTGCTGCCGCGGTCGATGGACGTCATGCGGGCGTCCTACCCGGAGCTCGAGACGGATTTCGACCGGATCTCGCGCATCGCCTACGCGGAGGAGACGGCGTTCCTCCGCACGCTCGAGTCCGGCACCGCGCTGCTGACCGGCGCCGTCGACCGGGTGGGGGCCGGCGGCGCGCTGTCCGGCGACATCGCCTTCGCGCTGCACGACACGCACGGGTTCCCCATCGACCTCACCCTCGAGATGGCGGCGGAGCACGGCGTCCGCGTCGACGAGGAGGGATTCCGCACGCTCATGCAGGAGCAGCGGGACCGCGCCCGCGCGGACGCCCGCGCGAAGAAGGGCGGCGGGGCGGACCTGAGCGCCTACTCGCAGCTGCTGGAGGAGGGCACGACGGAGTTCGTGGGCTACGACGTGCTGAACGCGGACTCCCGGATCCGCGGCCTCGTGGCCGACGGACAGTCCGTCGAGGTCGCGCAGCCCGGCGACACCGTCGATCTCGTCCTGGACGTCACCCCGTTCTATGCGGAGTCCGGCGGCCAGCGCGCGGACCGCGGCCTCATCCGCGGCGACGGCTTCACCGCCCGCGTCCTCGACGTCCAGGCGCCGGTCAAGGGACTGCCGGCCCACCGGGTCGAGGTCCTCGAGGGCTCGCTCGCCACGGGTGCGGACGTGTCCGCGGAGGTCGACCGCGCGCACCGGTTCGCCGCCGCGCAGGCGCACTCCGCGACCCACCTCGTCCACTCCGCGCTGCGGACCGTCCTGGGCCCGCACGCGGTGCAGGCCGGATCCCTCAACCAGCCCGGCTACATGCGGTTCGACTACGCGTTCCCGGAGGCGCTGAGCCCCGCGCTGCGCGAAGAGATCGAGGACGCGGCGAACATCGCCGTGCGCGACGATTTCGAGGTCAGCTACGAGTACCTGCCGCTCGAGGAGGCGAAGCGGTCCGGTGCGCTCGCGCTGTTCGGCGAGAAGTACCCGTCCGTCGTGCGCGTCGTCGACATCGGCGGACCGTTCTCCCGCGAGCTGTGCGGCGGCACCCATATCGGGCGCACCGCGCAGGTGGGTCCCATCTCCGTCCTGTCCGAGGCCTCCATCGGCTCCGGCACCCGCCGCATCGAGGCCTCCGTGGGACTCGAGGCGTTCCGCGGGCTGGCGAAGGAGCGGACGATCCTCCAGTCGCTGTCGGAGATGCTCAAGGTGCCCGGGGCGGACGTCCCGGGCCGGGTCGCGGGGCTGCTGGACCGCCTCAAGGAGGCGGAGAAGACGATCGCGGACCTGGCGCGCGAGCGCGTGCTCGCCGCCGCCGCGGACGCCGTGGCGCAGGCGCGCGATGTGGCCGGGGTGCGCTACTCCGCCACGCAGCTGGGCGAGGTCACGGACGCGGGCGACGTGCGCAGCTTCGTGACGGACGTGCGGAACCGGATCGACGCGGACGCGGTCGTCGTCGCCGCGATCGGCACGGTCTCCGGCCGGCCCAGCGTCGTCATCGCGGCGGACGAGGGTGCCCAGGCGCGCGGACTGCGCGCGGGCGACCTCGTCAAGACCGCGTGCGCCCAGCTGGGCGGAGGCGGGGGCGGCAAGCCAGACCTCGCGCAGGGCGGCGGCCAGGACGCCGGCCAGAGCACAGCGGCGCTCGACGCGGTCGCGGCTGCGATCGCCGGGTCATGAGCGGATTCCGCCGGGGGCGGCGGCTCGCACTCGACGTGGGCAGCGTCCGGGTGGGTGCGGCCGTCTGCGACCCCGACGGAATCCTCGCGACCCCGCTCGACCACGTGCGCCGCGACGACGACGGGCAGGCACTCGCCCGCGTGCGCGACCTCATCGAGGAGCACGGTGCGATCGAGGTCGTGGCGGGGCGGCCTCGGTCGCTGGACGGGGTCGACCACGGCGCGGTCGATGCGGCACTGACCTTCCTGCGCGCACTGGCGACGCGCATCACGGTGCCCATCCGGCTCGTCGACGAGCGGTTCACGACGGTGCAGGCGCACAGCGTCCTGCAGAGTGCCGGGCGGAACTCGAAGCAGCGCCGGGACCGCGTCGACTCCGTCGCGGCGGTCCTCATCCTGCAGACCGCGCTGGATCTGGAGAAGAGCAGCGGCACCCCCGCTGGAACCATCCTCGACCGGGAGGACTGAGCACACATGGACGAGAACGACCCGATCGATCCGATCGAGGAGGCCGCCCCGCTCTCCCGCGCCGAGCGGCGTGCGCAGAGCCGGCGGCGGATGATGCGCCGGCGCCGGACGACGACGATCGTCGTCGCAGCCCTGCTGGTCCTGGGCATCGGCGGCGTCGTCGCGGTGTCGGTCACCGGCGGCGTCGTGCAGGAGATCCTGGGCCGCAGCGACGACTACGAGGGGGAGGGCACGGAGCCGGTCAGCGTCGAGGTGCTGCCGGGGACCTCGGTCACGCAGATCGCGAACCAGCTGGTCGAGGAGGACGTCATCAAGTCCTCCCGCCCCTTCATCGACGAGGTCGAGCGGCGCGACGCGTCCCTGCAGGCGCAGACGTACAGCATGCGCAAGCAGATGAGCGCAGCCGCGGCGGTCGAGGCGATGGTGAACCCGGAGGCGGCCCCGCAGGTCGTCATCCCGGAGGGCTTCGCGCTGCCGCAGATCCAGGCCCGCATGATCGAGTCCGGGATGGCGGAGGACGAGGTGACGGCCGCGATCGAGGACAAGACCCCGCAGGACTACGGCCTCGACATCGAGGCCCCCAGCCTCGAGGGCTACCTCTTCCCGGCCACCTACGATCTGGAGTCGGGCACCACCGCCGAGGCCGTGGTCCAGCAGATGGTCGACCGCACCGCCCATGAGCTGGACGATGCCGGCATCGAGGACGACGAGGCGAACGAGATCCTCACGCTCGCGAGCCTCGTCGAGATCGAGTCGCCCGCGGATCAGGAGGTGCGCCGGAAGGTCGCGCGCGTGTTCCTCAACCGTTCCGGGGACGACTCCGCGACGAACGGCCTGCTGCAGTCGGATGCGACCATCGCCTACATCCACGGGGCCCGCGACGACCTCACGACGACGGCGGAGGAGCGCGCGGACGACAACCCGTACAACACGTACATGCACGAGGGCCCGCCGCCCGGACCCATCAACTCGCCGGGCCGCAGTGCGGTCGACGCGGCGATGGATCCGGCCGAGGGCGACTGGCAGTTCTTCGTCGCCGTCGATCCGGACACGGGCGAGACGCGGTTCGCGGAGACCTACGACGAGCACCTGGAGAACGTCGAGGAGTACCGGGCGTGGCTGCGCGAGCGCAGCGAGGGGTCGGGAGATGGCTGAGTCGCCCACCCGGTTCGCCGTCCTGGGATCCCCGATCGCGCACTCGCTGTCCCCGCTGCTGCACCGCGCGGCGGCCCGTGCCCTGGGGATCGACGACTTCGCCTACGAGCGGTTCGAGGTGGGGGAGGCGCAGCTCGAGGCGTTCCTGGCGGAACACCCGGAGCATGAGGGTCTGTCCCTCACGATGCCGCTCAAGCACCGCCTCGTCGAGCTGGCCCGCGTGAACGGGTGGGACCTCGACGCGGACGCCGTCGCGACGGGTGCGGGCAACACGCTCCTGCGCCCGGCTCCCGGCGGCGGTGAGGTGCTCAACACGGACGTCGACGGGATCGTCGCCGCGGTCCACGAGGGGCTCGCTCTCGCGGGGACGGAGACCGCGCCGTGGACGGACGAGGCGGACGTGCTGGGAGCCGGTGCCACCGCCGCGTCCGCGCTGGCGGCCGCCGCCCGACTGGGAGTCGTGCGGGTGCGTCTGTTCGTGCGGGACCGCACGCGGGCCGGTGGTGCCCGCGCCGTCGCTCACGCCCTGGGCCTCGAGGCGTCCGTCGCGGATCTGCCGGACTGGGTGCCGGGGGAGCGGGGCCTCACCCTCTCGACCCTGCCCGCCGGTGCACTCGACGCCGCGCGGGTCGCCCTGCCTCACCGCATCGACGCGCTCGTCCACGACGCCGCCTATGCGGCGGAGTCCGCCCCCCTGCAGCGGGCGCTCACCGACCGCGGCGCCCTCGTCGTCGCCGGCGGTCGCATGCTGCTGCACCAGGCGGTCGCCCAGCATGTCCGCTTCGCGAGTCTGGCGGGCCTCGACCCCGCCCGCGTCGAGCAGGCTCGCCCCACGATCCTCGCCGCGATGGACCACGCCCTCCGGGACGCCTGATGCCCGGCGTCGCGACGCTCACAGCTGTGCTCGTCGCGGTGCTGACGGCGGGCGCGGCCCAGCGCCTGCTGCCCGTCCTCGTCGCGGACGAGGCGGGGATGCGCCTCCTGCGGCCCGCCCGCCGCTCCCCGGGCGGCGCCCGGTGGGGTGCCGCGGCGCTGATCCTGGCCTCGGTCGTCCCGGCCGCGTGCGCGGCGCTCGTCCTGCCGGCCGGTGGGACCGCCGCGACTGTCCTGCTGGCGGTGGGCTGGGGTGCGGCGGCCGGTGCGACCCCGCTGCTGGTCGTGATCGACCGGCGCATCCGCCGCCTGCCGGACCGGATCGTCCTGCCGCTCATCGGACTGACCGCACTCCTGTGGCTGATCGGCCGGATCCTCGCTCCCGAGGCCCCGGCCGGGTGGGCCGCGGGACAGGCCCTGCTGCTGGGGCCCGTCTGCGGAGCGGTCCTGCTGCTCCTGTCCCTGGCGGGCGGACGCGGCCGCCACCTGGCGATCGGGCTGGGCGACGTCAAACTCGCCGTGCTGCTGGGACTGGTGGCGGGCCTCGGCGGTGGGTTCGCCGTCCTCGCCGCGTTCGTCGTCTCCCAGGTGTCCGCGCTCTGCGAGGCCCTCTGGCGCGTCGTCGTGCGGCGGGAGGGCCTGCGGACCCGTCTGGCACTGGGTCCTCACCTCCTCCTCGGCATGTGGACCGGGCCCGTGCTCGTCACGGTGCTTGGGTAGACTCCTGAGAATGTTGCGTTGGCTTACAGCAGGCGAGTCCCACGGTGAGGCGCTCGTCGGAATCCTCGAGGGCGTCCCCGCCCATGTCCCCCTCACGCGCGACGACGTGTCCGCCGCGCTGGCCCGTCGTCGGCTGGGCTACGGGCGCGGCGCCCGCATGAAGTTCGAGGCGGACGAGATCCGCTTCCTGGGCGGCGTCCGCCACGGCCGCACGCTGGGCGGTCCGGTCGCGATCGAGGTGGGCAACACGGAGTGGCCCAAGTGGGACCGCGTCATGAGCCCGGACCCCGTCGACCCCGCAGAGCTCGAGGGCATGGCCCGCGCCGCGAAGCTCACGCGCCCCCGCCCGGGCCACGCGGACTTCGTGGGCATGCAGAAGTACGACTTCGACGAGTCCCGGCCCGTGCTGGAGAGGGCCTCGGCCCGCGAGACCGCGACGCGCGTGGCGCTGGGCACGGTCGCGCAGCGGCTGCTGGGCGAGCTGGGCATCCGACTCGTCTCGCACACGACGGCGATCGGCCCCGTGACCGGTGAGCGGGACGCGCCCCTGCCGGGGCCGGACGACGTGGCCACCCTCGACGCGGACCCGATGCGCTGCTTCGACCCGCAGCTGTCGGAGCGCATGGTCGCGGAGGTCGACGACGCCCGCCGTGCAGGCGACACGCTGGGCGGCGTCGTCGAGGTCATCGCGTGGGGGATGCCGCCGGGCGTGGGCTCGTTCGTCCACGGCGACCGGCGCCTGGACTCCCGTCTGGCCGGTGCCCTCATGGGCATCCAGGCGATCAAGGGCGTCGAGGTGGGCGACGGCTTCGAGACGACGCGTCGGCGCGGCTCGCAGGCGCACGACGAGATGCTCCCGGCCCCCGGCGGCATCGAGCGCGTCTCCGACCGGTCGGGCGGCATCGAGGGCGGCATGTCGACCGGAGGCCCCCTGCGGGTGCGCGCCGGCATGAAGCCCATCGCGACCGTGCCGCGGGCCCTGCGGACGGTCGATGTCGCGACCGGTGAGGCCGCGACGGCCAACCACCAGCGCTCGGACGTCTGCGCGGTGCCCGCCGCAGGAGTCGTCGCGGAAGCGATGGTCGCGCTCGTGCTCGCGCAGGCGGTGCTGGAGAAGTTCGGCGGCGACTCCGTCGCCGAGGTGCAGCGGAACATCCGCACGTACCTCGAGGCGCTGCCGCTGCGCGCGGAGTGAGGTGGCGGCCGTGAACCCGGGGGAGGAGCACCCGCTGCCCCGGCCGGTCCCGCCGCTGGACCCGGCCCCGGCGGCCGGCGCCCGCATCGTGCTCATCGGCCCCCCGGCGGCGGGGAAGTCGACGATCGGGCGACTGCTGGCCGTCCGCCTGGGTCTGCCGCTCTACGACACGGACGCGCTCATCGTCGCGGCCCACGGTCCGATCCCGGAGATCTTCGCGAGCCGGGGCGAGGCCCGGTTCCGCTCGATCGAGCGCGAGGTGGTGCGGAAGACGCTGCGGCGGCTGCTCGACGAGCCGGCGGTCGTGTCGCTGGGCGGCGGCGCGATCCTCAACAGCGGCACGCGCGCGCAGCTGCGGCACCCGGCGCTCAAGGTCGTGGGCATCGACATCGACGCGGACACGGCGGCGGCGCGCCTGCGCGGCTCGTCGCGGCCCCTGCTGGCGGGCGACGAGGATCCCGTCGACCGGTGGCAGCAGCTGGTCGACGAGCGCCGGCCGCTCTACGACGGCGCCTCGACGATCACGGTCATGGCGGCCCACGGACCGCCGTCGACGGTCGTCAACCGCATCGTCGACCAGCTCACCGGATTGCAGCGCGCGGAGGAGTACGCGCGCTATCAGGACATCCCCTCGAAGGAGGGGCGGGACGACGACCCCGCGGGGGTCGAACGGAGGACGGACGCATGACGGAACGGACCGAACTGGAGATCACGGGGGAGACCCCCACGACCGTCGTCGTGGGCTCCGGCCTGCTGGACGAGCTGCCGGCGCTGCTGGGCGGCCGCGTCCGCCGGGTGCTCGTCATCCACCCCCGCGCGCTGCGCAACACGGGCGAGGGCGTGCGGGAGGAACTGGCCGCCGCCGGCTTCGAGGCCGTGAGCGCGGAGATCCCGGACGCGGAGGAGGCCAAGCATCTGCAGGTCGCCGGCTTCTGCTGGCAGATCCTGGGCCAGTCGGACTTCACCCGCACGGACGCGATCGTCAACGTGGGCGGCGGCGCGGTCACGGACGTGGGCGGCTTCGTCGCCGCCACGTGGCTGCGCGGGATCCGCTACATCAACATCCCCACGACGGTGCTGGGCATGATCGACGCCGCGGTGGGCGGCAAGACCGCGATCAACACGTCGGAGGGCAAGAACCTCGTGGGCGCGTTCCACGCGCCGGCGGGTGTCCTCATCGACACGCAGACGCTCACGACGCTGCCGGACAACGAGCTCTTCACGGGCCTGGCGGAGGCGGTCAAGTGCGGCTTCATCGCGGACCCGGCGATCCTCGACCTCATCGAGGCGCACCCCCGCGAGGAACTGGCCCGGCACGACTCGCCGGTGCTGCGGGAGATCATCGAACGGTCCGTCCGGGTCAAGGCGGACATCGTGTCGACGGACTTCCGCGAGTCCGGCACGCGGGAGTTCCTCAACTACGGCCACACGCTCGCCCACGCGATCGAGCGGCAGGAGCGCTACCAGTGGCGCCACGGGGCGGCGGTGGCGGTCGGCATGGTCTTCGCCGGTGAGCTCTCCACCCTGCTGCGCAGCCTGGACCCGGCGGTCGTCGACCGGATGCGGTCGATCCTCGCGAAACTGGGTCTGCCCGTGGGCTACCGGGGCGACCGGTGGCCGCAGCTGCTCGAGACGATGCGGCGGGACAAGAAGGCCCGCGGCACGATCCTGCGCTTCGTCCTGCTGGACGCGGTGGGCAACCCCGTCGTGACGGAGGTCCCCGACGATGCGATCCTCTTCTCCGCCTACCAGGAGATCGGTGAGCAGTCGCCCACGACACAGCTGGGACCCGTCTCGCTCTGAGACGCCGCGCGGGCGCGCGGGGGACCCCCGCGGTCTTGCTAGACTCGACCCGCGCATGCGCACGCACTGCACTCGACAGAAGGACACGATCTGTGGCTACGACCAACGACCTGAAGAACGGCCTGGTGCTGAACCTCGAGGGACAGCTCTGGCAGGTGCAGGAGTTCCTGCACGTCAAGCCGGGCAAGGGACCCGCGTTCGTGCGCACGAAGCTCAAGAACGTCCTGAGCGGCAAGATCATCGACAAGACGTTCAACGCCGGCACGAAGGTCGAGACCGCCACCGTCGACCGCCGCGACATGCAGTACCTCTACCACGACGGCACCGACTTCGTCTTCATGGACCAGGAGGACTACGAGCAGGTGCCGCTGTCCGCGGACCTCGTGGGCGATGCCGCGAACTACCTGCTGGAGAACCAGGTGGCGCAGGTCTCCTTCCACGAGGGCACCCCGCTGTCCGTCGAACTGCCGCCGGCCGTCGAGCTCACGATCACACACACGGAGCCGGGCCTGCAGGGCGACCGCTCGTCCGGCGGCACGAAGCCCGCGACGGTCGAGACCGGCCTGGAGATCCAGGTCCCGCTGTTCCTCGACGAGGGCGTGAAGGTCCGCGTCGACACCCGTTCCGGCGACTACCTGGGCCGCGTCAAGGAGTGAGTGCGCGCACGCGCGCCCGTCGCCGGGCGCTGGAGCTCCTCTTCGAATCCGAGGCGCGCGGGATCGACATCTCCGAACTGGTCCCGCTGCGCTCGTCGGATCCGGACTACCCCATGAAGGCCTACGCGGTCCAGATCGTCGACGGCGTCGCGGCGCACCGGGACGAGATCGACGAACTGGTCCGCACGTACGCGCGCGGCTGGTCGCTCGAGCGGATGCCGGCCGTCGACCGGGCGATCCTCCGGATCGCCGCGTGGGAGATCCTCCACAACGACGAGATCGACGCGCCCGTCGCGATCAGCGAGGCGCAGACCCTCGCGCAGGACTTCTCCACCGACGATTCGCCGGGCTACGTCTCCGGCGTCCTCTCGCGCATCGCCGGTCTCCAGGACTGACGCGCCACCCCGCGGACCGCGGGGCGGCGCGAGCGGACTACACTGCGAGAGCACGCGCCACATTCCTTTAACACCGTCCGGGAGGCGGGGAAGGACACACCATGAAGCAGCGCACCGTGCTCGACGGACCGGAGGTCCGCCGTGCACTGACCCGCATCGCGCACGAGGTGCTCGAGGCGAACAAGGGCCCCGAGGGACTCGTCCTGCTGGGCATCCCCACCCGGGGCGTCCCGCTCGCCGCGCGCCTGGCACAGGCGATCGCGCGGATCGAGCCCCAGGTGGACGAGGCGACGCTGGCGGGATCGCTCGACATCACGATGCACCGCGACGATCTGCGGACGGGCCCGCTGCGGTCCGCCTCGCCCACGTCCATCCCCGGCGGCTCCGTCGACGGGCGGACCGTCGTCCTCGTCGACGACGTCCTCTTCTCCGGGCGCACGATCCGGGCGGCGCTCGACGCGCTGTCCGCGATCGGCCGCCCCACCGCCGTCCGACTGGCCGTCCTCGTGGACCGCGGCCACCGGCGCCTGCCCATCCGGGCCGACCACGTGGGCAAGAACCTGCCCAGCGCACTCGACGAGCGGGTGGGCGTGCGGCTGGAGGAGATCGACGGCGAGGACTCGGTCACGATCACCGCTGCAGGGGGTGCGCTGTGAGGCACCTCCTGTCGACCGCGCAGCTGAGCCGCCCGGAGGCGATCGACCTGCTGGACGTCGCCGAGCAGATGGCGCACGTGAGCACGCGCGAGGTCAAGAAGCTGCCGGTGCTGCGCGGACTCACCGTCGTCAACCTCTTCTTCGAGGACTCGACCCGCACGCGCCTGTCGTTCGAGGCCGCCGCCAAGAGGCTGTCCGCGGACGTCATCACGTTCACGGCCAAGGGCTCGTCCGTGTCGAAGGGCGAGAGCCTCCAGGACACCGCGCAGACCCTGTCCGCGATGGGGGCCGACGGCATCGTGATCCGCCACAGCGGGTCCGGCGCCCCGCACCGGCTGGCGCACGCCGGCTGGATCGACGCCCCCGTCGTGAACGCCGGCGACGGCACGCACGAGCATCCCACCCAGGCGCTCCTCGACGGGTTCACGCTGCGCCGCGTGCTGGCGGGGCTGCCGGCCTCCGGCCCCCACGACGGGGCGGTGGGCCGGGGCCTGGACGGCGCGGTCGTGGGGATCGTGGGGGACATCCTCCACTCGCGGGTCGCGCGCTCGAACGTGCACCTCCTCACGACGCTGGGCGCCCGCGTCGTCCTCGTCGCGCCGCCCACGCTCCTGCCGGTGGGGGTGGACTCGTGGCCGTGCGACGTCGTCTACGACCTCGACGAGGCGATCGCCTCGCAGGGCTTCGACGCGCTCATGATGCTGCGCGTCCAGCAGGAGCGGATGGATCAGGCGTTCTTCCCCACCGCGCGCGAGTACGCCCGGCGCTGGGGGCTCACGGACGCCCGCGCCCGCGCATTGCCCGCGGACTGCGCGATCCTGCACCCGGGCCCCATGAACCGTGGCTTCGAGATCGGCGCGGAGGCGGCGGACTCGCCGCGCACCGTCGTGCTCGACCAGGTCGCCAACGGCGTGAGCGTGCGCATGGCCGTGCTCTACCGACTCCTCACCGGCCAGTCGACCGCGGACAGCGGTCGGGAAGGACAGCTGTGAACCAGACACTCATCCGGGGTGCGTCGCTGCCGGACGGCACCCGCGCGGACCTGGGGATCCGGGACGGACGATTCGTCGACCCGCAGGACGTGGGCGCGTCCGCGACCGTCGTGGACGCGGACGGGCTGCTGGCTCTGCCCGGTCTCGTCGACATGCACACGCATCTGCGCGAGCCGGGCCGCGAGGATGCCGAGACGGTGCTGAGCGGCTCCCAGGCGGCCGCCGCCGGCGGCTACACCGCCGTCCACGCGATGGCGAACACCTCGCCGGTCGCGGACACCGCCGGCGTCGTCGAGCAGGTCCACCGGCTGGGTCGGACCGCCGGCTACACGCAGGTGCGCCCGGTGGGCGCCGTGACCGTGGGGCTGGCGGGCGTAACGCTTGCGGAACTGGGTGCGATGGCCGATTCCGAGGCCCGGGTCCGGATGTTCTCCGACGACGGCCACTGCGTGTGGGACCCCCTCGTCATGCGGCGGGCGCTCGAGTACGTCAAGGCCTTCGACGGGATCATCGCGCAGCACGCGCAGGACCCGCGCCTCACGGAGGGCGCCCAGATGAACGAGGGCACTGTGAGCGCGGAGCTGGGACTGCCCGGCTGGCCGTCCGTGGCCGAGGAGGCGATCATCGCCCGCGATGTGCTCCTGGCCGAGCACGTGGGCTCCCGCCTCCACGTCTGCCACGTCTCGACCGCCGGCAGCGTCGATCTCATCCGCTGGGCGAAGGCGCGCGGCATCCGGGTGACCGCGGAGGTCACGCCCCACCACCTCATCCTCACGGACGAGGAGGTCCGCAGCTTCGACCCCGTCTACAAGGTCAACCCGCCGCTGCGCACCCGCGAGGACGTCCTGGCCCTGCGGGCGGGGCTGGCGGACGGCACGATCGACGTCGTCGGCACCGATCACGCGCCGCATCCCGCGGAGCACAAGTGCGTCGAGTGGACGGCCGCGGCGATGGGCATGGTGGGACTCGAATCCGCCCTCGCCGTCGTCGCGCACGCGATGCGCGACACCGACTTCTCGCACGCGGATCTGGCGCGCGTCCTCTCGTCCGCGCCCGCGCGGATCACGGGACTGACCCAGCACGGGACGCTCGCGGCGGGCACCGGGGCGAACCTCGTGCTCGTCGACCCGGCCGCACCGCACGTCCTCGACCCGGACGCCCATCGGACGCGGGGCCGCAACAACCCGTTCCGCGGCACGCAGCTGGGCATGCGGGTGACGGACACGTTCCTCTTCGGCGCCCGCGTCGTGACCGACGGCGAACTGGGCGAGCCGCTGGACTTCACGGAGGCGGGACCGTGGAACGACTGACACCCACGATCGTCCTCGTCCTCGTCACCCTCGCAGTCTTCGCGCTCCTCTGGTGGGGCTGGCGGCGCCGCGCGGGCTCCCAGTCCGGGCTGCCCGCACCCGCCCGGCCCCGCGAGGGCAGCACCGTGCTGCACGGTCCCGTCGACGGCATGTACGTCGCGACGACCACGGAGGGCGACCCGTACGACCGCATCGCCGTCCACGGACTGGGGCTGCGCACCCCGGCCGACGTCGTCCTGACGGAGGACGGGGTCGTGCTCGACCGGGCCGGCACGGGCGACTTCCTCATCCCGTGGTCCGATGTGCACTCCGCACGGACGGCCCAGGGCATGATCGGGAAATTCGTGGAGCCCGGCGGCCTCGTCGTCATCGGCTGGACACTGGCGGGCACCCGCCTGGAGACCGGCTTCCGCACGCGCGCGGCGGACGACCGCGCGCCCCTCATCACTTCCATCCGCCGCTCGATCGAGGAGGACTGACATGTCCCTGCTCTCACCCGCCCCCGCCGTCCTCGTCCTGGAGGACGGCCGCACGTTCCGCGGCCGCGCCTACGGCGCCTCCGGCCGCACCGTGGGGGAGGTCGTCTTCACGACCGGCATGACCGGCTACCAGGAGACGCTCACCGACCCGTCGTTCCAGCGGCAGATCGTCGTCCAGACCGCACCCCACATCGGCAACACCGGGGTCAACGACGAGGACGACGAATCCGACGGCTACTGGGTCGCCGGCTACGTCGTCCGCGACCCCGCCCGCCGCGTCTCGAACTGGCGCGCGACGGAGGGCCTCGAGGAGCGCCTGACCCACCGCGGGATCGTGGGCATCAGCGGGATCGACACCCGCGCGCTCACCCGCCACATCCGGGACCGGGGCGCGATGCGCGCCGGCATCTTCTCCGGGGACGAGGCGCAGCTGGACGCGCAGACGCAGCTCGAGGCGGTCCGCACGTCCGCACCGATGGCCGGGTCGCGCCTGGTCGACGAGGTCACGACGGCAGAGCCGTACACGATCCCCGCCGTGGGTCCGCAGCGGTTCCGCGTCGTCGCCTACGATCTGGGCATCAAGTCCGCGACCCCGGAGCAGTTGGCCGCCCGCGGGATGGAGGTGACGGTCGTGCCGGCGTCCACCCCGTTCGAGCGGCTTGGAGAGCTGGCGCCCGACGGCGTCTTCTTCTCGAACGGGCCGGGCGACCCCGCGACGTCCGACCACGAGGTCGAGGTGCTCCGCAGCGTCCTGCGCGCCGGGATCCCGTTCTTCGGCATCTGCTTCGGCAACCAGCTGCTGGGCCGGGCACTGGGCTTCGACACCTTCAAACTCACGTTCGGACACCGCGGCGCCAACCAGCCCGTGCTGGACGTCGAGACGGGCCGTGTCGAGATCACCAGCCAGAACCACGGCTTCGCGGTCGACGCGCCCCTGGGCGAGCCCGTCACCGCACCGCAGGCGGAGTTCGGCCGCGTGCAGGTGAGCCACATCGGCCTCAACGACCAGGTGGTCGAGGGGCTGCGGTGCCTCGACACGCCCGCGTTCTCCGTCCAGTTCCACCCCGAATCCGCCGCCGGGCCCCATGATTCGCGCGGTCTCTTCGACCGCTTCGCGGACATGATGACCGACAGCCCCGCGTCCGCGCGCGCCTGAGCCGCGCAGAAGGAGACCACACCGTGCCCAGAAGAGACGACCTGAAGTCCGTCCTCGTCATCGGCTCAGGCCCCATCGTGATCGGCCAGGCCTGCGAGTTCGACTACTCCGGGACCCAGGCCTGCCGCGTGCTCCGCAGCGAGGGCCTGCGCGTCATCCTCGTGAACTCGAACCCCGCGACGATCATGACGGACCCGGACATCGCGGACGTCACCTACGTCGAGCCGATCGACCCCGGCGTCATCGAGACGATCATCGCGAAGGAGCGCCCCGACGCGCTCCTGCCCACCCTGGGCGGCCAGACCGCTCTCAACGCCGCGATCGCCCTCCACGACGCGGGCATCCTCGCGAAGTACGACGTCGAGCTCATCGGCGCGGACGTCGAGGCGATCCAGCGCGGCGAGGACCGTCAGAAGTTCAAGGACGTCGTCGAGTCCGTGGGCGGGGAATCCGCCCGGTCCGTCATCTGCCACACGATGGACGACGTCCTGGCCGGCGCGGAGAAGCTGGGGTACCCCCTGGTCGTGCGCCCGTCCTTCACGATGGGCGGACTGGGGTCCGGCCTGGCCTACGACGAGGACGACCTGCGCCGGATCGCGGGCGACGGGCTGCACGACTCCATCACGACCGAGGTCCTGCTCGAGGAGAGCATCCTGGGCTGGAAGGAGTACGAGCTCGAGCTCATGCGCGACCACGCGGACAACGTCGTGGTCGTCTGCTCGATCGAGAACGTCGACCCCGTGGGCGTCCACACGGGCGACTCCATCACGGTCGCCCCGGCACTCACCCTCACGGACCGCGAGTACCAGCGGATGCGGGACATCGGCATCGCGGTCATCCGCGAGGTGGGCGTCGACACCGGCGGCTGCAACATCCAGTACGCGGTCGACCCGCGGACCGGCCGCATCATCGTCATCGAGATGAACCCGCGCGTCTCCCGCTCCTCCGCGCTCGCGTCGAAGGCGACCGGCTTCCCGATCGCCAAGATCGCCGCGAAGCTGGCGATCGGCTACTCGCTCGACGAGATCCCCAACGACATCACGGAGGTCACCCCGGCGTCGTTCG